>Ga0179593_1603662_pt1 | contig 25984 bp, 31 predicted proteins | sample CZODoug2_1_08_16_FD_185931 | JGI IMG/M metagenome (GOLD analysis project Ga0179593, IMG submission 185931) | Vadose zone soil fungal communities from Angelo Coast Range Reserve, California, USA - CZODoug2_1_08_16fungal (PacBio error correction) | ecosystem: Environmental > Terrestrial > Soil >...
CACGAAATCACAGTAAGGAGGGGTATAAACGTCCACCTCCGGAAAAAACCCGCTCTATAAGGTCTGGACGAAAAAAGAAAAAGCGGAACGACGCAAAAAACGCTCCCTATGCCCAGACAGACAAGGGGGGGAGTGTGTGCTTTCGCCCTTTTCAAACAAAACATGACAGGACCGAGAGTAAAAGTAAGAACAAGAGAAAAGAACGGAAATAGCGAACGGCACATGGAAGGCGGCCACAAAGCTTTGCCCGTGGCCCAAGCGCCCGAAAAAGGGATCAGGCCTAGAAAAAAGGCTGGGGAGGACGGAGGGGTCCGGTCAAGTCTCAAAATATTTCCTGCACTCAGAAAAACTAGAGAAAAGAAAGGGGAAAGGTCGCCTTTTATTCCTGCGCGGAAGGGAAGAAAAGACGAAAGGGTGCCGCCATGCAGATAGCCCATGAGGAAAAAAGGAAAGAAATCAGTAGGAAATTCAGGCGCTGCAAACGCAACCCATCGCCGCGAACTTCCATGCACGCTGTAGCGCATGACCGCTGGTGGGCAAACCAATGGGAGACCCACGGAGGACTTCGGCACGGCTCTATGGTGTGATTGCGGAGGGCCTGGGCCTAAACTGACCGCGGAGACAGGTACATCGTACGTCCGTCACGTAGCTTAGCCCTAGGGGCGGTAGAGGAAAAAAAGGTAGGACCTGGGAGACTCTATATTCCGCAGGGCAGATGGATGTCTAGAAAGTGTTTTTGCCGAGTTAACGTTCACAAATTACCCCGGAGTCAAACAAAAACCATAGCCGTAAAACAGCTACCGTTTGTTAGGGCCCGCGGCGATCCGCAAGAAGGGTCGCAAGAAGAATTTTCGTTACGCCCCACCGCCAGAAAAACGAACCACATAAAGCGGTCGGAAACAAAGTATCATGGGTCACCGGACGCAAGGAAGAAAAAGAGGGCCAGAGAAGCCCGCGCAACGCCCACAGGACGAACAAGAATCGGCGTCACACCGTGCCATCAAGGACCAAAAAGCAAACCTCTGCGCCCGTGAAGAAGTGGGGGCCTAGACTGCCGCGTCTGCCGGTTACAAAAGGAGGGGCGCCGAAAAGCAAAAAAGGTAAAACGCGCCACCGCTCTCTCACAAGCACCGGGCGGAAGAAGAGAACCATGGGCTGCAAACAAACCACTAGGCGTGGAAGATTAACACCAAAAGAACAGCCGTACCAAAAAAGGGGGCTTTTTTGACCGGAGAGAGAGGGTCATCCTCGCCGGCAAGACCATTAAGAGAAAAAGGAATCACTAAGGGATTCCTCTGTAAAAAACCCACCTCTGCACGGCTCAAGGTCATACCCGGGTACAGAAAGTTGGCAAAACCGGACACGGGCCAGCTGCTTTTCCCAGGAGCCCAAAAGGGTAAAGAGCAAAAGGTGTTCCGGTTCGAGGTTCCTTTGGCCGCATGGCGTAAAAAAATACGAAGGGAGCAGTGAGACAACCTTAAGTCAAGAACCGCCCGTAAAAGTAAAGTTTCTGATCCCTGATGCCAATAAAAAGGAATGGGGTGCTTCAGCCAATCCCCCTCCGTTTCGGGCGAGGTAAGAAGAAGCCGGAAAAGTTCAAGGAAACCAAGGATGAAAAAAATCAGCGCGTCAAACTCGGGAGGAGGCTAAAAAGGGAAGGGTGAAATGGCCGCGCCGAGCCAAATCCACTGCCTCACGTGGGTCCAAGAGAGCAAAAGAAGAGACGATGAAAAACAAGGCGAAAATATCCGCTTCCAAGTTGTGTCTTCGGGACTCCCTCGAGAAACGTGGAGAAGGGGCGCATTCACTCGCAGGCACGTCGCTACCGAAGTACGTCACCTAACCGCACAAAAGGAGGGAGATGAAAGACAAGGGGGGGAACCCGGTGGAAAATGTTTTTGGTAGTGCTCGAATCGTGCCCTGAAAAGAAAAAAGCAAGAAAAAAAGACTCGCGCGCTCCGCGGTCTGGAAAGGTTGCTTGCGTAGAACTGCAAGAAAAAAAGATACGAGAAAAAACCAAGCTCGGCTAACAAAAAAAGGCCCGAAAACTCCGTGAAGAGGAGAAAAGCCAATCACCAGCCCCGTTACAACGCTCATATGGGGGGGAGGAAACCAAAAGAATAGTGCAAGGGGAGAAACCAAAAAAGTAAAAGTCAAACATCCTTCTGGAAACGAGAAAGTCAAAGATGTTCTCTCAACAACAAGCCTGGAGTATTATTAAAATATAGGAAGTCGGGAGAAAGGTTTCAAAGGGCCGAGTTTTCAAGATATTTGAGCATAAACGCGAAAAGACAGGGGGGAGGACCCATGATTTCTCTTAAAAGCCTTCACGGAGTGTGCGGTCTAAAACCACCTCTGTCATAAAAGCGTTGGGGAGGAAGAGGGGGAAAGACTTGGAAAAAGGGCGCTGTAAACTTGAGGGGGGGAACGCTAGGGGGAAGCAAAAAAAAATCGTCGACATGATCGCGTCGATCAAGGGAAATTGGAGGGAAAAGGTTTGGCGACTAAGGGGTCGTGCCGATTGTCGACACTGGGGGGAAATGGAGCTCACAAAGAGAATAACCGGACACTTCTGCTCGGTGGTTCCGGGGAAAGGTGAGAGAAAGCTCCATCCAGGAGTGTCAAAAAGGGCACGCAACGTTTCAAAAAAGTATAAAAAAAAGACCTCATCAAGACAAAAGCGTTGTTGAGCGGATAGTTACGAAACTTAATAGATGGGAAGGAAGATGCGAAGGCTCGCAGAGTGGGGAAGGAAAAGTCTTGAAGACGGGACAGTTCTTCAAAGGTTAAGTTCGGCTGTGGAAGTTCTGGATAGCGGGGACGAAAAGGGAAAAAGGGTTTAAAAAAAAAAGGAAAACGGGAAGCGGGTCCGCGAGGGGGGAGGGGAAAGTCCATTTGCCCGAAAATTTCGGAGGGAAAAGAGGGGCTATGGCCGGTGATTGACTTCACGGAGAAAGGGCGAGGAAAAGGGGACTAGATTCTGAGGGGAAGCGGCCCGTTAAAGGAGAACTCGGGGCATTGAAATTGGAGGACAAATGAAAAACCTCGAACCGGGCACACAGTGGCGCGGCCCTTTAACTAAGTTGGTCTCTAAAATCCGTCGAAAAGACTCGGTCAAAAGGTAGCAGGGTTCCAGTTGCCTGGAGATTTGAAGTGGCAGGGGATCCTTGCACGGTTTGTGATGGAAATCCTCAGAGGGGGAAAGGGAAAAGAAGCCAGAAGAAAAAAAACTCTCGGGTGAACCGAGCGTGAAACGCTCTCGGAGGGGAAAAAACCTAAAGCGGCGACGGCGATACTGGTGTGAAAGGGGATGAAAAAAAGGGGGTTGCGGAAAGAGGGTCGCAAGAGGGACCCGTGGTCGTTAAGGGCGCGCCCGGGAAAGAACGGGCGCGAGGGCGCAGAAGTTTTTTCCTACACCGACAGTGGGAAAAGTCGAGAAGGGGCGAAGTGAGTTAAGGTGCTTAAGCGGGTGTGACAGGCATTCTTGTTGGCACATCTGGGAAGAGGAGGGGAAAAAAAAGGGGCGGAACGGCTGGCTGTTGCTTACAAGGAAAAAGAATGTAAGAACCGATGAAGTGGGTTGGCTTCCAGAAGCATCTAAGGGAGGGGGAGGGTACGGGCTGGAGGGGGGTAGTTAAGGGGCAGGAAAAGAAAATAAGGGCTCCTCGAGAGAATTGGCGGCAGGATCAGTGCAAAAAATAATTTATACCGCGATATTGAAGGGAGTTGTACGGGGGGGGTTGAGGGATTGAAACGGCAGGGGAGGGGCTGGACTCTACAGGGGGAAAGAGTGGGAAAGAAACATGGTCTCCACAAAAATGTTTCAATCGTGGAGAAAACAAAACACAAATTTTAGGGGGAAAGAATGCGACGTTTATGAAAGAACGATTGCCTGTCGAAGGGATTAAGGGGGGACGACGAATCACAAATTCCAAATGACCGTGCCTGAAAGGAAAATTAAAGCAGCTTACAAAAAAGAAGCTGTGAAAGAAAAGAATACGCGGCGATGGGTTTGGAGGCTGAATGGAAGGCGCTGAGAAATAGGGGGGTAATTCTTCGGGCAGATGAGCGGCTGCAACAGGCCGCAGAAGCTGAAGGGTCGGGAAGCCAATTAAAGGGGACTCTCATAAGGCGACCTTCAAATTTGGGAAAGGGTCTTGGGAAAGAATAAATTTATTTTCCTGGACCCTCCGAAATTCCGGTTTGGGAGGGGCGCATGAGGAGCCCAGTCCCTTGGAGGGCCTAAGTCAGACTTGCTGCGCGTTCCCATTGAAAAATGCGAGAAGGGGGGGGAAACAGGAAGGGAGGGGTCAGGGGAGGACTGGGGTGGAAACGTTGTCGGACTTCTTTCGGAAAAAAAGGTTGTGGGAAGAAGAATGCCACAGCATGTTCCTTGACGAAATGAACGCGTTAACATAAGGAAAAAAAAAGTTTAGGGATTAAAATACTCGAACTTCCCCGTGTGGGACTTTGGGGAATCGACCGAAAGGATTTCTCCTGATCTCCCTAAAAAAAAACAACACAGAGAGAATCAGGATCTCGAAGCGCTGAGCAAGAGAAAACCCTAGCGCGTTAGGCATGCGCGGGAAAAATCGGAAAGAAGGAACCATCCAAGACGAGGAACCGCACAACAGTCCGATTGCCGGAAAATGATGGGGGAAAGAAAGGATCAAACGAAGCGAAAGTGAGCACTCCTGACGAACATTTCCAAAAAAAGTCCGACAAGAAATCGAGGAACATCTCGGGAAGCAAGGGGCCAGCGACAGAAGTCCTTGGGAAAGGCAGAACATCAGGGACTCCCTTCTGCAGCACTCCCAATCGGGAAAGGAGGAGGTCCAAAGGGAAAAGGTGAAATGCAGCTCTTGGGATCATCAGGTCGCTGCAAGGCAAAAAATGGTCGGCAAGTTTGGTCTGCTGCGACAGAAAATACATCCGATCGCGAGACTGGAAGAACTAAAGGGTGGAAAAGCCTGCAATGTCCTCAGCATAAAAAGGACGGAAGGGAAAAAAAATCATCAATTTTTAATTGCGAATAATTAAACCGCGTCCGCAAATTCATCGGCTGCATCCTCTTTTTCCTCAGATGTTTGGTAAAAAAAAAACAAGGGGGGGGGAAGAGACGGTCCGCAGAAATGTGTGATCCGAGGGAGAAGATCGAATGAAAATTGGAACTTTTGGGCGAAAAGGGGAAAATGGAAAAATCGGGGAATGGAAAAGCCACCTATACATGAATTCAAAAAAAGGGGGGGCGTGGACGAACGAGATGCCCCTGTTGGGAAAGAAGGAAGCATCAAGCCAAAAGGGAGATGTTTTTTCAAAGGGGGACACATTACCCTAACAATACAACAAATCTAAGCCGCGGTCTCAAAGTCTGAACGCTTTTGGGTGCCCATCTTATAAAAGAAAAAAGTCGATCCGCGACAATCTTGAAAGGACGAAAACCAGGCAAAAAACCCCTCCAGCCCACCTACCACAGTAAAGGCAAAGGGGGTCGAAGAACAAAGTAGAAAGGTTGGGAAAAGGACCACGCTAACGCTCGAAAAGGCCAAACAGAAAGAAACGACCTCGGCCAGTCTCCTATGCGCCCAACCAAAGACGGCCGGAAGGGCGAAAAAGCCAAAAACAGGGCGCGGCCTGGAACCCCCACAACCCCCCCCCACCGAAGGGGGGACTGGAACAAGGTCTGAGGAAATTTTTCATGAAAAAACTTCTCCGCACATCCCTTAAGTCAAGTCGCGCACGGGGAGACTCTAACAAAATGCAGACTGGCTTGAGAAAATCGGATAAAAAGAACCAAGAAGCAGGAATGACACAGAAGGAATTAGAGGGGAAAGGCTTTGTAAAGATGGTCCCTCCGGAGATTTCACAGAGAGAGCACGAAACTGGGCAGGAAAACTGAGTTTCCTCGGAATCAAAAGCACGGACACGCAACGGAAACTCATCTGGAACATGCAAAACCCACGGTTAAAAAGGGTGTCACACTGGGCTTTCTTTGAAAGACGGGGCGCTCAGTATTTCAAGAGCGGGCCTCCCACTGTGTGCCGGTTCTTAGGGGGCTGAAAGGAAAAACAATTTGGCGCCCCAATGGAAGGGGGGTCTCTGCAACACGGGAACCGGAAGAAACCGCCAAACGTTAGGACTAGTTTCAAAAGACCCCTTCTCCTGTCCAGTCAGACCGAAAGAGAAAGGGCCGGAAACCGAAAAAGGGCAAAAATGGACGTGCATCGAAAAGTCGAAAAACCAGGCTCCAGCCTTTAAGGGAAAGGGGGGGTCGAAAAGAGAGTTCACGAAAAAAAAGCCCAGCAACCAAGACAAGATCTGTCCTGTCAAAAAAAAAATTCAAATGAAAAATAAATGTTCGATCCCAATGAAGCGTCGCGGCTCACTCTCTTGAAGAGGGGACTAAGAAGGGAAAAGTTTGGGAAGGGGAAAAAGACATCCCTCTTAAAATGGTGGTTGAACGTCTGCGTGAACCGAGGAAAAATCCACGGTAAATGCCGTCGCTACCTAGTCTCAACCTCCGTCCCCCGCCGCGCAGCAAAGGGGGGAATCCGCGAGTTAGAGTGCAAGGGTCGACAATCGGGCCAGAAGAAAGGAAAAGTGCCAAATAGGGACAGGCCGTAGGTCAGCGCTAAGGCAGGGAGGCATGGGGAAAAGGGGTGGCGGATCAGGAAACTTCCGCTCCAAGAAACAGGGAAAGAAACTCTCGGCGAGTCCCCAGTGAGCGGAGAAGAAACAAAAAAGAAGGTTTGAATAAACCAAGGAAACCTAAAGCACTTGGACCGCGCCATTGTGCCGGGACTGGTAACTCTCCATGCTCCAGCGGGACCGCACTAGGCCATCACCATTTGGGGCCTAAAAAAAAATGCTGGAGAAAAAAGCAACAAAAGGAGGAAAAGAAGGAGGATTCGAGCTACCATTTTTGTGGGGGGATTGACCGCTTTACAAGGTGGTTCTCATAAGCGGAATGACAATGGGTGTTGGGAAAAGGCAAAAAAAGGGCTTGAAATTGGCGGGGTATTACAAAAAAAAGGTAAGGAGAGAATGGTGGGGGACGCCGATGCGGCTGGGACTCGTCGTAACTTGCAAAGGGTAAGAGGCAAAGGGGAAGGAATCCAAAAAAAAACACAAAGAGACGGCAAGATGGTTTGTGATAGACTGTCATTTCCGATTTTATTATGGGGAAAAGTTCGGGCGGCTAAGATAGAAACTGGGGTTCTTCTTTGCCTTGGGGGGCAGAGCATCTACAGGCAAATATTGAATTCAAATTTAAAACCACCAGCTAGGGAGAGTATTAGTCCTCAAAATGTGAGTACGGATAGTAGAATCTAAAGTATATTTAACCTCTCGAAAATTGTGCGCGAGTTTAGGGTGCATGGCTCTTGCTCTACAGGCCGGGGGCAGATTTCATTTCAAAGGGGCTGGGAATCTCGAAGAAAGGGTGCGGCGTCAGGGGAAAAAAAGGCCGAAATTTAAATGCTGCGCCGACTTTCGATACTTCAACATTGGTCAAAAACTTCGGGGGCACTTAGAGCTCTTGCTGGCTTTGATGGAACGGGAAAGTAGAGAAAAGATTACTAAACAGGGGGGAGTGGAAGTTGCGGAAAAGAGTTTCAATTGCAAATTGGGCAAAAGGGAGGGCACGCCATCAGAACGGCACAAAGGGGTAAAAGGCTATTTAACAATTGGGGGCGGACGGGGGAAAAAAGGGCGGACCTGCTTACCATGCTGGAACCAAAAGTTCGTGTCCAGTGGAAGAAAAAATGTCTTGAATTGTTAGAAGAGGTTTGGGATTACCGGGGCCTCCTCATGTTAAGAAGCGTGAAAAGGCCTACTCATCGAGCTTTGCCTGCCGCTTGAAAATAGTAGGGGTAAAACAGCAACCGTCTTGGATTCATGGGAGTAGGCTCAAAAAAAAACGTTTGGGGGTGAATTGGCCCGCTGTTCGTGTACGTCCCTTTGCGGTTCAAAATTGGGGGGACGACATGTTCAAAAAGGGACAACCAGGGCAGGCCGCGAGTTTTTTGAGGAACGTCAAAAAGGAAGTAAAGGGGCCACGGGAGTTAAAGGCCGAAAGTGAGAAAGAGGGGGGTTTACGTTGGTGCGGTAGATGGTGTGACGCAGGAATGAAAAAGGTCTAAGGAAAATCACATATGTCGTTGGAGGAGGTGCTGAGGGAAAACTGAAAGGAAACAGGAATGGGAAAGTTGGGGAAAAACACGCTCTAAGGGAAGGGGGGGTCTGCGGGTCGAAGCCTGTTCTTCGAAGACAGAGAAAAAGGAATGCGGCGAGGATTTAAGGAGACCGGAAGGATATTTTTAGGGGGTTCAGGGGAGTGTGGGGGGGTAAAGAACAATTGTATTGGAAGGGGGCCCGGGACTCAATAGGGGGGAAGGGGGGTTAAAAACGACTCAGGAAAGACAGCGCGTGGGGAAAACTCCAAGCGACAGCAGAATTCTTCTAAGGAAGTGAAATGGAGGTTTACAAAAAAAAGGGATCGAATTGAAAGGCTAGTATGTCCAGAAGAGGGACTCTGACTGGAAGAAAAGCAACTTCGGAGATTAACCAAAAAATAGGAAGAAAAAAGGAGGCATGCGATCAAGGGTTTTTAAGTTCTTCTAAAACCGGGTGTTGCCGGATTGAAAAGGTTTTTTTTTCTGATGCGGCGAAAATAGTTGTGGAAAGGAGCGAGCTTAGAAAGTTCGCGAGGGTGGAAAACGGCCAGCAAAGGAGACCTTCAGGGTCACGGCAGCGAGGAGCGAGGAAGAACGGCCAAAGGGAGGGAACAAAAGAAGATTAAGATGTCGGGGGCGCCGTAACTTGTCCTGCTGGAAACGGAAAGGTGGAAGGGGGCCATTGCCGAGGAAAAACTCATGTTGCCGTTTCGGGTTTCGAGGAGGAGGGTGGGAAAGGGAAATGGGAAAGGCGTCGGCGAAGGCCGCGTCAAACGATTTGTTGGGAACAAAAAAAAAAATGCCCAGAAAAAAAAGTCAAATGAAATCGACCGAGTGGGAAGCAAACGAAAGATAATTGGGATTGTGGCTAAGAGAGCGAGCAGGAGAGTGGAAAGACTCTGCTTGTGGAGAGTAACGGGTGGGAAATGAAAGGAAGAAAAACGCGGCCTCTCTCAACAACAACGAGAGGATAGGCAAGCAATTCGTTCACGGCAAAAACAGACCAATCAGAGGGCGCGCAGGGCCAAAGCAAAGGAAGCCCGCAGATGGAGTCAATGAAAGAGGAAAAGGGGGAGTCTTGAGAAAAAACAAATAGCGGACGGGGGCATTTCCTAAAGCGACCGAAAGGCCGAAACCGAACAAGAGGACCGAAGGTGGTCCCGCCCGCAAAGTGAAAGGGGGAAGGCAGGAAAAGAAGACGCCCGGAATGCGCCCGCCCAAAGGCTTGAATTTCCGTCGGGAACTTCAGGCTCAAGAGGGCCTCGAGGGGGGATCGCGGAAAAGGGCAAGAGTGAAGGTAAGGCCTGGTTGACTGGCGTAAAGAAAAACTTTGAAAACGGAATTGAGCCCTAGAAGAGTTCCCTCAGAGAAAAAAGAACAAAACAGGCATTCAAGCAGTGAAGCCCCAGACCGCTGCGAACTTCACATGAAGAGGGGGAAGGGAGATTTGGTACGTGGCCTTCGTCCGGAAGCGGAATTTTTGTGGCGAATGGAAACTCATTCGGGGGGTAATCTACTTCCTTCACGTCTTCTTAAAGGAGGCATAGGGGGGAGGGGCTCAAGTAGGCCCTGTTTGGAAGGGTTCCAGAGCAAATCCCAGGAAAACTATGAGAAGAGAAGGGGGCCGGTCACATACCCTTCAAACAATACAACACATAAGCCTGAGGGCGCGGTTTGCCCGCTTCTAAAACTGCGAAAAACCGTAAAGCTTTTCAGGGAGAAAAACATGGCCGAAAGACCAGAACACAGTAAATGGGGAAAGATTCTGGAAGCCAAGAATCAAAAAGGTGAAGCTTGCGAAAAGTCAACGAGCCGCAACGAAAACGATTCCTCCGCCGCCGCAACAAGGGAGCAAACCACCTCAGAACGTCGCAGGAATTTGGAACTCCGGGCAGGGGCAATCGGATTGAAGGAAAACGGAAGGATCGCGCCCGTCCGGTTCACAAGTCGGAAGAGCTAAAAGGACACGGAAGGCAATCCGCGTAAGAAAATTTCGGCCGCAACACAAAAACGGGGGCATCAGAAACCGGAGAAAGGAATTGTGAAATAAGCCCGAGCGATGACACGCGGCCAATTCGCGCCGCGGAAGACTTGAGGGGGGAGAGGCAATGAGGAGAGATGATAAAAAGAAGCTGGCAACGCCATCCAAACCATCGGGAAAACTGGAAAAAAAGAACCCACTCTACTTTGAATCCCACGAGTAAAACCAGCGTGGAGTGTCCCAGCGCGAGGGGCAAAAAAAGAAAAAAAAGGGTGAGGTCCCAGGGGCCGCATGGGTCCCCGGGAAAGGTCAAGAAAGGGTTCGCGCAACAGGAGAGGTCCATAACAAGCACCCTACTCTAGCAACTGACTCAAGGCCTCAATCAAATAAGAAAAGGGGGGAAAGTGCTGCAAGTCCTCAATTCCCGCCGGGGGGAAAAGGGAGGAAAGCAGGGGGGCTCCGCCGTCAAAGGGAGTTCAGAAAGCCGCTGTGAAAATCTGCCTCCTCTCACGACAAAAAGAGAGGGGGGACCCGAATCAAGGGCCTGCTCAAAGCAACGGGGGAGGTCAAAGAAAAGAGCCGTAAAGCTGCCTTCTAAGAATTTACGAATTTAGAGACTATCCAGGAGCGGGTACCTGCGGGACGTGACTATCCTCTCTTCGCTTTTGTGTGGAGAAAAGACCTTGGGGGGAACTCCGTTGGGAGGAAATGGCCGTCAAGAAAAAATTTCCTCTCAACCTCCCCCCGACCCGAGGGGTCCAGGTGAGTATCCTAGTGCGATTTTTGGCACATGCTCGAAAGGAGAAGGTAAAAGAAAAAAAAAATCAATCAAATGCCGGAGAAGGAGGGCTGGCGATTTCCCAGTTTGTCCGGGTGCGATCGCAAGGAAGCAAGAAAACAAAAAAATCGCGAATCCCAGGAACGCAAAAAAACTTTCTCGGGGGGGCAAGAAAGCCAGAGGTCCGCGCATAGGTTCTACAACGAGAAAGCTGGCGACGGCTGCAGGACGCACGGGGAACTGCCATCCGTAAAAAAGATCAAAGTCTCACAAAAGGAGAGGAAAAGGAGAGATGTCGGCGCGCTAAGCATTGTTATGGTGGGGGGGCCGAGTGTGGAGTCGGTGAGGAGACCGCGGAACGACCAGAGAAGGGTTGCGCACAGATTACTCTGAACGCTGGCGGGAGTAAAGGACATCAAAACGTGGGGGGCCGATCAAGGGGTCGCGAGCGGCGTTTTCGCGAGGGGGGGGAGTGACGAGAAGGAGGCACAAACGGGACAAGACGACTCTCTCCGGATAGGCAGAAGTGGTGAGGTAATGGGGCAACTGTGCCACTTGCGGAAAAGGGAGTCTATCTGGACCGAGTCGTGTGCGGGCCGTAGGGGAGGAAAAGGAAGCTCATCCGAGTTCTTGACCAATTGGAAAGTGTACACACATAGAGATTATTCGTCCGTCATCATAACCTTGCTTTGGGAGGTCGGGGGTAGGAAAGCCAGGGGAGGGCGATTACTTAAGCACAGTGGAGGCAGTTGGGGGGTTTAGAGGAGGCCATTCGGTACAGATTAAGAAAGGTGGTTCCCGGGCGGCGGAAGTGCTGAGAGATGGTGAGGGGAGATTGACGCAAGGAAAGGCGAGGTCGACTTGGGGGAGACCATTTGAAGAAAGTCTGGGCGGCTTTAGAGGCCCTATCTTGCGCAGCGGGTGACTTGACGGCCCGGAGACGGGGAGAAGGGGCTAAAAGTTTTAGAACTCTGCCGGTTTGAAGGCCAAGGGGGGGGACCGGGCGCACATGAGGACCACCTTTCCCTAACCGGCACATGGGGCGCGGCTCTGGGAAGATACTGCGAGCTGGGAAAAAGTAACTCTGGCCCTGCTGACAGGGGAGTTTTTGTTCTTGTATTTTTTGCAAGGGTCTTGAGGTGAGCCGGCAGCGGTGGGAAAAAAGGATTAATAAGGGCTCGACGGCTTTCCTTACTCCCTAAAGCGGCTAATGAAAAAAGTGAAAGAAAGCGGGAAGGATGGAAGGTACGGGGCTGGATCTGGGGGAATTTGGGGAAGAGGGTTGTGTTTGGGGTGTCTTCCTACCTTGTTCAAAGCCAAGGACGGAAAAGGGGGGGAAATTCTATGGAAAAAGCTAACTTGAGGACTGGAGAAGGGAGGTGGGGTTCGGCCAGGAATGCGACCCGTCAAGCCTATTCCACGCGTAGAGGCAGACGTTCTTCGGGGGGGGGAAAGATGAGGTGGGGGATTCGTGTTGCTGGAGACTTAGAGGCCGGAGATTTCTAGGAAAGGTACAAGGCAGAAGAATCTTCTCTTTTCCTGGTAAGCGGGGTCCCAAAAGCTTACTGTGCTGGGGTACGTCTTTCTTTGGTCAAGGGTTCGGAGAAGTATTCAGAAGCGGCGAGAAGGGGGCAAAGGGCGTTGCGGATGGGGGAAAAGCGGTAAAAAGGTACGCGGGAGGTTTAGGAGGGGGGGGTGGTGAGGGTAATTTAATTCACGGTCAACAATTGTATTCAGGGATCTTTGGGAAATGGGACACTGGGGGAACAAGGCATTCAAGTCGCGTGAGACGCAGAAGAAGTGTAGGGAAGAAGGCACTAAAGGGTAACGATGTACCTGGAGAAACAGTTTAACTAATTGGGCAGGGGTAGGGTAAAAAAATTCAAGGAAAAGGGGCAGGGGACTAGATTACAACGTTGAAACAGCGTGATGTCGCAGCGGCGACTGGGGGTTTATTCTTCTGAACCCTGCAGAGCAGGTGTGTGGACCTGTGCGGCAGATGGCAAAGAGCTGCAACAAAGGCGCTGAGAGGGTCTAATCTGTAGGCGCAGCAGAAAAAGGCGCCCTTCAAGGCTGTGCGCAGCGATGAGCGAAGGAGGCGGCCGAAATCATAGAAGGAAAGTTAAGGTTCGCGAATCCAAATAAGGGCCCGTCTGCTTTTGACCAAAACGGGGGAAAGAAGCGCGGACGGCGAAGCGAATGTGAAAGGCTGGGCGATTCGTTTCCTTGGTGGAAGACGGAAGAGGGAGCCCGCAATCGGAGGGTGGTTACCAGGCAGAATACTGCCAAAAGTTTGGAAAGGAGAGCGGGGCGGCACGCGGGGGAAAAGTTATTGGGCGGGGGCAACGAACGAGCAAAAGGGGAAAGTGGGAAAGGGAATCGAACCAGAGGAATCCTGACTCTCTCAAAAAAAGTGAATGGGAAAAGACAGGCAGCGCCTTCTTCGGAAACGTCCATCTCAACAAGCACGAGTCTGATGCAGAAAGTGCCAAGCAAAAAGAACGTCCCGATTCCTAAAAAAAGGGTGAGGAATGAAGGGGGCATTTCCGGAAGAACTTTTCAAACAAATCGCGGACAGACCGAGGGAAATGACGAGTCCACAAAGTCCGAACCGAAACTCAAAAGAAGCAACAAGGAGGAGGGAAAGACCAACCCCCCCAAAAAGTTGGCCCGCGCCAGAAGTCTTTCCATACCTGAGGAACCAGCAGGAACTCCAATAGGGCTTTTCGGGGGTTCCTTCAGGAAACAATTATTTCCAAGGCTCTTGGACCTGCCACATCCAGTCCGCTTGGGGCTGCGCGGAAAAGAAAGCCGCGCTCGGCAGAGAAAAAGGGGGGGGGGAGCCCAATGAAGCATGAAAAGAATCCGGCCAGCAGTCACGTGTCATGGAGGAGCAAAAAAAGAAGGAGAACTGAGAGCTGTCTTCATCCGCTTGGAAAGCAGAGTTTTTTGTGGGAAGGCTCCCGGTAAGATGCTTAAGGGGGGGAAAAATTGTGGAGGCACATACTCCCAAGGCAATTAGTAACTGTTTGGCGACAGGTAAAGCGTTCAGGAGGAGTCCAACGTGTGTATCCGTGTCCTCACTCGCTGTCTGAAAAGGTGGTATACTCAGTTTCCAGAAACTCCCAGAAAAACTATTGTTTGGTAAAGGCACATTACCCTCACAGGAAAAACCTGGACCACGACTAAACAATAAGGGCGGGAAGATTTTGGAATGAAAGCGCTGCAGGAATCTCCGCTGACTAGCTTTCCGACAAGAACCCCGCCAAAGAACCCAGTAAGAGGATGGCCAAAGTTAATAAAATGTTCCAGGTCGCCGCAACAGGAAGACACCGCACAGTACTGCGTCCTGCCTTCTATGCCGTCCGCAAAAGAAGGGGAGCAAAAATTCCAGCACCAACGTAAACAGAACGGATAGCCTTTTGAACTCGTGGCCTTCGACGGAGAGCCGAAAAAACTTCGGCCGCCGGTCAAACTTCCTTTTCGCGTCGAGACTCACAAAGGGAACCGCCCCTGAAGAAATGCGCGAACCCGTCGCCGCAAACAAAAGAAAGCGGAAAAAAAACAGCCGGCAGGTGCCACCGATTTCACGGCGGCAATTCGGAACAGGAAGAGGCCGAGGGCAAAAAGATGAAGGATTCCTCAGAACACCGCTGCACGCTCCCGTCCACTGCAAAGGAATTCAAGATTGAGAGTCAGCACGGGAGTGACTGGTTCCCAGCGGGATCGCTGGACGAATGGAAAAAGAGCCTCGCCACGTTGCCGTTCGGTTGCCTGACATGGTAGAAAAAAAATTTCGCAATGTGAATAGGGACAACCCGGCCCGCGTTGACAAGGAAAAGGAAATTGGAGAATCTGACCTTCTCCGGCTAAGACAGGGAATGCTGCACCGCAAGGGTTTCGGGGAAGGGAAAGAAAGGACAAGGACTCCATTCCATGAAAACGCCAATGCTGGGCAACAATACGTGCGTCCCGATCGAAGCCGGGGAAAAAAGGACGGACGGAATCTGGGGGTAACACCCGGCCGCGCCGCCAAATTCCACACCCAGAAAGGTTTAGAAGAGGTGCTGCGCTCTTCCTCTCTGAGGGTTGTCTTCTACCTATCCTCTTCACCCGGGTCTGAAAAAATAGAAGGGGCTTCCAGGAGAGGAAACTCGTCCGGATGTAGGAGAAATCTAAAAAGGCTACCAGCAACCCTCGCACCAAGATCGGTATTAAATCTTAAGGAAGGGCAAGCAAGGAAGCTCGAAAATGAAAAGTCGCTACAAAAAGCAGTCGTCCGTGAGAAGCGCTAAAGGGTAAAGGGGAGGGGAAGCCGCGGAAGCTTCCCCCCAAGGGGAAACGCAACGCCGCTCGAAAATACCAGGATAAAACACGAGTGAGAATGGTGAATCCGAACAAAGTTCCGCGCATCATGTCCCAACAAGGATCGGGGGGAGTCGTCTGCGCCACCTGGAACGTCGAACTCGGCCACACCATTTGGCTCAAAAAAGGCGTAGCGCCGTCAAAGAAAAAACGGAGAAGAAAAAGGCTAACAATGGTTTTTGGGCAAATGGGGGGTGGAAGGGGGTCGCCGTCGAAGGGTGTCTCCGGCGGAAAAAAAGTAAAGGTGTTTGGAAAATGAGCGGGGACTGGGGCGTTGGCGGGGATTACCCTAGGCAAACTAAGTTGTATTAGAAGGACGTGACGCGGTACTTTGCGGGGGAAGAGTAAAGAGTGCGTCTGTTAGCAGCACGGGGACTAGGAAAAAAGGGTGTTTTTAGAAGACTTCAAGGGCGCCTGTCGATCACTGGTTTAAAACTGTCTAAATAGGATTTTTTGAAGAACTGGACCTGCTGCGCGGGTGGCTGTCCGGAGGTTGAGAAAAAAGGGGGAGTCAAAATCGTTCAAAGGTACAAAACTTTTCCCCCCCAGGGAACTTCCGAAACCAGCTTTTGGGTAAGCGGAAGGGAACTCTAATCGTAAGAATTGGGCAAAAAGGAAGGGGAGGAAGTGGCGGAAGGCAGTTAGGTTTATCGGAGCAGGAAATCGTTTAAGAGTTCCGGGGGAGGGAGCGAGACGCGTCTGGTTGGGCTCCACGCCTTGTCCGTAAAGGAGTAGCGGAGACTTTTCGGGAAAGGGGAAAAAAGCAACCGGGGAACTGGGGGACTCATTGCACCCATCTTGCAGATTTGGAAGGAGGGGCGAGAACCATATACAGTCTTTTCTGTGCGTTGGAGACTCAAGGGGATGGCGTCAAGGAGGCTCCTAACGGTCAAACATAACCCGCACATGGGGGACTAATTGGGGAAAGGGTCACAAGAGGGCAACGGGCTGACAAGCTTCTGGGATTATCGTGGGTTTCCCGTGTTAGGTGGACAGAAGTATTGGAGTGCCAGGGGGGGGGACCAGGTAGGCCCTCATCGTCCTCCTAGAAGAAGACTAAAAGGGGAGGGATTGAAGTCCGCGTGACAGAGGAATCTGTGTGCAAAAAAAAAAAAGCGGTCGCGGGATACGGTGGGGGCCGACTCGGTTGTTGTTGGGGGGGAACCTGGAGCCTTTCCTCCGGTGGGCGGGCAGGTTTGGGAAAAAAAAAACAGGGGGGCGCGACTGGAAACAGTCGCGGAGCAGCGAGGGGTGGGGAAAAACTACCGGCATTGTAAAACTAAGTCCCGGAGTTCAAGGAACAGGGGAGGGATTGTGGGGGGGAGTGAGAGACGCGGGAATTCTTTTGGGGAAAACGTCTCATCGTAGGGGGCCGAGGGCGTTTAGTGGCTAAAGAAACGCGTTGACCCTGGAAATGGAAGGGGACCAGTGCATCTAAATTGAAAAGGGTGTTCTGGTACGGGAGCGTGGGGAATGGAACGAACACAGGTAGGCAGGCGAAAAGGGAGGGATAAACGGGCAAAACACAAAAAGAGTCCTCAGGTCAGCCCGCCGAAAAGATTGAAAAAGGGGTGTGTGCTGCCAGAAAAAGCCCTGTTATGCTGTCGAAGGTTTTCCGGAGAGGGGGGGGGGCCACGAGCACACGGGGCATGACGCTCGTGAGGCACAGCTAAAGGATTTGAAAGAAAATGTAACTGGACCTGTCGCCAACAAATACGGAAATTGCAGGAAAATAGTATGGAGAATCCCCAATAAGTGACGTGCAGAATGAAAATCACGGAGATAACAAAAAAAAACGGTGCAGCCACAGCAAGAGTGCGAAGCGTCGAAGGGGGGGGGGGGGGGGGGTTACTAAAAAAGGCCCTAGCTTGCCGGGGTCGGGTTTTTCCTAAAAACAGGGGGCGGCAGTATTCCTGCGGAGGAAGGATCGCTAGGGTGTCAAACCGCGCAAAAAAATTCGACAATCAAGGATGTTGCATTAAATGAAAAGGAGATCCGGGTGCCTTGAGTGACCTTACGGACAAAGTGAAAGGGGGGAGCCGACATCCCGAAGCTTCCTTCAGGTCGGCCCTAAGTTAAAAAGGTCAGACTTGCTGGGCGGAATGCCATTTAGGATAACGGGGTCAGAGTTCCGTTGTACCGTTTGGGGGGAACCTTTTTGGAATTTCGTCGGCGACAAGAAGGAATGGGTGGAAGAAAAGCAATTCTCGTGTCATGACGAAAAAGATAGGTTCGCGGCAATCGGGGGATTCGTTGGTCGGACTGCACGTATAAAGGGACGCGCTGCAATGGTATATTTACAAAAAAGAGGGAACTAGGGGGCCTCCTTAGCCGATCTCACACCACCCACTGAGGAGGTATACGATATCACGCAGTACGGACGATTTCAAGAAAAAGCCACAAGAAGGAGTCAAAAGGGGCTCGCGCGAATCTGTCCCTCCTCCAATCCCGACCGCGAACGCAAAAGCGATTTCGTCTTCATGGGAAAAAAAAAAAAAAAGGGGGGGTGGGGTCAGGGGGAAAAGGGGGGGAAAGGTTTCCAGCGGACTCTTCTTTCAGAAGAGACAAAGACTACCATGGAAAGAAAAAATCTAAAAGCGAAAACGGCATTCTCGAGAAGGGTCCCGAACAAAGGGAACGTCCATAGGATACAGGACAGCTTCGGAATCAGAAAGTCTTTAGGACGGGGGTAAGGTGAAGGGAGGCTCCTTCAGCTCTTCCAGGATTCATCTCTGTCTGGAACATTTAGGGGAAGGGAAAGTGGGGAGCGTAAAGAAAGGATGCGGAGAACTTGCCGGCTCACGAAGGGGGGGGAAAATCCGCCAAAAACAAAATCCTTGCAGGCCTCAAGGGCATGGCATGAAAAAAAAAGCTGCGAAAAGTCTGGGCTGAACTCTTTGGTCCCTCAGAAGGTTGTCGAAGGGGAGGCACAGACGCCCAGGAATTTTTGAGACTGGGCGCACTATCTGACCTGCAATTGGACCCTGGGGGCAGTCTGCGTTACTAACACTTCAGCCGAAATTAAGGAATGGTGGGCATGTCCCTCACGCGCGGGAAAAACAATGTGTTATACTCTCCAGACCACTCCGAACACGGAAGAAGAATAAAAGTGTGGGTGTGGCTTGGAATCAAATTCCCAGAAACAAAGGAAAAAAAAACGGTCTCACGGTACGCTTTTTTGCCGAATCAGCGCTGCCGCTCAGGCCGGGGGGGGGGGAAGAGAGGTTTCCGGGAAAGGCCAGGACACGCCAACAGCCCCTACCCAAGAAAAAGGAAAAGTGTGAAGCAGAAGGGGGGAAGGGCCAAGAGCGAAGCCTTGGGAAACAGCACCGCCAGCCGCAACGCTCGGCCTCCTGGGCGCGGCAAAACAAAAAACGTCCAACCTCACGGTCCAAGGGCCTTTATCCGAGTGGCCTGCTTGAATGCGGTCGTCTGCCGGTGCCGAAAAACACTTTCGCCGCTCACACTTAAGGTTCGACTCGCGGAGAATCAACAAAAATTCAACCTCCACAGGGTCCGGAAACAACCAACGCAAACACAAACGAAGGAAACAACTCTTCACCACAGAAAGGAACCCTCGGGGTCGCCCCAGAGCTTCACTCGAGTGGCAAGACTCAGAGACGCTCACCGATGAGGATAAGCTTTATCCCCACAAGCTAAAAAAACTACGGAATGGGGAAACACGCTACATTGACCAGCGCTTCGTCCAAGAACAAGTTGAAGGAGCGACAAGTTCAATAAAGCGCCACTGTGCCCATTGGGGCCCAGGCCCCGGAAAAACAAAAGTAACAATGAAAAGGTGGAGCAACAGGGAAAAAACCAACCGTAGTAAGTGGGTTCTCGCCCTTCTCCTGGAAGTCCACACCGAAAAGACGGGGAGGCGTCCCCACCGCAAAGAAGGCTGCAGGACGTTGGAAATGAGGAAAAAAGCAATGTCTCCAGAGGGGGAAAAAAATGACCATTCTAACGGCTGAAAAGTCTCGCCGCACTCCACGCTACGCGTGGTGGGAATCGGGGGGAAGGGGAACGCGCAGGGGCCACTGGACTAGTGTGTCGAAAAAAAATTCTCTCAGTAGGGAAAAAAAAAGCTCTTTAAAAAGAGTAACCCAACGGGGGGGTAGGAGGCGGAGGTTGTGGGGGGGGGGTTGGGTTGGGGGGGGGGGGGGGGGGGGGGGGGATCGATCCTCTTCCGGGGGGAAAGCAGGAAAGGCTTCCCTGGGAACCTTATTTAGGTCGCAGAAGTGAGATCAGAAAAACCCGCACCCGCAGAAGTCCCAGATAGGTATTAAAATTCACGCAAGGGGGGACATAGGGAAAAAAAAAAAACCGACAAAAAACAAAAAACAAAATGTCTTCCGAAAGAAAAAAAGCCCGAAGAAGGGATTGTACGTTTGATTGGGATCTCATATCAAAACGAGGAAGCGCGCAAACGCCGAGGCACAGTAACTACTCGGGGGGAAAACCGCCAGCAACGCCGCGAAAAATGTGACAACACACACCGGAAAGCGTTCAAAAGAGGAGGGGGAAAAGAAAACTGGAGGCCCACAGGTGATCAGCTAGCGCGGACCTCCAGCCTCCCACCGAAAACGGATTATAAACGAAAAGAGGCGCTGAAAAAAGGTGAGCAAATGGTGGAAAGTAGGGCGATTTTCAGCGCAGTAGAGGTGGGGGCCTGCATACCGGAACAAGGCGGAAGACGTGGGGGGTTCGCACATTATTCAAGAAACGGGTTCTGAGATGGGGTAAGCAGGAATCGGGACACACCAGGCATAAATGGGAATTTAACCTATCGGCGTTGGCTCTTATGACTTGGAGGGAGCTAGGAAAGGAACAACCTGGCAATGACTCTGCTCACGACGGAGGAATTCAAAGGAGGAAAAGTGGCTGTCAAGTTCAAGGGTGAGAAGCTTGGTTTCAAAAAGGGGAGGAAACCGATCAAGGAGAAGTAAGCTCGGAACTGGCTGCTAGTGCTGGTCGTTATTTTCGAACACTTGAAAGAAAGGAAGATGCCTCGTGGGGGGGACGTCAAACCAAGGAAGATCTTCGCATCAACACCTTGCTTTTTGGAAACACGAATAGGAGGGAGGGGAGTAATCCTCTAGCCTGCGATTGGGGGCCTAACGACCCAATGGTGGAAGGATGCCATGAGACACAGCGGTGTTGCGGTCTGAGAGACGGGAGAGGGTCTCCCATCCGACCGGCCATTGGAACTTAAGAAAAGCAAGTTTTTTCGAAACGCTGGCCAAGACACCTTCTGGGAGGGGGGGGAGCAGAGACGGATTGAATAATGATAAGTTCGGAACTGTACTACCATGGCGGTTCTGACCTCCGGTCGGGAAGGGGGGGGGTTAGAGAACAGGGCGAAATTGCTGAATTTAGCCAGCGGCAGAAAACTAACAGACCTGGCTCTGTTAAAAAAAAAGGGGGGGGCGCGGGAAAGGGGGGAAAATCACGAGTGCCCGTTGGACAATGCTGGAAAGTCTTTAGATGATGGTTAAGTTCTTAATGGAGGACTGCAGCGGTGGTCTAAGGGGCCTCATCGGGAAAAACGGCGAAATAGCGGGGACTAGAGTTGCGCCGGTTAAATCGAGGATTGCGGCTGGTTCACACTCGGGCGAACGTGGATCTGTGGTTGAAAGTGAGAGGGGCGGCGGAACTTTGTTACGCGTGGGGACGGACCGTTGGATGTGTGGGAGTTAGCGAGTGAAAAAACTAAACTGAATTTCTCTTTTCTCGAGTGGGGGGGCTTCAAAAAAAAAGGCAGGGCCGAAGGCCACGAGGGGCAAATTCCTCTCTTTCTGGCTGGTGCTTTTGAGGGGGGGGCGCCGGAGAGGTTTGCGGGGTCGCTCGTGAGAAGCAGGACCGAGGGAGGGGAGTCTGAGGGGTACAAGGCTGAGGGGAAGACACGGCGTCCGGAAAATTAACCTGCTTATGGCTTCCAGACGGGAATTTTGGGGGGCTGTGTGAGCCGGCGGTGACCAAAGAGTATGCCCTATGGAGTTGGGTAGAATCAAGAGAGGAATGATAACGATTGTTAGGGACTTCCGTTGGGGGTTTTTGAGTTTTAGGCTTACGAAACGCTGGGGCTGGGGAGGCTCAAAAAAAGGGGGCAAAGGGGGGGAAACTCCAAGCTACCTATTCATTGCTACAGGGTTGGAAAAGGGAGGAGGACGGGTCTCCGGGAACGAATTGCAAGGGGTTCGCCCAGCTAATCACCCGCTGAATAAAAGGAAACAAAAAGATGCGGACAAAAAGGGACTTTAAGCTCCGTTCAGGATTCAAGGACTCCTGGGCAATCTTCTGAATGAACTTTTTGCTGACTTGCCGAAAAGTTGGGACCGGGGGAGGGCGGCAAAAAGGGGCTACCTTAGCTTCGTCATACTCGCGGAAAACGGTCAGGAGGAAGCAAGTCGAAATGAGATATGTGGCAGTCAGCGATGAAGATCTAAGTAGTGAAAAGCCAGAAAGAAGAGGGGTGTTGAGGGTCGCATTAAGAAAGTCTGGGGAGGGTCCAAACAGTCAAGGGGCAAGTTTCTGCGCGGCACCATTGCGGCCAAGGGGGGATTTCAGTGGGCTTACTTTGTGAAAGGTTGAGGGAAAACGGGGACGGCATCAAGACGCCGGAGAACGCGATTTGTTGAACAGCACCACTTGTGAGGGGAATAGAACGGTTCAGAAGCAGGATTGTAGGCCGGCGGGGGATGAGCGGCGAGCAGAATTAACTCGAGGGGAGGGGGGAGGGGGAGAAGACGGGATTGTATCTCTCTCACAAGTAATTAGGAAAGATAAGTAACGCCTTCGTTCGAGGAAAAAACAGTCCATCGCCAAGAAATTTCTGAAGCGAAGGGGAAGAAAGAACGACAGCCATCCCGGCTACAAAGTTCGTCATGAAAATTTCATTGGCATTCAAGTCTTGCTTAAAAAGGAGGTGCTTGAACGACCCGGGGAGGGAACATTTCAAAAAGTTCAAGAAAGGAAGAAAGAAACCGACTGCTTAGAGTCAATTGCCCCGCGACAGTCTGCCCGTCAGTCAAGGAAAAGCCCTTACAGGAGACAAGGGAATGGTTAGCGGACTTCAGGAACAAGAGGAACTCTACAAGTGGGATGCCACAGGGGAAAAAAAAAAGGTCGAATTGAGGGCTGCGCTAAGCATCCCGAGCTAGAACTGCAAAAAAGCCTCAGGGGGGGGATGCAACGACTGACAGAATCAAAAAACACGAAATGAAGGAAAAGCATCAATGGCAGTCAAACCAACACTTCGGGATGCGCACAGAGTGGGACCAAAAATTTTGTAATCTCCGGGAGGTTCTCAAAAGGAAATTGGGTTGGGGGGGCGAAACATAAGACCATAGATTTGACAGGGGACTAGTTACTGACGTCGAGACGTAGCGTGGCTTTTCCTCACGGAGATGTCTGCCCCTGTGTGGAGAACACAGAGAATCCAACGATGAGGGGAAAAAAAACTGGGGGCCCACATATCACAACACCCCGAGAAATCTAAAAAAAGAAGCGAGGGCTCGGATTACGCTTTAACCGATGCGATCCTGAAAAATTCCCTTCTCGCCGCAGAACAGTTTCCTTCGCCCCAGTAGGAAAAAGTAAACAAGTAATAGATGCTAGGTAAGACAAGGAGACAATTTCAAGGGACAGCCCGAAAGGGGGGACCAGCAGGGGCAAACGGCAACGACCGATCCATGTTAACCACCACCCCCCAAAAACCAGGGGGGGGTCCAAACAACGTTGGGGTTTGGGGTGGGGGGTTTGGAACGATGCAGCCGAAGAAAAGGCAGAAGAAACCGCTCCTTCCATCACAAAGTCACCAGCAAAAGGCCAGGGGGGCCCCTCGCCCGTCGTCGGGACGGGTGAAATAAAAAAACGTCGCTGCTCTGACGCAGGGACACCTTCAGGCAACGCAACAGGCTCGCCTAAAAATGCCCAAATGGCAGTCATAAGAAAACAGGGAAAGAAAACGTCCAATAAACAAACAAAGTAAAGAGTAGGAAAGGTAGGAATTGTGCGCCCGCCGAGATTGACAAGAGGTGGGGAACGCAATTCGCTCCGAGGAGTAGGAAAGGAGTTAAAAGGGGAGGCCTCGGGATGAAACGTCTCAAGGGAAAATGCAAACTAAGGACAACCAGCCACGCTACTTGTGGCAAGTCGGAAGCACGGGCCACTTTCATTCCGAAAGAAATTCTTAAAGAGACCACTGTGACTGGCTGATGCCCTTGGGGAATTGGGACGGGACCCAAGGAAGATCAAGAAAGGGTCGACAACCGGCGCGGGACAGAACCGCCCAAGGTTATAGGTCAATCAAAAGGGAGAAAGATGCGGGTAGTGAGACAACGCCGCTTCCCCAGAAGGGGAGTCCGTGACGGGGGGCCGCCGCCGCCGTTCAATGGGAAAAAACTGCCCAAGGCTGGGCGAAAATCATCTCTTCCGCAAAAGCGAGACAGGGAGGGACTGTCCCGAAGGAAAGCAACCCCACAGGCAAACAAAGCAATCCAAGGGGGGAGGAAAAAAAACACATTCGAAATTCAGGGACGAGTTGCCAGCGAGAGAAAATGACCAACGCAATGTTTTGAGGGGACGAAGCCTCTCGCCGGTGGAAAAAGGCGGAAATCACAAGGGGGATGACAGCGCTAAAGGCACAGTCCAACCTCCGGAACCCGCCCCGGCTCAGAAGGGGCAGAGGGGGGGACTCGAACAAAACGCAGTTGGTCCAAAGGGAAAGAACAATCGGGCCCTGAAAAGTCTTGACACAAAAACGCATCAGACCAAAGGCTCGAGGAACGCTACATTGGGCAAATGGGTCATGGACCACTAAGCCATGGCCCAGTAGCCTCAAAAACTCCTCTCTTAAGAAACCTGACCGAAAAAAAAGGCCCTAGGAGTACCGACATCCAGCCATCACGTTGTGATCATCCTGTGAAAAAAAAACTCCGAAAATGAGGTGCGCCGAGAAGGCGAGAAACACATCCTTCAACGTTTGTCGGAACTGCTACAAAAGAAAGAAAAAGGAGGGGGAGGGCCTACGATTTGGTTAAGAAAAAAAAAAGACTCAAAAAAAAAAAAAAAAAAAAAAAAAAAAGAAACCCCAGAAAAAAAAACCACAAAAAGACCAAAATTGTGGATGAAGGGATCGCAAGCGCGCTCGCGAAATCCGTATAAGTTTGGCTGCCATTCTGAGGAGTCTTGATTGGGTCAAACACTACAATACCTTGAAACGTTTCTGCCCGGTCCGGGGGGGGATAATCGAGACGGGAAGTCGACTTTTGTTTCGGGGGACGGCAAGAAGCGCGAGGAAAACAGCAAACGGGGGGAAAAGAGGGAACTAGGCGAGGTCCGCATGAATGATGAATTTTTGGGGGAAAAAAAGAGACATTTACCAGAGGGGTGCCAAAAAAAAGGGAGGGGAAAGATAATAACCGAATCTGCTGGCTGCGCGTGTGGTGTCCTGAGGTTGCGAAGCGAAAAAAGAGAAGGAAAAACGAGGTGAAAGAGAAAGGACAAGCAGCCGTGACCACCAAAATATGACCTCATCCCACGAGAAGCGGATATTCTCAAGGAACATGGAGGGGTTCCGGAGAGGGGGGCTCGACAAAGTGGGCTAGGGGGTGTTGGAAGGAACAAAAAGCGTACACATACTTCAGTTGGCCCGGGAGTGGGGATTTCGGACCCGAAGCGGAAACGAGGTGGGCAAAATAATAGGGGAGCACGGCTACTTTTCAGGGATGCACGGAATGGGGGAACGCAAAAGGGGGGGGGTCAGGTGAAAACATTTAAGCAATCTTGCTCTGGGGGGGAGGGTAAAAAAAGAAACTAAACTATGGGGCGTTGCGGAACCGTGTAGGAGGGTTAGTACAAGTTGAAGGGGAAAATTGGGGAGGCACGGGGAGAAAAAAATCAGAAAAAAAAAGGGAAAAAACATGGCGCGGCTCTTGAACGAATTTGGAATAAACCCTCTGGAACTCGGGAGACGCGGGAAAAGGGCGGGTACCAGGGGGGGTCCTTTGGGGTTTTTGGGGGGGGGGGGCCGTGAGGGGAATTACCGGGATAATCCTCAGAAGATCAGAAAGGGAACTTCGCGGGGCAGGGGGCTCAGAGGGGAGGAAGGAGTGAAACAAGCAGAATTCGAACGGACGGGAAATGCGGGGGTGAGCGAATGTGAACCTCTGTTTGTGTTTGAAGAAGGTTGGTAAGAGGGACACCAGGGGGGTGTTTTGGTGAGCGAGCAGTGTTCGGGTCGAAAAGGGGGAAGAACATGGTCGGCCGCCAATTTGGGCCCGGGGGAAAACCCGGGCATAAAGCCGGCAGTTCCTGGCCACTAGGTTCAAAAGGAACTTCCTGTGGAAGTGGGGATGAGATCTTTTGAAAAGAATCGGAAGGGAGAATGAGGTTGAAGGACCTGAAGTATGCTGCTGTTAGCTAGAATAGGTCGCAGGGTCAGAACTGGATTAAAGTTGCTGCCATACCAGAAGCTAGGGTGGTCTGGGTTGGGGTCGAATGGCCTGCAGAAAAATTAGTCCCGAAAAAATCTATACTGGAAGGAGCGGGTCGAAATGGCAAAAAGCTTAAAAGGAAAACGTAGTGGGATTTGGGAGGGGTGTGGAAAATGGTTAAATTGAAGAATGCCACGCAAAACAATTTGGATTTAGGCTCGGTGGAAGGGGGAAGTGATGCCATGGC
>Ga0179593_1480934_pt1 | contig 25964 bp, 25 predicted proteins | sample CZODoug2_1_08_16_FD_185931 | JGI IMG/M metagenome (GOLD analysis project Ga0179593, IMG submission 185931) | Vadose zone soil fungal communities from Angelo Coast Range Reserve, California, USA - CZODoug2_1_08_16fungal (PacBio error correction) | ecosystem: Environmental > Terrestrial > Soil >...
ACGAATGATCCACGGCCAAACCCTTTCTTCAGTCTTCTCAAAAAACGTATAACCGTGGGGGTGGTCGCGACGCTGAAGAACCCGCAAATCAGGGGACGCACAACGAAGGGGGGGAAGTAAGGATTGGTGCCCACCCCGGATGCAGCACACGGATTTATTCCGGCAGGCTTTATTATCTAGGGCCAAAAGAAAGAAAAAAAAAAACAACAGAGGGTAGGGGGGAAAAAAGGGAAGAAGACATACAGGTCAAGGAAGAAATAGGTGACGGACGACGAAACTTTTAAAACCAAAGATTTCACTCGTTTAAAAAAAGATTGCTGGGGGGGGAGGGGACAGAAGCTGGAAGGGGAAAACCGCGTGCCGGAAATATGAACCAAAGGGGGGGGTTAGGCTTTTGACAGTCAAAGGGGAAGGGGGGGTGGAAATGGGACCTCCCTGCAACGTTGGAACACCTCTAAAGGTCAATCCAGACTAGGGAGAAAAAATCAAAAAAGGAGCTCCTGCGTGGAGAAGGGGGGGGGGGCAGGTTTTTACTCCGGGCGGTTAGGCTAATGTGCACCGGCTCTTCAGGAAAAAAGTAAGATTAAAGGGAGCGCCGGTCGGGGAGAACTGTCTACGTCGACGAAAAAAAAAAATTCAAAGATAACCTGGTTGGTTCTGTAAAAAAGGCCGGGGAGAAAATAAAAGGGGTGGGTTGTCTCGGCAGGCATTTGGAGTTCAAGTCATTAAGCAAGGTAAATGACGTATGAAGGACTGTAAACCCAAAGGAAGAGGACTAGGTGACTAATGGTGATGATGGCGCCGCCGCTCGCGGATGAAAGAAATAACCGCCACAGGGGAGGTTTGAAAAACTAGATAAAAGGGCTGTAACCAAGAAAAACGATTGGATTATTGCGAAAAAAGGAGACACAGGAATGGGTACATGGACACCAAAAGAAAGGGTAATCCATGGCTGGTGAACTAAGGTCCGAGAAGGAACAAACTCGGGGGGGGAGGGACCCCGGACAGTCATTGCATCTTTCGGAGCTGACCGGACGCGACGCGGGAAAAGATCAAGGGCTAAAAGCATGGGGGAAGTACAATTTGAAAAGTTCTCAACAGCCCGGGCTGTCATCTCGAGTGGAGAGGCATCAGTAGCGCTCAATTGTTCTGTAAAACCGCTCGTAGTGGGTCCAGGTAGAAAAACGCACGGCGTGAAGAAGTGGGGGGATGATCGATCCGGGGCCTCGGCGTGGGCTTCGCAACAATCTGGAAAAGAAGGAGAAAAAGGAACACGCAATCAGAGGAGCTCAGGATGAAAGGAGGGGCACAACCTGGACACGCAAAAATTCGGGCTGGTTCTGCCTAACTTGGGGTCCACCCGGTTGAGATATGGGAAACAAGACAGCAGCAGATGATCATGGACAAGTCACTCTAAAAGCTCCACAGGCGGGGAAAAAGGGGAGTTACGAACAAAATCAGGGGGGAGCCGTGGAATATAACGATTCTCGCATCGCTGGGGCGTAAATGAAATCGAAAAAAAAACACTTGGTCTACATTTCCTTCGGGAAAAAGGGGGGGGGGAAGGAGGGATTTAGTTCTGGATGAGGACGAGGTAACGTGGGCAGGGGTGGCTGGGGGGAAGGAAATCGTCTGAGAAGAAAGTCCGTGAAGGGCGGTCCATGAGGGAGGCGAAACCTCGTAGAAAATGCGGTGGGGAGTTAACGGGAAAAGAAATAACGAAGTTCGTCAATGAAAGGACACTGAAAGATAATCTTTCTTCACTCGGAGCGCATTAAAATCTCCGAGAGAGGGGGGTCCACGACGGTGAGAGAAAAAAAAATCGGTCACCGTAAGATCATTTCTTCGCTACGGTGACTTGAACAGGTTGGTGGCGAGGCCATTAAAAGTCGGGGTTAGCGACTATAAGCGAAGGGGGAAAGAACTGAGAGGACGCTAATCGGCGACCTGGGGGGGAACGGGACAGCAGCGAAGGGTACGGCTCGTCGCGCGCAGTCAAAACCAAAACTTTTTGACTAAAATCGGAAAAAGGGGTCGAGGAACTCGGGGCCACAGGTAGGAAAACCTGAGGAAAAGATGTCCTGGGGTCCAAGGTTGAAACAATGATGTGGGGTACGACGAGGAGAAAGGCGAGAACACATGTGCTGAAAAAAAGAAGGAAAAACATCGCAAAAAAGTGTGAGACCGGGGCGAGGAAACGGTCACTGCAAGGCCCCTTTTGAAACTTGGAGGGTAAACAGGGGGGGGAAAGCGGAGACCTTCGAAGGCACAGAACCCTGTCAAAGCGCCGGAGGACAGAAGACGTGCTCAGGGTCACTTACGTTGCAGAGGCGAGGAACTGGAGAGGCAGGGCCAGGGATCGGCGAGAGGAGGAGATCCGGGAAGTAGAACAGGACTCCGGAGGGCAGGAGCGGGGAGGAGACTACAGAATGGGGGTTGGAAACAAAGACACCCGCGGGCTGAAGAACATCAAACAGCAGGAGGGGGGGGAGAAAGATCGAACGACTGGTAAAAAAGAGGGTGCCAAAACCGATAACATGACGGTCGGCGCCAAAAGTATGGGGAATCAGGGTGCAAATCTTCCTGGAAAAAAAGGCGAAGCAAAAACGCAGGGCGCTTGGAACGACGTCGTCCCCCCCAACTTAAAAAATGGAAAGCATTTCTCCAAGAACGAGAAAGGGGAGAGGTCACGCGGGGAGGCACATCTAACCACTACAAATAATCGGGGTAGAACCGGGGAGATCCTAGGGGAACAAGAACGGCTCCAGTAGGAATAAAGCAGAGACTCCACTTAAAATCAAGACGTCCCTATACAAACATACGAACCATGGCAGGCATGAATTCTAGGCGTACGGTCGGAGGGCGGGGTGTACCCCGTGTGGTTTTGTGACACAATCAACCGTGCGCCGGGGAAGGGGAGGAACCAGAACGGCGGAAAAGAGGGGTCGTCGGGCGCGTGGAAAGGAAAAACAATTAGCGATGCGAGGGGGAACCAAAGGCTACCCAATGAAAGCCGGGAAAGGCCAGACAGAAATCCACGAAAGGAGCACTCCAAACAACGATATATGCCCTAGGGCACATCCACTTCCGGGAACATCGGAAAAACAGGGCCGAGAAATCGGAAATATCGAAGATTATTCTGGGGCGCGACCCGATCATCCGACGGCCATGCCGGAAATCCCCAAACCCTCCATAACCGGAAGACTCATTTTATGATAGTGGCCTACTCAGCTTGGGAGCTGAAAAAAACGGAGGGGTTGAAGACACAATTAGTTCGCAAATCAAAGGGCGAGTCCGTGTCAAGGGGCCGGGCAGGAAATGGCGATGGGCTGAAAGAGGAAGAAACAATTCCAGCCTGGCATCAAAAAGTCGGCCTGACACGCCGGGGGCTTCATTCTCCAGGAGGCAGCATATCGCCGAAGGGGATTGTCGACACTAGGAAAGGGAGGGGAAGGCTTGGGACGTAAAAAACGGCTGGGGAGACTTTGGGTTCGACCCAGCAGAGGTCCGGTCATTCTGGCACATCAACAGAAGAGGACACCCACTGCGACGGGACGGGGGGCGACCCATCATGGTAATTGTTCAAGAGGCGAAGGGAACCGGGGGGGGAAAGAGCGCGTCGCAAAAATGAAACAGCACGGGAGTTTCATACATCAAAGGATTAGAGCCTTGGGTTCAGGTGGGGGAGTCACCAAGGGACACGGGATGCAGTACCAATGGGATCGGTAGGGAGCTGGGCGGAGGAATGCGGTGCTAACCAGCGTCAACTCCACTCAAGAGCTGGGGCGAACTCTGATAAAAGGGCGGGCCGGACGGAGTTCCGAAGGACGTGCAAAGGGGACGATGAACTTCCGTCGACGGGCCTGTGTCAATTCAACACCTTCGGGCAAATCGTACACATGTTGGAGTAGAAGGGGGGACGGAGGGTATCTGTCGCGCCTCTGGAAAAACGAGGGTGGCAAGTGTCACGTTCCAAAAGCGAGAAAACTGCTTGACCCACATTCTGCCAGTTCTAGGAGTGGGTTCGCGTAAAAGAGGTATACCGTCCGCGAGCCGATGACGGTAACTACCAGAGGTACGCCGAAGAACTACAAAATTTCAAGGTGGATGCCTTAACTGGATAGCGTAAGAGGGAGCAAAAGGCTTGAGAGTCTAGGGGAAAGAACCCCCGGCTTCGACAGGTTACGGGCGAAATGGTGAAAGCCGTGTTTCCTACGTTGTCCCGTAATGTGAGCTGGTCTAAGCCGGGCACCAGCGTGTGTGGCGGCCGGTCGCAGGAGGGGACCATGTGATGAAGGTGGACGACAAAAGGACATGATCGGCAGGCGGTCGCGCAGGTTCGGCCAGAACCCGATTTCGAGACTGTGACGGCTATGATTCAATGTTTGTGGTCGCGGAGGCGGACGAAACCTTTAACGAGAGGAAATGGGGACGGTCCAGACCTGGCATCAGCGGCGAGCGTGCCATACCGGATCGTCGAAGGGATCAACCTCAACGAGAGAAAAAAATGGACAAAGGTTTCAAAGTGGGGACACGGTACGAAAATGACGGAACTCGTCTGGGCGAGTGACCGAGTGTACCCCTATTGAGTCCTGAAGACATCACCCGCGGACTAAAATTACGAACCGGGGTCGGCGGTGGTGGTCTCTCGACTCACCGCTTGGCCAGGTCGGGGAACCACCTGAACGTTCTAAGATACGACAGGACTCCACTGTTCCTCTCCATAGCCGGCTTCTAACGGCTCGAGACTAAAACAATAGACCTAGCCGGACCTTTTCAACCGTCGCGCTCCCGCGAAGCACGGAAGAAGCGGTGGGTTCCGCGGGACGGCTTCCAAGGCGGTTGCCGGGGGGGAGGATGGGCGATAGTCTTGGAACTGGTTAAAATGCCGAGGGTCTTTGTTAATAAACAGAAGTGGGGCGTAACGAAAAATGGGATCATCCGGGTGAAGCTCACAGGGAGGCGGAGGGTCCGTCGAGGCAGTTCTGAGTCTGATTGTTCAGAGGCAAAGTTGAGGGAGAAACAGGAACATGTCCCGTTGGGCGCCGTCGAAAATTCCGGAAAAGCTTGTTATGCGACCAGTAGGGGGGAAAACTTGACAAAGGGCCAAGGTTTGCAGACTACTCGCTATTGCCCCCGGAAAAGCAACACAAACTATGAACGGAATTGCAAAGAGGGATATGAGTTGCATCACACGATAACAGACAACCGACTGGCGGGATCCATGGGGAGAGAAAGTGCTTGCCAAAAAGGCTGGGTCACCAACCAGTAGCTCGGGACCATCAGGGGGGGGGATCACACGAAAGGTACAAAGCCATGACCAGGCGGACCCCTTGCTATTCGGGGAGTGCCCCCTGATTCGTAGGAGAACGCGACGTTGCAAGGGGAGTGAGTAAGGGGTACACCCTAGAAATGCGATCGGCCTACAAGTCGTGGTAATTCACATTGTATCCTGTGTGGGGTGTCCATTGTCAAAAAGAAAGATAGAGGGCGGCGAAGAAGGGGTTAGCAGGGGAAGAAAATCGGATTCTTTCGGAGGAACCAGTTGTGCTCAAGTTTTTGAGGGAAAGAACATCCGTGGGTGAGGTGAAGTAAAGATTCGCCCGCGAAAAAAGCCATCACGGCATGAAACGCGTCATGGGGAAAAGCTAAGGGAAGAAAAACGGCATGGACATTTGGATGAGCGTACCAAGGCCCATGCACAACATGAATTCCGGAACGGTACCAGAAAAAAATGTAGGATATTGGGACTGTGCTGGCGGCCCGAGACGTAACGTCCGCAAACTGGGGGATGCACTGGGCGATGTAATTTATTGGGAGTAAAGGAATACTATAATCAGTCGAACAAGTGAAACGCAGGAGAGCATTTGCTTGAAGGAGGAGAGGGCGTCTTTTGTTTTCGAAGGGGGTGGGACAGTTGCCGGGACAAATCAATGGGGTGCGTAAAAAAACGTGGTAAAACGTTCCCGGAAAAAAATCTGATTCGACTGCAAGAGGGGAGGCGTCGACTTGTGCTGAAATGACCAACTCTGACGATACGAGTGAAATCGGGGATGAAGGGTGCCTCGGGAAAAAAACACTACGACGATTTCTTCGAAGGAAATTAGGAAGAATCTACCTAGTGTAAACCATATAATCAAACAAACGAGGGGAGAAGAAAATATAGGTGGCACCGTAGATCCGCGGGGAAAAAAGACGTCGTAACGAATAGGTTCAGAAGGAGACCACGGGGCACCCCAGACCTACCAGTGTCAACGTCGGTCGTATTTGGAATGCGAAAATTGGAATGGATTCATTCCAGGGCGTCGCCAAGGAGATGCCGAGCAAGCCCGGGGTACGTTTGGGGGAAAAAGCAATTCATGGGTTTCATTTGTCCAGCCGGAAAGTAAAAAAAAGAGAAACAAAAAGATCCCGGCCCCGCTGCTCTCCTGCTCGTTGAGAATTCAAGTGGTACTCCTTGGACTGATTCTGAGGGGGAAATGATTCAGGTCAATCAAACCCGAAAAAAACTTCCAGTGCTGAAAAACGTAGAGGCCGGAGACGGAACCAAGCCGCCGAATGTTCTAACTCGCCGGCGCTTCAATTGGGGGGGGGGGAAAATCAGACTTGTACGGAGTGATTCACTAGGGAAAGTGACCCATTGACGTCTGGCAATTGAGCACTTGAAGATGAAAGATTCGAAGTAGGTTGATGCATGCCTAAAAAAGGGGCTCTCGTGCGCAGATAAGAGTCACCGCAAAAAGATCGGAGGAGTTGAAAAGAGAACAAAGCTCGGGAAAGAACTGCTATGGGGGGAAGGGGAGGGAAATTCAATCGGCAACTATGTCTGGTTGAAAAAAATGGACAAAATAAGCTTCAAGGGACTGGGAATACGTCCGATGCGCACCAAAGAGGTGATGGATCACGGACAGGAAGGGGGGGAAGTTCGGGAAGAACCGGCGCGATTCTGACGGACAATAAAAGGGAAGTGGCACGATAGGCATGCGGGGGGGAGCGAGTACAACGTTGGGAGTTGGGGAATAAAAAAGATGGAAGGAAAGAACTTGGTGGGGGGGGGAAAAGAATAAAAGGCGCATCAATAGTAGTGTGAGAAAATGTTGGATCGCCTGCAGCTCGAGTTTGGTCAAAAGATGATCCAAACGAACAAAAGATAAAAAAAGAAGGATTAGTTGTGCTAGCGGGACAGAGGAGTTGGGCTCCAAACAAAAAAAAAAAAAAAACTTGGATAAAACAGAAAAAAAAAGAGACAACGTCGAAAAAGAAGATACAAAAGGGAGGATGAGTCACACGAAGGAGAAAAAGGCGTGGGGCTGGTTGAGGGCCACCAAATTTGTACGAGATCGAAAACGGTGAGAAATGGGTCAAAAAAAAAAAGGCATGATCGTCAGATCGCGGAAAATCAGGGAAGACTCCACGCCTTCATGGCGGTACGCCTCACGGAAGAGGGCCAGTGTACACAGAGAAACGATGCGGGGGAGAGGCGTAAAAAAGGGGACGTCAAGAACACTGCGGCGACCTGGGGGCGGGGACCGGGTCCGTCGGGGAGGCTACCGTCCGCGGATGGGCGAGGGGGCCGGGCGGAAAGAGAACTGTTCAGGGAGGGGGGGTGGGCGATGTTGGGGGGTGGGGGGGCGCGATCGCTTGCCGAAACGTGGTCTGCGCAGTGAGGGGGCGTAAAGGAGTCAGCAACAGTGGAGGGAACTAAATGGACCCGAGCCGGGACTTCAAAACCACTGAGACGATGTAGGAAAGACGGCCAACGAGTGGGATGCTCGTAATACAGGAGGCGGTCCACGGAAATTCCCTAAGAGGGGGGGGGGGGGGCGGGGTACAGGGCCTTTTCTAACAAAACGGAAGGGGCTCTCAAAAAGTTTAAAAAGCCGCTGGACAGGGGGGGGGGGGGCTGCACTGTCAGAGCGCGGGGGATCTCGAAAGGAGGGGGGAAAGAAGGCGTACTACGGGTGAAAGAGGAAGGGGACTAATAGCCCAGAAAGTCGCGGGTAAGCTCGCAAGAGCTGCACCGCGGAGAAACCCAATGTGGAAAGAAGGAAGGTTCTAGAAAAGGGGAGAAGCGTCACTATGGAACGTGGTGGGGTCTAAGACGTCCAGAAAAAAAGAAAACCACAACCCCCCCCAAAAAAACCCACCCCCCAAAAAACAAAAAAACCCCCCCCCCAAAAAACCACCAAACCGAAAAAAAAAAAAGCAAAAAGGAAACACCCACACCAACCCCCCCCCCCCACCCAACGACAACCTGAGCGCGCCCCATGACTAGCGAAACGAGGGTCCGGGAAAAGAGCCATAGATAGACGCAAGAAAGCCTGGTCTCCACGCTATTCGGGGTCCAGGAACTTGTGAATACAGGAGGAAAGGTTAAGGAGCTCGGGGGGAAAAACGGAGAGGGGGTAAAGGGTACATTACACTGACGGCTCCCTACTACGCAAATAAGGGAAACCTGAGAGAAAGATCCGTGGGAGTTCGTAGTGAGATGTCGGCATGCAGCAGAAGAGTGCATAGTTCGGGAAGGAGCCGGAAGCTCACCCCCCCCCGCATAAAGAGAACGATACTTTTCAGTGGACCCATTTATCGGCTTCGAGTGTTGGTTTCAAGAAAGAAGCAATGGTCGCCGGGGGAGGTGTCCCTGATCGATAAAGGGAAGAAAAGAGTTTTCTTGGGAGACTCGTGAAACGTCTAGTAAAGAGGGGGAAAAAAAACGTGAAGTAAAATCGTTCCTGCAAAGACGGGTACTTACCAAGTGGAGAAACTAGCAAAAAATCGACTCGCACACTGTGAAGGGAGAGGGCAGTAAACTCTCTCCTAAAAGGGGCGGAAAAAGATACCCCCCACCCAAAAACCACACCAAAAACCCAACACCAACCCCAAAAAAAAAAAAAAAGAAGAAAAAAAACGAACAGCCAAAAAAAAAACCCCAAAAACCCCCAAAGAGGAAGGATAAGACCCACAGGAGAAAAGAGAAAAAAAAAACTAAAGGTACAAAAAATAAAAAAAAAAAAAAAAGGTCCCAACCAACAAAAACCACAACCCACAACAAACCCACACAACCAAAACCAAACCACCACAAAACCCCCAAAGCCAGTAAACCAAAAACGCAAAGAACCCCCCCACCGGACATCATGGAGGGGGCTAAAAATGGTGTCGAAGAAGAGGGCACCAAATTGTCCACAAAAAAAACAGCTCAAACAAATAGAGATCATCTGGTATAAGGCGAGAGCCGGGGAGGAAGAGAAGGTCGTTTCCACAAGGGGGACCACTGGCTAAGAGCACGTGGAAAAATAACATAAAAGAAAAGGGGAAGTAACAGGCACTCCGGGCAGCAGAATGATCGCTGTAGCAATTGTTCGTCTTGCGGGATCTTATCTTCGAGGGGGGGGGGGTTCCAGAAAGGGAAAAAAAGGTCACTGGGGGGAAAAGCAGATGGCGTATTAAACCCACCCGCATGCAGTACAGTGGGGGGGGTTTGAATGGGAGGGATTCGGTGGGGGAAAAGGGACCACGTGGAAGAGTCAAACCCCCACGGAGCGCCATGAAAAGCAAGGTTCAGAGGTCAGGTCCAAAACCAAAATCCAGGGAAAAAAAAAGGCGTCAAGAAAAAGGGCTAGATCTGGAGGAAAAGAGGGCGGGGAAAACCCCATGGCCTCCAAAGCGGGGACGTCGGGACAGTGAACTGGAGGGGGAAAGGAATCAATTGGCGGGTTTAGAAGCCGGGGAAGTAAAAAACCCGGCGGAAAAAAAAAATCAACGAGCGCGCCAGATCCGACTACTCAAAAGGGGGAGGACCAAGACTCCTGCTTGGTATCATCAAAATAAAACAAAAAAAGAGGGGGAAAAAAAAGGACACCCGGAAAAGGAGGGACTTCCTGGTCGGCTGGAAAAGAAAAGGCGGAGGAAGAGAGACGCGAGGGGCAAAACCCCGGCTCTGATTGGGGGGGACGGGGGGTGTGGGGGGGTGGGGGGCTTGCGCTAAAATCAGAAGGGAAAAATATGGTGCATACAAAAGAGAGAAAAGTCCGAGATAACCGATGTGGACGGCAGGGCAGGAAAAAAAAAAATAGTGCAGCATCTCATTCCGCGGGATTCGAATCAGGGAATGGACGTCTGGTTCGCTTAAAAAAGCTTTGTGCCGGTTGAAGGGGGGGGGGTCGAAAGCATCGCTCAGCGGGGAAAAACTCTGGCACAGGAGAAACACCGTGACAAAGGAGGAGGGCTTGCACTAAGAGAATCTTAGAAATTGAGAAAAAAAAAAGTTGTCACTGAAGGGCCACACACCGAAGGGAGACTTTAATCTATGTCGCCAAGAATAGCAAAGGTGCAAAATTGGCGGGGAGATCGATTGAAAGGGAAAACACAGGAGGTCGCGGCGTGGATGGAAGGAACTGTACTAAATTCAAAAGTAGGAGTGGATCACGCGAGGGAGAAAGAGGAAAACAGGACACTCTCAGAATCCAAAAAAAAAGGGGGTCGATCTGGCGAGGAAAGTGGAACTTGGGCCAGAGCAGTGCGCAACAGGGTGGAGGTGAAAAGAACGCTGCGGAGCGGGCACGGTGGGAAAAAAAAAAAAACGTAGCCGAGAAGGACAGGGGGGGGGGGAGAACGAGTCGATGGTCACAGGGCGGAACGGGTAAGGTGTCAGTACCAGAAAAAACGGCGGGGGGAAGGGAATGGATCGCTGAAGGGGGGGGAAGAATTTAAGCTAGCGGGAGGGATCGCGGCGCGCCAAAGGGAGCGGTGTTTCTATTGGAAATTGAAACGGCGACAGAGTGACTGGTGTGAGAAAAAGAAAGATGGGGACTCACTGTCCAGGGCAAGAAAAAGAAAAGCGTTTGCAGTTTGGCAGGCGTACGGGAGGGCAGTTGTCGCCGAATCGGAATCAATAGACAAAACTACCCATAGCATGAAGAATTGGTTGGTCTATTCCGAAACTTAAGATTCGAAAATGGAGCGATCGGAGGATTACATTGAAGGGTTTACTCTCCTGTAGGGGGGGGGAATGAATTTCCCACAAAAGGGGAACCAGTGCTGGAAAGAAGTGGGGGTTGGAGCGGCGACGCATGGGCAGGGGGGGGGGGAAGTCGAGGCGGAGCATCAAGCGTGTCGAGGAAGGGATAGCGTAAACTCAAGTTACTTTCATGGAACGTACACCACGAAGAGGGGATAAACAAGAAGTTCACTCCATTCTTGCCCGAAAGGGGAGGAAGGGAGGTCCTTGGGCAGTCAACAGTTTGGGACTCGGGAGCAGGTGCCCGTACAAAAAACCGGTCTTCTTCGCGGGGAAAACGCGATTGACAAGACTCTCTGCCGATTAGCGTGCCATATCCAAAGGGGGACTATTTCTGACGCTCTAAGTAGAACGAAAGGGGGGCACCCTCCTGTCAGCCTGGGAAGGAAAACGGACGTATGACGACCTGAAAGGAAGGGGTTCGAAATCGACGGGGACGCTCCGAGGTTGAAGGAACAAAAACGGTGAAGAGCACGAGAAACGACGAAGGTGGTCCTTGCGCGGAGAACGACTTCAAGGAAGTTCGATTCTGAGTCACGGCAAGGGCGACCACAACTTGGCGACGTCTGACGATGGAGAAAGATGTTTGACGCCCAGATGCCGTCGGGGAAGAGGAAAGGGGCTGGAGGGGGGGAAAAATGGAGCCAGCACAAGAACTTTGACAAATTTCCGACACAGACCCGGCCCAGACGAAAAAGGCTGAAAATTACAAGAAGGAAATGTGACTACACTCTTCGAAAGAAAAAAAAAGCTTTAAAGGTTAGGGACATCGTTAAGGGAGGTCGAAAGACGAAACCGCGAAATGGAGGGGAAAAAAGTCGTAGCAAGGAACGTCCGTTGGGCTGAAAAGGGGTACCTGAATAATCTCGCGGGGAAAAGAACTTGAAGGGGAGGAAAAGTAGGGCAGCTGAGCAGGAATCGATCAAAAGGAGGCTTGGGGGGAAATAACGGGGTGGTCAAAAAAGGTTTGTTCAAGAACACAAGCGAACGTCATGTGCCAAGGAAAAAGGTGTGCAAAGAACCGCCCAGAGGGTAGAGGGAGAAAATCGGCGACGGTCAGGAAGGAAAGATTTGTTTGGTCGAAGAAAAAAAAAACGCAAGGGGGCGATCAGCACAACTAGACTATCAGGGGAAAAGGAGGGGGGGGCATCAAAAGCAATAGCCATCCTGACCCAAAACCAGAGTGAGGGGGGATAAGCCACGGGGGGAGAAAATATTGGGGCTGAGGGGGTTAGGGAACCACTCTCAGGGGAAAAGAGCAAAAAACCACCCGTTCTGTGTGAGACACACCAAAAGGGAAGGAGCCATCCCCTCATGGAGGCGCACCTTGCTTTCACCTGATGTAAAAAAGGAGTCTCGTCAGAATTCGTCGAGGGGGGAAAAATGCCTGGGGAAATAAGAGGACTGGGGATTGTACGGGAGCCCCGAGGAAAAGTGTGCTACGTGGACCGAGGGAAGGAGTCCAGCCAATTGAGGCTGAGGAAGGTCTGTTGGTCAAAAGACGATGGAGCGAAGGGAGGAAATACTCCCAAATCTGGGATTCGTCATGGGTTTGAGGAAAAGTTGTATCTAGGGGGGGGGCACTCCTCATAGACGGTCGGGGCTAGGTCATCTTCGAATCCGAGGACGAGGCAAAGAAGCCATCATCAACATTATGCCAGGGGGGAACGGGTAAATCAACAGTGGGAAAAGGGAGAAGGAAAGAAAACAGGGGACAAATTGAAGTAGGGAATCACCCGACGCGGAAAGGGCAAAGGAAAACACCAAAATTGATCAGAGTTACTAAGAAACAAGAGAAGGGGGGGCGGATTTTCCGGCACGGGCAAAAAAACTTGGAAGAGTTCACGGAGAAGTTGGGTTGGGGCACTGAAAGTTCCGGCGAAAATAAGCGAACCTAGGAGTAAAAACGAGAAAGCATGGGGGAAAAGACCGGAGGCAGGGATGGGGGGGAGGAAGCGCAGCTGGCTTGAGGGGGGTGACGCAGTGATTGGGACGTTCGACGGAAAGGTGGAAAAAAGAAAGGCGCACGGGAAAGGTTCAACGTACCAAAAGGGAAATCTGGACGGAAGAAGGACGCGCCGTGGCTGAAGAAAAAAGAACTCGGACTGACACGCAACTCGGTCAACGAGGGAGGGGTACCGATAAAACTGCAAGACTTATTGGTCTTCCGAGTCTTCGGACAAACTGATGGGAGGAAGTCACGGTGGCGCCAAAACTCTCGAAAAAAAAAAGGAGTAGAAAGGGGTAAAAAAGAAAAAAGTGGGGGGGGAAGCCGGGGTATATCGGAAAAAAAAAAGAAATGTCAGGTCCGGAAATAGTCAGCTGGCTCAGAGCGGGTCACCCATCCTTACCAGGCACAAGAAAGGGAAGGTCCGGTTGTCAGAGAGGGGGGGGGGGAGCTCAAAAAGAGAGCCGAACCATTCGTTTCCGGGGGGGCAGAAAGAAGAAAAGGTTATGAGAAAAGGTACAGGGGGTTTCCTTGGGGTCCGCCGATCACAAAGTGCGAAAAGGGCAATCAGCCGGAGGCCCCCAAAAGGTCACTCTCCTGCTCGTTGCTCTCAGGGAAGGGGAATGTTGTAAAAAAAAGCGTCCTTGCAATTCGTAGATAACCGAAGGATAAAATTAGAGAGAGGTTAAGAGGCAGTGAGCCGTACGTCGCGGGAAAACAAAGGAACCGAAGGGAGGGGGGGGGGTGGGCCGACCGCGTTGGGGAAGGGCTTTTCCTTGTACTCGAGGTGCTTCAGAGGATCGCATGGCCATGACTTCGGGCAAGGACTTTTAAAAAAAACGTTTCTCTAGGGGTAGAAGGGGGGTGCAGGGGGGCGCCGCGCGCGGATGAGAAAGGGGGAGAGAAAAAACAAAGGAGGCGATGAGGATGGGGAACGCATACAAAGCTGACGCGACGAAAAACTGAAGGGATTATTGGAAAAGGGAGTCAAAACATATGTTCTGGTTTTGACGAAGGGGGGAAAAAGAAATAAGGGGGATCAGGTCAAAAACTAACGAGGTCCCGAGAACAAAACTAGAGTGTGTTTTTTTTTGTGGGGTGGGGGGTTGTTGGGGTGTCGGGATCACCCGGACTCACGTGATAGGGGAAAGGATCTGGAGAAAAAAGCTAGAACCAGTCAGGGGGCACGAAGGCATTGCAACGAGGAAGTACAACGTTTTAGGTAGAAAACAGAATCGGGAAGAGGGGAGACGAATGGAGTGTGCTACAGTTCAAAAGGGGGGGAGAAAGAGGGGTGTGTTCAAACTAGTTTGGGTCCAGCGGATGAAAAAAAAATTGACGGACGAGAGAGTTGTGCCTGATCGGAGAACAAAGGGGTTCGTCGGGACAAAATTGCAAAAAAAAACGTCTCAAAAAGGTCAGGGGCAGAAAAAAAAAAGGGGGGGTCGGTGAACTGCAAAAAACGGACGGGCCCATGCGTGGCAGTCGCAAAAGGTAAGACACACGCCGGTGGGGAAGAGTAAAAAAAAAAGCAGATCGATCAAATAGAGGGGAAAAAAACTAAAAGAGAGACACCAGGATGAAATGCACGTGAAAAAAAACTACAGCGAGGGTGGGGTGAAAAAGACGAAGAGGAAAATTCGGGAAGGCGGGGGGGATAGCGTAAAAGCCGCCCCCTCGGAACTTTTGGCGACGTCGGGGAAGGGAAGGTCGCAAAGGGGGGGGCAACGTCGTAATGGTGTGGAGAAGGAGGGGGGAAGACCGGGTTGGGGGGGGGTGCATTTCGGTCAAAGTTTGGGAGGCCGTGCGATAAGGACCGGCCGCCGTACTTGGGGGACATTGGATATGTGAGAAGGGAGGGGAACTGAGTGAAAGAACAGTAAACTGGCCAGTCCTGCAAGGACAAAAAAAAAGGGGGTGACTATTACAAAATCTAAAATAGAGTATCTCGGTCGTCAACGGTATGGGAAAACATAAAAAGTCAGGACTGTCTCAGCGACGTTAGACGCACACGTTGATTCGAAAGGGAGTCATCGGAAAAAAAACTTGGGGACGACGTCTTAACAGGGGTCCGGCAAAAAGGCTTTGAAAAATACGCTCTACGTCCGGGGGTGTCACAGAAAGCACTAGATCGTTAAAGCAAGTCGTGGTGAAAAGCTGAAAAGGCTCGTCAGGCGGGCGAACGCGAGCAACACAAAAAAGGGAGTGCGGAACAGTGAGAATCGGTGAGGGGGCGACGGCGACCGGGACGGGAAACGATGTCCTGGGGGGTCCTACCAAAAAAAAAGAAACATGTAAAAAAACAAAATGCCGAAAAAAGGTGCCTAAAAAAGACAGAGAACAGGGAGGCCACCATTGTCGACGGAAGCGAACATCGACTCAGGCCGGCAAGGGGGGTAGCGGTGGACGGACCTGGGGGGGGAACGGGTGAGGAGACTGAGTCACAATCAGCAGCCGCTGCGAAAAGGGAACACCGCTAGAAGGTACACTGCTCGAAATCCGTAACGTTTGCAAGGGGGAATGGGGGGGTACAGGGGAAAAAGGTACGGTGGCCATTTCCGGGAAAAAGAAATTTGATCGATGAAAAGAGTGAGGCCATAACGTCCGAGGAGGATGCCATAAAGTACGGTCAGACAGGGGGTGGGGGGGGCGCATTCACCTCTCACGGGGAAAAGGGGGGCCAGCACGGATCACTCAAAACACGCAGCTTCGTGAGACGGAAAACTAACTGGCTCGGTGTCTCAGCGGGGGGAAAAGGTCAGGTCAGGAACAGGACATTCTCGGTACTTAATATGAGAATCCGAGGACGTAATAAGGCAAGGGGTACTATCGCGCACGGTCATTCAGAAAAGAAGCTAAAAGCTAACGCCGGCGGAGGGAGGGGGGGTATTTGAGGAAAGCAGAAAAAATCATCTATGGTGAGCAAGAACGGAGTCACAAAAAAAAAAAAACTAGCAATGGAAAGATAAGGACGCGCATCTCGACCCGAAGGAGAGGCGTTACTGCTATGAGGGGCGATCTCCTCGGGGGAAAAAAAATCTACTCAGTGAAGGGGGGGCGTGGAGAAAAAAGTTCACGAAAAAATCAAGGGGGGGGAAAATCTCGCAAAAGAATTGTCGAGCATTGCGAAAAAAAGGGGGGGGGAACATGAGAGAGGGCTTTCTGGAGTTGGGGGGGAAAGAGAAGGGTTCCAAAAGGGGGAAACGCTTGCAAGGGGGGCGAAAAAACACGACGAGGGGAGGCTGAATTGTGGATTGGAGGTTCGCTGCCATGAAGGGGGAAGATGTTATAGATGCAGGAAGAACCCCAACTGGGCTTTCAAGGGACAAAGAAAGGAACAGTCCAGGGGACACAGAAAAAGCGGGAAAGAGAAAACAACCCTCTTCGTGCGGGACTTTCAACGAGGGGGGGGGGAAGTGAAAAAAACTAAAGTAAAATCGGGGGGAGGGACTTCCATTGGACGGTCTGGCGGCTAAGGACTTTCTCATCGCCGCAGGCCCCGGCGAAAATAAGCCGCCTGGAAAAGAAAACTCGCGGGCGGGGCTAACCCAAAAAAGAAGACCTTCTGGGGGGGAGAAAAACGTACAACAACAACGAGATGAGGGAAAGGAGGGAGAGGAAACAAAAATGGATTCGGCATGGTCGGCGAGAAAAAAACAAAGCGCGAGTCGTTCACGAAGGGAGACCGGCCGGCTCCGGCTGAATCGGAAAGACGCGGAATGTCCTCAGTGAGAAAAAAAACTTAGCAACTGTCCGAAAGAAAACGTATGTGGACCCGGTGGAGGACTTACAGGGGGGCGGATGAAAGCCGGTGATGTGTACGCACTGTTCCCAGGGGAAGGGGACTCTGGGGTCGCTGAAGACTAAGGCTGCGGCAGGGGGGTTCGACCCGGGAAGAAGAACTTCGGAAAGGGAGGACAGGGCGACTCGAATCAGAAAAAACCAATGTACACAGCGTCGGCGGTGGCCCTCCGATGGCTGTCATCGGTTGGAGAAAGGGTGGAAAGAGATGAACACACCTCTCCTATACGCTAAAACCTATAGGGCTCATAAAAAAGGGACGCAAAAAATGGAGCGAGTTCGTCATCAAAGGAAGGAGAGGAACACGCAAAGTTTCCTTAAGCACAATCGCTGTGGTCTCAAAGAGAGAGAAAAGGTCTAAATCAAGGAAAAAATGGGGGGTTGTATAGATGGTGGGGGCCTGCAGGGATGGAAAAACTCCAAGAACGGATAAAAACCATCGGCAGGGGGAAAAGAAAAGATTTGAAGGTCGCATTTAGGGCAAAGTTCGAGCGTGCCGAACCTGACTGGGGGGTTCGATTGACTAAGAAGACGAAAAAAAAGGAAAAAGGAGGGGGAGAGATCTTCATTTCATACACACGGCGCCTCGCCGACGGGGGAGGACTTTTTTGTCAGCTGTACTACCTCCGGGGAAATGAGGAAAAGAGGTGCGGCCCCCGCCGCTGGCTGAACGATTTATACCTTCTCAGCCGGTCAAAGAAAAATCTTGTGGCTGGGAAAAATCAGGGACTGACGGGGCCAGGTCCATGGGGAAAACAAAACTGAAGATCTGGGAGACGGTTGCGGCTACGGAACAGGAGTAAGCAAAAGAAGGCTCTAAAGTGCCGAGAACCCTTAATAAAGAACCACCTCCAAGAAGAACGTCGGGGGTCGAGCCCTAGGAAGATGTGCGACGTGAAAACAAGCGGCTGCGTAAAGGGGAGGGGAGAAGGGAGCGCCCAGGCGGGAAGCACACGGGGCCCCGGAACAGTTGCACAAGGGAGTGAACGAATTGGGAAAGACCGGCATTAGGCGAACCCTTTTCGCTGGGGGGAGATCTTGCTGAAAGTAGACACCAGACAGTGGTCGCGTCACTGTCGCTTCGGAGTATCAAGAAGGGGACGGGGGCAACGTTTTATCGAAAAAAAAATTAAGTGTTCTCGCACGAGATGTTCGTTCGAAAGGAGGGACCTTTCTGTCACCCCATCGAAAGGTTCGGTCTTCTTCAAAGGTGGGGGGGGTTGCGCGCAGGGGAGGGGGAGAACGAGGGGCACCGACTGCTGTCTCGGAAAAATGAAGGGGAAAGACTACGGCCGGGGGGGGGGGCCAGATTCAGGATCGTCGCGGAAAAATACACCGCACGCGCCCGGGGCCCGCAACGGGAGGGGGGCAGTTCTTACACGTAGAGGGAAAAGACGGAGAACAGAAAAAAACGGGGGCAGGAAGAGCACCTGGAGGGGGCCGCTCCGGATGTGGTTGTCGGCGCATCACCCAGGGAGGAAAAAACAGGTGGGGGGTCATGTCGCGGACTCCCCGCAGGGGGGACGGGGCCAAAAAAACTGGTTCGAACAATGGGAGTCGCCGGGGAAAAGGGCCAAAAAGTGGAAGCCAGGGCTCAAATGCGATCGTCCTCCCCAAAACATTGTCAAAAGAAACAAACGGGAAAACTTGAAGACCCTCCGCCGAGACAACTCGCACATACAATCCTCAGGAAGTGTAAAAAAACATCGAAGTCCCGGTCGGCCAAAAGGGGAAAACCGAGTGTCGGATGATAAAAAAATCAGTTAGCTCCCCGAGGACTCGAAATGGGGGTTAGGGAAGGGAGGCACTGCTGACGTGAGGGGGGAAGGGGGCAGTTTACCGAACCGGGAGTCAAGAGGGATAGCGCTTAGGATAAAATCCTGATAGGAGGAAGGAGGGGGGGGGTTACAGAATCCGCAGAGGTAGCTCTTACAAAGTGTCGGGGGGAACCACGCAAAAATGCACAGAAGTTTTGTGAAGAGGAAAACAGCTATTGTCAGGGGGAAGTGAGAACGTCTGGAGGGACTCTGGAATGCCCCGGGGGTTGGGCTACTTCCAACTCGGAGGGGGGGGGAGTTGCCCGAATTCTTCAGAGCAAAAAAATAACGGCGGCAAGTAAAGCTTTTCAGAAAGATCCGAGGGGAAAGAGAAGGGACAGCAAAAGGAGACTACTTATTTGGTCTATGGGGATAAACCGGAGTAGCTCGAAAAGAACCTTCTGTTGATGACCACAAAAAAGGAACGCCATCATGTGTAAAAAGCAGGTTGGAAAGGGTCCGGGTCGAGGTCCGTAGAGATGAGAAGGGTTGTGCCTTAAAAGAGGGCAAAGGAACGGTAACACTAACTTGGTGGGCTATAGGCTCGGAGGGGTCCAGGGGAGTCCATTTGGAGGGTTCCATGGGGGCAAAACAAGAAAGAGGCGGAATGGTTCGACAATATATCCAAATATGGTAAAGAGGAGAGACATTTGTGATCTAGTTTGGGGGGGAAAAACTGGAGCCGGTGGTGAACTCAAAAGAGGAAATAGTGGAGATACGCGGGACAGCCACGACGCATCAAAGTATTAAAAACATTGAAAGCTCTGTGCAGCCGTCAACGGAATTGGAGAAAGATATTGGAAATAAGAGAAACGAAGGTCACGACTCACCAAATTGGTGGTTACCCAAATTCGGTCCGATTTTGTGTCTGGAGGCGACGACGTAAGTTAACAACAGCTGGGGGATTCACGTCAAAGGGAGGGTAAAGTTATGTCAGGGCCGCGCAATAGAATAGTCGCAACCAGGAGTAAAAAATGAAAAAAGAGAAACAACCGAGGCAGGAGAGCAACTGGTGGAGGGGACCTTCTCTGAGGGGGAACTTGTTGTTTGCGCGCGGGGGGTGCCAGTTGACCGAAATGAAACCAAGAATTGGAGATGAAAAACGGGGTTGGGGGAAAAAAGGACCCAGGGGAAGTTGGGAAAGAATAGCTAACAGAGCAGGGGAACGAATGGTTCGGCGGAGGAAGGGTGGCGGAAGCAAGAAAAAGAAAAAAGGGGGTCAGGTCTGCAGCAGCTAACGAAACGAAAAAGTCGAACCTTTACGGGGCCGGGAGCATTCACTGAAAAAGGGGGGAGGGTCTGGACCTTCTGGCGAAGAATTGGAAAGGTGCCCAAGAGGAAACAAAAAAACGAGGGAAGGATGGGGGGAAGCTCGTGTTCTTCCTAAATCAGGAGGGGAAAAAAAAAGGTCGGAAGTGTCTGCGAAGAAAAGGGGGACAAACCAAACATCCGTACTTGCAATAGAGTGAAGTGTGGCAAGAAGGTGGTTCAGGAATTTCAGCAGAGACGCAGTGAGGTTAGAATATCTGAGAAGGGGAAGACGGACACGTCAGGGGGGGGAAAAGGGGGGTCATTTGGGCAGAGCGGAAAAAATTCAACAAAAATTGCGCCTGGCGATAAAGAAAAAAAAAACCGGCGAACAAAACTGCAGAACTGCTCGGTTCCGGCAATGAGGGGGGGAAAGAGGGGGTCAGTTGAAAGAATGAGTTGGCCCGGGCTCTTCAGGATAATTACGTCGCCGGATTAGGGGCTGACGTAGCGCAAGAACCATCAGAACTATCGTAATAATTTTTCAAAAATCGCGTGAAATTATTTGTGTAAGTTGCAGGGGACAGTCAATCTCTTTAGCAATAGAAAGAAAGTACGAAAAGCAAAAAAAGGGGCCCCATGAACGGATGACCTACGATACTAAGGGGGATTCTGGAGAGGGGGGGGGAGGGCGGGGGGAGGACAGATAAGAGACCGAAAAAAGTGAGGAAGTTGGAAAAAAAAAAGAAAAAAAAGGCTGGACTAAAAAAGAAATCTTGCGATTTGGTAAAAATTCCTTGAAGCCGAAAAATACTGGTGGGACAGGTGAAAAGGCACTAAGGCTCATGGCTGGGAGAGTTGCCGAAAAAAGTCTCAGAGGTTCTGATCGACACGTCAAGGGGCTTTGGGGGAACGGCAACGTCGCGAGTCAAAGAACTCAGGGGAAGATGCAATGGCAAGGAATTGTTCGGGGGGGGTGAGAAAAAAAAAAGGAGCTGTTATCTAAGTGGGGGGGACCAGGTCGTCATCCAACACAAGAGTCTCTCAAATGTGGGGAGGAGGGAGAGAGGGTGTGGGGCAAAAAAGAGGAATGTGATGGGAACCAGAGAGAAAGAGAGACTACAAAGGGGGCTGATCGGCATCTCGGGGTGCTCTGGGGCATTCTCCAAACACAAGAAGAATCGGACCAAAAGAAGGGGGAACGGAATCCTCGACTATCGGGCGGGAAGGGGGGGGGAGGAAAAAATGAAACGGGGGAAAATGGAAGGAGGGGGGGGACGTGGGAAAAATTTGTAGAGATCCACCTCTGTGTTAAAACATCAGCACAGAGATAAACGAGTGGAACCCAGAGGAGTGGGAAAAGAAACCGGATGATTGAAGGAAAAAAGCGAAAAACCCTGACGTCGACTGAAGGAATCGACAAATAGGCTGTTTCAGGGGAGGCGGAAAGAGAGGCAAAATCGTCCATGGGGGGGGGGGGGAGAAGGGGGCGGAAGAGGAAAGGCTGCGAGGAGGGAGCGGGAGCGGCAGAGGTCGCGGGAGGGATAGTTCGTGACGATGGTGGAGACTCGGATCAAATACTCCCCCCCAAAGTATGGAGACAAAGAAGTGGATCGACGCCATCTTGAGGGGAAAAAGGAGTTTCTTAACTTAAAGCCAAGAGAAATAGGCAAACCAACGCGGCTACTCTAAAAGAGAAGGAGTCTCTTGGGGGATTAAGGCATCGATCGGGTATGCTTGGGAAAATCGCCCAGAGGGGCTCGTATATCGAGAAAAAAGAGAAAGTGTAAACGCCGGACCTCAGGGGCCGTGCCCCTTTCTAGGAGCGGGTTGATCCGCTCGACATCCAGGGGAATGTTCACGTAAGAGTAGGCGATAATATTGAAGTGACTCCGGGACAGCATAGCGGGGGAAGAGTACTTCAAGGGAGAAGAAGAAAACCAAAATTGTTGGGACTTAAGGGACGAAAAATCGACTCGGGGGTCGAGAGAAGCTCAGAGGCATTACAAACAGGTGGGGGTAAGGCCACCTTCTAAGAAAAGGTACAGTGTAATCAGAAGAAAAGGGGAGGGGAACGCGAAGCCAAAGAAAGCGAGCTAAACAACCATGGTATGTCGCGACCTAACGTAGGGGGGGGGAATATGCACTGGTGCCGCCAGAACTGTGGCCGAAAGTTACCGAAACCGGGATGCTTCACACCGGAGAAAAAATCACTGCATAAGGGGGGGGGGAGGGGACGCCAGTACGTCCGCGCTCAAAAGCTTTTAAGTTGCCCTCGAAAAACTCAGTCCTATTTGCACTGTCGTGTGAAGTAAGTAAAAATGGATCGGTCGTTCGGCGGATGGTCTCTCGTGCCGTGCGACGTACCCGAGACAGCCGTCGAGGCGGCATGCGGGCAGGGGGAGAGGATGGGTGGGGGTGGCAAAGCACTGGCAGCAAGTGCCCGGGGGAAGTCCGTAGAAAGACGACCAAAAGGAAGTACGATCGTCTTTGTAGAGCTAGGGGCGAATCGGTGGGACAAAGAAGGGGCCGCAGGGTAAGAAAACGTCCCGCGTTCAGGTAGAAGTCTACAGGGCCGATGACGTCATCTAAACTCTCACCGTGAGGAAAGCCGCGAAAAAGCCTGTCGTCTAGAGAGAAAGGTTGAGTCGGCGCACGATGGGCGCAGGGAGGTTGGAGGGGATGGTGGCTCTCTCAGAACAAGAGAAGCTCTTGGAATGTCTATATACCTTTGAGCTATCCTAGCTCAAGTAAGGGACTTTAATTACAAGGGGGGACGTGGGGCGGGGGAAAAGTTACGCATGGTGCTGAACGTAAACGCTATCTAAAAGAGGAAGAAAAAGGGCGTCTTATCACCCTTGGGTCTCGACGAGTGGTGGGGTTCCCCTTAGGCCGTGCAACGGGGTGAAGAGGTAGGGGGTAGGGGCAAAAAAACGCGGAAAACGACATTTTGAGTCGTCGGAGAGGGGGTTTCCAGGGAAAGTGGGAAATGAAATCGTGCTCGGGGGAAGGGGCCCAACTGCGACACCTTGGAAAGAGAAGGGTTTCTAAAGAGACGTCTCCCGTTCGGCAATCTCAGCGCCTCGAGGAGATATGGATTGAATCCTTGGGAAGGGCCTTAGCACGCCGGGATCAAAGGGGCGCTGTTCGGAGTTGAGGATGTAGAAAGTTGGGTCGTCGGGAGATAGCAACAAGATCAACCCAGAAGGGGGTCAAAAGGGCCTCGTTCCCGCAGATCGCGGAATCGACCTGGGATCGTCACAAAAAAAAAGAGGAGCTACGATGAGTGGGGTGGATCTCTCTCAGAGAGTGGATGGAAAATATAGAATCCCGCCTAAGAGGACAGGGTGTCCTCGGAAAAGGAGAGGAGGCTATGTAGTAGAGAACTGGAAGACCTGGCCGCGCAGGGATGATAGAGGGGGGGTGGCGGAAAAAACAAGGAAGAGACCGACCTACTTGGAATAGCAGGCTACGGCTTGGACTCCCGTATTGAAAGGATTGGCTTGACACGTGCAGAATCGCAGCCGAGGTCTGGACGAAAAGAAAAAAGGGAAGGGGAGTATTGGTCAGGGATAAAAAAATGTTTAAGAACGGGGGGGGGTTCCGCACGAAATAAGAACTTGGCTCGGTCAACGGGAAAGGGACACAGCGCGAAAAAGAAATACCGCCCACTGTCAAGAAACGCGGGCTGATGGACGCGCCATCCCGGGGGAGAGGGGGGGGGGGGGGGGGGGGGGGGGGGGGGGGGGGGGGGGGGGGGGGGGGGGGGGGGGGGGGGGGGGGGGGGGGGGGGGGGGGGGGGTGGGCCTCGGTGGGTTTCTGGGGGGGGTGTTGGGGGGGGTTGGGGGGGTGGGGGCTGCTAATGTAAAAAAAGCGTCTTCCGACCTCAGCGTAATGGGGCTCAGTGTAAAGGGGAGTTTTCCGGTAGGGACTTTCAATCCATTATGATTAGGGTAGAAAGAATTTTCAGACAAAGGATGCGCTGTTGGGCTCGAGAATCATCCCCGGTAAAAGTAAACAGGGCAAGAAGGGGCGGCTAGGCCTTTGAAAAAGGGAGGGGCAGCCACAGCCTGCTAACAGCGTTCTGAATGCGAGCTGGGGGGAGCTCAGTGCGGGGGCCAGGGGAGAAGAGTTCAAAGCGGGCCTAAAATGGGGGCTTAGTAATATGAACTTGCGGGAGGGGAACAAGATGTCAGTAGGAAGGTCTTCCGCCTAGATGGGTGGGGGGGGGACAGCGATGGGCCGCTGTAAGTAGCGGAAGAATAGATTTGCGGGGGGTTGGGAATATTTCACCTCGTCGACACGTGGGCAACAACCAGAGTCGTTCGGCGATCGCTTCAGTGGAATAATGGAATTGGCAGGAGGATTCGAGTGGGGGGGCAAACTTCTTATCGTCCCTTCAGAGGGAAAAGTAGGGAAATGCCAAATAAGAACAGATCAATAGGAACGACTAAAGAAAATGGCCAACGGATGTGTGGTCTATGGCGAAATGGGAGCGAAAAAGGGAAGGGTACTTGCGATTAGGCGTGTCGAAGGTGACGATCCAGGGAGAACCGGTCCTCGGGCAAAACTCTGTTTCACCAGTGGGAACGGGGAGAAATGGGAGGTTCCTGCCTCCTGCTACTGATTGGATCGCTGGAGGGTGGAACAAAGCGTGTTTTCGGCAGTAGACGTAGCACACGGGCTGGGCAGTTAGGAAATCAAGACAGCGTTATCGGCACGAAGGAGGGGGCCAATTAAACCCTATTAAGAACCTGTGACGATTATTCGGTAAAAGGAAAGGTGGGGGGTTCAGACAAAGAGCTGTGAGACGGGACGAAGTGGTAAAACCTTCTATGTCTGGAAACGGCCTTTCCGCGTCTCTCGGCGAGTACTTGAATGCTCAGACAAAGCGGAAAACTCTCGGCGACCGGGGGCGAAAAAGCGCGCAAGGAAAGGGTAGAAAGAGTTAGGGAACAGAAAGGGGAAACCTTAAACGATCTGCACCTTCGACCGGCGCCGAGGAGTCCTGGACCAAAGGAAAGAAAACGGATTCGGAACGTCGTGGGGGAACGTTCGAATACGCGCTTGTAGGCAAAGGGGCCGTTACGCGCCCAGTAAACAATCTGACACGCAGCTAAGAACTGGCGCTCCCAGGGGCGCGGAGACGGGAACGCGATGCAGAAAAGTCCACCACCAGGACTCCGAACTATCCGTAACAAGACTAGAGATCGGAAAACTACGAGTTCACTAATAAGAAGAAAAAGGCCGGGTCTCTTGGGGAACGAGGCTGGCCACGCATTTTCTCCGTTCTGTAGTATGGGACCTCTCCGTCGGAGAGAAAATCTGGTGGGCTGGAGAAAAGGGGGTAAGGTATGAATGATAAACAGAAACCTGATAAACAAGGCGAGGGGAAGGGGGGCCGTGGGAAGTATCGTGCTGATTTTAGAATATCTAAAAAAAAGGGGGGTTGGTCTCTACAAGTGATGGCGCACATAAGGGGGTGCCAAATTTTCACGGGGTGTTGGCGCGAGAAGAGGATTGCAAGGTCGTGCGAAGGCTTCCGGAAGAAAAAGATTTGGGGCGAAGGGAACTAGGAGGCCCAGATGCGATCAGCAGATAGTCAAGCTGTGGCCAGGCATCAGCTCAATTCAAACCCCTCCGGGACCAAGCGCGGGGTTACAAGCACAATTTGAAGGAGACGGAGTTGGCAAGCAAATGGGTTCATAAACACTCCGGCGCCAAGAAACTGTTCTGTTTTGACCAGAAAAACGGTAGAGAGAAGGAAACCAGCGGACGAGCTGGGCGAGAGGGGAGGGCGGTGGGATCAGACAATTGCCACAAGCTTGGGCCGTGGGATGCAAGCCGAAGACAGGCGGGACCAGGGATGAAAAGCAATTGAAAAGTGTAGATGTAGCATTTGGTCAAACCAAAGGGAGCGAAGATTTTTTCGCAGTAAAAGAAGAAAAAAGTTCAGGGGGAGTCTCACACATTTGGATCGGTTTGTAACTCCTAAAGGAAGGTGGTCCAAGAGTATCTGAAGGTATGGGCCGCGAGGGCGAAAAAAAAAGGAGAACAATAAACCTAGGAGAATCCGTTCATGGGGGAGATGGCATACGTCATGAAGTTCAGATGAGAAATCAGGGTAAAAGCA
>Ga0179593_1382185_pt1 | contig 25961 bp, 41 predicted proteins | sample CZODoug2_1_08_16_FD_185931 | JGI IMG/M metagenome (GOLD analysis project Ga0179593, IMG submission 185931) | Vadose zone soil fungal communities from Angelo Coast Range Reserve, California, USA - CZODoug2_1_08_16fungal (PacBio error correction) | ecosystem: Environmental > Terrestrial > Soil >...
CACGGGGCGGTGAAAGAATGGTGAACCGGGACAAAGGGGGCCAGAAAAAACCGCTTGAAAGGGGGGAAAGCGATGTTTGGAAAAAGAAGCTTTGGGGAAAAAAGACCGCCGGAGAAAAAAAAAAAAAAAACAGCCAGGGAGGAACGAGGGGGAGCGCATGCAGGTCCACACAACACCCAAATCTCAGAATGGCGGTCAGATTCCGTCGTTGATAATCAAAAAAAAAACCGCACCGGTGTTGGTAAAAGAGGCGCGAAGACGCCATGGACAACAGTGTTTCAAGCAGGCTGGGGGAAGTGTTTGTGGAAACTCGATCCACCGGGGGGAAAGGAATACGAATTACATCATACCCAAAAAAAAAGACGGAAGAAAGTACAAGCCATGGGAAAATTTGAGAAAAACCAAAGGCCAGAGAGACCTTGTGGTCGTAAGGAACGCACGTTCAAAAGACAGAAAGGAGGGGTACAAGAGCAACAAAAGGTTTAAGGACGGAACATAAGAAAATATGGGGAAAGGGGCAGAGCTTCAACTTTCTCGAAAAACTCAGCACCGGGGCACAGCCTTGGACTGCTTCACTGCTAGGTAAGAAAACAAGAAAATGAGGGCGATGCACGCTCGAGATGGGTGAAGAACCGTGGAGGGTGGGGAATTTCGAGCTGTATGCGCAACCATCATTGGGGGGGGTCACCGGGGAAAACACATCCAAACTGGAAAACATCATTCTGTCAGCCGTGGGGGGCCGCACAAGGTAAACCGCAATGGTTCGTAGAAAAGGCAGGTTGAAAAGGAGAAAGGGGAACGACAAGAGACCGAGGGAAAGTCAGTAACCAGTGAGGAGACAGGACTGATCTCCCATACAAGCTGAACCAGCAGTCTGTCCCCAAGAGGCACTGCAATGTTTTTTGAGAGGGAAAAGTACTTTTCCGGCAGACAAAGAGAAAACAGTGGAAAAACCTGAACCTGCGGAAACAAAGAGAGGAGGAGGTTGCTGAAAAAGGAGTAAAGCGCCCCCATGGGGTTGAACGATGGGGTAAAATCTCCCTGAACTCAAAAAAAAAAACACGGCGGAAGGGGGGGGAGAAAAAGAAAGAAGAGAGGTAAACGCGCAAAAAGGGGGGAGGAAAGAAAGACACGGGTCAGCAAATAACCTCTAACTGGTCCTAAGAATTCCCATTCATGTGAACTTCTCTCTCAAGCTCGGAAATAAAAATTCAAAGACAGGGGGGGGGAAAGGCGCCGGGGGAAAGAATGGAAGGGCAGATGGGGCGTTAATCAGGCCCCCCGGGTCTCAAGCCGCCGGGTAGAAGGAAAAACCCACCCGCGAGTAGGGGAGTGCAAAGGGGGGAAAACTGCAAGTTCGACGACAGTGCGTTTAAGTGGAGCAACTGCGCCGACGGAGGGGAGGGATGGGGGCAACGCCGAAAACCTGAGGGGGGCAGGGAGAACAAACCAGATCGAATGGTGACAAAAACGCAAGGGGAGACCCAGAGCGGGGGGGGCTGGAATTCAGGATAGAAACTGGCGGCGGGGCCGGGGGTTCTCACAGAATCACGGAAGAAAACGAAACCAAGGCGGAAGCCCCGGGGAGAGCAGGAAAGAAGACGGCCAAGGGGCAAACCCATAAGTTACCAGAGGACAGAAGTGTTTAAAATTGAATGTTACGCGTTGGAATATGAGTTCAAAAACGGGGGGGGAAAACGCCGGTAGCCAAAAGAGAAAAAAAGAAAAGCGACTGGGGTTTTGTGGGTAAAGAAAAACTGGTTTCAGACCGGGATCCCTGCTCACGGGGGTAGGTAGATGATGATCTGGTGTAATCCTCCAGGGGGAAAAAGGAGCGGAGAAAGGAAAAAAAAGGAAATCCAATGTTTTGAGAAAACTTAAGGGGAAACATGGGTTTCTGGGCAAATCCGGGTCAAACGGGGGGGGGCAAGACAAGGCGAGAAAATTATTTGTGGGGAGCAACCCACCCCCAAATCAAGAACTACGGGTTTTGTGGGGGGGGGGGGTGAAACCGCACTTGCTGAAGAACTCGTTAAACTGCCGCCATGGAAAACGATTGAAGAGCAATACACTTCTTTTGGTTGTTCCAGAACCGAAAGGGAAAAAAAAGAGGGCTGAAACCTTGGAGGGTGAAAATCGGTCCAAGGGGACCAAGGCAAGGGGGAAAAACCTGGGAGGCTATGAAGCGAAAGTCCAACACAAAAGCACAGGGGGAGCTAATACATAGTTATCAGAGGGGAAACATAAGTTGTTTTACCGAAAAGGGCCGAGAAACGGCTGACAAATACGGGGAAGACATAACCTGATTAAAACGAGATGGAAGACTGAAAAAGGATGGTGGGCAAGACGGTGGGGATGACGACCAAAACGGATAGTGGGGAGGAAACAATCGGTAAACCCTTGGGGCAAAACAAACATGTGAAAAAAAAAACCCCGCAATACTACAGTGGGTAAGAAACAAACCGGGAAAAAAAAGAACCTCCAAAACCGGACACACTCCAAAAAAAGGGACTCATGGGAACGAAAGGGGTGGATAAGGGGGAGGGTCCAGGGGGGGGGGTGGAAAAAAAAAGTCGGGTATGAAAAGTGACGAACAACCAGCCCGAAAAGGGGTTTTTGGGGGGTCCAATCGCGCAAGGAAGTCGTAGACAAGGGAAAGAACGGTGGGGGGAGGGTTGATGGGAAAATAAACCTGGGCAAAAGTTACAAAGAAAGGCCTAAAATGGGGGGGGTGGTAAGAGCGGTTTGGGCAGGTGGATGTCCAAATGTGGGGGAAAGGGGGTTAGGGGAGCAGTTATCAGCCTCGAGCACTATAAAAGAGGGGGGTGGGTAAATGAGGTTGGCTCGGGTAGGTCAAACACTTGTTCGAGGAACGAATCAATAAGTGTCTAACCCTAGAAACAGGGAAAGGGGACAGGATTGCAAGTAAAAGGCGAAAGGTTGTTATTCAGGGGAAACAACGAAGGGGATCACTGTAAAAGGGAGGGGGAGTCCCATCGCAAAAAAACGGGAGACAGAGAGAAGTATTGTGTTGCAAGGTCGTGAAATTAATGCCGAGTTGGGAAAAACGTAACTTCAAAGCCAGATGACAGAGGGGTCAACCGGGGTAAGAAAAAAACAAACGACTAACACCCAACAAGGGAAAAAGGGATGTTAGGTCGCAGAAAAAAAAGGAAACTGGGTTAACGAAGTCAAAGGAGTATCAGGGGTAAAGCCTTGGTGGTCGAGGGGTATTGACGTCAAGGCGGAAAGAGCTCAAAAAGGGCCGGAATCAGGGGGGGAAAAGTGACAAAAAGGGGGGAAGGTCGGGGTTGTGGGGGGAAGGAATCGATGGTTGCCAAGAGCCTTCCCGTGTGTGAGTCTTGGGATAAATTAAATGGGGGGGAGGAAGCAAAACGAGTGGGGGGGTTGGGGAGAACGTTCTTCATAGGTCAGCCGAAAAAAAAACACACCTCGATAACAAAAAAGAACCCAGGACCCCCAACCGGAACTCCCCTCAAGTGCACTGAGGTAGAGTTCAAGATGTGAGGGAAGGAGGGGAAGGAAACAAACTGTCTGGAAGCCGATAAAAATTCATTTTGGGCAACAACCTGAGACCCTCAAGAAAACAAAGGGAACAAGTAGGGTGTTCTGCCCCCCCATCAAGATGATACCCAGCAGGGGGAAATGGGGTTGGTGGGTGAAACGCCATCTTCTGTTCTCAAAGGACAAAGGGACTTGGGGTGGGTCACCCACATTTCGGAATAACGATAATTTAAAAGAGGTAGGGCTGACGAATCAGAAGAAATCAACAAAAAAACAACAAGCGGGGAGTCTGCGGAGGAAAAGAAGAATAAAGTCTGCGCCCGACGCAGAAAATGCAATGTCGTGATTTCCTTCAGGGGGGCTGAAAAGTTCCAAAAAAAGCAAAGGGAAACTGGGGGAGCATCCACATCGTCCCAACAGAAAATACGCTGGGTAATCAGGGGGCAGACCTGTTACCAGTGGATGGGACCGAAGGGCTCTTTCAGAATGAGCCCGCACGAAGGGGGAACTCAAACAACAAGAAGACGAAAAAAAACCCACTAACATTCAGGGCACTCTCGGGAACGTAAGTTTCACGGGGAAGCGGTGACTTGGGAACGTGTTTAAATTTGGGGGTTAGAGGATCAAGCAGGATGGAGTACTGGAGGGGGAAACGACAAACGGGAAAAAAAAACAGTAGACATCTTTAAGAAATCACGGAGAAAAAGCATGCAGGGGGTAAACCAGAGATAAACAAAAAATAATCAAAATCGGCAATTAAATTGGCATGAAAGATCGGAAGGAACGGGGCCCGTTGACGGGAAAAGAAAAGAGTAAACTGATGGGGCAAGAATTTGAAGACGACAGGGAAACTCTTACAGTTTGTGAGATGGAAAAAAAAAAAGAAAAAAAAAAAAAAAAAAAAAAAAGAAAAAAAAAGAAAAAGAAAAAAAAAAAAGACCAAAGCATAAGTCCAGGGCGCAATACCACGGTTAACTCCGGCATCAACCAGAAAGAACCAAAGGAAAATAACGGAGGGAAGATAAAAGAGAGGGAAACCAGACCTATGGGAACGAACGCGCTTCCCCCGGTTGAGAGGTCTTTAGACTACCCGAAGGTGGGAAAAAATCATCTGGATAAAGAGAAAAGCATAGATTGTAATTCAAAAAAACTGGAGCGAATGCTGTAAAAAGATTCTCTGATGGAAAACGACTAGCAAAAAAAGGGCTAAAAAAAAAAGAACATCAACCAAGCGCATAAACTTTTCATGAAAGCAACACCGTCTCAGAATCGGAGAAGAAAGCAGGATCACGCCAAAAAAAGCAAAATTGAAAAAAAAGGAAGACGGGGAAAAAAAGGGCGCGTAAAAATTGACTTTCTCGGGGGACCTTTTTTAAAGCAATCCAACCAACCCAGAAGAATCGCGCGGGGATGCACTGCGTAGAAAAAAACGAATACGGGGGGCGGAGAAACATGTGTAAACCCTGTGTCGAAGAAGTCTGTTGGGGGGGGGGTGTGGGATGGTAAAGGGATGTAAAACCTGCCATGGTTTTGGTGGGGGGGCGAGAGCAATGGGATAGAATGAGGGGAGACGGGGGGTACAATTTGAAACCCAAGGGAGGGGCCACTGAAGAAAACTTACAAAGAAAGGGTTGTTGGGGGAGAGACCAGAAAAAAACAACCTCAAAACAATTTGAAGTTCCCGGAGTAATCCGGGGATGAAAATAAGACACCGGGGTGAAACACCTTGATCGCCTCCAAAACGGAAAACGGGCTGTAGGACTGAAGCAGAGACAAACTGGGGGGGAAAATTCGGATAAGGGGATTTTGGGCTGCGGGTCCAAGGATCCTGACGGAATGGCCGCATTTGGATGTCAGGGGGCAGAAAAAAAAAAAAGAGGTGGAAAAAAAAGGGGGTCACAGCCGCTGGGGTTAAAAAAAGGTGGGCTTAGGAAAATTGTTTTGTGTGAAAAAGAAGCGGATTCGGGGACCGCAAAAGACTCAAGAAACCGGTCGGGAAAGAGTTTGGCCATTCTACCACACCACCCAGAGGCCGGTGGAATGGGGGAAAAATAAGGAGGGACGGTGATCCTCACCAAGGGGAACGATGGAAACCGCCCCCCGTCAACCCCAGGGAAAGCTGATCACCAGGGAAGGGGGAAGTGTGAAAAAACTACTAGGACAAAAAAAAAAATGGAGGGGATAACTTACGTGGAAGACAGAGCCACGTCACAGGAAGAGAAAACGGATAAGTTTTTAAAACAAAACCAGAGAAGAGGACCATTCGGTAAAAGACGGCTGGAGAACAGAATACATAGGGGCTGGACAATCACAAAAACAGAAAGGTTGGTACTGCGTTCATAGTAAATCAACTGGGCCAGGGGGACGATTAAAAGAGATGGAGAGAAAAAAAAAATAAAAAAAGGACGGCCTGGGGGACGAAAGGGTAACGGTCGAAAAGGATTGTAAAAAAAGCCGCCGGTTGAGAGGGATATTCAAACGCTATTAAGGGAGATACGAGGGGGCTTTGGGGGAAGGAGGATCGGGATCGACGCCGACAAGTTCCAGGGGGGGAAACGACCGAAGGGGGAAAAAAAGTAAGCGTCGTCTCCTTGAAACAACGGTAACCTGCACGGTCCGCTGGGTCCGTGTCAAGCGTCAAATGAAAAAAAGAACATCCGGTGGGGGACCTGAAAGGCACAGAGAACCTTCGAAACAATTGAAGGTGAAAAGCGACAAGCACAACGCGGCAAGCATACGTTCAAGCGCCCTGCAAAAATGGTTCCTGAAAAAAAGGTCAAGGAGAGAGGAAAAGAAGTACCACTAAGAAGGAGACCCATGTCGGCGACTGAAGGTTTCCGGACCAAAAACGGGCGGAGGCTCCCCAGGGAAAGGTTGACATCGAAGGAAAATCAAAAAGAGGTAAGGGGAGAAAAGTAGAGAGATGGGAAACCATCGAAAAAATGGGGGATATTCCGCAATGTCAATCAACAATCCAGCATCCGAACTTTGGCGCCAAGGAATTTCGACGGGGAAAAAAAAGAGCCTAAAAAACAAGAGAAGGGAAGGGCAAACGGGGGAGAAAGAAAAAAAAAATTTGGGAAGTGGGGGGGGGAAGGCGCTGGAAAAAAAAAAAGTCTGCAGTGCAAAACACGCCGGTTGGTACGGGAAGGCGTTACCGGAATGGGGCTAAAAATCATCTGGGGGTACGGAACTAAATTAAAGGATTGTGTGGCGTGCAGATCTGGGTGGGGGAAAGGACTTCAAAAAAGAGTTGAGTGGTTTGATGAGAAAACGGGGCAACATACAGGGAAAAGAAGGCCAGTGCTAAAGGGGGAAAGCGAACTTGAGGACGTGTGCGTCAATCCAGTCTAATGCCCACAAAAAAAAAGTCAAGGTAGAAAAAACATAGAGGGATCGGGGAGAGGACAGTAGAACTGCGTTTCTGGTTGTCTAATAAGAGGAGGAAATGCCGACCCAAGAGTGCAAAGGAGTGGGAAAGAAAGAAAGAAAAGGAGAGAAAGTCGGAAAAAAATGGCACACAGTATTACAGGTGACGAATTAAAACCCTTATGTTTTGCCAGTTGTTGAACGGGGGGGAGAGTTGGACCGCGGGGGAAGGGAAACCAAAGTACAAAGGCAGGACACTGAGCGACTGTTTGTCAGAAGAAAAAGGAAAAACTGTTCATTCAAACAAAAAAGGTGTATCATTAAGCGCCGGGACTGAGCTGACTTCCGAAGGTTCTGCTAAACAGGGGAAAGATTCCAACAATACATCAACAGAATGGTGATCAAGCGGGGGACCATGTTCGGGAAAAAAGATGTCCCACAACAAGTCGGGGATCAACAAAAAAGGAAAGTATTTGGAAAGGGAACCCAGTAAAATCACCTGAAACAAACGAGAGGTGTTGGGGGGGCGAATCATGGGCGATACAAGTCGTTCCGCCAGGGGGCGACATTTCAAGCGTTCAATAGAGAACACCTGGGGGAAAGTTTGGGGGTTTGAAAAAAAAACACAACAAGATGAAGAAAAAAAATTGACAAAGAATATTTAAACACCTTGTGAGTGGAAAAAAAAGCGTGTGCTCACCCAGGAATCAAAGAAGGGGGGGGCTGGCCTGCTTCATATGGGGGGGAGAAAAAAAAAAAGTGACAACGAAAGGTATCCGAAATACAAGAGGAGAAGATTCTAATGAAAAAACGGGGTGGGAAACACGGTAGCGGGGCAAACGTTGGCCTTGGCAAAATCGGTAAAGCGCATGCCAGGGATTACAGAGAGTGAAACAGGGGAAAAAACAAAAGGAAATTGAGCTCGGTTTGGGGATTTTCGAACCCCCCGAATGTAAGTTTGGGAAGACCTGCAAGGAAGAAATGGGGCAAATGTGGGGGCAAAAAACAGGCTCAAAGGAAGTCGAGAAAAGTTATACGGCAAAACCGGGGCAAGGGCCCACTAGTCAAAAACCCAACAGAAAGCCGGCTGCTACAGTGCTCGAGTTTACGGTATGAATCACTTTAAGGGTGGCAATCCGCAACCAAGCAGGGTTTGTGCAAACGCTGAGCGAAAAGAATCGCGGCACAAACAAAAAAAAAAACATAGGAGGAAGTGGTGTTGGATGTGTTGTAAAAGCAGGCAACGGGGGGGACCACCCAATGCAAAATACAAAAAAAAAAGGAAAAACTTTTTCAGCTTAGGGGAAGGCAGGTAAAACAATGTGCCAGTTGTGGTCGGGGGAAGGTGGATCTCCGGGGTCGGAGGGGGTCGCCGAGCCTTACTCCACCGTGGGTGGAAAAAAATAAGGGAAAAGTTTTTAAGACAGCAAGGGGGCGGTCGGGCCCCTGGGGGGAAAAGGGAGAAAAATCAGCCGTAGCACTTCAAAAAAGTGTCGCAGGGGAAAGACTTTTGCCCACATAATATCATTGGGGATTGCTCATACCATGAAGAGGAGAAACGGAGGGAGCAGCAAACATCTCCAAAAAAAAACTGGTGGGACGAGCATGAAAAACGGCGCAATAGTGTGAAATCGTTATGAAAAAATGGAAAAGAAAAAAAAAGGGTCTCGAAACGGGGAGCAGGTCAACGCAAAAGGTGTTGTCCCCCCACAACCCAGCGCCGCCCCCCTGAAGGATGTGGGAGGAAGCCGGGAGCGTTACACGTTCTCGGTGGGAGCCCCCACCAAAAAAAGCTGTTACCAAGAAGGTGTCGGCTTGGCGTTCAAAATTTGTTATGGGGTGAACGTTGGGATGTATGGGGTTGAACTGGCCCCGGGCGAACAAAGACCAGAAGACAAACGTCAGGGACCAATTGTCAAAATGGTAAATGTGGAGCAAAAAGGGGGGACAGGATGATCGGAAAAGGGGGGGCCCCGAAACTCCCTGGAACAACGGTGATTCTGGGAAAGATGAGAAATTGGTGGCGGAAGGGAGAGGGGGGGTCTTGTCCGGGGTAAGCATAGACCAGCAAGGAAAATGCAAGTAAGAAACACCAAAGGAAATTCCCACATTCCCATGTCACTATCCAGGTCAAAAGTAGCGTAATGGGGTCAAGGATTGTGTCAGGCTGGGGGGGCTCGGGAAGGAATGGAGGAAAAACACTTCGGGACCGCGTCCCTATGATTCACCATTACAAATGGTGGTGTGGGAAAATAGACCAGGACGCCCTAATGACAAGGTGGCAAAGTGGCGGGGACAAAAGCTGAAAAAGCGCGCCGTGGCCACTTTTTGGGGGGTGAAGAAGTACGGTGTAAGCCACACAGAACGGCGTTGTGGTGGGACAAAACGAAGCCATTTGGGGCCGTGCAAAGAAAAATGTAAAAAAAATTTCCAGCGGAGGGTAAAGGGGGGCGGGGGACGCGGATCACGAAAGCGACAAAAAAAAACAGGGGGGGAGGAAAGGAAAAGAAAAAAAGGAGCAGAACCGCGCTCACACCAAAATAAACCAGCCCCTCACGGGGGGAATTACTAGGGGGTGTTATTGGAGAAAGGGGGGGAGGGGGGGGGGGACAAACAATCCGGGCTGGGGAGGCATCCATCTGCCGGTAAAAAAACAAATGGTAAAACCACAAACAAAGGGGTTATCGATTGCATAGAAACGGAAAACGTTATGGGGAGAAAGGGGGGGCAAATATTTTACCAAGGGAAAAGGGGCGGAGGGGCACCAAAGAGAAGGGGGGGGGGAACATAAGCGACCGAAAAATCTTTGCAACGTCCGATACTTGTTGCCTTGAAGGAGTTCCGGTGGGAAGGGAAAGGGGGGGTCTTTGGGGGTGAGAGAGGGGATCGGAGGGGGGACGGATCGGAAAGAAAAGGAAAAGAGCTTCCGCCAAAGACACAGATTCCGACAGACGGCAAGGAAAGAAATAAGAAATGACAGGGGGCAACCAAAATCGGATCATCCGCAAAAGCCCGCAAGTAAGTCTGAAAAAGACGTTGGGAAGGGACGGCGAAAGGAGTTCTACGGGGAAAAAATCGAAAAGGAAGCTGCTGGGACAGGAAGGGGGAAGAAGAAGGAAACGCTGCAGTTTGAACTGCAAGGGCAATCCAGCGCGCAAAGGGAAGTCTCACAGGAAAACAAAAATGGAAGACTCACGGCAAAGAGCGTAAAGAGAAGGGGCAAAAAAACCAGACCACAAGGCCACCCTATTAGCTAATAATGGTGAAAATTGTTATGGTCAGCATAAACGAAAGGAATCGGGTCACGAGCAAAGCAGGGAGGAGAAATAAAAGCTCAAACGAAATGGAGTAAAGACTTCGCTAAAACGGGGCGAAAAAATGGGGAAGTCTAAGAGGCTCCTAGACCAAGGGGGCATCAGAACCCGCACCAAAAACTGGCCGGTAAACTTCATGATCCAAACGTCTCCGCATTGTCCGAAAAAAGATCAAATCACTACCAGAAAAAAAGGGAATCATTCCTAGCGGGAAAAAAAGGGGAGGAGGCTGGGAAAAAAGAAAGGGGGGGGGGTGAAACGAATTTGGGACAAAGCAAAATCAAAAAAACCCCCGGTAATAAAAGATTCCGATGCTGGGAAAGAAGAGAAAAAAAGTCATGAACGGTGTGGCTAAGAAAAAGAAAAAAAGGTCTAACGGTGTAGGAATGAGTAGTTGGGGGGTGGGGGTAGGAAAGGGTTTGGGTCATGACCATTGGGGGGAGCTGAGAAAAGTTCTGGACTGAGGGTGGAAACAAAAGTGGCCCAAGGGGAGAAATAAGTTCTTCAAAACCTCCACTGTGGGGGGGGTCTAAGAACCACAGCATCACCTCCAAAAAGGGATGGGTTAAAACAGTCAAAAGACGAAAACCGTAAGACGTAGGCCGGAGGACAGCTTACCGAAAAGTTTATGGAGGGGACTCTACGCAAGGAAAAAAAGGGGACGGTGTGGATTCATACAGACATAATAAGATGGCTTCAGGGCTCAAAAAAAAAAAGGGGGGGATGGGACTGCCAGCCACAATAAGATTCAAAAGAGGGGGCACGGAAGGGGTGGGCCGGGGTGACCCTCGGGTAACGCACATGGGGTTCCAGCAAAAAGACTTGAGGTGGGACCATGGGGGGGGCCACATATTGTGTTGTGGGGGAAAAAAAGAAGCGGATTTTCATTAAACGCCTCTCCTCACCATTATGAACGGAAGGGATCAAATGCAATGGAAAAAAGTCCACAAACCAAACCTACTCTACCGTTGCTGGAACAAAATAATTACTTCTGGGGAGAAAGAACCCCTAGGGGTGTGAAGTTGGGCCACGCAAAAAAAGAGGGTGCAACCAGTAGCTGGATAAACCCAATGTGGGGGAATTGGGTATTTGGGAAGTGACCATCTCACTACAAGGGAGGAGAAAGACGGATAGGGCAGAATAAGAGGATATACCGTGTTGAAATTTTTGAGAAAAAAAAAGGAAAGCGTCTGAGTTGGGGCGGGATTCCCGGGATAGAGACCGCAAGCAAAAATGCTGAAAAAGGGACGGAAACATAAGGTTGGGAATTCCGTCATAGGTGTCAGGTTCCAATGCCGATTGAAGAAAATTGGATAAAGGCTGAAACCAAAAAAGTAAAAAAAAAAAACTTAAGATTTCCTGGAGAGGAGAAAAGCCAGGCCAGTTTCGAGGGGCATAGGAAAAAAGGGGAAAAGGGAGCTAAAAAATTGGGGGGAAACTTGTCTGTGGGTGTGGAATGAGGGATAGGGGAAATGCGGCCTCAAGGAATGTAGCAGTGCAAAATCCAGACGAAAAGAGGGGAAGCTACAACGGGGGACTCAACAGGTAACCCTAATTGGCGGAGAAGGTACACGGGAAAAAAAAAGACTCTGGGGTCAAAGAACAAATCAAGAGGGCAAACCCGTCTACAAATCCAAATGAAAAAAACATTCACCGGGGGAGCCCCCACGCAAACGTCCAGCAAGGCAGGGGGGCAAGAGAAATAAAAAGGGTTTTTGGAGAAAAAAAGGGAACTTTGTGCCTGCGCCAGGAGAGAGACGTTCCAAGGAATGAAAAAAAAGGAAAAAAAGGTCCGGCAGGGAAAAGAAAAATTTTGGGGTGTGAAAACGTAAACGTGTAGAGAAACATTTGACGGGGGGGGGAGAACCTACAGACACAACAACAAAAAAGATGGGATTATTCAAGAGGAAAAGGGTTGTAAAAGGCGGAAGAAAGATGAGGGGGGGGAGAAGAATGAAAACGGGTAAAAGCAACCTCAGACCGCAGGACTGTCAAGCAAATGAGGTCTGTACGGGAGATGAACCAAAAGGAGAAACCGGAAAGGGGGACATGCAGAAAGACAAAGCATTTCAGGCGGGGTCCTGGGGGGGATCCTTTATGGGTCACGGCGTTGCGGGCGGATACAAGGAACTAGAGCCGCTGTAGACTTGGGAACCTCTATTCAGGGGGGGGGGGGGACGTTCATATGACTGGGGAAAAAACCGGATGAAGGACTACAAAGGGTGCCGTTGAAAAAGGGGGACCACCGGTCCGGGGGGCCGGCGTTGCATGAAGGAAAGGTGTAGAAACCGTCGGAAAAAAATGCGGCGGCGACCATCCATCCGAAGTGAAAAATCAGGGAAATAAAAAACGAAAGAGACGGGAAGCAATGTAAGAAAAAAAAAATGCCATCTACGTTTTCGGGGGGGAGGGTGGGGGCACCAATCCTCGGCAGGAAGGCCGAAAAGCCGGAAAAATCTTACGGGGGACTAGTTATAAGAGGGGATAAGAAAGGGAAAAAAAATGGGGTGGCACCACCATATTAACCTAGGGGACCGAAGGGAAAACTGAAAAAGGTTGCTCTTGAAGAAATATGGATGGAAGAAACGCCCGTCAGTGCAAAAAAGCTCCAGAGGAACAAAACACTTTGGGGGGGAAAATGAAAAAGAAGGGTAGTCTCCCTGAAGAAAAGGGAAATGAAAAAAGAAAGAAAATGGTACAAGGGAGCGAGGGAAAAACGTTGGGGAAACCGAAAATGTTGGAAAAGCTAACGGACAGTGGGGGGTGGCGGCATAAGTGTCAAAAACGAGGGCTTGCTCACCAGACAAGCCTTCGGTTGGGTCACGAAACGAGCAACAAACTGGAGAAAAAGATGGTGGGGGGGGTGGGGGGGGGGGAATAAAAGAAAAAAGGCCGAAAGGGCTAATCCAAAATCCTGTCGACCAAATGGACGGGGCTAGCGGAGTTAGGGGGATTAGGTGGGGCCAAAAATAAGAAGAAACTAAAAAAGGTGGGGAAAAGAAGGCCGGGCCTGTGAAAGAGGAAGGTCCCCCTAGGAAAACCGAGTAAAAGCGGCCCAACAATTCGGATATGTCTGTGGCGGCAATTGTGTGGTGCAACGAAAGGTAAAGAGGAAATCCACACGTATAGCCATTTAGAGCAAATCAAGTTTTGGGACACGGAGCAGTGTACAGGGCTGACAGGGGGAGTATAAAAGATCCAAACCCAGTGAAATGAAATAACGGAAATGTACTGATGTTAAGGGGAAAGCTTAAAAAAGTCTCGGGTGGGGGATTCGAAAAAAAAAATAAGTTTAGGGTTTGCAGACAACGAAAAAAACCTTTGGCAAAAAAACTTGGGGTACCCCGCGCAAAAACGTACTCTACAAGTGGAAGAGCAAAAAAGTTGCAAGGAAACGCCCCCAGGTAAAATCCCCAAAACGGAAGGGAGACAAAAATGGCCGACAGCTAAGAAGGTTGTGTTCCCGCGCAATCTGGGGTGAAAAAACGACAAAAATACAACGGAATTTGTGAAAAAAAAAAAAACGCGGGAAGCGCGACCCGGATGACTGTTAGGGTGGTGTTGGATGGAGGGCCCTGTCCACACAATGGCCAAGGCCCCACAAAGTTGTAAGCAGGAAGGTATGATTGCAAATTCAAAGGGTGTGAAAAAAAAAAAAGGTCGTGATCAAAAAAATGGGCAGACTTCGGGGTAAGGGGGGAAAAGTAACTGGAAAGGAAAGGGGGTTATCATGAAGTGGGGGGTTAGGCAGACGGAGGGGGCGGTCAAGAGGCACAGGGTCTAGGGGGAGCTAAAAGCGGGCTTGAAATGTGGTTGCAAAAAAACCAGACACATGGGCAAGAACAATAGAGGGCACTGTTTAGCTTGGGAAGAAAAGGGGGGAAGAACCTCCTCTGAAAGAAAAAAGGGAAAAGGCTGGGACAAAAACAAGCCAAATCCAAAACTGGAAGCGCGGCGCAAAGGGGTGGGGGGGGAAGACGGTGAAATACTTAAACTCGTGCTACCGCCTAGGTGACCTCGTGTAAAACTGTGGCACCCGCCCGAAAGGACTGACGGATGATGGTGGAAGCAAAAAAAATTGCAAACGTTACTGCTCCTAGTCGTGTAGGGCCAGCCCAAGGGGGGAGGGAAAAATTTTCGAGAAAACGTCGGGGGCACGCGGACCGATCGGAAAAGGACAGGAAATTGAGAGTGGGAGGGGTTCCGATGGTGGGAAAAAAAAGCAGCTTAAAGGCAAAAAGAAGGGAAGGTTCATTGAAGAGGAAATGGGGTAGGCGGGGGGAGAGGGGTGGGGGTGAGGGATAAAAGGCATGGCAATCAAGAAGAAAACACACCAAAGGCGTCCACAAAAACGGCAAAAAGACTCCGCAAACGGTAGCAAAGGGTAAAGGTGCAAATAATGTTGATGGCCAAACGATGTCGATGACAACGCAAACTGGTGGGCAAAAGGAAGGAAGGGCTCCCCGAGGGCCAAATGGCATTGTGTACAAATGCGACCTCCGGGTACAGTTGTCAGAAGCCGACGATAGGACCTAAGACGAATGCAGTGGGAAAGTTGTGGGGGTTGGGGAAGAACAGGATTCCCAAGCACCCAGGGAGGGGTTTGGGGGTAAAAAAAAATACTCCCAGAGGGTAAGTAACATGAAAAAATAGAAATGGTACCGGACTGAGGGGGCGACTAATCCTCGTCAGTCGGAAGAAACTCACAGCAAATCACACTCTGGAAGATGAAAGAGATCTCTCCGACTCATATGGGCCGCCGGCACGGTAACGGGGGTTTCATAGGGGCAAGGGCAAGGGAGCCGGAGGGCCCACCAAAAAAACGGGAGGGGGGGCGCACAAAAGACGGCCCCAACAAGTGTCAGCGCACGGGGTATCTGGGCGAACTACCGTGAGGCGAAGGGTATCTTTGTGCAAAAAAATGTAAAAAGGCGGACGCCTAGGAGGGGGGGGGAAATAAAATCGACGGAAACAAGCTTGCAACTCTCAAGAAACCAATGAAAGGGGGAGCGTTAAAAAGGGGAGGACGCTTTGGGGGGGGGAGAAATAGCCAATGCTGGATCGGAAAGGGGAAGGGACAAGCACGGCTCCGCCGAACAAGGAAAAAACTTCAAGGAATCACGAGAAGAATGCTGGGGGAACAACAACAAAAGATAAGGCCGCCAACAGACCGATACTGGACATTTACCAGAATCGTGCCGAGGGGGACGAGGAGGAAAGGAAATCAAAACAAAACGGACTGCAACGAGGAAGAAGAAGCGGCCATGGTGGATGTCACCGGCATATAGGACACCTTGTCAACGCTTAACATCCCGATGAGAACAAAATGGGACACGCCTTGAACAAGGTGCTCCGAGCCCAAAAAAAAAGGGGGGGGGGCCTTGTGATTGTGGTTTCAAGAAAGGTTAAACGGATCATCGTTGATGAAGAATAATAAAAAGAGAGAAGATGGAATTCAATAAGGGAAGGCCAAATGATGAAAAGCGCTGAAATTCCAAAAACGAAAACGGGGGGGCTCGAAAGAGGCCAACACTCTTAACTTCAAAAAAAGGATAAAAGTCCACAAAGAAGTCGTTCGAGAAGAACGATGCAAAATACAAGGGAAACATGGAAATCATTCCCTAATCAAATAACAGGGGGACGCTGGACCCTGTGGAATGGGGCAATGGGGGGAATTGGTTACATCAAAGACAAACCAGGAAGACAGAGCGCTTAAATGGCGGTGGCGAGGGGGGTCAAAAAATCCGGGGCAGGGGAGGAGGGAAAGAAAAAAAAAAAAATGTCGAAATGATCGGGGGTGGTGGGTATGTGCCCGTTCTGCCAGGTTTGGAGAAATAGTGATATGTAGGAGCGGTAACAAGTTCCCAGGGTAGATGGTGGGAAACAAAACCAAAAACTACATTCGGGTGGGGGTGGCGAAACCAAAGGAACCAGTGCAAAAATACAAAAAGATAAAACAAAGAGTGGAAAAAAAGGGATAAAGAAAAGGAAGAAGGAAATGGGGGACATTACACTGTCGTGGGCTCGGGAGGCAGGGAAAAAAAGGATGGAGAACGGTGAAGTTAATCAAGTAGCTGGAAAAAAGTGTGAGGGGTCAATAGAGGGTATATTGAGGTGGGAAAAAGAACGGGTTAAGGATGTAGAGCAAGGGCGGAGTAGATGGGAGGGGTGAGGACGAGGAGGGCGGACGGAGGGATGGTTTGAAGTGGGGCTCCGAGCGGAGGGGAAAAAAAAGAAAAAATCAGTGGGAACGGTATCTAAAACCGATTGGTTGGTCATACGGGGACTTTACAGCGCACGTTACGTGCTTGGGGTGCATTAGAAGGTACGAGACAGACTTGTTATTAGAAGAAAGTCCTAGGGTTTACCTGCCAAAAAAAAGATAGCTGGGCCCAGCAAGGGCTGACCAGTGGGGAGAACGGGTTGTACCCATTTCCGCACATGTTGGGTGTACAAAGGACAGGAGGGCATTGTGGAAAAAAAGAAAAACTTCAGAGGGGGGAGAAGCCGTATGGAAAAAGGGTGGAGAACCGAAAAAGGCAGGGTGGACGGAACAGTGAAAGCGGTCATTAAAAGGGTCCCAAAACAAAACAGCGAAAACCAGGTGGGTGCTGGAGAAAAAGTCCAGTCGGGCGTTGATACAGCGAATGTTGGAAGAGTGCGGTCCCACCCCACCATGTCCCAGGAATAGTAACAACCATGCGGATGGAAAGGCCTCAGGCGTCCAAGTCGGGGGTCAAACGGAAAAGTAAGAAAAGATCTAATAAGGAAAGTACCGGAATGAAAAAGGGTGGACGAAAGACCAAAACGAGCCGACTTTTAGAGACATCGGCAATTGACTCAAAACCGCCTGCAGGAGGAAAAGCACAAGGAGAAGTGTTACTTCGGCAAATAAAAAGGGTTTCCCTTGGCAAAGAAAAGGTAGGTTAAAGCCAATCCTTGCAAAAAAAATGGACGCGCACCTTGATCCAAAAACTGGGAGGAATTGGGGCTTGGGGGATAACAGCAGCCAGTTCGAGTGTGATGCAACGAGAGGATAATGGGGGTATCCGGGGAAGTGGTTGTAAAATGGTCTGGTGATACGCAAAACTCCTCGGGTTCGGAAGGGGGCACACCGAACAGTCAACAAAGGTCTCTAGAGGGTTCTCGAAACTGGGGGGGGGAACCGCACTGGTATTCGAATCAACTTGTTGCAAAATCTGCAAAAGAAAAAAGAAAACCACAAAACCGGGGCGGTCTACCATAGCACTGAGAAAAAAAAAAGACCAGGCGGAAAGAGACAAAGAAAGACACCGCAGAATTGTAATAGCGGCATGGTCAGACCTGATGGTCACCAGGGAAGGTGGGGCTGCGAGATTAGAACGGAAACCCGAACATAAGGGGTACAAGGGTAAAAAAAAACTGAAATGGGAAAAGGGTGCAGGGAAAAGGGAGGTCACTCACCAAAAATGTTGCGAGGTGACATCTCAGGGAAACAAGGGGAAAATGGGATTGGGGGAAAAAGAGAAAATAGTGTAACCCATGAAAAATGGTTGTATGAAGACTGAAAGGTAGATCACCTCAAAGAAGTTGGTCGCATGCGACAAATTCGGGGAAAAGACTCTGACCCTACAAAAAGCTTAAAAGAAGTGAACGGGGAACAGAGACATTGCAACTGCCTGGGAAAGACTGGCTGGGGGAACGCCGTGTCACAGGTGGGAGATAACTGAACAACCTGGGAGGACCAGGCAGGTGTAGACTGGGAGCCCTTATGCGTGGGGGGCGTGCAAAGAGCGTGTTTAAAACGGACCGGAAAATACTAACAGTTGGGGCTGTTGAAACAGGGGGGCGAAGCCGTCGAGGAAGGACGCGGCAGGATGAGGGGGCACGGCGCAAGGAAACTGTCATTTCTTCTGCAGAGAAAGACGAAAGTGAAGCCAAAAGCGTGGTTCAGTACCCATATCGAAAAAAGCATCCATCTGGGAATACGATTGGCGGGCGGGGGTTCTCAACTACCGAGAGACAAGGAAAAAAAAAGCCCCAAGGGGGGCAGGACGGGGGACGATTGGGGAGAAAATGAAAGGTAGACGGACCCAGGGGAACAGAGGGAACAATATTAAACGAAAGTTAACCCTGGGATGGGCAAAACACTTGGGTACAAAAATTTATTGGGCGGAGAAAACAACTAACTCTTCGAAGCAAAAGGGCTCGAAAGGGTTTTGTTGGACGAAAAACAGCATGTATAATCAGGAGGGATGACGAAGAGGGCCCGCAGGGGCGCGTGAAAACACTCCTAGCCGCATGGGGAAAAATCCAAAAGCGGAGGGGGACCTGGGGCGGAAACGGAGAAACACCGCCGGGATGGAACCTACGGGAAAATTTTGGGGAAAGAAAGGTTACCGAAGCCGTGGGCGAGATTTGAGGTTTTGTTTGTATGGTTCAACGCAAATAGCCATGGGCGAGCACAAAAACAAATAATCGTAGAGAACATGGGGGCTAGCAATAACTGTGACAGAAATCACGAGTGTGGTTCCACCCAGTAATAACACTTGCATCAAAGGAGGACTGAAAACATGGGGGGTTTGTCAAAAAAGATGCCAACGACCTGGATAAACACTGGAGGGGGGGCCATGAAAACTGACAGAATTCTGGCGCATCACCCAATCCTGGAGCGAAAAAAACAGCGGGTAAGGAGAAGTAGAAAAGCACCAAGGGGGGTGCTTAAAGGGGGAGAGAAACAATTTCAAAAGAAAAGACACAATCCGTTAGACTAAAGTGATCCTCTATATGTGACGTATGCCCCTTCCCCGCTGTAGTGTGGAGGCGCGGGTGAGATGTCGAACCCCCCAAGGAAAAAATGGGGTGTGGGGTTGGAAAAAAACCTCTCACCCTGGGGGCATTGGGGGAAATCCCCAACGCTAAACTCCGAGAGAAGGGTCTAGAGCAAAAACCTAAAACCTACACGGGTAAACAGAAAAGAAAAAAAAAAACTCACCAACGAAAACACGTTCGGAGAGACCCCGGTCACCGGGAAAGTATCCAAAGGTTCGAGTCGTAAGGGGTTGTCCTGGTCTACGGTTTGGGAGGTCCACCACCGCAGGAATTTTGTGTTGGGGGTTGGGGGGGGGGACGTCGCGAAAAAGAGGAGGAGCCCAGATTACGGCAAGGGGGTGGTGGATTGAATAAGTTAAAAAAAAAAAAAGCACAAGTCACCAAACAGGTCAGAAGCCAGAGAAAAAAAAAACCCTTTTGCAGCTGAGACTAATGATTTCAGAAGGGGGGAGGAGTGGAATAGTTGAAAAAGATATTCATGAGAAGAGCGAGACGTTGGGAAGATGAGGTTAAAACGCGGGGGGCTGTGCGGAGAAAAAAAAGGGGGGTAGAGGCCCGCATCAAAGAAAAACAGGTCAGGAAGAAAGGTTCGAAGCAAAGGACACTGGCATACGAGAATCTTTTTGAGGGGGTCGAAGAAGATGAAGAGGGGCCGTGAAATGGGAAGCAATCAACATCTCAAGGGGAACCGGCGCAGAGGTGAAAAAAAGGGACTGATGAAAATGAAACACTCGTTCCTCATCCGCAAGAAAACACGTCAAAAGTGTCCCACAAATTCTCACAATCGCCGGGGGTGCCAAGGGTTTTTCCACAGTTGGAAGGCTGGTACACATGACATGGGATGGAATGTCCCTCATAGGAAGAGGAGTGCAACCCCTGCAAAAAAAAAGGGCTGAAGTGAAGAAGTGCCAAGAAGTTGTCACCGAGGGTCGTAGATGAAAAAAATCAAGCACGCGCCACGAAATCGGCAAAAAAGTGAAGTAATTAATAAAGTTTAATGAGAAAGAGGTTGGGAAAACGGAGATCGAAGGGGGGAACCCAAGCAAGAGATTCTGGGGTCTCCGTGAGGATGGAGAATGAGAATGATTAATATGAGGGGGTAAAAACGTTCGGAAGAAAGATCCAAAGAAGCAGATCACTAGGGGGAGATAACCCCAAAAATAACGGTCAATCCAAGGCCACCCACGCCAGAAAGGCAAGACTGAAGGAGAGAAGGGTGTGTGCAAAAGGAAAGGGTTTAAAAAAAACGGAGGATAAAGAGGACAACACTTCACTTATAGGAAGGGCGCAAAAGATTAGAAGTGAAGTGGTGGGGAAAAATAGGAAATACCGAGGCAACTAACTTTAAAGTTGGAGCGCTAGAGAAAAATCAATGGGACAAACAGCAGCCGGGAAGTTTGTGGTGTTTGGAGGCTCGGAATAATCCATCCCCAAGGGGATGGTTGGTTGGGGCCCTCAAGAAATTAAAGTCCAGAAAGATCAAAAATGGGGTTGACCTTCTGGAGTGCGCAGAAAGGACTAAGGAGAAAAAAGACAAACTGAGGAATGGAAAAAGTTTATCACTCGGACAATGTCAAAAAGGGGAAATTCTCGTTGTATGGACGAAAAATGTCAGAGGGGACAACAAGAAAAGGGGCCTTTATCCAGCCACTTCTGTAACCCCAAAAAGGTCCCGGTCGAAAACTGGGGGTAAGCGTTGAGAACTGTAGCTTTAGGGCGAAGGAAAAAAGAAAGTCTTGGGCAAAAAGGTGGGTAAGCAAAAGGCCTACTGAAACTAATGTGTGGTGTACATCGGAAAAGCGCCGAAACATCTGCAAGTGCGGAGGATGCTCGTTATGCTGCTAGTACTCCTGTTCTGCGTGGACAAGAACGATAAACTTTGCCTGAACAGGGTAGTACCGTTTGGGGGGTAACTAGATCGTCACGTGGGGGAGGGGAGAACGTAAAAAGGAAGCGGGAGGCCTGGCTTACACAGACTAAATAGGAAAAAAAGAGAACGGGGGAAAGAAGCGGAGGGGGGAAAAAAAGAGTCATCACACTCAGCAGTTCAAGGAAAGTTGGGCAAGATCGTGGGGGAAGCTGGCGCGTGCCATCCTCGACAATGCGGGAAATACTTAAAACGACGAGGGATCGCTGCAAAAAGGGTAGGGGAACAGTCAAGAACTTCAGGAGAGCGAAACCCTTTAACCTGTGACCAACAATCTTCTAGCAAAGGAAAGGTCATCACGATTGCAACCCAAGGTGCAGGCCCCGAGCGGGTCCGGTGGGGGGTTGTGCGGCTCACAAGAAGGTTCATCCGAGGTAGGAGAAGAAGAAAGCTCGATGGGGGGACAAGCCGGCCGAATGAGCGATAAGAAAGGAGTCGAACATAGACCAGTGTGGGGCTCCAGACCGAAATCGAGAAAAGGAAAAGGGATCAAACAAGTCTCAGGAGGAAAAGAAAGAAGAAACGATCAAGGACACTGTGGCAATTTAAAAGGGCATGTCAGATCAAAGGTCTCAGGGGGGGAGGTGAAATGGGAAAGTTCCCTTGGGGTTACATCAAGACAACAAACAAAAACAACATAAGGCGGCTGAAAATTCCTTGAAAAAGCGGAAAACAGGGAATGCGGGGGGACGGAAGAAATTTAGAACGGGTAGATTTGAAAAAAAAGGGCGTTGTGTGAAATGGCAAAAAGGAGGCATGAAGGTTTTTGCATCGTAGAGGAATTCGGTGGGGGGGAAGCGGGAAAAAAAATGGGCCAAAGGAAGGAGAAACCTCAAGGTCGTGGGGGTAATCACCCCGGAGGGACCTCAAAGCCGGTGCAATGTGCACAATCTAGGGGAATCACGAGACTAAACCAAGGGGGGAGACCGTGACAGAGCTACCAAGTGACAAAGGGGGGGGAGGTGTGATTAGGACAATAAAGCAACGGGTCGGGGGGAAAGACGGATTTTGGAAAAGGCAGCCAGACGTCTTAAGACAAGGCCGAAAAAAAAGTGGGGGGGAAAAAACGGGGTGCCCCGCTGGTGGGTCTTGTTCACCCGCCAAAGTTGGTAGAAAGCCCAAAAGGGCAAGTTGAGTTCCGATGTGGGTGGGGAAAAGAAGGATAGGGGAAACGCCGCTTTCGGGAACGTTCAGAAAGGGAAAATGGGGGAGTAGCAAAAGGCCGCAAAAAACCACAAAAATGATCAACTTGCTGTCGAAAAAGAAAAGGCGGCCGTGTGAATAAGACAAAGCCGGTTTTCCTAGTGCCCCGGCCAAAAAACCATGGGAAAAGAAACCAGGTAGACAGGGAATCACCATGAGGTGGTCGGGGTGTTGGAAGATGAGAAGGCGGGTAACCTCTTCATCATTCTCCAGTCAAAGAATAAGAAAAAAGCCGGATGAAAGGGGTTCGAACAAAACAGCAAGCTTGGGGCTACGAGCGCCTCCTCACTCAATAAGAGTTGAAAAAGATAAAACATCAGGGGGGGGTTACTTCGAAAACACAAGAGGGTAAGATGGGCCATGGAAAGTAGTCAACTTGCAGAAAAAAAAAGAAAAAAACGCCCGAACCGTTCCAGCCTGGGGGCGACCACTTTCCTGGGAGGGAGTGACACTAAAAGAAGTTCAGAAATTTAGAATGGGACAAAGAGAAGTGGATACGTTGCCTGTTGGGGAATAGAGCTGGGAGGGGAGCCCGGAAAAAAAGAATTTCCGTGCCAACACCAAAACTAATAAAGAAAATGAAAAAGGAGTTCCCGCAGGTCCTTTCGCAAAAGTTAACCAGCAAAAGGGAAAAATTTCAGAGGAAAAGTGGAAACTTCGCACTCAAAAAAAAACAGCTTACAAGTCGGACAATCAAGAGGTGAAAAAAAGGACCAGAGGCGGGCAAAACTAAACACGCGGAGGAAAGCCTGGGTTGTACAAGCGCTCAAAAATTTTGGGCCATTCGAAAAGCGGAATGGGCCGGCGCCGAAAGACGTCAAAAACCACGAATGCCCTGTTTACTACAAGGATCAGGAGGATGTTTGAAAAGGGGGGAAACTGGGGAAAGGGGGGAGAACAAGTTGCGAGGGACATCGGAAACGAAAACGTCAAAACACAACAACATGCTGATGATCAAAGAACAATCTGTGGGGACTGAAAAAGAGTCAAATGTTATCCGCAAACATGGTCAGAACACTTCCTCCCAGTCTGCACCGTTGCCGTCAGGAAGTTCGTAAAGACTTGAATCGAAGTCTCCTTGGGCAAACAGTTTCCGGGGAGGGAAGAAAACAGACCCGGCAGGGAATGTAAACACGGGACTTGCAGGGAAAATTAAACGTTGGGGGGATTGGGGGGCGAAGAAGGGCCCAGGGTCAAAGGGCTCTTGGTAAGATGGGCCCGAGGATTTTGAGGACGTCAGACTTTTGTGAAGACACTGAAAAAGAACATGGGCAGGTTAAAAGGTGCGCACGGGAAAGCCGACTCTTCAATGTTGGGGGTGTTAACGAAGAACTGCAGGGGGGGGAAAGGGGCGCATAAACCGAAAAGGAAACAAAAAATAAGAAAGGTATAAAAGCGGCGATCCTGGCGAAACAGACTCAGAGAAAAAACGACGGGCGTTTGGAAGACAAAAGGAAGACAGCAAAGAACCGAAAAAATGGGGGGCAAGGACGGGGGCTATTTAAGAAATCGTCCAAGGGCCCAGAAAGGTCCGGAGGAAAAAAAAACATAAAAACTTAGAATTTTTGGGCCGAGGGGGGTGGTACGATATGAGGGGGACGGGGGTAAGAAGGCGTGTCCTGCTGGCCAAATGAGGGGAGAACAGGGGGGGGGGAGAAAAAGGTGGCCGGTCGAAGGAAAGGATATGATGAAGATTAGTCCAAGAGTTTCATTATGGGGAAACACTTAAAGCGAAGGGTGTCAGCTAAAAAGGGACAGGGGTGGGGGAAGGGGGGGGGCAGGAAGCGATGGAAAAAAAAACGCTTTCGGAAAGAAAGGGGGGACTAAGTAGGGGAGCAAAATCGTGGCAACGGAGCGAGATGTTTGGGGGTGGGGGTGGTAAACAGGGGGAATTGAAAAAAGCAATGAGGGGTCCGACAATGTGGGCATAGCGGTAAAGTTCAAGGAGAATAAGAAAGGACCGCTGGTCTTTGGGGGTGGGTTTTTGGTCTTTTTTTTTTGTTTTTTGGAAAACAATCTGAAAAAGAAACCTGGAAAAGCGTCTGGTAAACCGTGATGGTAACATCGGGGTCACTTCCACCCCTTATCCAATGGATTGGGACAAAACATGCTTGGGAAGATGAAATTTGCTCACCCATGGTGTTCAAAAAAAGGCCTTATAGAGGACATCAGGTGAGAGGGTTACAAAGGGGAGAATGAACGTGGTTGGTTTGCAAAAAATGAAAAGGAAAGAAAACGGCGGACAAGCGGGGCAGGGGGGCCAATAAAACAAAAGAGTTAAGAAAAAAAAAGGGGAAAGTGAAAAAAGCTTGGAGGGGAAAAGGGACACGTGGCACATGTCAGAAACAAAAAACGAAGTAGGGGGGGAAATAAACGAAAAAAGACCTGAACACGTGGTAAAACGGACCCGAAAAAGGCCGATACCGGAATACGGTATAAGACGACAACCCTGGGAAAGCCGTCACCCGGGGACAGAAAACCAAAACAAGCAATTTCGGAGACCCAGTTGATAAGTTGGGAAAAACGGGGTATGATGTCACCGGAAGGGGCCAAGACACACCCGGGAAAGGAATTGGTGGGGTGTTGGGTTGCAAAGGAAGACAGCAGAAGGGGGAAAAGATAGCAAGAAGTAAAATTTCCGGGGGGGGTGTGGATGTGATGTAAAACAGCAAGTGCCCAGGGGACAAAAAGAGAAAGCAAGAGCCCGGAAAACCGTGTCAGCCTCAGGATTCTTTTGGAAAATGGGGAAGGGGGGGGGGAGAGTCGGGTGATCGACTTCGCCGATGACTGGGGGGACTTGTTGGTGACAGGAAAGTTTGAGCGCTGGGGGGGGGGAACGAAGAACACATGTAATGGAACAAGTCACGTTAACCTGAAGAAGACCGCGCCAAAGAGTTCATCCGTCGGAAAGATTGGGGGGGGGGAGTATGTGGAAAAGAACATTGAGGGAAAACCTGGAAAAAAAGGGGGATCAAGAAGAAAACCAGCGCAAAAGGGAAAGAGATTCGGCAAGAGGTGTGGGGGTGAGGGATGAAATGGGAAAGGGAAGGGGCTCAATCTGGCACTAAGAAGATTGTGTACAACGGTGTAGGGCACTCCTAACGGAAAGGAAGGGGTCAAAAAAGAAAATGAAAAGCGTGTTTCAGAAAAAACGGTAGTCGGAAGCCGGGGGGAAAGAAGTCAAAGAAGTTTGGGCGAAGGAGTTCTGGGGGAAAAAAGGGTACAGTTGAGTGCCCGGCAGGTCACGAGCGGTGAAAGAAATGCCAAGGGAGTGGGAACGAGTTGTTGGGGACTGCGAAGCGAAGAGGGGGGTTGGAACCAAACCAGAGCTTAGGGTAAAAGGGGATTTAAGTGGGGGGACGATGGAGAATGTTACCGAAGAGATGGGGGTGAGTCGGAAGAAAAAAGAAACAAAATGGTGCGAGTCCCGATGGAGGTGCGAATCTCGGAGAAACCAAAAAAGACCTTCCACAACGAGGCCCTCATCCGTCCCTGCGCAAAGGCAGCTGGAAAGAGTGGGTCACGGGAAAAAACGATTTTGCGGAGGAAACCCAGGGGAAGTGTACACCTGAGACCACAAATTCAGAGTGTTGGATGGTTCAAAGATGACCCGTCAGCTCACGGTTTTAAAATGTTACAGAAAGCGATAAAAAAAAGGGAAAAGTTTGGGTGGGGACGACGGTCGTTTGAGTAAGACACGCAAACCGGCGTTGGTTTGTGGTGTGGGGGGGGCAAAACAGTCAGCCCAAGGTGGTTGCTTTTTTTGAACCAACGTCCCTAAGAGAAAGATTTCAACGGCGAGGTGAGCGAAT
>Ga0179593_1475116_pt1 | contig 25959 bp, 21 predicted proteins | sample CZODoug2_1_08_16_FD_185931 | JGI IMG/M metagenome (GOLD analysis project Ga0179593, IMG submission 185931) | Vadose zone soil fungal communities from Angelo Coast Range Reserve, California, USA - CZODoug2_1_08_16fungal (PacBio error correction) | ecosystem: Environmental > Terrestrial > Soil >...
TCCTTAGATCCCCGTCTTCAGGAGGGATTCTTGGGAAACGGAAGAAGTCCCGTGACTGCGATCTGGGATGGCAATTAACCGCCGCAGGTGGTCGGGTTTAGGAAGGCCAGACTAAATTGTGTAAAAAAGGGGGACTTCAGTTCTAGGGGGGAGGCGCAAACGCGGAAGTGCTTTGGAGAAAAAAGTGGGAGAAGGAAAAACGCGGTCGGGGTCAGACAGAATTGCGAAGAGCTTGCCAGTTACTGCAAGATCGCGTTGGTCACCCGAACGATGGCCTAATTCGCCTATTAGAAAGAAGGCCCATTTGCTCACGGAGTCTCTGTGGACCTCGAGGGGAGGGCGACGAAGGAAAGGAAATTTGGTATCCTGGATGGCTCGACTCTGCAAATTTGAGAGTGATCTGTGAGTTGTATTCCAATGAAAGAGAATTTACTCGCGTAAGGACGTTATAACCAGGTGCCCGCAATCGACAGCAGAGAAAAAAGGGAAGGAAAACGAACCGGAATCAGGAGAGACTTCTTACTTCTCCTGCGGAAGGGATCGAAAAAAAAAATGGGGAACTGAAGATCTAAAGCGGCCGACCCTCTCAGTGCAAAGCGTGAAACAGAAGAATTTTCCGCCTTAAGCAGGGAGGGGAGGGGGGGCAGCGGGGCGGATCGAGAGGGAGAAGACTAGAGGAGAATGGATATCATTACCTGCTGTACCGAGGTTGATAAATCTACAAGATTGAGTCAAAAAAGAAAGGTTTACTGAAACGTGGGGCGGCCAGACCGTCAACGTTATGCAGGGGGCTCCACCCGGCACCTAGACTCAGTGATGCGGACTTATAGGCTCTAGACCTATTATCTATCGAGCACCGTGTCCGGGGCGCTCAAAATCAAAAAGGGGGGGAAAAAGGGGGAATCTCCATATAGGCGATAAACGGAACGGAAGGGCGATGTTGTCCACGCGAACTGTCCTCAAGTCTCAGTCTATACCGAGGGAGAGAAGGAGATAACGTAATAAATGGAGGCTGGGGTCTTCGTACTCGCGCGTCCACACCCTTTTGAAAAAAGGGGGAAAGGGTTTATATCGACGACTCAGCATACACCATCCAACGAAAACAAAAGAAGAAAACGCGCCGACGATCATGGGGAAAGACCTGGGCCCAACTGGAGCCCGTCTCTTTGGCCGGCGGTAACAATGACAGGGGTCTAAAGGCGCGAGGACCTGGTTGCCGACCCAGACTTCGCAGAAGGGGAAAGAGGCACAGACAGGGTACGGATACATTGTTGCTTTCGAAACAACCTGGGGAGGGCCTAAACCCTGTTCGGCAGACCGGAAAACATGGCCGAGGCATAGCCGATATGAGCAACCACCCCCCAGCATCGTATAGAGGGGAAAAAGAGCTATAGAAGATCGCATCTTGAGGCGTGGCGGTCGTCGTCGTCCAGGAAGAAAAAAGAACTCCACCCGTGACAGCAACCATTTGGTAGTCCTACGCGGTCGGAGGCTCGAAGGGGGGAAAACTCTGGCTAAGCCTAGAACGGCTGGGAAAAGGAGGAGGGGAACCTTGAAACAGCCGAGGACGGTGCCTATTGAAGGGTTACGATCCCCCTGGGTGGGGGTGGGAAAGGAAGGCATGGCCATATGTGCCATTACCTTCCCCTGATAAAATTGGGGAGGGGCCGATGAAACTTGAAAGACGATGCTATCTGGGCACAAACGTGATTTCGGGGGAAGCCCGCTGCTTCGTCGGGAGGCAGTCGGTAAGAGGCGGCAGCACTATCTGTGCATGGCAGTCAGCCTTCGTCCGTTGCCGTGGGCAATCTCCTGGACCAGAAGCCATGCTCCAACAGGACTTTGAAGCGCGAAAAGATGGTGCGGAGAGAGAATTGATGAGAATGCTGCCACGACGCCTTATCGTTCGAGTTTCCGCCTCTTCCGCCATAAAGTAAAAGAGAGGACATTGGGGGACTGAGGTGTTTCAGACCTGCACCTGGGGGGGGAAAGAAGGAGAGAAGAGTAAATCGGATAGAGGTTATGTGCCATTGCCCATCAGAAATATTGCAGTCAAAACGAATCTTGCACGAGAAAACAAGTAAGAGGGTAGTTGTACTATAAATCCATAGTCGCTGCTTCGCTTCGCTGTTGTGGAAGGGGGCGGAGAAAGAAGATAAAGAAAGCCGCGGCCGCTCCGGCCGCATTAGGGCAAGTCTAACGGGAAGAGCAGTAGCAGATCTCAACAAGAGAGTAGGTAAAAAGTGAATGATTTCTCTGGATCACGCCCTCCTGCTTCCGAGACAGAAGGAAAAATTCTGAAAAAGCAGTTGCAAGTCGAAAACAGCTAAGCCGAAGAAGAGAAGCCGATAGCTCGAAAAAAAATCATCCGTATCGTGTCAAGAAAGAACCGACCATTGCCATAGTCGAGGGGACAAGGGCCTAGACCAGAGAAGGAGGATCAAGAGGAGGAGGTCGAGCAAACAGGTTGCAGGTAGAAACGCACGCCAAAGGCAACTGACTTTAATTTCTTGGCTTCAACAGGAAAAATTCAAGAGACGAATACGTGCGTCGGAGAACAGGACCATACGAGAAAGAACAATGCTGGTATCGGATCACAGATGGAAAGTGGAATAAGTCCTGCCGCAACAAAGCGGCTATGGTTCTGCTCACCGAGCGGAAAAATCATAGGAGAGGAGAGCTTGAAGCGCAGCATGCAGCGAAAGGGTGGCTAAAAAACGATGGGTCAAAAGAAGAATCCCTCCAATAACAAACAGGCGAAGGTCGAAATGAACATCTAGGGAAGCAACCAAGTAAGAACGACCCTTGACACGCCTATTCGGCGGCCTTTTGTAAAAAAAAAAGAGGACTTCTTCCAAGGGGGCGTGCGCAAGAGAGAGGTATACGGACCGCCGGGAGGCCGACCAAAGGGGGCTGGAAGGTGCTGGGGCCCTGGATTTTTTACTAAGGACAAAATACGCAAGCTAACACTTAGGCGGATCGGGACGAGAGAACAAAGGAGAGGATTAGTGGAGTTTTGCGGAGAATATCTGAAGTTTAGACGAGGAAAAAATCTCCTCCGCCATGTGTCTATGATACAGTTCCTTGCTTTAGAAGACAAAATAGAGAAGGAAAGGGGAAGGCCGAAGAAAAGAGAAGTCTGGGTCGCAAAATGTCCCATAACCCTCTCTCTCGCCAGAACTACAAGGAAAAAGGAAAAAAGCGTCAATTAAGGAATTTTACAAGCCGTGGTACACACCATTTATGGGGGAGGAGTTCGGAAAGAGGTGTCATTCGCGCTGTTCAGATAGTCCAAACAGTGCAGGAAGTCCCCTTAAGAACTGTTTTTACCGAGGATCGATCACATCACTACATGTTAGTCACCACGTTCTTAAAAGGGAAGACATAGAAGGAGAAAAAGGATGCCATGTCAGGGGAAAAAATCGGAATCGAGGGTTCATCCTTTAAAAAAGGACCTCAATCGTTGTACAACAAGGGGGGAAAAAAAACAGGACAAAAAAGAGGGCGCGATCGAGGATGGAGGTGAGACTCCCGAAAGAAAACTAAAGAGGCTGGGCTGGGGTGGGGGATCCCCCTGGATCCGACGGGCCCTGATGAAAGAAAAAGGGGGGGGGGTGGGAAGAACCATGTCTTTGTGACCGAGGGGCATGTGATGGAGAAAACAAAAAGACCTCGAAGGGTCGCCTAGAAAGGGGGGAACCGACCGAGAAAAGCCGCGCCAAAGAGTTCCTCACAGGACTGAGGGGGGGAAAAGGCACGGCTGGACAGCAATTGGAAAAAATGAGAGTTCGGCCGGGGCGGGAGGAGAAGTAATGCCGGCTTCGCGAAGCGCAGGTTTAAGTAAGGTTTGAATCGGGTCAACGTCTCTTCGGGAGGGGTTCGATGCGGCAGGGGGGAGAAAAAAATAAATTCAGGGCGAGATCCAGACGCTGTCATCTGGGAAAAACCAATCAAAGAGGCGCTACATGTAAAGAAATATCAAAGTGCCATCTAATACAAACTTCGATAGCAAAAAAATGCTTGCGCATGAATGGGAAAAAAAAGGGGAGAAGAAAAGAGAGGGTAAAGGAGAGAAAAAAAAGGGAAAGGGCGAAGGATAAGTAAGGAAGGAAAGCGGCCAATGTAACGACTCTTTGCCGGACGAATACGCTTGCGAAGGCATCAAAAAAAAGGGAGGCCGCCGGTGTGGGAGCAAGCCGTCAGCGTGGGAACCCGAAGAAACTGAATCCGGATCATTTCAAACGTCTACACAAGTAGTGAAAGGAAAAAACTATCCAACCGGGGGGAGGGGAAAGGGCAAGACTTGACAGATCGGAAATCAAAGGAAAAAAGAAACTGAAGTCCAACCAAAGACTCAAAGGGATAAGAATATCTAGCAAACACACCAAGGAGTAGAGTTAGATTCCGTAGAGAATTGTGGCGGAAGAGAGGCCGTTTACGATGACTCCACAACTCATATGCACGGAGCCAAGAAGAACCCAAACTTGTGGATCGTTAGAAGTGCAAAAGTAAGTTGGTAGAAAAGCATGTTCTGAAGACTGGAGGGCTCAACGCAAGTAAAAAGGACTCACCCCGCCGGGATGAAAAAATGTCGATAGGAAGCCTCGATCGAATATTTGACCATTTGAAATCAAATATCTCGGGTTCCCTATGGGGCCGACGTACATCGAAAATTAAAGTCTGAGAGAAATGACCGATGTGGAACTCGATGGGGGACGAAAATTCAATAAAGTTTGGGGGATAGAAGGGTTACTTGCTCGCCGGCCGTCTTGAAGGGGGATGAACAGGGGAAACTGTGAGGCCGAAATTACGACTCATGGAAAAGCTCCGTACGGTTGAAACAACGGTCCAGCAATCCAGAGCAGTGACAAAGAGGGAAAGCGAAAAACTCAAATTCCTCGATATTCACTTCAGCAAAAAGGAGAAAAAATATCGCGAAGATTAACCCATAGAAAAAGACTAATTAAAAGGTTCACCCAGCCAATGGTACCACGGGAAGCAAGCGCGAGGAAGCTTTTGGCTGAAAGGCGTCATGGTAAGGGAGATAGCTACAATCCTAAGATAGACTGGTCGCAAAGCATAAGGAAACTTGAAAGGGCAAAGGACAGTGGTGACGGAAAACGCCAGAAGGCCGTCGGAATGCCCGGGGACTCCAACCATCACTACCACGGCATGTTCGGGTTAGGGGGAAGAAACTATCTACGCCCTCGGTCAGGGGAAGATGTCGAGAAATTGTGGAAAAAGCGCGCTCCCATCTCTGCTACGATGAACCAGGGAAGCAGTTTGAAAACACGAGAACCGCATCCCCTGGGGAAGAAGAGGAAGGAGTAGCCGGTAATGGGACGATACACTGTTCGTGAGGTATATCGACTAAGGAGTATTCATGTCAAAGGGGGAAAGTGTTGGGCTCGAACAAGAGGGGGAGAAGAAAAATCCACCGCCAAGCCGGGGCGAACACGCCGCCTATCAGGGGGGTGGAACAATTGTCCCAGGCCAGTAGGGATCGGAAGCCTGGGCTAAGAAACTGGTTAAAAAAAAAGGTCGCTAGACCGGCCCGGCGGACATGACGTGCAGTTCTGGCATATTGGCGGGGCAATAATCAAAGGGAGGACGCGACCCTGGTGTGCGCCGCGACATGGAACGGAAAGGAAAGTATATTCGACCCAGCAATCGGGGGGAGGTCTCTTGTTAGAGCTCTCGATCTAGAAGGAGAGGGTTGAGGGGGCGGGGTGGGGTTTCCCAGTGGTGAAAAAAAAAAAAAAAACCCACAAAAAACACTCCCGTAGAAATCACAGTGCTCCCATAATGGGCTTCAGCAGCCCCCCATGGTCTGAGAAATTACGGAGGTAGGCTATCCTTCACGATTTCAACGCACTTGAGTTCAGGTGGAAGAAAAAAGGCCTCATTAAGGCCGCAAGACGAGATGCCGCATTGCTCGATCTAACACAGGGTAACTGTGAGTTCCAGGAAGGGTAAATTTACCTTCATTATCGAGACAAACTGCGGGTGAAGATGCGCTGCTCGTTGAGCATCACGTTATAGGTTCTTCATTCGGAGAAAGCTGAGTCGGCAGAAGAAGTCCTAAGGAGAAGAGTTAAAGCGGTTCATAGGAGCACATCCGCTGCGCGCTTATTTTCATGAAAGAAAAAGAGATGGGCCTCTCAGAGAAACAGAATTGGGATCAGTCAGCGCCTGGGGGCGGGGAGGAAACGAAAAACGTTTCAAGTGGCAGGTGCCGGCAAGTCCAAACAATGGATCGTGCTTGGGCATTTGTCGGTCGAAAAGGAAAATGGTTTATTCGAAGGTCCATCTTCGGAGATCAGCACTGGCGGGAAGAGGGAAAAGTCCCATCGAGGGGCATGGTCACGAGACGCGAATCGCGGAGAGTAAGGGATGAAAACTAGAAGAAGCCCTGATCGTACCTCTTTCGTCTTCTGGGATTTTAGAAGGATCTTGGGAGAATCATCAGGCCTCCGACCCCGGCCGCTCCGGACCGCGGATGTTCTAACGGGAGGAAAAAAAGAGAGAACCAAAAACTGATGAGGAAAGAGAGAGATCCTCTATAAAGCGAGCCTCAAATTATCGAATCGGCGGAGGCCTGAGAGCTGCGCCTTTTAGGGGCGAAAGAAGAAGAAAGAGCGGAGAACGATTTATTCTCTCCCAAGTCAGAAGTTCTTACGCGATAGAACATCGAGGAAAGTCAACTATTCAGATGGAGGACCAGATACAGATGCTGATCGCCGAGACTGAGTCACCGAAACTGCAGGTCAACCACGCTCCGACACATGCCCTACGGGGCACCATCCCTTGCTTGGGGCGAAGAAGGCGAGGAACCGGCAAAAGAAAATAGGGGTCGTGTCAACAATTCAAAAGGAGGGAGACGCCATAGTGTTAGCTTCTAAAGAAATAGGTGAATGTCCATAAGTAGTAAAGCTAGCAAAGCTGGCGGAAAAAAGGGGGGGGGAGACAGAGGGAATCGGCTATGGCTAGCTTGTCAAGAGAAGCACGAATGCTTACCGAACGACGAAGAAGCTATCAATGCGGAAGGGTTAAAATCATCGGACTAAAGGGAGAAGAGTAAAGAGAGCGAGGTCATGCACCGCCAAGAATGGAAGACTTTGGGGCCACAGGGTGTTAAATCGAGACCACTTCAGCAATCCACTCACCTCTTCTTAAAATGTGAAGAGCTTCGACGAGGAACAGGGGTCTTTCACATGCCGAAAAGCGCGCAGATCGTGCGGTGCTCGACCCGGTGCTTCGTTGCCTGGGCATGGGGGCGAGAGGTACGTTGCTTCACTTTTATTGATGGAAAGAAGGGGCGGCCAAGATTCACCAAGGATATCCGAGCGAAAGAAAAGTCGATGAGGTGGAGTTGGCGTAGAATATAACTCGATTCAACGTCACAAGGGAAAGAGGGGAAGAAAAAAAGGTCAGAGGCGACCTACAGGTTGAGCAGCACGACAAATGGAGCGGTATTAACCACGGTTCATTAAAAAAGGAGGACTTCTAAAAGTCTTGAGGGGGGAAAACCAACCTCGCGCGCGCAAAAAAGGAGGGCCTCGGCAAAAGACCGCCGGACATCAATGAAGTAGTTCCAAACCATTGTGGGCGTCGTGAAAGAAGGGTAAGGAGGTGAAGGTTTGTCATCGCTCGGAGGAAAAGTCGACGGTCCCGTGAAAAGTACGTGGGAACAAGCTAGAATCTCCAAACGACAGGGAGTACCCAAAATGGCACAGCCTAAGAAGCGGCTAGAAGAGGTCGAAGGGGGACAGTAAGGGGGAGCCTCGAGGGTTCACCAGACCGTTGAGGTGGGCTTCTTTCAAACTTCTACATGAAACGACCGAGCATCGTATGTCACTCTAAAGAACTAAGAATCGTGGAGAAAAGCATCGACTGACTTCTGGCGCACGGTTGGAAGTACAATGTAGGGTTACCGAGATATGAGATTTAAGAGGCTCAGAGGAAAGTCTTCGCCTAGGCTGGACTCCATAGAAAAAGAAGAAAAGAGCCAAAGCCGAGGCGCATTGAGGCTGAAAGGAAGATTGGAAGCCTAAGAAGTGGAGAAGGGATCGCAATTGTCAATTCGTCTTCGAGACCGTGTCGACAAGTTTATGCCAGGAGCGAAGAATGGCGTTGTGCCAGTTGGAAAAAAGTACGTAAGAAAAAACTGCTAGTAAGGCAAACAGGTTGTCAAGAAATAATACCGGAAACGGCCATAGACCAAGCGCTAACATCGAAAGGGGGAAAAAAGGGTTCGAAAATTCAAAATCACTACTCCAAAGACGCCATTGAGGCAGGAAAAATATTAGCTACAAAAAATCTGCGCATAGGCGCAAGAAACGAAGGGAAAAAAAACGTTCATGAGTCGCCTAGCCGAAGAAAAAAGGGGAGAAGTCAGAAAGGGAAGGGGAAAGGGGACCAAAGCGATATTTGGCGAAAAATGGAGATGGACGAAGGGTCCTACTCACTGAAGAGTTGTCCTCTCAGGGGTCAAATAACCGTCCGCGTTGAAGACCCGGAAACGAACTGAGCAACATGCCGGTAATGTACCCTGGGTCCGTTAACCTAAACCAAAGGGGAGAGGGGGGGTTAGTATGGGAAAAAAAAAAAAATTTAAAAGGACATGATAGAAGAAACTAGGAACCCACGTCCTATTAAGACACAGGTCTCATCTCACTCTCAACACAAAGGGAGAGGAGGGAACCTCGAGTCTGAAAGAATCCTGGGCCTTCAGGAATGATTCCGTTTACGAGGACGAAAAAAGGGTACACTTCAGAGAGGAACAGGGAGATTAGCTCGCCAACCGTGGTAAACAATTTGGGGTTGAGTGCACCCAAAAGAAGGGGGAAATGGCGGAGCCAAGTGTGGAGTCAGTTCTCGAAGGAACGCGAGGAGGGGGAAGAAACCCCGTGCGGCAACGCGTGGGGGGCGAGAAATCCTTCGAAGCGAGGTCGGCAAAGATTCGCGGTGGGGAAAAAGGATTGACGACGAAAACCCTTCGCCCCGGCGCTCGGAGCTCTGAAAACGGGGCCTAAGGGAGGATAATGCATTCGCAAAATTGGGAGCACGTGGAGACTAAGGCTGGAAGTAGGGAATTGATCGAAAAGGATCGAAGCGGAAACCGATAAGGAGAAAATCTGCGCCCGGACGGTTCGGGTTTAAAAAAAGGGACAGAACTACCGTCGCACGACAGAAAAAAGAAGACCACGAAGAGTCGATACTTCAAACTCACACCTGAGACAGAGAGGTCGAACGAAAAACAAAGGAAGGACGGGCAAAGGAAAAAAGAAACAGGCTTCCCCAGCAGGACTCTAAGAAGGGGGGAAAGAGAACGGCTTTGTCTCGGTTAGAAAAAAGTGTTCAACCGATATGCAAAAAGGAGGCCTGGGGGAGCCCGTAACAAAGACAGAGAAAGAGGAAAAAAATAATCCAAAGAAATTGTGGGTGACGAACAAGCTGAGCAATAAGGATTACGGATTAAAAAACCCGGGGCTAAAACCGCACATCTCTAAGAAAAGAAAGGGACTCGGAATAGGAAAAGATCTTTCAGCCCTCGGGCGTGTGAAGGTAGAAAGTGGGTTAAAAAAAGCGGAAGAGAAACCCATCCTCAAATTACGGATGAACCCGCGACGCGGGGGTGCCACGAAAGGGGCAGAAAGTGCAAAATAGACCGAGCGAAGACGGGAAGTTTTTGGGGGATTGATCTCTTCCAAAAGAAGTCAACAAACGGAAATAAAGAGACCATTGAGATCAACGAGAGATGACACCATCCACCAAAGAAGAGGAAGGGCACAAACTCCTCGGAAATGGTGTGGACCCCGACCTGACCTAAGGCCGGAAAGGCAGGACGCAGGGGCTGGTCGACGCCGGAAGGGGGGGGAAGAACAAAAGACAGCCCGTCCGGACGCAAAAAAAGGTGTAATGGGCATCTGAAAAATGTTTGCGGCGGAGAAAACGTCCCTTTATTGTCGGACAGAACAGGTGGAGGTGAAAGGAAAAAAAAACACGGTTTTACATCGACATATTAAAAACACGAACCGAAATCTAGCGTCTCTTCGAGCTCGACAGGAAAAATCCAGGGGGGAGAATGGGCGGTCGTCAGGGTCTTCAAGGCAAAAACCCGGGCCCCATCGAAGCTTAGATAACCAAATTTGGTCAGGCCGACAGAGCGGCCGAGGGGGAAAAAAAAAAAAATCTGGAGAAAAATTGACGGCCGTTTGTGAACGCAAAGAACTAAAAGAGCTGAAAAGACGACCGAAGACGGGCATTGCGCAAGGAAACGAGATTCAAACCTTTCAATACTCGATCCATGATGGTCTGGAACTTAGAGAGGAAGGGGGTAGATAAAAAAGGGGAAAGTCAACGAGGAAAAAGCTTGAAAAAAGAAGACAGCTAGGAGACAAGAAAGGATCAGGTTTACGGCAATCTAGATAGGCTTAAGTCCACTCTAAAGAAGAAGGGACCGCAGAGGTGCATGAAAGAGGAAGTTTGGAGAGTAGTCAACGCCGGATTGACTTCCAGCAAGGGCAAACCAGAAGGAGCCGAAAGCTTCGAACGCCGGCGGCAGGACGAATCAAGGGGGAAGGGAGGGGTAGTTGCACCTGTTGCCTGCCGCCGCAAAAAGGGGGGAACGGAAGGATTGAAAGGCGGAGCGGTTCGCCTTGACACCTTTGGGAGAAAAAGATTCGCGAGAGGTGGGGGGGTCAAGGAAATATAAGACTGGCATGGTCATGACGATCGAAGAAAGAAAGTAATCGGGGGGAGACCATCGCAAGCTGCTTCGCCCAAAAACCCCCCCCGGAGAAGGGGGAGAATTTAAGAAGAGCAATTCTCAAAGACGCCCTCGGCCCAAGGAACGAAGGAGGGAGTCATCAGGGGAGATCTTCAGAAGAACCAACAAAAAAAAAGACGGATAGGAGGAAAGATAGAAGGAATTAGAAAAAAACGGCGCGCTAAAAAGACTCTGAAGATTGGCTTATTTCCTGAATCCTGACTCAATGCATTGCAAGCGAAAAAAAGAAAAGGGGACCCCAAGGGATAGACAACTCCTTCATCACAGTAGCGAAGCGATATGGGGAGACCGCAAATTTGTGAAGAGTCAACATACACCTCGAAAGCTTATTGAGAATCTGGGAGGTCGACCCTCAACAAGATGTTCTAGAAAAAAAAAGACAAAGCTTTACGAAATCCCTTTCTGGTGCTGCTAGAAGCAGAACAAGCGAAAAGACTAAATACGTGCGCTAATCGACAAGAAGTTATCAAAAAAGTGACAATTCATTTTAGAGAGGGAGGCACCGAGAAGAAGATCCCGGAGTCCTGCCTACTCAAAAGGAGAAGGGATTCTTCACCTCTGAATACGAAAAAATTTCGGATCTTTCCAAGCAGCGCTCTGACCAACCGAATGCTCAAGAGAGCTCGCGTGGAAATCTCTAAAAAACCACCGCCACGGATCACACCCGCAGTTCAATGGGGAAACCCATCTAGGGGAAATCGAGTGGAGGAACAGGGGGAAGAGGGAGAGAAACTTGGGGCGCAATCCGCACCGTATTCTGGGAAAGGGGAGTAGAGGGAAAAAATTAACAATAACGTCAGGGATTAGAAATAGGGTGTGGTCGGAAGCCGCCGCGCTTGAAGAAAAAAAGGTTTGAGAGGAGGCCTGGTGATTGAATGGACGAAAGGAAAGGGAACACGACTTCAAAGTATGCGTATTTCGACAGGCCTACGATATTCATGGGAGGTGGCACGGAGAATCGAAAAATGGAAACAAGGGCAGAAAGCCGCCACCGGGTCTATGCACCTCCAGGGATTCCTTTCACCATGCCACAGAGGGTCTAAATGAACTGACTATTCCTCCAAGACGGCCTAAGGGTCGACAAAAAAGGGAAAAAAAAATCACCAAAGGCGGAAGAAAAAAGAAAGACGACTGGAAAAAGTTGTACAAGTCGTTGTCACAACCATTTGATCGAGCAAATTTTGGGTCGGAACGTGTGGATGGTGTGAGTAGAGAGGGGGGTTAGAGGAACCAAAACAGTCAGAACTTCCCGTTAATGTAGGTTGAAGAGGGGAAAATATAGAAAAAGAAATATCTTCCCACGTGACGCACGTAGATAACCTACTGTCCATTGAGAGGACACGGTTTAAAAATCGCTTAGGAGGGTCATCCTGTTATCTCAAGGGGACGAGAAAAAAATTGTAAAAAATTGGGCTCAGAACGGAAAGAGAAATTGAAAGAGCGATCTTCTGGTCATAATACCAAAAAATAACGTCGATTATCCGTGTTTAGCCACGGCATTTACCAAAAGAGGAAAAGGGAAGACAGCGTGGGGCCGTCACAACAGTGTCTTTTGGGGAAAAGAAGGTCATATGGTATTTAGACGCGAGAGAAGATTCACGTCAGCCTATCGGCTGGCCCTGAAGAGAAAAGCAGATCCCCCACCCCCTCCAAAAGTGCAAACAAAAAAAAAAAAAAAAAAAAAATCGAAAAGTGGGACGTAATTAAAAAGGCCGGCTTGGACAGTTGCCGGATATTGTCGCCGACTTCTCGTTCATCGGGGAGAAGATCTGGCAGAAGGGGAAAAAAAAAAATGAAAAGTCGAAGTATCGAAGAAGGGGGTAGGAGGACTAATCAAGGAGGGAACTGACTTCAACTTGGTTCAAAGCCATAAACGGAGAATGGGAGAAAAAAGGCTTGGCATCAACCGCGGCGCGAAAATGTCGGAATCAAAAAAATAACCAAGAAGGAGCACGCCATTCGATACAAATCTGGCGCAGGGGAATGATCAAAAAAAAGCGAGGGTCCACCTCGTTCAGAGAGAAAAAAAAAAGGAGGGCGAATGCTGGACGTCGGCAAGGGGGGAAGGAGGCAAAAAGATATCGTAAAAAAGTTTCGGAGTCCTGTAAGAGGGAGGCCACGACGCCGTAGAGCACGTTGTAAAAGGAAAAGGGAAAGCGTTGCGGACCATCCTAGGAAGAAGACCAGATGTATGAGGAAACTTCGCGTACTGGGGTTCACTTCCTAAACGATCCCAAGAATTTGAAACGCAGGATTGGGACGTTGCGATCGGGAAGAAGAAAGGAGGAAGAACGGAAATCCGTCCTGAAAGTCAAAGGATCTAAGAGGGGGAGAGGACTAAAACAAACAACGGAGAGGATCTTATAGACTGGGAGGGGGGAGAACGTTATACGGGTCACTAGACGGAAAAAAGGACCCGATCTGCAACTCGTGAAAAGTGTCAAAGAAACCGGGGGTAAGGTGCAGGGACAAAAACACGAGGTGGAGTAGCCGGAATGTGCTTAAATTATCGGGGGGGGAGGAAAAACTAAAATAAGGGGATCACCCGTCTGTTCGTAGGGAAGTTCTATTGCAGCCTTCTGAAGGCATCCATGTCCGCAAGATGTTGGTCACACGAACGAATGGCCGAGGAAAAAAGAATGGCCCATTCCGCCCGGTCGCGTAGAGCTGAGAATTTTGGAAAAAAGCGAAGTTCGTCTAATGGTATTCTATCTAATTTGAATTTAGCTAAGCGGCGATGAGATTGATAGGAAGGAGCAGATGTGAAGGCACTATCAAGAAATCAAATGGAGCGCGACGGTAGGACACGTTAAAAATCTACCTCGAAACAAGCTACGGGACAGGACCCCGCCATCTTGATAATTCGCTTGAAGAAAAAAAGAAGAGGAACGTCGTAAGAACTAACTGAAACGGAGGACGCCAAGGTCACGTACAATCTCAGGCAACCCACAACGGCTTTTCGAGCAATATCGAAGGAATTTGGGGGAGGAGGGAAGGGGCCGATAGGACGACCGAGACTGATACCGGTCGCAAAGACTCAATGAAAATTCGGTCAAGACTGGTGAAGGAAACAAAGGAAGAAGAGAGGACGGACTAATGGAAGTTTTAGAAAAAAAGAAAGCACCAAAAAACGTCAGTCGGGAGAGATATAAAACATATCTATCAGAGTAAGCTCGGTCGGGTCAGGTGAGACAAATTGTGAAGGAGGAAGAAAAAGAGAGCAATAAACGGATACCAAAGGGAGTTCCACTCAAGCATCTTTCTCAAATCCGTCTTCTAGCCGGTCGAAAGAGGGGGTGACTAAACATTTCGTGCTTGGATATCTTCCAGACGACCTCAAAAAGAAAAGGGGGGATCTCTACAAGAGCCGAATGACACAAAAGAAAAAGAAAGAATAAGCCAAAAACCCAACGCCGATCATGGTTGTGGGCCCTGGTCAAAGGAGTCCTGCTTGTCAGCAGCGGCACGAAGGGCGCAGCGAACTGGTTACGAAAAAAGGAAAAAAACGTCCTGGGCGGACGAACCGGCAAGCATGACTTGCATTTTTGTGAGGGCTCACTTAATGGGGGTGATTAACTGCCTCCCTGGCGCTACAGGGGAAAGGAAGGGTGGGACTCTCCGATATTCTACGCCGCAAAAAAATAGGGGGGAGGCAGGAAAAAATTGTTCGAGCAACTAGCGCACCGTTTGGATAGGCTTTCTTGACTTCGTCCACAACAACAGGCCGCCAGACCTGGAGAACCCCCATGTGGGTCGGCCAAAGACGCTAAGGGGCGGCGACTAAAAAAGGGAAATCGTCTCACGCCAGCCCCTGGGGTCCGCCCCATCGTCGAACACGTCAAAGGTCCTCCGAAGACATTGCCAAGGGTCAACGCGAGGAAACACCCGGTGGAACCGAAAGTCGATGCCATAGATGGCTGCAGGGGGGAAGTAAATGGTAAGAAAAAGGGGCGTGAAGGAAATCCGAGGCAGCTTGAGCAAAAAATTCTAGGGACGGGCAAGAGTCAGGAAGGAAGGGGAGAAAAAAGCCATATCCGATCGTTCTCCGAGGGAGGGAAAAAAGATCCGTCGTTCGACGCAGGCAGACGCACTCACATCGACTGTGGCCTCAGCAAAGAACCAAAATCATGGTGGGCTGGAAGCGCGGCTTTGGCGGCAGGGGAGGAAAAAAAAAAAAAACGTGATCGGGGGGGAGGGAGAGGGGAAATTGGACTGAGAGAAAAAAGGTCAAGGAAGTTGCATTGGCGCGCAGGCACCTGTTAGGGTCGACCTCCACTCGGAAAAACGATCTAAAGCATCGGGATCGAGGGGGTTAGAGGGAAAATCATAGACATAGGCAGGAAGAAAGAAAGGCAATCGAGTCCACGATACGGATAAAAGCTGAAAGGAAGGGAAACTGGAGTTCAAAAAGAGGGACTGACTTGTCGAGGCCGCAGCTCGCATCAGAAATCCGCCCGCGTCCCTAAAAAGGCCACAGAGGATCTCCGGTAGAGAGCTCCCATCAAAAAAACACAAGAAAGAGAGAGATGAAGATCTCTCAAGGAAAACTGCTTTAAGAAGGGAGGCAGGAGGTTGCGGAAAGAAAATGCTCGAAAGAAGCACCGAAGCAGCGGAAGCCCATGGGGCTTCTCGAAAAAATCAATCCCAGTAGAGGACGCAGAATGCATCTGACATGCACTAGGGCTGAGAAAAAAAATATAAACGAAAATGCTGATCACGAAGCTGGAAGGAAACCGAAAAAGGGGTCAGGTCAAAAACTCCCCAATGCAGCGGACGGGAATCCCTTCGGAAAAAAGGGCGAAGCAGGCCAGAAAATAAACTCTAACGAGAGACGGCAGCACCAGGAAAAAGGAAAGACAAAAAAACAAGAGGGGCATTGAGGGGGGTGCCAAGTGGAAATCCTTCAGTCCCTGCCTCGAGATCTGCATATTTTATTGAAATGGATACGGAAGAAAGAAGTGAGACTGGCACGACTAAAAAAAACAGGGCCTAGGAGAACTTGCTCAGCAAATCGGGATTGAAAATACGGGTAACCAGCCAAAATATAACAGGCGAGGTCTGCAAAAAGCAATCAGAGGGGGGAGATGACTGGAGCCAAATTGTGTAGAACCTGGAAGCAAGACGCCCGGATTCGGGGCGAGCCGATGAAAGAGGAAGACTATAGGAAAAGAAGGAGTGCGCACCAAATAGTGAGAGGACACAATCAAGACCGTCTGCTGTCCGTGGCCGAACACATTGCACTCTAAAAGGCTGGCGGAAACGATTTAATGGACGACGGCGAACCAGATCAACAAAGGAGGCAAGAGGGGGAAGGGAGGGGGAGCTCGAACAGACGCTAAGTAAGGGGCTTGGGAAGGGGAAAGAGATGCAGTGAAAACGCGGCATGCTAGAAACCACCAAAGGGTCTGAGGAACATACCAGGGGAAGGCCTCGGCCAACAAGAAAAGAGGACGGTTCATTCCAACAGAACGGCGACAGGAGTCTTTGGGAGGGAAAGTGGGGTAAAAAGATCTCTCGCCCTCTTAAAAACTTAACTTCCGGTGAAAGACGTTGTCACCCAACAAATTGAGCGGCGTCGGAAGCCGCAAAGGGAGGGGGAAAGGGGGAGGCGGCGTCGCGATCGAAAAAAGGGAGACGGGACCTTAGTCGTGTAGGAGCTAGTAGAGTACCAATGTATAGCACGTTCCTTAATACAGGGGCAGGAACTCCTGTAGCGATGAGAAGGGCACCGGCGACCAGCATGAACGGTTCAAACATCCGTTAGCGGGAGATTAAAGAAAGGAAAATTTGGGAAGAACCTGAAAAGAAGGGCGCGATAGAATGTTCTATGCTCTAAGAAGTCACGGAGATTATGTGCGGGGAGACGGCATCCCGAAAGGGAGGAGGAAAGTGGGGGCCGTAAAAAAACGGTTGTGACCGAAATTTGAAGAGGGGAACTAAAAGGCTCTAGGAAAGGTCGCCTAGACTGGCCCTCAGAAAAACCCCCTCCAAATCCGTCCTCGCTTAGAGAAAAGCAAGGGAAAAAAGTTTGCCTGGATGCGGCCTGGATCATAGAGGGAAGAGAGGCATAGAGGGCGAGTGAATGAGAAGTAATCTAAGAATTTGAGTGGTTCGCGTCCAATTCATCCAGGAGAGGGCGGAAGCTCAATCCCGAATAAAAAGAAGAGTAAAATCGACTGAGAGGGAAGGAAGAAAAAGATGGCTCGGCAATGGTTCGGTGAATCAAAGCGCCGTCTGAGAAGGTCAGCCAAATGCGATATCTACAAAAAAAGGCGGAACCGACTCGAGAAAAAGAGGGAAATCCGAGAAGCAGGGCGAAATGAGAATGCGGCGAGGAAAGAATGAAAAAGTTGACCAACAAGAAGTGCGGACTACTGTCTAAGTTGCTGTGAAAGAAACTCCCTAAAGCTGAAGCAGACCGTTGATCAAAGAACACCCGGGACGCGTGGGCGCACCGAAGAAAAAGTACAAAGGTTTTGGGGGTGAGGGAAACACCTGATTCTTTTGGCACTTCCTCGATCGGGTGGAAGGGGGAGGAAAAGGAGATCGGACGTCACGGTACTAAGAGACAAAAATCCTGACTTAAAGCAACGAATCTAAAAAAAGAGAGATCGAAACCAACTGAGAGGGAGAAAAGAGAACTAGATCCTGGGCAAAGGGGGACACGTTGAACGAGAAGTCCAAGGTAATCCGATCTAAACTTGAAAAGCAAAGGCCCAAAGTGGGAAAAGGTTTAGGAAAAGGGGACAAAAGGATGTTTCAAAAGGCAAGGGCTTCAGGGGAGAGGGGGGAAAAAAACGGACGGGCTGGCTGAACACCGGCGAGGAAAAGGACGGAATACTCACCCTTGTCAGCGCGTAAAAATATACGTTGGGAAAAAGAAATCTTAAGACGTCAAAAGTCCCAACCGGCGGCTCGAAGAAAAGGGGGGAAACGATGGGGGCCTCGATGGCCTGGCGCATCATGAATAGCATATGTGGGAAACTGGGGGGGATTGGAACGCGGCCGCTTTTAGAGGAATCTTACCAGGTAGTCCTAGGGGGAGGGAAATGACAGCTAAGGAGAGGACCAGTACGGGATCGTGAGGGAACACGGGGAAAAACCTCAAAAGTGGCAATACAACGCCGGACGAAAAACTCCATAAAAGGAGGCGATGATTCGACTGAATCAACCTGCCGATAGGGAAACAGAGAAAAAAAAAAAGACGACCCTCTCAGGCAACGCTAACTAAAAGGGTGTAAAAAATAAAGGCAAAGAGAGGAAGGATTTGGCCATCAGAGGGGAAACAGGAGGGGAACAATATCCTGAGGACGATGCAGCACCATGAAACTTAGGAAAGAGGGGTACTCCCCAACTGGGCGCCAGAAGCCGTAGAAGACAAGGGGAGAAAAAAACGAGTACTTGCAGGGATAGGGATCATAGACACGCCCTCTTCAGGTTCAGGGTCCTAAAATTTTGAAAAGAAGGCCCACTCGAGAAAAAAAGGAACCCGCGAAAAGGTTTCCAAGCAAGGGGTGGAGAAGGTTGAGAGGAGGGAAAAGTGGGGCCGGTCGAAGACCATGTGAAATTACAGGGACCGGAATTCCATACATAATCGTCCACAAAAAGGAAAAAAGGGGGGGGAAACTCTGTTTGGCGATCTATACAGCGTGGCGAGATAAAAAACTCCCATAAAGGCTCGTAACCCGCCGCCGAAATGGTTTGACCAGAGACTGGAAAAAAATTCATTAAGGAGGTATGGCCGGCCGCCCTGTGGAGAGAGGGAAATTTTGGCCGACCAAGACCTTCAGAAACGTGAGGACTTAATGAGGGAAGGGAACCAGGGGGGGTGATGTGCTCACTAGTAGGTCAACTAGGAGACTGGGGAGGCTTCGCCATGTGCCGCGTTGAATCGAAAGGGAGAAGAAACAAAACCTCCCCGCATCTAGTCGATTGGGTAGAAAGAGAACTAAGAAGACGTGTTGAGATGAGCGGCCAGTCTTCCGCAATCACCAAAACAGCCCTTTCGAAAGAAAAACCATGTGGGCGGCCCACGAAAAGCGACGGCTCTGGAAAGGAACAAAAAAGAAATATTCTAAAGCAATGGCGTGCGCGAATCTTCTAACTCTTGGTCACAAATTCCGCCGGAGACGATTGCGCAATGGGAAAGGAAGACTTCAAACCAGGGGGAAGGCACGGCAGATGCCAGGGTCAGGGACAGTTGACCTTCGCTGCTTGCTTTATTTGGAAGAGTGAAATCCATCATAGATTGAAGATCTCGGGAAGGAAGGACTCGAAAGGAGGAGGAACAAAAGAGGTCCATGAAATGCGAACGCTCGTGCAGTAAAAACCGCGTCTCCGCTTGTCTCGGCGGCAGACGCGAGGGAAAAAAAAGAAAAGTCAGCCGAGAAAAGCAGGGTGACTGGCATGTCAGGGAGGAACGGGAGAAGGTCTTCCCTAACCCCTTCAAAGAGTTTGCAAAAGGTTTAAGAGAGAACAAAATTTCTGTCCCTTCAATCTGGCATGGAGGAGCCGTTGGGCAGGAAAGGGAGCCTCCGCTCTGCGGCGATCAGCATCGGGATCTAAGGAGGGAAAGGGGTCCCGACTGAAGGCATGTCAGGCGATAGCAGTCCGATACTGAGAATGAAGTGGGGGGAGGAGGAAAAAAAAAATGAAAAACTCTTAGGAGGTCTGTTTTGAGTGGAGAAATAAAGAAACCGGGGACTCGGCAGTAAGGGACAGAAGGGGGACTCCGTTCTAGGAAAAAAAGACAAAAAAAAGTATTCAAGATTAAGGTCATCATCTCCCGCGCTCCCTCCGGGTCTTGGAAGGAAACCTCGTCGTAGCCAGGATGATTGCGCCTGCAATTCGCAAAAAAAAGAGAAAAAGACACGACGCAAAGAGCGTCAGCCAAACGAATTCATCCGTATCGAAAAGATGAACGCATAGAGGGAAAAGAAAAGGTTCTATGATGGGATACCCGATCCCGATGCTGATAGCAGGACGTATGCGAGAAAAATGGGTTCAGGGAAAAAGATTCCCAAAGGGCCCTTGCTGGGCGGCGACAGGAAACAAAACGTGAAAAGAAAACCAGACTTAAAAATTCACCCCTGCCGACGAAAAAGTTTCCATAAAAGCTGAGCGGCTCAGTCCAAAAGGAGGGGGTCAATCCGGCTTCCTGCTCAAAGAGGACAGGGGGGGGAGCATGCACCGATCTAATAACTCAGGACTTTCGCAGGCTTGTCCGCGAGCAGCGCGAATGACACCATAATTGATTCAGAAATCGAAGAAGACGGATAACGGCAAGAAAAAGAAAAGACGAGAGGAGCAAAGGGAGGGGGTCAATTGAAATGCCACTAACTTCTGCAAGTGTTTGGACGCCAGAGGAAAGAGGGGAAAGGAGTAGCGGGGCGGCCGGTTAAGATAAACGTCGTAAGAGAGGGGGAGGGGAAATGCATAAGATGGCGAAAAACCTCGAACGAAAACTCCGTTCCTCTTTATTTCGACCATGGAAGAGAGGAGGGAGGAAACTTGGTGATTGATGGTACGAGGTAAGGGGAAAAAAAAACAACAGGGTCCATCCACGAACAATAACGCTCGGAACGGTGTCTGTTGGGGAGAATATGTCGGAAAGAGTGCCAAGGGGAGCAGCGCAGCCCAAAAGGGAATTCTAGAAAAATTGAAAGTGGCCATTGCGCGAACATGATCCGATGCTTCACTTTTAAAAGAAAACAGACTTAGAGAAGTCTGCGGCAGGTACCTAGAGAGAAAGAAAAGCGGACGCGGCAAGAAAGCCGGCCGGCGGGGAAAAGGCGTTTTAAAAAAAAAACCATGGGGAAAAATCCGTGTCTAGAGCCCTTCTGTGGGGGGTTCAAGGCAGGCAAGCCGCAAAAAAGTCGAAACAGTGAAGGTCGTGTGGACGCGAGAATAATAGAAATACATGATGCCTACGGCTGGAGACTTAGAGGACCCTGGAAGGGGGGATAAAGAAATTAACTTGACTCGGGAAATCGCTTCGTCATAGCCTATTGAGAAGAAGAGGCAACAATGGTCTCACCTAAAAAAAACTGGAGGGACGCTAGAGGATCTGGTATGTCAAAGCATTGCAAAGAACGTTGGTTGGTCGGGGGAGCCCCGGCATTCTCCTTCGAAAAGGAGGGGCAGTCAAAAAATTCTTTGGGACCCGTGACAGGATTCAAGGTAAAAACACGCGGCTCATAGGATCCGGAGACATTCGCCATAAGAAAGAAGGAAAAGCCAAGACGCAAAAAGGGAAGGAAAGCGCGCTGAGCCGTCGGACAGCCAAGGTCTGGGGCCAGTCGACCGTGCATTTGCGGAGGGAAAAAAGGAAGTCAGGTTGGCGGAGTCGCAGTATACGAGGGGAGGGGGGGGGATGAGGAGATCGTAAAAAACGTCGCGTAAACAACGGTCCACAATCAAAAATTAAGGGAGCAAGATCCAGAGCGGGATGGGAAATAGAAGAAAAAAGCGATCCATGGTCAGTATAAAAAACGATCAATAAGGGCCGCGGTAAGAAAACAACTTCGATAGCTACCACGCATCATGAAGGAGAGCCAGCAAAGGTCCACATCGGGGAAAAGTCCGCCGCCGGCGAGGGGCGAATAGGGACAGTCGGAACAGAGGAAAAGGGGAACCGAGAGTGAGGCGGACTAACGATTGCGCAGGGAAGGGGGAAAGAAAAAAAGAAACGCGGAGCAGGTGTGAGCAAGAAAGAAGCTGTGCGACAACATAAGAGGGGGTAAAGGATTTGGTATTCAATTTAACACTGCGTCGGGCTAAACAACCGACTCCACAGTTGGGTGGGGGAGGGAGGGCAACGACGTGTTGGAAGAAAGAGGACTACCGCGGGAAACGTACCTTCCTAAAGAAGGGGGTCGAGAAAATCAGAAAGAAAACCACAACTTAGGAGGATTTCATGGATCCTTTGGAGGCCAAATAATGAATGATGTTCCGTCCGAGGAGACGTCAAGAGAGGGAAAAGAGAAAAACAGAACCCAACCGGTGGGAGCGGTGGGAGAGTGCAAAAAAAAAGGGGTTGAAGGGTCAAAGGCATGGGCAGGTTCGCGGAAAAACGCGAACAGTGGGGTACTTTTCTCAACAGGGCCGCGTCGTGAGAGGGAGAAAGGCGCACGCGATGCAGTTGAAAAAGTACGAGGGGGGCAAATAGGGACTGAGGGGAAAGGCACCCCAATGAACGACAGGGGCTCGGAGCTCTAACTAGGGACAAATTGGGGATAAGAAGAAGGCGCAAGATTTGAACTATAGAAGTTAGGGGGGGATAGGGAAAAGGGAAGTCATTTTAGAGTGATCACCATGGATCGATGAGGAGGGACATACGGAACAGAGGGGAAGGTTCGAAGAAGGAGATTTACCACGTGCGACGCGCAAGAAAGGAAAGACGCGACCCCACCAGGCTTCGATATGCGCATTCACACCTTCTGAACAAGAAAATGTGGGCTAACTAAACATGAACTTAGCCGACTGACCCTCAACTTCACACTTCCCCACGCCCGCAAGCGCTAGGGAAGGGGAAGATCTTGTCGAGGAGGGGCCATCAAGGGAGAAGGTCCTACCGCGTTTTCGATCTCATCCGGAGCTTGCAAAAGGGGAACGGTTGAGGGGGGGGGGGGGGGGGGGGGGGGGGGAAAAAACGCTGCGCCAGAAGAAGGTCGAAAGAAAATAAGAAAACTCACATGGAGAAGTGACATGTTCTGAAGAGAACAGAAAGATCGATCTCTCCCTCGAAGGGGATTAAAACTATAACCATTGTTGAAGCACGGAAGAAAGAAAGGACGGATGACCGACAAGATGTGCACGCGACAGGTTAAGAAAAAGGGAGAAACATAACTCGATTCGAATAAAAGTGGACGAACTGTCGTTCAGTCTGACCTCGCGCTGGTACGACCTTCACTTACCTTCGAAACTGGGGCTACGAAAAAAAAAGAAGCAAAAGTCCGAACCAAACCGATAAAGTTGGGAAGAAAAAAGGGGGGGACCAAAAAGGACTCTGTAGGGGACCGCTGCCGGGTGGTGACCCCCCCCAACCCGAACCTGGTGTAAAGAAAAGGAAAGGGAGAGAATCCTGCTGACATGACAGGGCAGTTTCTCGTGCTCCTTGTTAGGGGAAACTAAGAACTTGTAGGGAGGTCCTACCCGCGTCGACTCCCATGACAAAGGTGGACATACCCCGCACCAAAAAAGAGAGGGCCGTCGATTGTTCAGAAAAAAAAGAGTCTCCAGGGTTGGCAAGCAGTAGTCAACATTCAATAAAAGGAACTACAGACCTTTCAGTAGCACCCCTCGAAAAGAAAAAGACGGCCGGAAGAGCCAGCACGATCGACACTCAAGGATAAGGGGCCTAAGAGGCGCGCTCACAAGAAGACTTGGAGTTTGCGCACGGCCTAGAAAGCACACCCAACTCAAACGTAAGAAGGGAAAGGGGGGGATTCCATTGAATTCGCCGTGGATCGGGAAGAGAGATGAGGGTAATGAAAAAGGCGTCCGCTGCGCGCTGTTGTCATCAATTTAGTCAGGGACGGGGAATCAGCTGACTGAAAGGAACAGACATAGACCGAGGCTGATTCCCTCGGGAAGGAAAAAAAACCGCTTGCACGCAGGATTTACATTACAGACGCGTTTCCTCAAATCAAGACAGCCTGGGGGTATGGAGACTCGACCGGGCGGGGAGTGCCAAAAACTCAAAGAGGGAGGGGAAAGATTGTGCAGGGGTGCCGCTCACCGAAAAGGGACAGGGGGAGGACAGAAGCAACGATAGTGGGTTAGAAAGTACAGTTTGTGGGGGAGGGATACTCCACTTCGGCGATCAGCCATCGAGGAAGGAAGGGAAAGGGAAATCGACAGAGGCATGGCAGTCGAAGCAAAGAGTCTATGAGAAGGTCAGGGGGAAAGCCGATTATTAGCTGTTTGGCGAATGCAACAAAAACCGTCATGAAGGACTAAGCACGCCGCGTCCGCCCGAGGAGAGAAAAAAAAGGAAACTCTCTCAAACACGGAGAGATGAAAAAAAGGAAAGGAGCTCTCACAAAAGGGACCCTCCTGCCGGGCGGGACTTAACTGACAGTGCGCCTGCCAGGAGGCAAAAAAAAAATCTAAGAAGAATCAGAGGAAGGGCTCGTCCAAAGCCTTCAGGAAGAGGAAAGAAAACAGAATCGGGTCATAACATGCCACGTGTCAATAGGGAGAAAACCGAAGATACCTGAGGAAAGAACGGAATCTGACCTCAAAGGTGGAAGGGTCTACAAACTCTAAAAATGCAAGAAGGGAACCCTTGAAAAAAAGCAAACAACTGTCGGACACTATAATTAGAGTTCAAAAGGGAGAAAATCGTGGCGAAACCATGCATTTAAGCTAGGGGCAAAAACGAGATGGAAGGAAATCCTCTAAAGAACAATCTGCGAGGTGCCTGCAGCAAAACACGACTACATAGGTAGGAAACTTTCCAAGTCTGCAGCAACGTCCAAGGAAATGCTCACGAGCAGCGATGGAAAAAGAGAGACGCCCACAAGCGTCCGATAACCGCGGGGAAGGTAACATCCAGAACTATTTCATAAGGACCGGGGTGGTAAGATATCGACAATGATCACGAGAACGTCTGGGCGGTGTGATAGAAGAGGAAAGGAAAGACAAGGACGGCAAGGATGCAGCAAGAGAGAATCAAAAAACCTCAACTTATCGTCGTGCCGACAGGGGGGAAAGGAAAAGTGCTGGAGGACCTGGGTGTATTTAAGGGCGAACGAAAAAAAGAAAAGGGGATGACAGATCGAGACAAACTAACAAAAATCGGAGGGGGGGGAGGTTTCGAAGAAGGGCGATGGAAAGAGGCCATGGGGGAAGCTGCAAAAAAAAGGGACTATGACCACTGAGAATGACACAATGTGGAGCCAGGAGAGAACTGGGAATGGAGACAGGACGATCTGGGGGGTTCTGCAACAAAGTTCCTCCGATCACCCAACAGCGCAAAGACAGTCCCGGCCTGCTGGTGACAAATGTCTGCCACAACTGATCAGGGGAGGGGGGGAGGGCAGCCGGAGGAGGTGGATGTTTAGGGCTCGGCGGGTCAGCGAAACATGGCTACGGGCCCGTTAAGGAGGTACGGCGAGAGGGTACGCCGACATGTATGGTCAACAAGGGAGGAGGACATTCTATCCGAAATCGAGTAAAGGAATTAAGGGGTAAAAAAAAACAGTCTCAAGGTCACCGGAATTCGGCGCAGATGGAATTCCAGGGTCAAAATGGCTCCGACAGAAAAAAAGGGCGCGAATCGATCTGGTCTATATCGAAAGTTGAAGGGAAGAATTGGGTTGGGGTGGCGCAAACAGGGCATTAAAAGACGCCTTACTGGCCGCGGGGGACTAAAAAAAGTTTGTGTGACCGAGTGGTTTTTTTGGTGGGGAGAAGGAGTACACGCGGAGCAGCAGGAACCGGTGAAGTCGGCTCCAGAAGAGAAGAACAAAATCAGACCAAAAAAATCCGAGGGAGAAGAGGGGGTAAAGCTTGTTGGCATCTTTTCCGGGAGGTCGGCCGGGGCTGTCAGAGGGAGGAGGACGTATTCGCGAAATAGCAAGGGGGGGGATGGAAGGGACTAAAGAAATGGGGGGGGAGTGGGCCGGACGGCGTACCGTGCGCTGTCGATTGCTTCAACCGGGGGAGAAACTAGTACCGTCCGTTCGCATAAGACAGAAGAGGATTGTCCCAGGAGGGCGGATCACATGCGGCGCGAACTTTTAATAAGCTCTCGCCGCCGTCACTGCCAAACAAAAAAGAGATAAGCAATAAAAGAGGGAGAAAATGAGGCGCAGCCATCGTCCACAATCTCGAAAGGAGAAGAGGAAGCGTGCGAGCGAATGCGACGGGAAAAAGTCGTGCAACCGTAAAAAACTCAGAGGGGGGGGGGGAGGGGCACGGAAAAGTGCTGAAATGCGGAAGATAAGGACACGGCGTAGACAGCCTGGAGATGCAAACGAACTCTGGGGAAAAAATCTCGGAAACTTATCCCATTTTTAGAGTGAAAAAGGAGGTCTTGGTTCAAATGAACACTAAACAGGCAAAAATGGGGTCTTGAAAGGGGGGGGGGGAAACTACGTTGAGATCTAACTTGAATCCAAATGAAAACGGAATCCCTGTCAGAAGAAACTCAAGATGACGAT
>Ga0179593_1416214_pt1 | contig 25958 bp, 28 predicted proteins | sample CZODoug2_1_08_16_FD_185931 | JGI IMG/M metagenome (GOLD analysis project Ga0179593, IMG submission 185931) | Vadose zone soil fungal communities from Angelo Coast Range Reserve, California, USA - CZODoug2_1_08_16fungal (PacBio error correction) | ecosystem: Environmental > Terrestrial > Soil >...
GAGGGGGGGGGGGAAATGAGTGAGTGAGTAGGAGTTGGGGGAAAGTGGGAAGATGGGAATCAAAAAGGGAGTTCGGGGGCGTTATCTCTAAAAAAAAAACAACAGTAGGAAAAAGAAGGAGAACCGAGAAGGGAAAAACGCCGGGGGAAGAACGAATCACCGGTTTCCGCTCGGAGGACCACAGGAAAGACACCGCGGGCCAGGGAGCACGCTCGCAAACCACGGAAACCGGGAAGACAAATGAGCTGCAGCAAAGGATTCGCCGGAATCCTAAGCCGGAGAAAATCAGACCAGGACCCATTGTAGGGCATAAGGGGGAGGTCGATTGCGGACTTCGTCCCCAGCGGAGGGGGAGGAATGGATAGGAAAGGGGATTCCTGGGAAAGTGTAAGGTATCTTGAAGGTGGTAATTGTACATGCGGGGACCGGAAGAATGTTTAGGAGGGTTGGGCAGCAGGCGCGAAAGGGCGGAGCTACCGTACTTGGAGGTAGGTGGGAAGGGAGCCGATGCTTTTGAACGGACAGGAAAAGGGGAGCGGGGCGGCACAGATGTTTGAGGGAGTATGAGATATTCCGCCCGATGGAAGGGGTGTACGATGACTGTGAAGAGTGGGGCCAATGCGTTTGTCTTGGTAAAGGGGGCTAAGGTGGAGAGGCGGGGAGACAACAACGTCTTGGGGGGGGGGGGGGCGGCGAGCAAGAGAAAAGCGGGATTGTGCCTGAAGGGGCAGGCGCTGGCATGTGTTGCTCAGATTTTCTGAAGAAATTGTATTAAAGTCTGGCCGGTAGGGGAGCGCGGGTTGACTGAGGGAACAGCGGAACACTGGACGGAGAAAGGCCGAGAGGGAGAGAAGATGGTCCGAGATAGAACGGCCGATTTTGCTAAAAATAGCAAGGAATGGCTTCATTGGCATGAAGCAGTCTAGGACTCAGGGGAAACGGAGGGAGGAAGAATTGTTGTAGACCGCCGATGGGGGTTCCCCTGGTCGGGGGGTGTTAGGGGAAGTAACGTTGGTTTGGGGTTTACAAACTTACGCGAAAACTTAGGAAAATCGTGACGGTGTTTGCCCGAAGTGAACTTGCCTTGTGAACGATGGGCGGCGAAAATTTGGGGCTGCAGATCAGACTTGATAGGTTGAAGGGGGGTAGTGTGTGCCAAAGAAAAGGTCGAAGGTGCACGCCTTGAAACGCATCAGGACACGGCCTGGCAGAGGGGTAGTGTAGTATAGGGGACGGAACTCAAACCGAAGTAGAACGGAAAACTAAGTCGGGTTGAAATCATCAACCAAATCTGGCTCAAAGGGGGTATGCGCGCGAACTCCTCGACAGGACGGGGGGTCCTAAGACGTGTCGAGGGATGAAAGATGTTAAGGCGGTATGGAACTCGGTCAGAAAGCGGAGGGTCAGAGGTGGGGCCTTGCGAGGAAAATTACGGGAGGGTGTGAAAACAATGGTAAGGGACATCCGGCAAAAAGGGCATGGTGGCAGAAACACCAGGAGTGCGTTTCAATAAACTGTTCCAAGGGAACACCAAATTCTTCCAAACGCAGGTTACAAGCAACAATCAGTCCCATGAAGGTAGAAGTGGGTCACAGGTGGCTGGCTATCAGGATCCCGGGCGGCAGAAACATTTGCCGTCGCAAAAAAAGGTGGTGTCGGGGTAAGGGTGGGACTACGGGTATCCAGCTATATAAAAACACAAAGATGGGGGAACCCGCAAAGCCCGTAACGTTTTGTGCAAAAGATAATTGGCCCGAATGGGACTGCTTTAGAGAGTTTCTGGGAGAAAATGAACTGAAAAAAAGTTAAGTCGCAAGGGAAAAACGAAAAACTATCGTCTCAAAACGGAAAAAGCGACAAAGTGCTGCTGTAGCGTCGGGGTACCGAAGTACGGATCTCACCATTCAAGAGAATGTCGTCACATGAAAAAAAGCAATAGCAACCCAAGGGAGCCCGGCTTTACTCAAACCGTTACAAATCGAACATGGTAAGAGCAGCCAGCATCGTCTCCCGTAGCACTTAAATCAATCTCGCACACAGTCCAAGCCAAGCTTCCCTGGCGCTTCTTACCCGTAAAGTCTATATCATACAAACAAAAATTGTGTTTGTGCTTCTCCCCTATTCGGGGGGTACCAGGGCGTTAACTTTCCAAATGCGCGCAAGCAGATTCTTCTTCCAGAGACCTTGCCACGTAGTGAGACCTCACAAGACGCAGTAAGGGGGCAATAATCGCAAAAAACCTCTTGCAAGCCCGGTCGGGGCGTTGGGGATTAATATGTGTTAGACATGTCAGTGAGGTTTAGCCCAAGAAACACGGAATGGTGGGGGAACTCAACGTCACAAATGGAAAAAAAACTTGAGGCCTGACTGCCTCACTCCCTTAACAGGATCTAAGGGGCATGGCTTAGCCATCGGCCTTTTCAGGAGACGAGAAGGAGGGGCAAAGGTGGAAATCAGGAAAGGTCGGTTTGCGCGTTCAGAATCAAAAACCGTGCGGATGAACCCTTCGTTGAGTGACAGCCGGCCAAACTTGGAATCGGCTCCTTCTTTTGCTGATCGTGCCCGAATTCAAGGAAACCTGGAAAGGCGGACTCGAAGCCGATCAGGTAACGCAAGAACCTTAGCCATCATCGCAGGAAGCATGGGAAATCAAGCTAGGCGTCAGGGTTACAAGTCCACAAAAGGTTCAAAAACAGAAAAGGTATGCAAGAAACCCAGATAACTGGGAAATTAAATCTTTACCTGGGGGACCGCCGCCGTCATCACGGGGACAATTGGGACGACTCAGTAACAAGAAAAACTCACACCAGAAGGGAGCATGGAAACACCAAGCTACTCAGGGGGAGAAAAAAGACTGAACATCCGTTCTCGTCAATAGGCAAGAGACAACCCCCACCTTCTTCGATTTAAAAGAGTCGGGTCGTTGCCTGCAGTTAGTGTATTTTCGAGTCTGCGCTCTTGGGTGTCGGGGCTAGGATGCATGCAAAATTTCTGTGCCTACATGATTTATCCACTATACGTGGGGAGGTATCGTATAATCTAGAAGTTATCTTCCAAAAGGTTACTCATATTGATTGAGGGTTGAAGTGGACTGGGAGAGGTGGGGTAAACCCCGAGGGGAAGTGTTACGTCAGCCTAGGGGGAACCCGGGCGCGTATTGTCAGCGATGATGGATGACTACTTAGTGCAAAGTGCGGTATTCAATACTTCTTGACCGGAAAAATCTATGCGAAGGGCCAAGCAGGGAAACGTCGGTCCTTTGGCGGGGAAAGACGGGACCGGAATGCGGGGATAAAACATTCCAATTAATTGAAAGGCGCATGGAGACGCTGAAAGTGAGAGGGGGGGGTCCGGAGCACTCTACGTACAACTAAAAAATGGGACTAAACCTTTGAGGATCAGTCTATAACGCCGGTAAATTGCCTGAGCGGAAGGGAAATATTTGAAGATAGCAAAAGGGATGCGTGGTGTATAGGAAATGGGAAATAAAGACGGTAAGTTGTTTTTGTGTTTAGGACGCTACCATTTTAGAAATGGGGAAAAGTGGGTCAGAAATCTAAAAACGAGACATCTCAAAACTCATTGCAAAAAACGCAGACAGGAAGGTAAATTGCAAAAAACCCGGCTTCGTTGGTATCAGCCCGACAGTATTCCTTTCCGATGGTAGTTTGACTCGGTTGTCCGATCAGTGTGACACGCTGTTCGACATCGTACCGCGCCTGGGCGAGCTGTAGGGTGCCACCAACGGCATAATTCTGGTCCTAACACCACCATCTAGGCAACACGGGACCACCCATTGATTCTTCGGGTAGCCTGAGTGGTCAAGAAAGGGTCAAGGGGGTCGTGTTAGGCTATTTGGGGTGCCTTGTCCTCAAAGATTAAATGAAGATAGGCTTTTCTGCTATCTGGTGGCAATTGGGGGGTGGTTGTGGTAAGGTCCTTGCGTGTTCTCCGGGTGGTCGGGGGGCGGTTTAGCGGAGCCCGTGCACTCCCTGTGTTTCGGAACAGCGGCTGAGGGTGACTTTATCCTCCTCCGAGGTTCTCGGTGAGCAAGGTTGCGACGTCATGTTGAGGAAAAATTATACGTAAAGTCAAATGTGGGCCATGCTGCGACCGGTATGCTCGCCGATCTGGGTGAGCGTTGAGCTGGTCGTCGTTACAATTATGTAAGAGTACTTCGCGACTGTGGGGTTCGTGAATAAAAGTGCCGCGATCTGCCAGAGTCCCTCCACCATGGCGCAACGTGGTCGAACGCATGTTGGGGGTGGGGGGTGCCCAAAGTAGATTTTAGGGGAACATCACGAGGTCGTTACATGGGAATCAGGGAAATGGACCTGGATATTCAATGGCAAACAAAGGACCAGTAGGAGCGGGGGGAACGGCTCAAAAGGTTAGAGCCCCCGTAAACTATTGTAACAAATTACGAGAGTAATGGTGGTGGACTGTGTTAAGACTTCGAAAGTTGCGTCTGGGGCCCCTTTGTGGGGACTTTTCAAGGGGTTAATTTCTATTTCGGACGTCGTTGCCCTTGGGGATGTTGTGCCAATCACAACTCAAGATTGGTGAACGGCAATTTGAGCTTCACCCGTATGCTTGAGAGCCCGTACATTAAAAATGCATACCTACCCGGCTGTAGGCCCAAAAGGTTGCCCTCCTCGGTCACCCTCTTGGGAAAAAAAAGGAACTAAAGGCCCTGCATAGCAGAGTCTCCAAGGAAAGTACTTAAAATTCTGCAAACTTGGCTAATTATAAAGTTCGTGCAGGCAAACTAGCCTCAAACGAAATGGGGGAGTCCAAAGATATCAGGGGACGCATCCCATTGGTGGCAAAAGTAGCTCTAGAAAGAGAAAGGCACGGGTTCTGGAAGTAAGGGGGAAGATACACACTCCATTGCTGGGACATATCAAAAAAAAAGAGAAAAGGAGATCGGAAAAAAAAAATGAGCGACAAGCAAAATAGAAGGGTAAGAAAAGAAATAGTCGGGGGGTAAAGGAAAAAATACTGAGTATACACAACAAAAAAAAAAAAAAAAAAAAGAAGAAAAAAGGAGAAACAAAAAAAAAAAACACAACAAAAAAAAAAAAAAAACAAAAAAACAACCCCACAAAAAAACAACAAAAAAAAAAAAAAAAAGAAGAATACGCTCATTATGCTTACATTGTTACAACCAACCAACTAAGTAAATAAAAATCATGGAACACAATGAATTTTTAACTCGGAAACAGGGGTTGTACATCCAAAAGGAATGTTCTCGTCAAGAGTCTAACATAGTGGACCGCATAACTCCTCTCTTCTTCACGGGGAGATAAGCAACGATCCTGGACCAGCCACCTATGCCGAATTCGGAACAGAAAAACTGTCAACAGGCGGACATCACACGCCACTCCCTAAGAAAAAAGGCAGAAGGGAAAAAAATGCAAAAACTTTCAACAAAATGAGGACAAAAACGGACGACGCGAACTGCACGGGCATACAAAAGAGGGGGGGCAGAGAGCATAGGCAGTAAAGCCTTTGAACAATCCCATCCAAATCAACCGCGAGACACAAACGACCTGGCACAAAATCTAGAGTACACCCGCTTCGAAAAAAAGAGCGCGAAAACTACCGAAAAAATTCGTCTCAAGGACAAAGCTCGAAGGCGCAACTCGGGGGACTTAGAACAAGGATACTCGACTCCGGTAACACCACTTAATAGGGTCAAAAAGACCCTCTCGCCGCCCATTCCACCGGACCCATCGCAGAAAAACTCAGTCATTGAAAAAAAGGCTCTCAAGCAGACCAATTGGGTGGCCGGCCCAACGGCAAGGTCAAAACTTAAAGGGGGAAACATGCTGGTACACCGAGACGACATGCCGCACGATGAGAGACGCTAGAACGGAAAGTCGAAAAGACGGGGGGCACGGGCGCGGACGGAAAACGAGGGCAATCTCCATAACCGGAACTCACGAAAAGGAGGGTCGGTCTGGGGAGACGCGGGGACGGCAAGGTGAAGGAGCAAGAAGTGTCTCAGGCAAATTAAAGGAGGGGGGGGGCGCCGGCGGGCAGGATAGCTAGACCAAAAAACAAAATGGGGATTGGAATAGAGGTGATCCCCGGGCCCGCGAAACCGTATGGACCGGCATAATCATCACGGTTCGTTGCATCTCAAATGAGGCACCATCAGCAGTGCCTGTGGCGCCAAGGAGCTCACATACTTGCAATGACCATGGAGATTAATGAAGGATGGGGCGCACAGGGGTGAGATCACACCATCTGCAAGATTTTAAAAAAGGTAACACTCACCGATTTTCACCAGGGGGAGTCGTGGGATTTAACGGGAGCTAGCAAGCTCAAGGAAGGTTGGCTAAATTCGGCGCTGGGAAAAAGGCATTACGGTTGAACGCTTGCGGGGGGTTGGGATACCGGGTAAGCGAAAAATGAAGGAACGTTGTTCGTTGGGGGCAAGGCGGCTGGGCTATGGCCGGGCGTGAAAAACCGTATGGTGTTGGGGTTATTCCCTCAACTAACTTTGAAGAAAGGGGAGAGAGGCTTGACGCCCTAGAAGGGGGGCTGTGGTAAGACGGGCTCCTAAATAGTTGAAACAGGGGGAGATTGGCGAGAAAACGGGGTGGGTTGTTTCGGCCTTTGGTCACGTGTTTGTTTGATAAGGGCTGAGCCACGGAGTATCGGCAGGGGGGAAAGGAATTCCGCGAATGGGGGGGAAGTCCTTACTTCACATTAGAGGAGTCAGAGGTTTTTTCTCTATGGGTGCTAGGGGGGGAAAATGGGGGCTTATTGATCGCGGCTGTACGCAAGGGCACCAGGAACAGACCGGAAGTAATAAAAGGAAGGGGAGGCTTAAAAGAGTGCGAGGTAATGATGAATGCACAAGCCGAATTATTTCTGTAAGGGGGGAAAATGGTGGATGGGAAAGGCTTGAAAACAGGGACTTCCGGGGTTTGGGGGAAGTGCCGATGGTCCAACTGTCCAGGTTTTTCTGTAAACGGAAAAAGACATTGTTGTGGGGTTGGTTCACAAAACAGAGGAAAAAGTAACTCATCAGGCGTTGATGGTGACAAAGAAGGTGACTTAAAAAATGCAGTTACTTCTCGGAGGGAGGGGGAAAAACCACCACAAAACGAAGTGTCTTTCATGAGAGGGGTTCGGGGGGACAGTGGGGTGTCCCATAATGGGGATAGGGGGGGGGGGAGAGTCACTTTGACGCACAAGCACACCTTCTTTAAGCCTAACACTCTTAGATGGCTACAAAGGAAAAAACAACCATCCTGTTAGTAACGTAACCAATAATACACGTTTGGATACCAGACACACAACGCTGAGACAAACAATGTATGGGGTCGAACACGACCAATAGAGACACCGTGCAGAAATTGGGATAGGGGGGGGGAGACGGAGGAGTTCTGAAATTACGTCTTTCATGGACCCGACAAATCGGCCCGACCCACGGCAGGGAAATCTGGGTTGACATGCGTCAGAATTATAAAACGATTTGGGGGAACCCGACCACAGGGAAGTGGACAAAAAATGGACTCCAATGCTGTATAAGTGTCATGTGAAGCACCACAAGTCCGGTTTGGACAATAGAAAAATGAATCCAAAACCACATAAGTAACAGGAAAAACCTCTTCACCCACACTCAATAGACCCACAGCACCCAACTACTCTGGCAATGAAAGTAGATAAGTGCCTCAATACTGTGCTGATGGGAATTGACGTAAGCAGAAAACTCTAAAAGGGGAAAGCAGTGTCAGGGGGGAAAGGGTGGTACTACCAGGGGCGAGATAATGCACCAAACCGGGATGGGGGTTCACACCCAAAGGACTTGTCAAAAAAAAAAGAGTCCGGTAGAAGGGGCTTGGGGAGAAGGTTATTATCAAAAAAAGCCATCGTCAGTCCCGCAATTTCGAATAACATACTATCGGGAACACATCGAGAAGGACGTTAAACGGTGGTAGTGAATGCGAAATCTCGCATAGAGAAAGGGGATACATGCCCCCAAAAAAGCACAACAGGGCTCGTAGTTAATCAGAAAAGGTTCAAGCAGAACACTAAAAGAAGAAAAACCAACGAATCCTGACGACGCACAAGTATCCCTCAACCTCCCAGGGCAGTTAACGCTGATAGATAATAAAAAAGTGTTGGTGTTTTCACTGGGTCCCATCCTACCACGGGCCATGCGGTTGGGACAAATTCGGTCGCCAGGGGAAATAATCTCTACAGTAAAGGCAGGATTGTCGCAGACTGTGAAAAAGATCACGGAAAGCTAACTCAGACACAAGTAATCAAAGAAACTAAGCCTGCTCCGTGGTAAATCGGTGGGGAAAAATGGGGTCGGTTAATCGTGGGTTTGAGCTTGGTTTAAACGGTTGTGTTCAAAAACCTAAAAGAAACTCACATCTAAATAGAGATTTTCATCAAATAAAGTAACCGTTATTACAGATACATTCTTCTCCCAAAAACCTCTCGATTCAGGCAGGTGGTCTCTTGAGGGAAAGTTAAAATGAAACGGAAGGATACAGCGCCAATGGGGGAGCCAAAAACCTTCGTCGAGGGGAGCACGAGCATCATCACACCGCGGAAGGCCAGTGCTAGATCAGCATCTTTTTATAAATCTATTAGGCGGTGGGCTGGAAAAATCAAAGGTCAATGGCAATGGCTAAGGGGAGGGAAAAGGAAAAAGCAGCGATCTGAATAAAAGAAAATTTATCCATGGGAAATGAGTCTAAGACGCATGGGAAAATCCGGGTCTTCTGGCTATGGCCGTTCACCCGTGAAAAAGTAATGCGACGGTTCACCACTAGAAATTCTGAAGGAAAGAAAAAATTTATGATCATCCTTCTCAACTAACTCTTTTTAATCACTCAAAGGCAGTCCCACATCGGTTTAATGTGGTCATTTTAGCGTCTGTACAAGAAACGCGGCAAATAATCCATCACAAACGCTGGCGAAAGACTCGAATCACAACAAAACCGGGGGGGGGATATGAAAAAGCTTGACGCCGCGTTAGGGGGGATGGGGTCTTGGCAATGAGCAGAGGCGATCTGGCCATTTCGTGGTGTCATTTAAAAGGGGGAGTTTCACAAACGTCCCCGTTTCGCTTAGGAACACTCCATTTTTCGAGTAAAAAAATGGTCTCCGCGGGGGAAATGTTCACCACGTAAGGAAAAGGTTTCGCGTGAAGGCAAAGAGAAGCCGGGGGGGAGGGAATGGAGCGCGACAGAGAACGGGGCACGGTCTGTGTAAGTCAACCGTATGAGTATGGAAGAAAGTCGAGGGGCAGAACGCCGGGGCGGATAAAAAAATATGCCGCTGGGCTTCCTACACTTCAGGAAAAGAAAAGGTGCTAGGAAAGAAAAGGGAAGGGTATGGGTGAGGGTGAGGTAAAGTAGGCGGAAGGGGGGGTGGGAGAGCCGGCGGGGGGGCAGTGAGAGGGGAAAAGTGAAGAGAAGAAAAGAGGAGATGGTGGGGAGGGGGGAGGGTAGAAAAGGGAGAAAAGGTGGAGCACAGGAGGTAAAGGGAGAGGATAGAAGAGACGGGGGTGAGGGGGGAACAGGAGACGAATAGGGAGAAAGCTGAGGTAGGTGGGTGGGTAGAAAGGTGCAAAGGCGAAGGGGGAGAGAAGTGGAGGGGTAAAAGTGGGAGAAGGGAAGGGGTGGGGCGGAAAAAAGGGTAGGTGTAGGGGGGAGTGGGGGGGGAGTTTGGAGAGTGGGGAAGGGGGGAGGGGTGATGGGGTGTAGGGGCAGCGAAGAGCGGGGGGCGGGGTGATGAAGGGGGGAGGAGTGAGGGGACAGGGACACGGAGGAAAAGAAAAAGGGGGAGAGGGGTGGTTTTGGAAAATTAAGGGGAGGAGAAAGAAAAAGGAGTTGAGGAAAGATTAAGGGAGGCGGGGAAAAAAGAAGGAAGGGAGGGGGGGAGAAGGGATGGAATAGAAAGAAGGGAGAGAAAAATAAGGAATGGGACTGGACAAGTTAAGAAAGAAGGAAGGATGGAGAGCGGATAGAGGACCCTCAGGCGGGGGAGGCAGGAAGTGTGAATTGCGTGGTGAGGCAAGGAGTGTGCGGCTGGAGTAGCAGAAATGGAGGGGAAAAGTGTAGAGGGAAATAAAGGGAAGTGGAATAGGGGAAAAGGGGGGGGGGGGTTGGAAGAGAGGGAGTGGGACAGAGAAGGAAAGTAGGCGTGAGAAGGCAGAATAGGGGGAGAAGCGAAGGGGAAGAAGGAGGGTGGTGAGTTTTAAATTAGCGGGGAAGAAGAGGGGTAGGAGAGGAGGAGTGGGATGAACGGGAACGGAGGGGGAGAACACGGAGATGAATGAGAAGGGGCGAGAAAGGAGGGGGTTGGGAGGGCGGAGGGCATAGAGTGAAACGGAGTGTAAAGAAGATGGGCGGAGATGAGGGGGAGGGGAGGGGGAAGAGAAGAGGAAAGAGTGGGTAGTAGAGTCGGGGGAGAGTGGAGGAAAGGGGAGAGGGGAATAGGAGGTAGGGAAAAAAAGCGGGTGAGGAGGACTGATTGGGAAGTGAGCGGATAATGTGGAGATGGCATTAAGTGAGTCAAGGGGGGTGAGTGAGGAGGTATGGAGGATGGGCGGGAGGGGGGGGAGGGGGGGGAGGAGGGAGGGTGGGGAAAAGAGAGCCAAGTACAGGACGGGTATCAGGTAAGAATAGAAGAGGAGAGGTGATGAAAATGAAGAAAGGAGAAGCGGAGATGGGGTATGAGGAAGGAGGGAAATAAGGGAGGGTTGGAAAGGGTGCAAAGAGAGTGGATGGTGAGGGACGGCTAGGAGGGGATCGAGGAGGGGGTCGGAGGGTGAGAGGGGAAGGCCGGTGACATGTGTGATAGTAGAGGGGCGGGGGGGGGAGGTTATAGGAGAAAGGGGGGGGGGGACGAAGGGGGGGGGGGGGAAATTGGGGTATGGAGGAGATATAATAGGTGAAATCGAAGGGGTATGAGCGGAGGGTCAGCGGAGGGGAAGGGGGGAGGAGGGGGAAGCATTCGGGAGGAACAAGGAAAAGTGGGGAAAGAAAGTGAGTGAGGGGGGGGAAAAGAAGGAAGGAGAGATGAAAGGGGGAGGTGGGAAGGTGGGGGGTTAGGAGGTCGGAGTGCGGTGGGGAACATATGAAGGTGGGTGGGGAGAAAGGGAGAGAGGAGGGAAAGGGAAAGAAAGATGGGTGGGAGGAGGGAAGGAGAGAGAGGATGTGGAAGTGGCGATGAGGGCATGACTGGGGGGGAGAGGTGAAGGGGGGGGAGCGGAGGCAGAAGGGCAAAAAGGAATTTAAAAGACGGTCGGGAAGGGGAAGAGACCAAAAGGAAGGTGGAAGTGGATAGGAGGAGGGGACAGTGCGGGCTGTGGGTATCCAAGTCGGAGCCGGACTCTAGTCAGAGGGAGTCGCTCTATAGTCAGGGGCCGTCGACCGGTTATGAGCCTCTCAGGCCCGAAAAAAGGAAGGGACGGGTTCTCTTTCAAATTTTCGCAAAGATTTCGCTTGGGACGCCTGGCTCAGGAATTTCCCAGAGGTTCATCATGCGTACAAAAAGGGAAAATTGAAAGCCTCATTGGAGATTCCTACCCTGGTAAAGGTGTGTACGGGTGGAGAAAACAATCGAAAAGGGGAGCAGCGGCAAAAGAACAACATTCACATAACATACCTCCCGTGACATTCTTAAAGAGGGGTGGTGGGGGATGAAAGGGAATTTTTAGGTAAGTAGTTTTCCGAAGTGGGAAGAAACTGCTGGGGTGGGAGAAGCGCCGCAGTCGAGTCGGACTGGAACAGGTAGCCTGGAAACGAATATAAAAACAAGAAAACAGTGTCTACAAAGACGATCTGGCACATGCCAGGGGCGTGCAGGGCTGACGTGGGGTAAAGACGGGACCCTCTGTATCCTGAGGTGGTTGGCGGGACTTCTCTGGTACCTGGACATGAACAGGACCTCACCGTGTGAGACACGGCGGGAATTACGAAATGCGAGAGGAAAGGGGGAGTGACATGTGTGGGAGACTCACGAGGGGGACAAGCAGCCCGTAACGCGGATCGGGTTTCGGGAAAAGGAGGGGGTCTTCGGAAAATGTGCGGCTTGAGGCCAAGGGGGTTTGACTAATCACAGTCCGGCAAAAGAAAAACATTAGAAAAATGAATCGTGGTTGAATAAAAGTATTTCGGGGACGGGGGGCCCATCCCTGCAAATGGTCATTTAATCTGAAAGGGATCCTGTGAGAGCTAAAAAAGGGGGGAAAGAAAAAAATCACGGCAATAGGGATAAAGACTCAAAGGTGTATCATGCAAAGGCCTCTGAAATATTTACGAACTTATTTTTTGATGGTAAATACTGAGGGGTTAAGACTTGGCACAGGGTCCTGCTGTTTTAGGGGGGAAACGATGAAGGGTGCACCCGCAAGAACAAGAGGAAGGGGGGAGCATTGTACGGCAGTTCGGAAACAACGCCGTCCTGAGACATCCACGGACGCCTGGGAACACATTACCAGATCGGGCACGCTTTTCTGAACACTGGTGACTTTGCATCGATCCCAGAGAAACGTGTCCTGAGGAAAAAAAGGAAGGAAAACTGGGGGTTTCGAAAGATGCGTGAAGGCCAAAAAGGGGGATACCCTGGATCCCAAGCCATTTGGGTATTCAAAAGAAAGCTGTTCACGCTCCAGCTGGGGGGGCAGAGCTCCGACAGAGCTACCGGGAAAAAGGGAGTAAAGAGTCAAAAAAGGCAGCCCACAATATCACCCGTTCGGGGGGAAATAAACAACCATAACAAAAACTCTCTATGACTACACAACAACAAAGGTCAGACCTCCTGAGGGAAAGGGGAACCAGTGCATAACAGAGCACTCGAACCTAAAAAAGCGATATCCTTGGGGTATTAAAAACGCATAGCTGTAGGCACCCACACCCCAATGAGCAACCGATTCCGAACCACCAGGGGGCCGGTGGGTAAACATAAGAGTGTGGGGGTGGGTTGTGGGTGGGGGGGGGGTGGGTTTGGGGGGGGGGGGGGGTGGGGGTTTTGTGCCATAACAGTAATTAAAAAGAAATTTCAGGGACCTCAGCAATCCAATGTCTTCAGAAACGGCTGAGTTGAACTGATATGAAGGCTATCTCCAGGAATACACTGTCGAAAATGCAGGGGAATTGGGGACATCCTTATAAGGAGGAAAAAGACTTCACAGACAGAGAAGCACATCGGAAGAGAGAAAAAAGAAAATTGAAATCACCATCGCAAAAAAAATCTAAAAAAACCCAGCCCTCACAAAAGTAAGTCATCACCGTCGCACGGAAGGAAAAGCGAGCCGGGAAAAATCGTTGCAGCACAAGACGCTCAAGAGGCCATTGAAAAAGAAACTCAGAAAAGCAAGGGACGCGCCTCGTTACAGGAACGGCGACTATCGCGAGAACATAAAACAGGAAGATGCTAAGGGGCAGATAAAAAGAAGACGTCAAAGCATAGAGGTAACCGAATCAAGACCGAAAATTGTCGCCATCATCGGAAACAGGGGAACCAATAAAAAAAAAAAAAAAAAAAAAAAAAAACAAAACCCATAGAAGATAAAAAAAAAAACAAAAAAAAAAATAACAAAACCCCAGAACCCCAAAAAACCCACACCCACAGAGAAAAAAAAAAAATAACAAACGAAAAAAAACACCAAAAAACACAAAAAAGAAACAAACCACCCAACACTTCCTCCTCCTTCTACTCTATTAACCTTTCCTTACTGCCAAAAATTGCACCCAATGATCACACTCCAAAGGTACGAAAAAGGAGTGTTACACGAGTAACCGAGCAAAAAAACGCGGGTGTCATCAGGCCTCAATAGACGAGTGAAAACGAAACGGGGAATTGCTATTCTCACCCAGGGCCACAGGCAGCACGTAGACCGACCTTGCTCAACAAGAGTAGGTGCAGGATTGGTCGATATGGCGCGTCTCCTTTATGGAAGAGAAGTGAACAGAAAGGTAATGTATGTAAAAGGAAGTTCAGGCAAGTGTCGGAAGGGGACACGACTTAGAAGTTCTCTCACAACGGAGATTAAAAGAAGAGAGAAAAAGAAAACGAAGCAAGTCCACGCGAATGAAGGTCAGAACTTTTAGTTGACTACACATGCGGGAGGACGCAGGAGACGCGCCACCGTAAAAAAGGCAAAACCGGGGGACGCACGACGGAGCTGCAGTCGAGTATCCGTGAGGTTAAAAAGAACGGGACCAGGCTACATCGCCAGGCAAAAGGTCCGGGCGAATTGAAAGGGAACGGATACGACGCATAGGTGCGGTCAAATGTAGGCTACAACAGTCAAGTTAGTTCCCAGTTTAAGGGGGGGCATGGGGGGTACTGTTTTTTGGGGTGTGCGAAAAAAAATGGGGGGCAAGCAGAGAATAATAAGACGTTTGTCGTGTTGGTGGAGAAGCTGCGATTGGGCTGCTCTAAAAGGGGATTGGGAGGGTGGGAATAGGTTCCGCCGAGGCAGTGTAGAAGACAGAAAGGCGGAAAAAGTAGGTGGGGTGATATTGGAGGTTTAAATACTATCTTTTTTGGGACCAATAGGTACGGCATGGCGCCTGGTATCTGGGGGGGAGTTAGTGTCCATTGGCCGAGGTTGGTAGAAAGGGTAGGTTAAAAAGCCAATTGAGTCTTCTGGGTGCCTGAAGGGAAGGGCAGTTTAAGGGCCGGAAGGGTCAAAAGTCGCGGAGGCAGGGGTGCTCGATTTGTCCGTAAATTGTAGTGGGCTTGACGGATCTGCTGTGGACCTTCGAAGCGTTAGGGGGGTAGCGCGGGGTCAACATCGCGGACTTCCTGGTGCACCTGCGCCTAAAGGGGTACGAGATAGTGGTCGTGACATGGGGGGATGATGGGCTCCTCTTAGTCCGTGAGAATTATATTAGCTGAGTAACCATGAGATGTCTGGGGGGAGTGTGTGGTGTGTGCGGGGGATGGGGCGGGCGTGGGGGGGTGTGGGGCGGGGGGGGGTGGTCGTGCAGGTCGTGGTGTGGTGTGGGGGGGGGGAAGGGTGGGGGGGGGGGGGGGTGGGGGGGGTGTGCGGCAAGCGGGGGGGAGGGGGTGGGGGGGGGGGGGGGGGTGAGGGGGAAGTGGGGGGGGGGGGGGGAAGTGAGGTGTGGGTGTGCGGGGGTGTGATGGAGGGAGGGGTGGGTGGAACGTGGGGTGTGGGTGGTTCACAAAAAGAAGAAATGACACTTATCTTCCCTCCTTTGAGGGGGGGTATTTGACCTGGTGGACAGGAGGCGAGGTACTTCGGAATGCGGGGTCAGAGGATACGAGTACGCTTCGGGGGGGGAAGAGGGGGCACCAGAAAGTGGTAGGTGAAAAAAGATGGAAAAAACGCGAAAACATTCAAGCAGGGAAGGCAGAAGAGACGTTGGGAAAAAACAAAGTCACGGTGATAAAGAGAAGGGGATGGGATACTCAAAAATAAATTGAGAACCAGGGGTACTGACCTAAACAGCATCAGAGGGGGGGGGGGACGGGCGGAATTTAGAACGTAAACGTGCTGGATTCTTGGGACATGTACTGTGACGAAGGTCCTCCCTATTCCATGGGGGGAAAAAAGAATGGCCGACGTCTCTTAAGCGTTGGACATCATGGGGAAGTCCAAGGAACCTAAAAACCGGGAGGGCGGAGGGAAAAGAAGGGAAATTTCAGTTTTCAAAACTAGGACAGCACCATGTGGGACCAAAACTCGAATCCCACCACACCAATCAAACCAGGAAATGGTAAAAATATATGAAGGTTTGGCTTGCTATCCGTGGCGAGAGGGAGGCAGGCTTTGGAGGTGCCAGGGTAGTCTCAAAGGAGACAGGGCCAGGCAAAGACAACACACGTATTGTCCAGCACGGAAAGTACGGGGGGGGGGGGGGGGAACAACAAATAGTACGGTTAATTTGAAAAAGCTTTGGGAGTGGGAGAAATCCCAGCTCAGTTACGAAAAAGGGGGGGCAAAAAGAAGAGACAACCGATCTGAGCAGAAGTCAGGAAAAAGGTCGGTAGAAAAAACGACACAGGACCACCCTACATAAGGGAAGAAGATTCGTACAAGACCCGCGAGGTGCCAAAAAAAAGGGGTAAGAAAGCAGAACAACGGGGGGTCATGCCAAGGAAAACCATTCAAGATGGGAGAAAAAGTAGGGGGGAAAAGGAGAAAAACGGTAATCCATCCACCGACCCGTTCAGGCTGGGAAAACACTCGAAGAAGATAGTTTGGGGGGTTAACGAGACAAACTCCTCTGTGTGGGGGGGGGGCCAACGACACAGGAAAAGAGCTCCGAAAATCTGCGCGGGGCGAAACCAGCCGTGCAAAATGTCTCATAAGAAAACGCGACGAAAGGCACGCTGAAGAAACACGCGCCGGGGGGTGACAAGAAACGGGAAGGTCTGGTCATCTGGGTAAACTGTGGGGGGGGCCGCGTGATCAACCCTACTACACCCAAGGGAGAATTGGAAGTTCCACCACGAAAGAAAAAACAAAAGAAAAAGGGTGATTAAAAATCGCCATGACGGCCTAAGAAAACGTAAGGGCAGCTGCATTCCTCTTGCAGCGGACAATTCTGTAAAAGTGGAATAACGTAGCTTAGCTCGCAATCGCAAATGACAGTTGCCCGGATCAGGCAAAAAACAACAAAAAAAAACCACAGCAACAAACAAAAAAAAACTCATGTTGGCTTTAAAATTCTCTGACGGCATTCACCATCCCAAGAAGGTCGTGCGTCTAGTACGAAGAAGTACTCTTGGGGTGGAACAATATATTGAAAAAAGGCAGGTCAGCCTCTGTCAAGGGTACACTGCTTAGAAAAAACGGGTCAGGATCCTTAAAAAGGGGCATAAAGGATACATTGAGGGTCAAGAGCCAGGAAATCCCTGGGATGAAGCCGACGGGAAAAAATCGCCGAAGGCGAAAATTAAACAGCGGAAGGTCAGTAGATTAAACTGTATGGAAGACTCCTCAAGGGACCATTACCTTCACGAAATTAAATATCGAAAAGAGAAGCTGAGAGCCGGGAAGCAATAAGAATACCGAATCGGAGGCTCAAATCTGCGCGACAAAAACCCACAACGAGGAGTGTAACGACTCGTTACGGCCGAGGGGGTTCTGGATTCGGCGGCGCGTTTCGGGCGGAAATCTCCCCTTTCGGGGAAGTCGGATGTGAAAACACTCCAAAAGGCCGTTAAGAGGGCGGTCTGCTCAGGTTATAGGGGAGGGAAAGGGTTATAGAGGGTGAATTTAACGGGGAAAGCTAGGGGGTCCAATTGGTTAACTTCACCCAGGGGACGATGACACATGCGCTACTTGGACCGGGATCACGGTGAGGGCTATACTTGCTCTGCGCGACCAACTCCGGGAACCGGGGGGAAATGAAAGGGACTGGCGAAAAACGGGTGAAGAGAGTTTAGACAACAACCGATGATGCACATGATTCCACAAGTCCGGACGCCGGGTGAAGAAAAGAGACACAAAGGTGCGAACGGGTACCGGGGCACAAAGGGATGCCTGGGCTAGGAAATCAGGAAAGATGAAAAAAGATTTGCCGAGTGCAATAGGGGACCTTAACGAGCTACTTTAAAGGGGGGAGGACCATGGAGAGGTCGCTACCGGGAAAGTTGTGTTGATCGTGGGTAGTGAACACCTAAAAAATTTGATGCATTTACTTTGCGTTGAGTTCCCAGGACCCCAAGCTGGAAGAAAACGGGATGTGGGAAAAAAATAAAAAAGAAAATTGGGCCACTCTCTCTGGGGGATTCCGTTACAGTAAAGTATAGGGGAGATCCTACAGTGGGGGGAATGAGGGTCATCACTGGAAGAGGGAAAATTAAGTGAGAAGGTCTGGGAAAGCCTTTCCAAACACCGAAGGAGACCGACAAAAAATTAGTATAGCGAAGATGACCGAGGGGAAAAGGGAGATTTTTCTATGGACCAGTGGGGGAAGGATAGCGGTTCCTCACTCTTCTGGGTGTTCGTTCGGCTAGAACCGTTGGTCTGAGAGAACGACTAAAGGGGGTGTGCAAACGAGATAGGCAGGGAAAAAAAAGAACGTGCTCGATAAGGATGGGAAAAGCGGGTCGTGACAAAGAAGTAAAAGGGCCGACCGTCGCTCGGGGTGGTCGATAATCATTGCGTCGCAAGTTGGGAATACACGTTTGTGGGTTCGTAAAAAAATCAGCACGAGTCGCACGCAGTGCTCCCACATTATCACGAAAGGGTGTCCAGGCCTTTCTTGGGTGGAAACAAGAACCGGAATGTGCATGGAAGATCGGCCATTGGCTCCCTGTGGAATAGGCACCGGTCCCGAAACAAAGAACAAACGTACTCGCTTTCGGAGAACCAGGATAAAAGCGCAAGGACTGCTTGCCTCTTGACAGTGCATGGACTATCTTTGGGGTGGTACCATCAGGGGGGTGAACCGGACATGTGTTAAAAATTGCAGGCCGTGTAACATAATTGGCAGGGCACATTCCTGGGCAGGGCCAAAAACTAAAAATGGGGGGTGGGGAAGTGACTGCACCTGCTGGACAAGACACTTTGCGCGCGACGACTGGGTTCACGGGGGCCAGATTGGGAGTAGGGGGTTGGGTCGAGGTAACGAGACGACGGAAAGACTCTAAGAGACGGACAGTCCGAGTAAAGAGCCTCAGGCAGATATTGGGCTTTAACGGGGGCGCGCTAAACTTGAGGACTAAGCAGGGGTGGGATTATGCCACGGATAGGTGGGAAAATGAGTTAAGGTATCTCTCAAGAGATACCCCAAAGAAAGTGCGGGAGCTAAAAAGTAGAAAACAGCCAACTTGACTGGTGCAAACCGAAAAAACATGCATCAGTAGGCGACACAAAGTGACAGCACGCCGTCATTAAAAAGTACCTGGAAGATCAACTGCGGCGACACCTCAAGAAGTGAGATAGGCAGCTGCACGTGGCGGGAAAGGGAAAAAAAATCACCAACGGTAATCAAATCTTGAAAAGCAAAACCGAAGGGGGGGATAGGAATCCCATAACAAGTGGGAGGCGCCAGAAGAAAGTTAACATCTACTTCCCAGGTAGGGAAACATAACTGATGGAATCGGCGATAGTAGACATCTTGTCATCACTCACTTCAGACCTCCGGGGGCACGGGAATTGAAACGCGGAAACAAAACACGACTACGGAAAGTCAAGATACAAAAGCCAATAAATTCTACAGACACCACCCTAAGAAAAACTGAAAAAAAGGACACATGGCAAAGCGGCATCACAGAGACTTCAGCAAGTGCCAAAACCTTCAAGAGTGGTCACATACCGCACCGAAAAGCGTTAATAAACAAAAAGACAGGCCGAACTAATATCTGCCAGTAAAAACTAGGTCAGAAAAAGCATGAGTTCTACTCGAGCACCACTACTAAGGTCTAAACCGTCACCATATTCAAGTCACACGAGGCGGAGGACATAGAGGACAAGAGTCACCAGGCTCGTCTCGGAAGGGTCAACAGAAAGCTGTCTGCAAAACAAAAGAAAACGAAGAAGTCAAATCGAGAATTCAAGTTTGGGGATCACAAACGGAAAAAAGGATGCACTACGGGACGATTCTTTTGGGACCGAGAATCAAACGAAGAAAAAGGACAGGATGGGACGAGAGCCGCTCGAACGCATTGCCAACTAAAAAGTGGGAGGGGCGATGTCTAAAGGGCCAGGAAAGTAACAACTTCCAAAAAAGAGACTGGAAGCAGCATACTTTTTCTAGGGTGGGGGCGGCGGGACACAGGGTGTATGAGCCGGGGCGAGGAAGACGACATTAGTGCGGGACCCACCCCACAAACGAAATTAACGTCGTGCTGACAGCGCGTGGGGCGTCTATCAAAAAAACTGGATGAAGGGGAAGGAAGAAAAGGAAAAAAGCCTCTATGCCTCCCACCAGGGGAGTGACGGAGAACTACCTGTAGTGTTCATGGTGCCTAACAACCACAGGCGGAAAAGGACCAACGATGGGTCTCCCAAACCTACGAACAGAAGACCTCGAAATTCATTCTATTTGGCTAAAGGTGAGGGTACGTAGCGAATAGAAAAGTACCATGTTCCAATGTACGATCGTTTTAGAAGGGCGGAAGAGGAGCTTGGAATGGATAGATCCTTAAAACACAGGTAAGTCTTGTAAGTTGAATAAAACTGGTCGTTTACGGGTTGGGGGTGCGACATCCTTTGGTCAGGGACGAGGACGTCCGGAGGACGTGGGTCGTTGATGTGAGCAGATGGGACGAGGTTTGAGGGGAGAAACGTCTTGGTGTTTTACTCGGTTCCCGATGGACGTGGGGACCGAGGGGAATAAGACTGAAGATCACCGAAGCTTGTGTTGAGGGTAGGGGAACGGGGAGTAGTACCAAGGTACGAGGCCTATTGAAACGGTCGTTGGGATGTGTTTCGTTGCTTGGGGGTGGTGAGACACCGGGAGGAGGGTCGGTCGGGCGCCGGCGTCTTGCCTTTTGACACCGAAGGTTTGGGCAAGTCGCGTACAGGTTTGCGCGATTCGGGAAACTGAAGAAGGATGTTTGGGGGGAGTGGAACCTCTTCTGGATCCTTTTGCATTGCTCGCTTTTGGGTTGACCTTCCCTCTGACGAGGGTAAAGTTCGTCTATTGAGGGGACAGATAGAAAGAAGAGCGTGGCAAGAATAGAAGGATGAGTCCAGTCCGGAGGGGTAGATAGGGGGAAAAAACAAGGAGCAAGGGGCGGTTTCCTGAGTTCAAAAGGGAGGGTGTGTTTGGAAAAGAAGGAGACGACAGTGGGTTGGGGAAAACAGACGGCAAAGAAGAAGCGATTACTAATTTACTGGGGGGTTTTAGTGTATGGTTGGGAGTTCATTTAACTGCACAGATTGACAGGGTCGAAATGTGGGCTTGGACAGAGATCGCTGAGCGGTTTCTTGTGTGATCTTGTGAAACAGAAGGTTGCGAAAATGGGTGTAAATTCTCTCACACGTATGGGTCCCTTTGAGACGGCTCGTAGAGAATTAACAAACCCTCATGGTAGCGGGGGGAAAACTAGATCCCGGTGGGGGGAATACAATACGGAAAAGGAAGCGACCCGTTGGGTAATTATTGACCCGACATCGTGAGAAAAACATGGCAATCAGGGATCGACAGTAAAGGTCAGTGTTATCGAGGATGCAGGCTCGGAGACAGCGGAGCAGCCGTCTGGACGGGGGGAAAAGTCGTCATAGGCAAATTAAAGTTTGCAACAGTGAAGTACACAATGGGCCACCAGGGGGCGATCGTTGCAAAGCGGAATGGCCACCGGTGCCCAATAGAAGAAGAATCGGAACACTTGCTGCACCACTGATTAAGAAGAACCATCTGAGCAATGAAAGTGGAATATTATTCTGCAGGGTAGAGACGGGAACAAGTAAATCAAGCACGTAGGCCCTTTGTGGACGGGGGGGGTTAGTATCAAGGGCTAAATGGCCGGAGGCACATTGCCCAAAGACGGGGAGGTTCACCCGCAAGCAACCGGTTTAAAAGAGGTCATGCTAAGGTCTTGGCGGAGTTGCGGAATAGAAAAAAAGACCCAGATTACTAGATGCAGGGAAGCCGTCGCTCAAACGAAGCTGGGGGACAAATGATTCTCTTTAAACTGTCGGGGGTTTAGGAAAAAATGGGAGCCACCAAAGGCCTCAAGTAGATATTGGAGGGATCCCTATGCAGAAAACAGGGTACTGTACAATAAGAACACGGGGAGTATACAGGAAAAAAGAAAAAAAGAGTCACAAAAAGTGCGGCACCCCGTCAGCGTAACCACGCCCCGATCCTCCAATGCCGTCTGAAATCTCGCTGGCTAACAAGGTTTTTGGTACACGGCTGGTCCGCCTGGCTCCGGGTTGTTCAAGGGGGAAATGGAACCGCGGCCGAAAAAAAACGAAGGCGCGGGACAAGCAACCAAAAGTCAACAGAGCAACCGAAATGAAGAAGGCGAAAAAGCGCCGGGGGGGGGGCACGGCTTCTGTAGGGGCATAGGTGGGAAAAGCTTGGGGGGGAAGCCGTCAAATAAAGGACGAAAGTTAGAGTGCCGCAGATAAACACTAACAATTTAGGAATAAATGAGCTCAAAGACCCCACGCAGGTAGCGAGAGGGACTATTTGGCGACGATAGGCATTTACGGCACACAGGGAAAAAGCGCAAAACGCTGGACCGATGACAAACCGTCGTAGAGGGGCGAAAACGCACAGCCCGGGACTGTAGGAGCGGACTCAGCCGAAACGTGGGAGAAAAAAAAACGCTTTACACGAGGGGACGAAAAGAAAGGGTAAAGTTCCACCTCGTGGCGACGCGAAGGTACTGTCAAAGGAACCGGGTCGCGCATAAATTGCCATCAAGAGTAGGGGGGACACCGTGGGAAACATCGCAAGGCGACGGAACCGAAGGAAATTCAAGCGTCCCGGAGCCGCCTACGCGCTAGAACGTGGGCATGGGAGATTATCAAATTACACTACTACATGGGTCTCTCCTAGAGGCTCGAAGGAAAAAAATCAAAGCCTCAGAGGTCGGAGCGCAAAAACTTAGATAGAAAAAATATATATTTAGCGCCGGCGTCGGATAGGGGGTCTGGAAAAAACTTTGCGAGCTCCGTCGGTGCACGGACTTATTTTCAGCAATAGACGTGGAGGAGCTGCAAAGTGGGGGGTAATTGGCGATAGACCTTCGAGAAGTTGTTTTAACTGGGGAAAGACATAGTAGACTTGATGGCACGTCTAGCTATGGGGGACCGGGATCACGGGATTGCAGGGGGACGGGGAGCGTCGTGGCTCCCGCCTTTACACAGTGAATGGGCCTTGGCGGCCGGACAGCCTTGAAGAATTGTCTAGAACGATGAATTAGGATCCAGAGAAGGAATCCGTCCCGGTTCTATCCGCTCTCAAGAGATTCAGTCTGGCCACTTGCGGCGCTTCGAGGGCCCTCCGGAGAGTAATGGAAAGCACGAATTCCTGAAAGCGAGCAGGCGTATTGATAAAAGGTAGAGTCCATACCTGTAAATGGTGTGTCTTGGGGTAGGGTGAGGAACCTAAAAAAGTACGCCGGTAGGTGAAAAAGCAAGGCGTCAACACAAAGCTACCGAACACATCTAACCACAAGAGGCGAGGTGGGGTAAGCCGGGAGGGAATTAAGATCTTTGAGAGGTACGAAAAGAGTGGGGACACTTGAGGGGCGGAGCCTGGTTAGCGGGGGGACGCTCCAATCTCAAAAAAGGGGGGGTCACCCAAAATGAGTCGGAAAAACCAGTTGATTAGAGAGCTATTCCTCAGCGGGGAGGGGTGGGATGTTGGGGTCTTAAGGAAAAGCGTACTGTGTAGACGTCTTGGTGATGTAACTTCTAGGACAAGGGTTCTGATAGGAAACGAACTTGGGTTGACTACCGAGGCGTTTGGAAAATTGCGAGTTTTAAGGTTCGGGAGGGGTGAGACTACAAATTTTAAGAGACGTGGACCGAGAGGGTTCGATAGAAGTTCGCGCAAGTGAGATGGTGATGGAGGGGGAGACAAGCCACACGAAAAGAGAAAAATTCAATTAATAAGGGTTGCACAAGGAAGGACTGTTTTTTTCAAAATCCATTTCAGTTGAGGCCGGGAATGTGGGGGGCCAGAAAAACATTAACCAAGCCTACAGGCCAAGAGATCACAGGGCGAAGGGGTCATCAAGCCTTCTATTTATAATTCTGGGAAGGGGGTGGTTTGGGGGGACTGGCAGATTACACGGGGGCTGAACCTGGGGAAAATTTCAAGGCAATTCTATTGCAAGGCAAATGGAGGACACGCCACGACGGGACAATGGGGGCTTCACCAGGCGGAACGACATTAATGCGCCTGACTGTCAACGTGAGACGCTTTGGGGACCGTCTGGGTCGAAAAACTAAACTATAGGCATCCATCGAGAACATCGGGCTCTAGGCTGAACTTTATCGAATCTGTTAGGAGCGATACCAATGTTATGCCAACAAAGGTGGTTAATGGACCAGATCTTTTTTCCGCTCACCAAGGAGGGGGTGGGAGTCGCTCACGAGACCACAGGTCTCGCAGCACGTGGCGGTATCTAAGTGCGAGACAAGGGGAAACTGTGACTTCACATAGCTAACCCGCTAAGGGAAGCGGAAAAGCCAATTCTCAAAACACGGAAGGGGCCCTATCAGCATCAATTGAGCAACGTTAAAAGAATGTACTTATCTTAAGGAATGAGAGGAAAACAAACCAACGACGGCTAAGAGGGTCAAATACCACCTAGTGGAACAGAAAGGGGACAATGACCAAGTAAAAATTTCTCAAGGTCCAAGAAGTAGAAATCACCGTTCCAGACATATGCAACGTGCGGGGGCTGTTCCTAAGCAGACTATAGGTACAGAAACTGGTGGGGGGGGGTGGGGTTGGGGGGGTTGTCTCTCGGTGGGGGGGTGTTTTTGTGGTGTGTTGGGGGGTGGGGGGGGTTTTTTGTTGGGTTGGGGGGGGGCGGGGGGAGAAGTATAAGCAGGACAGGGGCGTTTAAATCTTTCAATCTCTCCTTAAAAGGATCTAGCCAGAGTAAGCCAAGAGAGAAAAAAAACTCCTCGCCAGCAAACGTCAAGGGACAGTCCAAAAGTAGCCGTAATAACCTACATCAAAAAAACGTGCTAAAAACAGAGCTAACAGAGAAACTGTCACACAGAAACAAGCCAATCTAGCGAGTAAAAAACACCGCCAGATTCTTACCTCTCATAACTAACTCACCAAGAAGAGGGTAGAGTCCTAATAGTAACACTACATCGGAGTAACCGAGCTACTAACACAGAACAAAATGAGGGGTCGCGCACGGAACGAAGCCTTCCACATCACCGAAAAAGGTATAAGTCCGGACGCTGAAAGTCTCACACAAACCGCAAGAGGTCAACGCCGGCTAAAATCTGTTAACGCTTCCGCGCAGAACAGCACGAGGACTATGCTCACGCTCAGAAACAGGCATAGAATTAACACTGTTCAGGGTCGGGTAAACTGGCCCCGAAGAGCAACTCACACATCACCAGGAGCCCTAGGGGGGGGGAGAATTGCCGTTTTTACTCTTTTACGGGCTTACAGGACTTTGGCGAGGTAGCTGACGAAGGAAAATTAGTCTGGCGGAATGGACCGGGCTTCCTTCTCAGGCTTATCTCTCAAACACACAAAAACGGGTGAGGGGGAGGGAAGAAATTAGGGAATTCTAGGAAAGAAAAATAAGAAGTCGGAGAATCCGCTTTCAGGAAAAAGCGGGGACTCAAGTCAACGTGACCGTGGAGAAAAATGGCCCAATACGGAAAAACCAACGATCTTCAGGCAGCGGGTGCGAAGTAGTATCCTCACGAGGCAAGGAGAAATGAATGCCCATTTTGGTCTGTGCGAAGGCAGTTTAGTTGGGGGACGTAGCTCCCGGGGATGCGAGTGCGGGCGGAACACAGCATTAGGTCAATTTGGAATTAAGGGTTGTGAAGAAGAATTGTGGATCAAGGAAGAAATGAGCGTTTGTCAGGGGGGAGGGACGGCGCAAAACAGGAAGGGGGTCTTCGTTGCTAGATCTTGGGGGAAGAGAGTTTCCGGCCGGAGGATGTGGAAAACGAATTCTATAGGAGCCGACAGGAAACAGATCTGGGTTGAAAGGGTGGGCGAAAGTTTCACTCAAGTGACCCGGTGTTTATGAATGAGTTTCGCAGCGGTTGGATGGTTCTTCAGGCGAGGGGGGGGGGGTAGATTTCGGGGGTGAGCAAACGATTGAGGGGGGTCACACGGGAGGGGCTTGAGAGTTTAAGCAATTGGCAGGGCGCGAGAAGGTTTTTGCTAGATGGGAAAGGTTTGGGTGGCTTTGTCTCCGGGAAACGGAGGAGGGGGACGGGTGGACGCGGTCCGCAGGCAGGACGAAAGTCGTCAGAGGAATTCTTGAAATAGTCTCCGATGGGGAGCAAAGGGGCAGGGGAAACCTGAGGCTGGAGAATGGTCAGA
>Ga0179593_1707851_pt1 | contig 25957 bp, 37 predicted proteins | sample CZODoug2_1_08_16_FD_185931 | JGI IMG/M metagenome (GOLD analysis project Ga0179593, IMG submission 185931) | Vadose zone soil fungal communities from Angelo Coast Range Reserve, California, USA - CZODoug2_1_08_16fungal (PacBio error correction) | ecosystem: Environmental > Terrestrial > Soil >...
TTTCACCGGTGTGTTTACCAAAAAAAAAAGGGCGCCTTGCACAGATCGGGTGCTGGCAAAGAAAAAACAAAAACGAAAGATGTAAAGGGGCGAAACGGGAGAAAGACCCAACAATTCCACAACGAAACCTACGGAAAGCAAAAGGAAAAAAGAAGAAGCTACAAAAAAAGACACGAAAACTAAAAACGGCTATAAGACCGTCTGGGGATCAGGACAAAACCAAACAACTGATATGAGAACACTGAATGGACGAGTCGAAGATCTAGAGGAGTAAAAAAGTCAAAGGGGATAAAAGGGAAAAAATAGGGGGGGGAGAAAGGAAAAAGAAAAAGGAAAAAAGGGAAAACTGTCGAAAGGAGGGGGGCAAAATCTCTCAACAAGGAAAAGGGGTGTGGAGAGGGGAGGAGGGGTGATGGGGGAAGGAGGGGCCGGGGGGTGCAACGTGCGAAAAGACAATCGGAGAAAGAATAGGGGAAGACGGCCTTGGCAAATGAGGGGGGGAAGGAAGGAGCATAGCAGAGACAAGGGGTCGTTCGAGGAAGGAGAAGGAGTGGGAATGCGTGAGAAGTCGCGCAGGTGAGATGGCAAGGGGAGGGGGCCAGTCTTTGAAAAGGCAAGCAGAGGGGGAGCACAGGGGGCGGCGGCGTTAGGAAGTAAGGCTGGGGAGAACGAGAATTGCCTCATAAAAAATTCTACTAGGGAGGGAACGAAAAAATGCAGCACTGGAAAAAGGGGGGCAAGAAGAATTCAAAAAGGGTGGCTTTAGAGTCTTTGGTCAGGGAATCACTAAAAAAGGAAGTGGGAAGAGAAAAGTATAGGAGTCAGGAGTGAGTGTTTTCGAAGTGGAGAACAAAATGGAGAAAAGTTCTGGGGGAGATCGGCGCAAAAGTATACATGGAACGAGGAAAGAAAGGGTTGAAAGGGTGGGGCCCCTTAGAAAAATAGGAAAGATGGAGAACCCCAGCCCAAGCGATCAAAGGGTGCGAAGTGAAAAACCGGAGGAAGGGAAAAGGCTTCGGGGTCAGGGGGTGTGAGAAAGAAGTACCCATCAGGAAAAGGAAGCAAAAGAAAAGCGGGCAACATAAGGGAAAGGACCAAAAGGCCCGATGAAAAGGGGGGGTGTGGCACAGGTCGCGAAGAGGGAACGAAGGTAGGGAAAACTTAAGAAACCTCGGGAAAAATTCCAAGAGATGGGGAAGTCAATCGAACCCTGTAAAAGACCTCTGGCTCTGGATCGTAGGGAGTATGGCGGCGTTCTAAGTCGCTCGTTCAAAAAAAAAAAAGGTTCGAGTCGCCACCGCAGAAGGGACCGATTTCGAGAAACGCTAAAAAAAAGTGCCCGCGGACCAAAGGACGCAAAAGAAGAGTGGTTGGCATCAGCATTGGCAAAGGCGAAAAAAAACTCGAAACGGTTGAACCAGGGCTCCTTGGAGGTTTCGGGGAAAGAATGGGAGGAAGAGGGAGATCGCAAATCGCGTAGGTTCCTGGGGCGCCCAGAAAAAAGTTTCCGGAAAGAATTGGGCCTTTGGTTCAACGAAGGGGTGGGCCGACAGGAGGAGGGAGCATTGGAATGGGCCCATTGCGAAAAAGATAGGAAGGTCAGGGAGATGTACCGAAAAAAACGGAGGGAAGATGAGTGAAGTGCCGGGGGAAAGGTAGAAAGGGGATTGCCCCGGTGAAGACGAGAGGGGGAAGACCTTAGGTTCAAAAAGGTCTGACCAGAAAAAGTGGAAGGGAAAAGACAAGTGAGGAAGGGGAGGGCAATGGCGTGCTGGACTTTCCTGGAAAAAAATTTGAAGGGCTGGGGGAAACGCGTAAGGAAAAAGGTCGAGAGGAGATGACAAGGGGGAAGTCGCGTGAGAGAGGAGATGGTTCGCAGGAGCAAGGCCGAATAGGGAAAAAAGGCTTTCGACGTGGGGTTAAAAGAAGGGAGGGTGCGGCGGGTTGGAACCGCCCGACACAAGGAAAGGGGTCCAAAAAAGGGGGGGGGAAGTCACGGATCGCTCCGACCATATCCAATCTTACGGAAAAAAGAAAACAACAAAGGTCCCAAACCTTCAGAATCGCGGAGTTGAAGTTCGGTGTCAGCAGTTACGACTGCTGGAGGGGAGAGGAAAAGCTACCATTGGGCTACTTCTGGAAAAAAAACCGAAAAACCAAAAAAGTCAGGCGCAAACCGGATAAAGGGGTTCCAAGGATTTTAGACCAACATCTCATCGGGGAAAAAAAAAACGTTCAGAGAGGTTCAGAGGCTACCGAAACTATTTGAGAGGGAGGAAATCCAAAGCAAAAAGGGAGGAGGCTAGAGCGGAACGAGACCGAAGGAAGCGAGGGGAAGGAGTGGAAAGGGAGAGGGCGGAAATCGTCTCCAATTTCGCAAAAAGAGGAAAAAAATCTAAAGTTTGAGGGGGGGAATTCTCAACAAAAGGAAAAGGAAAAGGAAAAGGGGCGTAAGGGGGGAGAAGTCAGCGAGGAAACCGGTACCGAATAGGGGGCATCGAAAAACCGTCGCCAAAACCTGAGAAAAGCACGAAAACGAACAAAAGGGGGGGAACACCCAAACCTGCTTGAAAAGAACATGGAAACACCCAAGACAGCCTGGGGACGGCAGCCGGCCAAAGTATAGCGGAGATATCCGCCAAGAAAAGGAACCGGCGGGCACCCAGACGTTGGCAAACGGGCCACACTGGAAAAAAAAATGAGAGCGAAAGGGAACACTTGGAAAAAATGACGACCCATGAGAGGGCGCGAAAAAACAACCAGCTGGGGAGAAAACTCTGTAGGGCTAACTCGGTCTCGAAAGAGAAAACGCTCAGCAACTCAACAACCTAAGAAAGCCGGCAAAAACGACTGACAAATGTCACCGAAAGGGAACGATTTCGCAAGTCCGATGAAAAAAATTCAGGAACTGCAAAAGGATCTCTAAAGAAAAAACACTAAAGGCCCGGAAAATAGGAAAAGGAGAAAAAAAAAAGAAAAAGGGGGCCCAGAAAAAGCCTCTGTAGAACGTGGAAGGAACTTCAAAGGGGTTAGTAAGTCAGAAGAACGAAAGGGCACGGAAGGAAAAAGAATCAGACTGGCAGGCCGCGCGAAAGATCTCGACCGGCGCGGGGAGGAGTTTCAGGGATGCCATAGAGAGGGGGAGGCGGACCAACCCCGGCCGAAAGGGAAATTGAAGTAGCTTATCGGGACTCGATCAGGGCCAAGGGGGGAGCACTTGCTAAAGGAAAAGTGGAAAGACAGTCCAAACACAGGAAAAGGCTTTGCACAGCAATCAACTCAAGGGAAAAAATCAAGGGAGGGAAGGAAAAACGAAGGGGAGTCGACTTTCCGGCGTGGCAAAGAGTTCGTCTCTGAGAAAAATTGGAGAGCTATTAGGGAAAGCGAAGGGACGCGCAAAAAAAAAAATCCACACCCTGAAACCTGCAAAAAGACCGGGGAAGTCGTCCAAAGATGGACAAACTAAAGAACTGACCAAAAAACAAAGCAAGTCGAACTACCTACATGGTAAAGGGTCTACAAACCAAAGAGGATTAAAAGAAAATTAAGCAAGAAGGGAGAAAACTTGGCACGTAATTGAGGGGAGGGGGAACGAAAAAAAAAAAATTACCAGTCTCAAGACAATCGGAGCTTGATAATATTCGCATGGGGGGCGAGAAAGCTAATCTACTCGGGAGAAAGAAAGGAAGAGGGTTTTGAAAATGGGGGGGGAAAGGATTGAAGAGTGGCAGGGGGGTAGGGGACAAGTAGACGGGAGAACGCAATCGGATCAGGAGGAGAAGGACGAAGAAAAGTCACCGGATTCAAGAAAAAAAAACCTCAGAAGGAAAGGGTTTGGAAGAAGGGAAACCGCAACCGGACTGTTAGGGGAGGGATTGTCGGCAAGGGGAAAAAAATTGCGAGAGGAGGGCCTGACGAAACTCAACAACCGCCCTTCCGGAGAAGCTTCAGGGGGGGAGGTCAAAGGGGTGTCGGTGCGAAAATCGCAGAAGCGATCTAATCGACCGAAATGGAAAGAACGGGCTAAGAAAAGCCTGTAACGTTAAAAAAGTTCATAAGAGTCTTCGAAAGAATTGGGGGAAGCTATGAACTATAGAACTGACACAGTAGAAGGGGGAAGCTGGGGAGAAAGAAAGGAGCCGCATTGGAAAAAATGTAAAAGAAATGCCGGGCTGAACGCCAAAGAAGAGCAACCAAGCCCGTGCGTCGATTGCCGCAAGGGTGCAGGGGGGGGCTCAAAACGGGGGGGTTGAGCACAAAAGCAGCAACAGAGGGGCAACTGCCAAACACCACGCGATGGGAAAAAAGAAGCCGTGAAGTCCTGGGGAGGGTTAGTGAACCGGAAAGGGGAAGACACCTCAGGAAAGGAACTCGAAATCTGTAGCCGAGAAAACGGGGGAGAACGCCAAGGACAAGTTGGGAGAGAGATAGAAGAGGGGTGGGGATATTTCAAGAAAAAACTCGTCGGTACCTTAACGTGCAAAAAACCTCGAGAGATCTGCCGAAAGGGGTTACGGGCAGGGATCCTCTTGAGGAACTCGAGAGGGGGGGTCCGGAAAGACAAAACGGGGAGGTGAAAAAAAAACTTGGTTGAGGAAGCTTCTCAACTGAAAGGGGAGTTCGAAAAATTCGCGAAAAAAAAGCTTGGGAGAGAACCCAAATGAAGGGGGACAAAGAGCCCTGAGTCTCGCAGAGGAAGGAACGCAGGGGAAGGGGTTTGGAAAGGTGCTGGCTGGGGGACGAACTGAAATAAAAAAAAAAAAAAAACGAGAGAAAGGTTAAGGGTGTTCGGGAGCTTAACGCTAAAAGCTGGGGAGAAGGGGGCTCTGAAAGGACTGGAGGATCCATGGGAAAGAAGGGTGGGGAAGCTCCGCAGACGTGGTGAAAACGGTCGCTTTCGGTCAAACGCCATTGGAAAAACGCTAGGGGAAAAGTAGAGCAGTCGAAGAAGTGGCGGGGAGGGAAAAAAAGAGCGGGGGTGAGAATTCGAACATGTAGGGCACGAAAGGGGGATTGTGGGATTCTGGGGAGTTTCGCAAGATGCAGAAAGGGGCGATTAAAGGGGAAAAATCACATACTTTCTAGCGAAAAGGACGTCGAGAACATACTTCTCCGAAGGGGGGAGGGGGATCCAAAAGAGAATTCTCTGAGAAGGAAAAAAAAAGGGGGCCGGCCTAAGGGGGGATTCGAAATCGGTAGGAAAGGGGAGGTTGAGAAGGGGAAGCGTTCGACGTGGGCTAAAACCGGGGGAGAAAAAAAAAAAGGGCTTCAGGTTAAAAATGGAGCAAAAAAAAAGGAACTCAAACGGGCAACCCGCTACACCTGCGGAAAAAAGCCCGTTTTGGTAGGTAAAGAGTCGTCTCTCCTAAAACAAAAGAGAGAAAAGGGCTATCGAGGTAACGGAAGCTTCAGATGTCGAAGTCTTCTGACTGCAGGAAACAACCTGTTCGGAAAAAGGGCAGGCGTGGAAAGTTCAGAGGGGGGGGGCCGTGGCAAAAAAAAAAAAAAACGGCGCAAGAGGCGCTGCGGCAGTCATTCGTGCAAAGGCAAAGGCGACGAGGAAAAAAAAAGGAGCTAGGAAAAAAGACATGGCAGAGAAATGGCGACAAAGGGGAGGAATCTGGAGAGAAACCCGAATCGTCCAGCTGGGCAGTCCACCGAGAAAGGGGGCAATGGGAAAATTACCTTCTCCAAAGAGAGTGAAAAAAACCGAAAACGCAGGAGAGGAAAACAAAAAAAAATGAAAACCCTCTACTTGAGACTGCCGTACCGGAAAACCTTCGTAGGTTCAGAGGGAAAATTCAAGTCGCCAGCTGGAAGAAAAAAAACAACTGCAGAACTCTATGAATCAGAAAAGAAGTCTCAAAAATAAAAGAAAAGGATTGACAATCAGGGAGGAGCCAACCATCAAACTTCAATTATACGCCAAAAAAGAACAGAATGTCAAGGAAAAAAACCAAGAGACCGGAGGAATTAAGAAAAAGGGGCCCTGAAAGTCCAGGATTGAGAAAAAGGTCTCCAGGTGCGATGGGGGGTTCAAGCAGTTGGAAAAAGATCCACCAGAGCTCCTTCTCATTTGGGAAAGGGAAAGCCAGTAGAGGGGGGGGAAAAACTGGAGTGTAAAAGGAAACTCGGGAAGTAGGGTCCTGCTCAGGGAAGGAAACACGGACAAAAAACTGTAAGCCTACAAAAAAAAAAGTCAAGCAGAAAATGACAAACGGACCAGGAGAAGTCGGAAACAACCAGAAGAGACAAGAGAAAGGATACCGGAAAAAAAACAAGGGAAGATCCTCGACTGGGGGGCCTGTGGCCAACTACAATGGTCAGAGGGAAAGATTCAAGATCTGACCATTCGAAACTACCAGCGAAAAGGTGAATGGGATTCAAGCTTGACTCAAAAGACGAGGAAGGGACAGTAGCAGAAGATGGATTTTCCCCACATTGAGTTTTGCTTGGTCCCCGGAGGGGGAGGTTTCTGCTGGTGTGAGCTCTTAGGAGGAGATAAGAATATGGCCTGGAAAAAAACAAAAATCCCGACCTCCCTGTGATAGGCTCTGAAAGAAGAAAAACAAAAGACAGGAAAAAAAAAAAAAAAGTATCCCTTAGGCCAAATAGTGAGGGGGGTTCAAAACTCAATGAAAAAAGAGAGAACTTTCCGAAAATGATCGTACCTCATCTAATAGAAAATAAAAATTCAGTTCGGAAGGTCGAAAGTGCGATGTCTATACTGGAGCAAGGAGGGGGAAAATGGCGAGAAATCGGGTACCTGAGAGGAAACACCGAAAAACCATAAAGACCTTCAGACAGTACCAAGATCTAAAATATGAATGAAACTTCGACACACAGTCCGAAGATATACGAATTAGTCGAGAAAGGAACGCCAAGAGGAAAGACCGGAGAAAAAATTAATATTTGAAAACACTCAATGGGAGCATTATCACTCAAAAGTATTATTAAAGGGGAGACTATGAAAACTGCTCAGGAAAAAAGAACAAAGCATAATATGAGGGAAAAGGCGGGGCGTTGGCGAAGACAACAACAGAGTAGAAACAACAAAAGATTCGACTCTCAAAAATCATTGAAAAAAGGGGGAAGGGTGACGTGTGAGTTTTACGAGAAAAAGAAAGGGAAAGCTCTTCAAAAAAAAGTTTTGGGGAAAACTAGAGAATCTCGGAACTTCCAAGGATCAAGTGATAAGGGGAAGGGGAGGTAACGAGGAAAGAAAGTTGTTCCCTCCTTTTGCTCTAATAAAAGGGTCTGGACATCGGGAGGTGGAGAAGGGTGCAAAGTTCGGGGGGGATCACGGTTTTCTCGCTTGGGGAAGAAAAGATCGTGGGCAGGGGGGGCATAGCTCCTAAGGGACCGCGAGAAAGGACCTGAAAGTACGAAGCAAGCCCTGATAAGCTCTATTGAAAGAGAAATAAACCTCGAGGAGGGGGTCGAAGGGGATCTCAAAGAAGATTGGGTTAATGAACGAAGGGGGACGAGAAGTAAGGTTTGAGAAAAAAATCAGATAACAGAGAAAAGGGAAGAAAAAAAGGTGAAGAAGGGACCACAGGTGTTTCTGGGCCAAGAGATAACCATCGAGGGAGTGCGAAGGAGGTCCAAGGAAAAAATGTTTGAGAAAAAAACTAATACTCTGCAGTGGGATGCCCCTTAAGGTGGGAAAACCTAGAAAATGAGGAGGGGATAAAAGGGGGAAAAACAAGGAAAAAAAGCCGAGGACAACAGAAAGAAAAAAGGTAGGGTCAGGCGGGGAGCTAGAAAGGCTGGGGACGGCGAGTAAGACTCTTGGGGGGGAAGAGCTCTTATTGGTGAAGGAAAAAAACAGTCACGCCCGAAAAGTTAGGCCGGAGCTTTCTTCCAGTTTACGGAGAAAAGTTAGGGACTGGGGAAAAATCAGGGGTCCGGAGGGTTGAGAAACCGAAAAAGGGAAAGAAGCTACGAAAGAGCAAAAAGGAATCGAAAAGAGGGTACAGGGAGAAAACATTTGAAAGAAAGGAACGAAGAGAGGGGGGGCGCAAGGGAAAAAACATCGTAGGTGGAAGGCGGAGGGGGATAGTTCTGTGTAAAATACAACATAGGAAAGTGTGAAAGCTGAAGCGCCCATTTAGGAAGCAAGTGGCTCTGATTGGAAGTTGAGTCCAGGGGAGAAAACCTGGGAGGGGGGTGGGATTTTGATTCAACAGTTCCGGGAATTTGAATCACTGGTTTTGGAAAAAAAAGTCGCAGTAGCCTTTGCGGGGAAAAAAAACTTTTCAGAATTCCGCAAAAAGGATTCACCCAGGCGCCGGGGAGGATTGAAGGACTCCAAGAGAAGAGGAATGGGGAAGAAAGAGGGGCGGTGCGGAACTTCACTAAAACCAAGGTCGTTCTCTCTGTACGCCTGGGAAAGGAATTTGCAGGAAAAGGAAGGAACTTGGCGTAATGGCAGGAAAAAAAAGGGAAACTATGGAGCGTCGCGGGGTCGCACGGAAAGAGGGGCTGACACGTCGCGAAAAGGTTCGCGGAGGAAGGGGGGGAAAACTTCTCGTGAGTCCCCGGTAAAAGGACGGCGAAAAAAAAAAAAAAGAATCCCGCTTCCCGAACGCGGGAAAAAAAGAACTACCGGGGAGGACGGAAGTTCCACAGCCAGAGAGGGGGAGGGAAGTGGGGGAGGAGGGAAAAGAAAAATCTACCACCCTTCTTCTTCGGAAAAGGGATATCATTGGTAAAAAAATGTCCTCAGGAGAAAGGGAGAAACCCTGGATTGAAGGTACTAGAAAGGCCCTCGGTTTGAAAAGCCCAGAAAGCCTTGAGAAAAAGAAAAAATTCGCAAAAGGTGCGACCAGGGAGGAAAGAAATCTGTAGAAAATAACTCTAGCAACAAGTCTAAAAGGAAGAAAAAAGATTTCAGGAGGGGGAAGGGCCAAGCAGCAGTGCGAAAAGTGGTCCCTAAAAAGGAAAGGAAGGGACTCAAAAAATCCTCGTCAGCGGAGGACGAAGCACAACTCTATCAGAGAGATTAGACGGTGAATTAAGAGAAGCCCATGAAATTCACGACAACAATCTCGACAAGAGGGAAAAAAAACAGAAAAAAAAAAACTAAAAAGGACGACGAGACGTTTCAGCGCCCAGGAAAAGGCATAGCAACTCAAAAAAAAAAACCCTGGCGTGAGATTCGACAATCACAGCAGAGCCAAAGATCTACGCTCCATGTTGGACGATTAGGAAACTTGGACAGACAGTATAAAGACCAGCAAAGAAGAATTATGCAACAACGCAGGAAGAGAAAAGTTTCCAAAGAAAAATCGCAAAGATTGAAAAAAGAAAAAACCTTCAAAGGCTTGGAAAGAAAAAATCGAAGAAGAAAAGCAGGGTATGATCTGTGGGGGGTCCGAAAAAAGAAGGGGGAAAAAACCGTGAGGCACGAAGATCCTCAGAACAAAGACTCCTGACCAGCCTTAAAAAAGGCCCATTCGGAGGATCAACTCCGAGGTGCAAACAAACCGGGAAATTTAAATTCAAAACAGAAATAACAGAGAAAGGAAATGCGTCGGGGAAGGGCAACAAATATGCTGGGTGGGCCTCGGCTATGCGGGACTCTTCAAGGGGGAGTAAGAAATTGAATTGAGGGGAAGGTTCGTAAAAAAACCACGAAGGGGCAAAACAGCTTCTGCGGCTGGCGAACACATTAGAAGGTCTGCCTAAAGCAACATCGTAAAAAAAAAGGCCTACGGAAGACCCCCCTTCAACACGGGGCAATAGGAAAAACTCAGGGCCCAGGGCTGAAGGGGGGAAGGGAAAACACTACGGAAAAAAGAAAAAAAAAAAAAACACAAGAAAAACACAAACCAAAACACACAGAACCAACAAAAAAACACAAAACAACCAACATATAACAAACAAACATACCACACAAAAAAAAAACAGAACTTTTCTAAAGACAGGGGGAGTTCATCCAACAAAAGCGCTAGAGTGAGGTCTCGACCTTAGAGGAAGCGGAGGGAAAAAGCTCCTAAAACAACAGACACTTCTTTCAAAAAACCATTTCAATGGGAAGGAAATAGCAAGGCACTCGGTCTCGTATCGACCGAAAAGAAGCAAGGGGTCGGGGGAGCGCAGGTGCAGAACCTCCGACCGAGACCAAACGTTACCAAAACCGCCGAAAAAAATAAGGACGCCTGAGGGGACAGAGACTATTATTGGAGGGGATATTGAAGAACAACGTTGAACAGCATTTAGTAATGATTGACTCCAGAGGGGTCCCGAAAGGGGGGGGATAGTCTAAAAAGCTGGAGAAACTCACAAAGCAACTAGGAAATATGAAGTAGTTTCGGGGGGGAACACAAAAAACAACAAAAAAAAGAGAGAGAAAAAAAAGGGGTCCGTCGCCAAAAAAGTAACCCAGGGGTTTCATAGTAATATGGGGGGTGTAAAAAGGGGGCTGATCGGCGGAATAAAATAAAATTAGAGGAACTTCGCACAAACAGCTACTGAGGAAATGTAGGAAAAAGGGGGGTATTGATCGGATGCTTGTGGGGGGAAGGGGCCGAGGGGCGAAGGAAAATCTTTTGAGGGGTCAAGGAAATTGCAAAAAAAAGGTTTCGTAAAAGCGGACGATCTATACCGTAGATGCCGGGGAAATAGGCCCTTTAACTCCATAGAAAACTGGAAACGGAAAAATTCAAAAGCTGCGTCAAAAAAAAGAAATCACGGGGCGCCTGACAAGGGAGATTGTAGGAAAGATCTAACGGGGGAGGGATTGAAGAAGAAACACCGGTGTCCTGGGGCAGCACGGCGTACATTTCCGCAAAGCGGTCGATGAATTATGCAGGAGGAGCGACGCTGAATGGTTGGCATCGAGAAACAGCAAAGGCCAGAAAAGTTGCGCAAGAACGGCAAAAGGGCTACTAGCCCCAATACGCCGAGAACCCCGTAATATTCACCGGAAAGCCAAACATAAAGAGCCGAAAACCCGAATTCCAAGGGGGGGTCAAAAAAAAAGCCGGGGGTGCGGTAGAGTCGTCCCTCATTTTCGAGGAAAGGAAGTCCTTTCCAGGTAAACAGGGTCAATGTTGGTAAAGAAAAAACGGGGCGATGAAGAAAGTACGACTGCTCGGGGGAGGGGTGCCTGGTACGTTGGGAATCGTTGACAACACGGTGTTGGTAGCCGGCGATTGGAGAAAGATGCGAAAAAAATCGATCTCTAACTCAACGAGCCGCGTGATTGGCACGCTCGCGGAAAAACTTTGGGAAAAAATGCGCAAAGGAAAAAAAAACACGCGGGTAGTCTTGGACTTCTACTCTAAGATAGAAAAGGTGCCTGTTACTCCCAGGAACCGGGGGAAGGGCCTTCGGCAATGCTGAAATTGCGTGGGAAGTATGGGACTCCCTCGTCGGCAGGGGGACGCTGCAACTGTTGCCGTTGAAGAAACGCAAGAAGAGCTGGAGTGCTGGGGAGGAAGAAAAGGCGGGGTGGGAAGTAAAAGGTTACAAAAGCGTTGGGGAAGCTGAAAAAAAAAGGATCTCCAAGCTTGGAAAGTGTAAGGGGCTGTGCCTAAATGGGGGGACGAGACTCTCGGGAGTTGCTGGGGGAAGAAGTCGAAACTTGCTAGAAGTTAAGAGGGGAGCCAATCGGAACAGAGAAAGAGGGCAGGCCAGGACTCTTGGGTGCTTGAGCAAGCGTTGGAAGGCGGCTCGAAAAGGGATGTAACGAGCTTTCAAAAAAAACACCTGAACACTATTCCAATTTTACTAGACTCTCCAGCAGGAAGGACCAACCTTTCTAAACGCTACGCCGCTGCAAAATAAAGTCCATCCAGGAAAGTCAAAACAAAAGGAAAAAGTCATCTGGCCATAGACTTCTTCTAGAAAAACCTGGGGGGGGGGGGAAAATCCCTATTACCCGTCGTGAACAAATTTTGAGAAACGGGAAGGAAAGAAACAATCCGTTCTCTATCCTTAGCTTAACGCGGGGCTAACCAATCTTAATGAAGGAAGAAAACTTAATTTTCCTGGAAAAAAAACGTGGAACTGCGAGGGTCCAAAAAGGGAAAGATCTAAGGGAGACCGGGCAGAAAAAAATACAAGACATCTCGAATAAAAGTCAGTCCCACGAAAAAAGTCACTTCAAGAAAAAAACCAGAACAGTAACGTCGACTGCGGAAAAGCACCGGGCCAACCGAGAAAAAACCCACGCCAAAGACTTCGAAGGGGAGCTGGCAAAAAAGGCTCCACCGCGATCTGCTAGCAGCGTTGAAGGAAAAAAAAAGCGAAATGACGAAAAGAATCAACCCTTCTCAAAAACCTGAAGCAAATGGCTGGAACCGGTCCGCCAAGACATCGAAAAACGTTCAAAAACACCTGGTGAAAAAGAAGAAGAAGAAAAGAGAAAAAAGGAAAAAAAAAAAGTCGAAGGCCTCAAACTACAGGCACCGTTCTTGAAAAAAAAGGGAGACAGCCTTTTTTGCACAAGGGAACCAAGGGCAGGGCGAGACAAAAATCCTTCTTCCGTTAAGTTTCGGTCAAAAAAAATCCGCTTTCGGGGAACAAAAAAGAAAAGGGAATGGTGGGTTTGCAAAAAATCGAAGGTCTGCAAAAACTTCTAAGCCCTAAACGCCGTCACGGATCTCACAGGCCTGACCTAGGGAAATTGAAAATAGTCTAGGGTCTCGCGGGGAGTTCAGGTAAGCGCGGAAAAACAGTCCTGCAATAAAACCTGCAAGAACCGTGCCAATCTTAGGTGGGGGAATATGACGGGAAAACGGACACGAAGGCCAAGGTCACATAACCGCTAAGAGAAAGCGCCGGAAAAAAAAAAAAAAAACTCAGAAAGAGCTGGGCGAGATCAAGTGAAAGCATTCGCGATTGGACCCGCCTCATCTGGGGGATGCTAAAGGCGATGGGACGCGGGAAAAAAACCGGGGAACCGAAGCAATCGAAGGAGGGGGGAGTCCTGAGCCGGGGATGTCTGGGAATCCACAAAATTACAAGTCGAGGGTCGTTCAGAAAATTACAGGGCTATATCTTGACAAGCTAAAGAACATCAGGCGTAAGCAAAGCAGAAGCTGGGAAGGTCGTAGGAATGATGCATGGGTCCTCGCCTACCCCGAGGGCGTGAGACTTGGCGGTCGTCGATCTTGATGAAAAAAAAAAAGACGCAAACCCTTTGAAACAGCAAGTGGAAAAAACCGCGAAATCGAAGTCCGGGATGCTGAAAACCTACAATCAAGAAACCTAACAATGTCGTAGGAGTAAAGACTAATGAGATCCAACGTTGAACTGACTTCAACTTGAGGACGTCTAGAGTGATTGTAAAAAAAGGACATGTCGCGAATCACAAAAAACTTGAAAGAAGTGGAATTCGGTTGGCGGTTGGCGAAGACAACATGGGCGAAAAGGAGAGGAGAAGGAGGGGAGCATTGGAACGCCAAACGAATTTGGATGGGAGAGGCAGATTGGGAAGTCTTGCAAGACAAAAAAGGGTGGCGGAAGACTAAATCTCTCGGGCAAGGACTCGCAAGTGGGGGAGGGTTCAACGAGGAAAAAAAACATCATAGAGCGGAGGCAGGAACTACGATGTGTTACTGAACTGATGGGATTACGGCAGAACGCGGGAACCCAGGGGGGGTGGAAAAGGGTGGCATTTGCGTCTTTCGGGCTCCTAAAAAATCCAAAATGGAAAGAAAGAGAATCGAGAATCTAAAAAAGGCCCGAGAACATGCCTCATGAAGTTGAGGGAGGGCAGGAGATTCTGGTAGGGCTCCTGAACGAGGGTGTTATCAGGAATCCTACGAAAAAAAGTGTGGTAGGGAAATCCGTAGCACAAATAGGGTAATTCTTTGGGAGCAGAGAAGGAAAACAAGAAAGGATTTGGGAAAAAAAAAACAGGTGCAGGTTTCGTCCAAAAAAGCCTCGAAATTCCGCCAAACTATTTGGAGCAACAGAAAAACACCCCACGAGGAAGAAGGAAAATCAAGGGCTACTGTCGGGAAGTCGGGGACCCGAAATTTGAGGGTGAAAAGCTACGACCAAAAAAAAGAAATTCAACGAAGACGCATTGGGAAAAAAAACCGAGAACGGAGACGACAAAATTGTAGGTTCAACGATCGTACACTTTGCAGGGGGGGCTCGTAGGAACGCGGAGAAACCTGACGGGAAAAATGGGTTGGTACCTACGAAAAAAGGAAAGATAACTACTTGTGGTTGAAGCCAAAAACTTCTTAATCGGGATCTGGGGGAAATGAGGGAGTGAGAAAAAAAATCTAGTTCGGGGAGAACGGAAAACACCGATCAAGACAGAGGGATGCGCGCCAAGGAAAAAAAAAACGTCGCAAAAAAAAAGAAAAGGCCGACGGCCATTGGAAAAAGGTCTCTTTGAGACCATTGTCAAGACTGTTAAAGGGGACGAAAGGCCGCCAGGTGCTCAAACTGGGAGGCAAGTGCACGAGGGAATAGAGGTCCGGGGACGCCATGGCGGAAAGCGGGGCGCTCTGGATTCTGTCGAGGAACATTGGTCATTGAAAAAAAGGTTGGGAAAAGACCGGGAAAAGCGAAATGGAAAAATTCGAAGTCGTGTTGCGGACCGCGAAAAACAGTCGCCAAGCGTTTGGAAGGGCCGGTCGGAGGAAAGTCGGGGAAAAAGATCACAAACAAAGCGTTGGCTAAGGGAATGGGCTTGGGCTGAGCACAACCGGGAGCCGGGGCTGCTTTACAAGGCGAAGGAAGAAGACTGTGAAAAAGAGGGCGCACTAAAGTGGAAAGAAAAAAGGCAAGAATAACATTGGAGAAGGCAGTGTGTTTTGAAAAAATCCCTGAAAAAAGCTGCAGATCGCGTGAAGGGCGCAAGGCGTCCTACAAGCGTTCGAAAATGGCAGAAAAATTCTGGCACAGTAAAAATGGCACAACAAAAACAGGGGGAAGAGACGCAAGCAAAAAACGGCCCGAACCGAAAAGGCAGCCCTCGGAGGCTTCCATATCCCTCTGGTAAGGGTCAAGAAAAATCTCAGAACAAAGATATATAAGGTAATGGACCTTCCGTCGCAAAAGGCTTCTCGGCGAGGGGGAGCCCGGGAAAGAGGGTAACTCTTGTCGTGCGCGTAAGAACCTCTGGGGGGCGGGGTGTAAACCACGCTACAAAGGCAAACAGCTACAATCTTTATAGTCCTTCAAAGATCGAAAGGTCGATCGAAAAAAAGAAAAATCAAAGGGAAGCGGGTCCACCAGAAAGTATCGCCCGGAAGAGTACCGACGATTCCAGAAAAGAAAGTCTACAACTCCCTTGAAAGGGGAAAGAACGGTGCTTCTCACAGAGATTGTCGAAGACCAAGGACCGGGGAAAAAATCAAAAAAGGGCTCCAGGACGATTTTGAACATCAAACCTTGCGAAACGGGGACAAGAAACACCGTAAGAGGTCGAGAAAAGGGGGCACTGTGCCTAGGATCTAGTCACAACTCCAAGGGAAAGTAACGTCAGAAGCAAAAAACTGTCCAAGAAAACCAAAACAATTCAAAAGGAGGGGGGGTCTAAAAAAGACAGCAGCAGACACCAGAGGAAAATCCAGGGGAAAACATTAAACCGGCTAGCAAAACCAGGGCCTCACATTGCCACCACCTGCCGCCTTCAAAAGGGGTCCAAAAGGGGGGGCAATAAGTCGGCAAGGCTCCTTGTTCCATGGCGAACAAGGGTCAAGAAGGGGCATGGAAAGTGTCTTCAATCATGTCCTCAGGGCGAACTAGGGGAGGCTCGGAAAAAAAACAAACTTGTCGTGTCTGAAAAGCAACGGGGAGACTGCTCACCAACGAAAGAAAGTCACCCGACAAACAAATTGATCAGTCGGAAAAAAAAGGATTCAAAGAAGCATGAAGGCGGAAAGGGAAAACGCAGCTCAGCACCAAAGGCCTGCAAGAACCCGGCAAGCGGGGAACACGGGGAAAGCAGGAAGTGGAAAGTCGAAAGAAGAGGCACGTCAGCGTCTGTCATCCGCGCGAAATTATTAACGTTGCGTCCAAGAGGGTAAGTGCCAAGGGAAGGGCACGGCGTAATTTGGGGACAAAAAGTGCGCGTGAGGAGCAAGGGGGGGCTGAGGGGGCGAGAAGAAGGCTTCTCAAAGAAAACCCTTCCAAAAAGGCCGGCAAACGTGCCAGAAAAAGGCGTCTCGAAGAAGCGGATGCAACAGAAAGGCCCTTCAAGAAAAAAAACTTTGGGTGCGCCAAAAAACGGAAAAACGAGAGCCAACGGAAAAGTGAAGGGAAGGCGCCGTGAGCGATCAGGGGAAAGGCTGACAGAAGAAAAAATTCAAGGAGGCTCGGAAGGAGGTGCCAAAGGGGGAAATTAAAAAGAGAGGGTTCTCTAGGGAAAGGGGGCGGGATAAAAGGAAAGAGAGGGGGAAAAACAGCCGCAAAGACGAGAAAAAATTAGGGCAAAAACAATGCAGCAAGGAAATCCCGCCCGAAAAGCCCAAACCAGGCTAAAGAGGTCACAAAGAAAAATCAAATAAAAACCTAGCTTCGAAAACCCTGGAAATTCGATGACGGGGACGACGAATCAAGAACATGAATAGCAAATTGCGGAGACGAGGGGAAGAGGGGAAAACCGTGTTTCGACCGGGGGAACAAAACGGAAGGACATTCGCCAGGAGGGGAAGGAAGAAACATCCTAAAAAAAGAAAACGATCGCATTGTGGGTTGGGCAAACGAAGTTTGAGAACTGCGAAAGGGGAGTTAAATAGTGGAAGGAAGGGAAGGGCGTCAGGGAGTCCAAGAATAAAAAGGTGACAAATAATATAAAAGAAAAGTCCATCGGAGCAATTGTAAGAAAAAAAAGGGGTCTTAGTTGTGGACTGCTGTTGTCGGGGGAAAAGAAATGCGAGCCAAAATCGGCGGAAAGGGCAAAGAAAAACGGAGGGTGGGGGGGACGTCTGGGCGGCGGGGGGCGCTCGGAAAAAGACCGAGAAAAAAAAGGGGCCGCCAATCACCAAAAAGCGAAATGGGGGAGGCACAAGGCCAAGGACAGGGAAGTTGGTTAAGGCAAAGTGAAATCTGACGAAAAGGCATGGAAAAGTAGATCGAGCCGTGGGGGGAAACAAGGTAGTCATCACTGTGTTACTGGAGGGAGGACTGAAAAAAAAAGCCCAACGAAGGGAGCTAAAACCAGCTAGTTTTTAACCGGTGCAAGGAAAAAAAAAACTCGCGCGGCTGACAAGCGAAAAAACACAGAAAACGGGGGGGGAAAGAATGTTAGGGGCCGGCGCACGCTACTGTCCCATCGAGGGAAAGGAAGGGGAACTACGAAAAGAAAGACCGTAATCGATGGGAAAGGGACAAAAAAGAGAACGCGGCCGGAGGAAAAGCAATACTGAAATGTTAGTGTGGCAACGGAAGGGTAAAGCTTTGCAAGAAAGTATTTCAAAGCCAAGCAAAAAAGCCAGAGGTGGTTGGAAAAGAAAAAACTGGAGGGGAAAGGGAATCGCAGGCTTTCTTACGGGGACAAAAGTGAGAAAAAGGTTTGGGGGACGGGGGGAAGTTGCTAAGAGAACAGAGGGGGAAACGAGCCCAAAAGCTGAGTTGGCGAAAAACCCAAACAAAACTGCAGATGGGAAAAAACTCAAAAGGAACATTGGGGAAAAGAAAATGTGCAGGCTCCTTAGTTGGCTGCATAAACCAAAGGCGTGCATTTGAGGGAAGTAGCCAAGATTGCCGGGGAAAAAGGGAGTAAAAAGGAAGAGTCGCTGCGGAGGGGTCGATCGATTTGCAACTGTAAAAGATTGCGGAAAAAAAAAGGTTTAGTGGGAGACGAGATGTCAAAGGAAAAGAAAAATAAAGGGGGGGCTAAGGGGGGAAAAATTTTCCGACATTCGCAGGAAGAACGTTGCTGAGAAAAGGTTTCGTAAGAGGACGGGAGGTCGGTAAAAAGGTTTCGCCTTGGGTCTAAGGTCGAATGGCAGTCTGAAATTTTCGCTTTTGGAGATGAACGGGAAAGGGGTGACTGCACAGGGGGGGGGAGGAAGGAATTGTCCTTCGGCGTCTATAAGTCAAAAGAGATACTTCTCAAAAGAGGTTTCTGGGGCGCAAAAAAAAGCCAATGAAAAAAGGATGCAAGGAAACTTATCCCATGGCGATTTGCGAGCCTACCGCGGGGGAAAAAAAAGAGGAAATGGCGACGAAAAAAAAGTCTGTCAAAGAGCTTTAAGGGGAAAGGAACTATGCGAAAAAGAAAGGGACGCAGTAAAACGGCCCTCACCTGGGCGTAAAGACGGGGGATAAGCGGCCAGAGACCCAACGGGTAAAATCAGGATAAATGAGCAGAGTAACCGGGCCTGAATAGAGACGCCTATTAAAAAAATTTCGCCAGGAAAAAGGAGTGCTGTGCGGAAGCGTCAACGTCGCCCGAAAAAGGCGGGAAACTCTCGAGAATTAGAAAAGGGGAAACGGGGGAAGGACCAACGACTGAAAAGAGAGGAAAACCAACTTCCATCTCTAAAAATTTCATCATGCGGCGCAAAGGGAACTTTGAGCAGGGAAGTAAAGCCAATTGCGACTTCAAACTGGGATCGACGGCAAGCAAAAAGCGGCGACCAGCTTCGCAAAAGTAAAAAAAAATTTGCGAACCATGGGCAAAAGGGGGGAAAAAGGGCAACAGAAGCCTCCTAAGGAAAGAAACTGAGACCGGGAACAGCACTGAGAAATAAAACCAGAAAGCAAGAGAGTTCTTCAGCGGAGGAAACGCCATCTCAACCTTTAATCCAGCTATAGAGAAGTTGAAGGACCTCAATAGGAATTCTAGAAGGAAAACAACCAAAAGAAACAGCATTGCCAAAAGAGTCGCAAAAAGAAAGCTTCAAGAAGATCAAGCGGGCTACCGTGAAATGAGGGAAAAAGCGCGGAGGGGAACACGGATATCGCAGAGGTCCACACGAAAAGAAGAACTCACAATCGCAACGAGACAGGGGGGGGAAGGGCCAACCAAAACTTGCAGGGAAAAATTTCGGGAAAGCCTTGTCCATGGGCGTTGAGAGGTCGCAAGGGCTTGGGGAGGGAGAGAAGGAAAACTAGGGGGAGGGGTAGGGAAGATCCGGCTCCCAAAACACCAACGCCGTTAGCCCACAAAGGAAAAAAATAATGAAAAAGAACCTCTTCAATTCCCAGTCTCGGGACTGGCAAAACAATCCGCGAAAAAAAGGAGCTTCACTCGAAGAAAATACGAAAAAGAAAAGACGATCGAACAGCCAAAAAAGAAGTAGGTTTGAAAAAGTCGTGGGGCTCTGAGCGTAAACATCCGAAGGGATTAAAAACGAGGGGGAAAAGGTCTGGCACACGAAAATCATCAGGACAAGTAGCAGGAAAAAGGGATGTGCACATTGCCAACATTCGCGGGGTTGCAAAAAAAAAATTTCTGGGGAAATGCTAAAGCGAGGAAGCTCAGGCCCTGAAGTTCCAGCAAAGCGCAAGAACCGAAGGGAGGATCGTCGGAGGGCGAAAACAATTAAAAAACCATACAAGGGGGAGCTTCATTTGCGAATTTCAAGAAACGTCCGAGGATTGGGAAAAATTAAGAGCAAAGGGACAGGAAAGAGCATCATCGAAAGAGTCGAAGAAAAATGTCAGAGGGTCCTGAACATTAGGTGAAATCGCGTAAAGGAAGTCTGCAAGAGAGAAGGTCGTGCCGAAGCGAAAGGACGAAAAAAAAACCAAGACTTTGAAAAAAAAAAAAAAGCCTGAAAAAAGGGTGCCAGAAAGGGGCAATCTCGTCCCTCCATGCGAGGCAAGCCGAAAGGAAAAGTCCAGAAAAAGAAGGCCGGGAAAGAAAAAACCAATGAGATGGAGAAGAATCGAGAAGGGGAAAAGGAATCATCTCACTAAATCCAAACCTGAAAGGCCTTAGAAGAGGACTAGAAAGGGGGGGACGACGTTTTTTCTACTTGAACGAAAAAGCTTATAATATGAAAAAAAAAAAAAGCGGGGCGGGGGAAGAATCTCTCGAAAGGAGTAGAGGTCCAAAAGTTTGGTTGGGGAAAAAGCTCAGTGGGAGTCAGGGAGCCCGGCTGGCCGGGTTAGTGTGAGGTTCGTCACGGGGGAAAAAAGAGTGACGAGCGTCGGAAAAATCGGGAGAAAAGGGGGGAAGGAATTGTTGAAAAAGTGAGAGAAGCGCGGAAAGAAGAGGGGAAGAGGAAAGAGGTTGTCGCTCCTTTGAACGCTCGCGAGTTTGGACGGAGGGGGGGAAAAGGAAGGGGTCCTCAAAGTGGGGGGAGTGGCTTGGGGGTTTTTGCGGGGGGGGAGGGGGAGGGGGGGTTGGGAAACCGCGTTCTCAAAAGTCTGTACGGGAAAAAGGGAGGCAGGCGTGGAACATGGGGGAAGGAGCTGGCGGTGATAGCAGTCGAAAGATGCCGAATAGCCCACATTGCCCGTGCAGTCGAATAAAAAAGGATGGAAGGGTAAAAGAAAGACCAAGACCATGCAAATTTTCCGGTGGGCCAAATAAAGAAGTATCTTGTTATACAGGGAGAAGGCTACTGGAAAGGGAGTTTTTAATAAAAAAATGGATAGTGCCGAAAACGGAAAGGGTTTGGCCCTGGATACGAGCACTTGTAATTCGTCTGGTGGGAAAAGCGCAAGCCAAAGAGGGGAAATTCCGCCAAAGAAAGATTGAGAAGGGAGGGGGGGAACCTGAATGGCCCGCAGAGAACAGACGAGGTAAAGCCTACAGCAGCAGACATCTGCGGAAAAGGATAAAAAGAATAAAAAATTCTGGTTCAAAATCAGAAGGGGGAAGGGGGGGGGCACTGGTTCCCCTTAGGGTGAAACGAAAAAACCCTAAATCTACGGGTTAAAAGAAGGTAACGAGAAGAAAGAACAATCATCTTTCCACCTCTACGCCCTACTTCAAGGGGGGGGGGGGGGCTTTCCAGAATGCAGACGGATGAAGTCAATGAAGGGAAAAGAAGGCTCTCTCGGGAAGGAAGGCCTCTTAGGGGAAATAGGATGCTCAACTGGACTTTAATGGTGGGTCATTAAAAAAAAGCTTACATAATCCTTCTGTGAGGGGGGGATTCGGAGTTGAAGAGAGCGTGGGAAGTGGGTTACGCACTTTTTTTATACGCGGGCCAAAGGGATACCCCAGGGGGGGGAGACGGGAGTCTATAGACACCAGAGGAGGTTTAAAAGACAATGAAGGTGCCCTCCACATCAACAGGCAAAAACTCGAATGGGGGGGGTCATTGGAAAAATTTAAAAAGAGAGTTTAGGAGAAATTTTAGGAGCAAACGTTTTCGGGGGTCCTGAGGGGGGAAGATACTGTCAAAGGGAACCTTTGAGTTGGGAAGAAAAACCTTTCGAAAAACCGGGTTTAGAGGACACCTTCTTCGGTGGAGGGTGGACCGGTCACACTTTGCGGTTAGTTTGCTCACGTTTGACTGGGAGAAAAGGCGCTGGAAAAAAAACCATGGGGGAAAGAGGGGACTCGAAGAAGTTAAAAATTGCCTAGAAAGGGAAAGCGAAAAAAATGCGCAGCTCGAGTACGCCGGTTACTTGACCGGAGGGGGGCGTAAGAAAGGTCGTGAGGGGCCCCAAGGTAAAAAGGTCGTAGATCTCACGACGGGGAGGTGAATGGGCCCATGGGCGACTGGCTTTCGAAAAAGTTACCGGGAAAAAAAGGGGGACTCTCCCAGAAACGCAGGGAAGTACTTAAAGTATAAAGGGACTTGATAAGGCATTGAGCCATCGGGGAAACATGGGAAGTAGCGTCAAAAGAAACATTCCTGGAAGCTAGAAGAGGGAGTCTCTTTGGAAAAATTGTAAAAGAGAGGAGCTGTTGGCCGCGCCGGCGTTCCTGCGCAAAAAAAATTCTGAAAAGAAGCCGTCGCAACAAAAGGGGGGACTCCTCCGCCAGAAGAAACGAACCTGGCGAAAAAAAGAAAAAAAACTCGTTGGGGGAAGAAAGAGGAGAAGGACGGACGAAAAGCCAGCTAACGGGGGAAAATCTCTCAAAAAAAAAAGCAAAAAAAAAAAAAAAATCAGCGGGCGAATTGGGAGGAAAGAGGGGGGGGCTTAGAAAACTGTTCGTGGAAGGAGAGGATGGTGTTCGGATTCAACGTAGCCCATCGAAACGGCGTTTGGGAGAGGGGAAAGCTCGGAAAAGCCCTATCCCGGACAGAAAGTTCGGCAAAAACCGGGAGGTAAGCCCTGAACATCGCATCGAGCCACGCGAACATGCTCTAGCAAAAAAAGGTCTGCACCCAGAGAGGGGAGAAATAGTTTGGGAGAAAAGGTTCTCAAGGGACAGTATAGAAGTAGCGACTTCTAAAAATAAGGTAATCAACTCCACCTTCTTCCTCTACAAGCTGTTAGGGGAAGGAAAAAAACTGTACCTTCAGGTCTAAGTGGGGCTATGGCTAAATATAGACTCATTGGAGGAAAACCTCAACAAGTGGAAAGACCATCGGCGACAAAAGGAGAATAGTTTGGTGAAATGGGAATCTACAAAGAAGAAAAAGCAACCTGAAAAGGGCTGCTTTAAAAAAGAGAACCTTTAAAGGAAAGAGGGGGAAATCGGCGGGAAAGGGAAAGACGCAGAAGCGAAGGAAGTAACTCAGCGAAAAGGGGAAGAACCTTCTGTAAACCAAGGGAGAATACCGAGTCATAAAGAAGGACCTTAGGAAAGAGTCCATGGAAGGATCGTGCAACAGGAGAGGGGGGGGACTTCTAAGAGATAAAAGTAAGATCAAAGAACAGCGGTCGTCCTGAACTACCTGGGGAGAAGGAGAAAAAGCTATGGTTTCCATAGAAGGGAATCTTCTGGGATTTCTCCTGTGAAGCCAGCAACAGTCGTCCGTTTCCTCTGGTCTGTTGCTTATAAAAAGTGATTTGTTCCTTCGAATGTAGCTTGGTTGTTGGGAGGAAGTGTCAAAAACCCCCCTGTGGCTTAACCCCAAAAGGGGGAAAAGTGCTCAAAAAGTAAGAAAACAAGACCAGAGCAGGAAATGTCCAGCATCATAGGAGGACCTCGTCTTGACAAATTCAGTAGTGGAAAATTCGTCTAAAAGTTCAATAAAAAAAAAAAGTAACGAGAGGGGAAGAAAAAAAAAGCCTTCAAAGAAACACGAAGATCTCTACCGCAGTCCGGCAAGTTCATGAGCCTGCTGGGGGGGGGATCGCTATGGTTCCTCGGGGGACAAGGGAACAATGAGAGGTCACACCCGAAAAGAGAATTTAATGATGGAATCCGGGAGCAAAAACCTCAAGTAAGGTTCACCGAGCTTTCAGAAAGCCAGTAAAAAGGGCAACATTCAAGAAGGTTTGAGGAAAAACCGAGAGGAAAAGTGCCGGCGCGCCGTCCAAACAAGTTCCAAATAAGAGCCGGTTCTGAAAGAGAAATATCTGGGAGCTCTCAGAGGGAACAACAGTTCAAGGGGGGGGGCTCCATTGGGGGGCGCCAGGAGGAAACAACACTAGGGGTCGAGAGAAAAATCTAGAAGACCTTAGGGGTATGAATCTTAGACTCAATTATTGCAGGATCTAAGCCACTTCCAAATAGGTCTGAGGGCTTGAATTAGGGCGGTCATTTTAATATCTTTGGAAAGAAAAATGAAAGGGAAATGGGGTAGGGATCATCATCACAAACAGAGAGCCAAGGGACTCAAAAGAACCCTTTAGGAAAAAGAAGAACATATATATGAAAAAGAAAAAAATTCTGCAGAAGGAAAAAAAGTCAACCGTGAGAAAAAGAAGAATCACCCTCAAAAATATTAGAGAACGAAACTGTCTACAAGGAGAGATGAAAACTGAAGTCGATAGGGGGGGGGGGGAAAGTCTTATAGCAGGTAACGTTTAACAATTAGGAAAAAGAGGCTTCAAGTAGGAGAAAATAGGACATGTCTTCCTCGCAGAGGGGTTCGAACGACCCTCACAAAGAAGCTTGGGAAAGAGAAATCGCATTCGGGGTTCCAGGAAGGGGTCTCTAAAAAAAAAGAAGTATAAGGAGTTGGGGGGCGAGCCAAAGAAAATTTAAAGAGGAAAAGAGAGTTGTCGCTAGGAGGTTGGGAGTCGTTACATGTGCAAGAGTGCGACAAAAATCTTCTACGAAAACAATAAGGGGGAAAAAAAAAGGGAAGGGGGTATCGAGAGGTTGGAAAATGAACTCCTCATCAAGAACTTCAGGGACTTCAGGAGAGATCATTCGCCTCAGGAAATGGGGAGGAGTCCTATGTGGGGGTCTTGAGGTGGTCCGGAGGTGGACTGGAGCGGGCAGCAGGAGGGAGCGGAGGGCTGGAAAGCGTCAATTTGGGGGGGGGGTTGCGGCAGGGGAAATGCACCGTCGAGAACTAGGAAAAAAGGCGCCATGGAAAAAGACGGAACCCAAAAAGAAAAAACTGGGTAGAAAGAAGGAAAACAAGCAGGGAGAGGACGTGGGCTCGATTTTCGCCAGGCTGAGAGGAGAAAACTACGGGAAAGTCAGTCCCAATATGTGGGAGAGCCTGAGAAGGATTAAGACTGGACCCCAGTAGTTTTGGGGGGTGGTTGGGGGGACTGGGGGGGGGGGGGGGGGTGGGTGGGGGGGTGGGGGGGGGGGGGGGGGGTGGAGGTTGGGTTGTTTTGTTTTGAATTAAAAGTTTTGGAATTCGAAAGACGTCTCTACCGTAGTCATTCCCGACCAGGCGCTTTGCCTGCTTGTACCTGGGTGAAAAGTCCCCTAAGAAAGAAAAAAACGCTACGATGTGAAGAGCAGCACAAACCACTGCAAAGTGTTGGAAAAAAAAAATTCGAAAAAGGCGAATGAAAAGTCTGACTTTGCCCCAACATTTGGTGTAAACCCTTAATCAAAGAAAGACTGCTGGGACTCCGAAAGGGCTCATCGCAAGGAAGCTCACAAGAATGGCACAGGGTTGCAATCTGGACTAGATCGGGGGAAAGGGCCTTCGGCATGAGGGGGGGAGTCCTGTAGAGGAAGGAAAAAAGCGTTGGAAAGAAGGAACCGATGAGTGGGGTGGCCAAGAGAACTGGGATGAATCAGACTTATCTGCTATTACGGCGTAGAAGGGGGAGCTTTACGGGGGGTGAAGGAACTTTTTCCGGAAAAGACACGGGGGGGGACGTCTCCAAAACAGAAAAAGCTCTAAAGGAGCTCCTAAAACAGAGGACGTAACGCCCGCAACTGAGGACTTCGTGGGTGAGAAAATGGAAAAACCTAAGGAGAAAAGAAAAGCGCCATTGGGGGAAAGGGGGCGGGGAGCGTGGATTTGAGTTTGCGGGATTCCATATGAGGATAGCAAGTGGAAAGGGAAGTTGCCCTGAAAGCAAGGAGAGAGCTTCAGCGACTTTAAAAGGGGTGGCGCCTAAAAAACAACAAACGGAGAGGGGGGAACCCGGACCAAAAAAACAAAAAATGGCAGGAGAGAAAAAAATGTTGCGGGGGAAGGGGCGCCTGGGGACTGGGGGACGGGGGAGGGGGTCGCTTCCCATTGGGGGAAAGGACTCGCCAAGGAATTTCCAAAAAAAAAAAAGACCGAGGAAAGCAAAAAAGCCGTGCGGTGAAGGAAAGGGCCTTTAGGGGGATCCAGCAAGGGTGGGTAAACACACTCGCAGTCCGCGTTTGCGCCGGTGGGGGGAGGGACACTGCCGGAAGGCTACATGAAGAAAGGGAAATCGCGGTGGGAAAGGACCTTAACAGAGAAAAAGCCTGGGGATTGCGGTCAGCGGGAAAGAAGACAAGGGGCGGATGCCTCTCTCAGTGGCGGGGAGGGAAGCGCGTAACGAGGGAGAATCTGCGGAGAAATGATGAGAGGTCCTTCGAATTCAAGGAGGGCTACACAGGTCCGCACGTGTCGCGAGGCAACGAAGGCGGAGGACAAGAGCTTTCATGGCACAAACCGCCTTCAAAAAAAAAAGAAGGTTGACGACGCAGCCAAGAAGACCTAACATTGAGAACCAGAAAAGGGGGGAAGGAAAAAGCTACGCCGGAGGCAAGAAAGCCAATTTTAAG
>Ga0179593_1459527_pt1 | contig 25945 bp, 51 predicted proteins | sample CZODoug2_1_08_16_FD_185931 | JGI IMG/M metagenome (GOLD analysis project Ga0179593, IMG submission 185931) | Vadose zone soil fungal communities from Angelo Coast Range Reserve, California, USA - CZODoug2_1_08_16fungal (PacBio error correction) | ecosystem: Environmental > Terrestrial > Soil >...
TAGCAACTTCAAGAATACGCGGACCCAAAAAAAAAAAAACCATATCCCCAAGTAGCAGCACAGTCCACTGAGAAACAAAAACATCACCTATGAACAAACCATGTGCGCCTGGCAAATGAACTCAACGGGGAAAAAACCAAACCTTAGCCAGGCATTAAAAAATGGAAGGGCGAAAAAAGCAGGTGCACCTTCAAAAACCGATCACAAGCAGACGGCAGTCGGGTTAATACCTTATTGGGATAACACCAAGAAACAAAAGGAAACTTGTTTTGAGCAAAGGAAAAAGCAGAGCGAAGATAATAACTCGTCGGCCGTACAACAGCCTATAGAGGGCAGGAAAAATAACAGCGTCCCATCGCGTCCAGGAAAACAAAAACACAGACATCTGAAGAAAATCCGAAGCCAAGTAAACTGGGACGTAAGAGTAGGGAAGTAAAAGAAGAACCTATTACAGAAAACTGACCCACATGTGCCAAAATGCAAGCGGGGCACAACGCGCCGTATCAGGGCCCAAAAAAATTTAACGCAACGGCAAAAAACAGGGCTCACCTAAGGATGCCAAGAAAAGAGCACACTAAGAAGCCTACAGGAAGCGAACGCAGACAACCAGAATACGAGTAAAAGTCGCTAGTAACTCCCAAAATAAAGAAAGGGGAAAAAAACTAGGAAAGTTCCAATCACAAAAGCGTTCGCCAAAAGAAAAAACGCCAACCCCAGTGGAGCTTGGAAATGTAACGACTTGCACGACCGCTTTCAGAAAGACCCGCCAAAAAAGATCCGCGCAAGACTAGGGGGAGGGAAAAGCTCTTCATACTTGAACAAAGAAAAAACACATTTCAGAAGCACTCTCCCCGGGGGCAAGAGAAAAAATCCCTCAACATCAGCGAGAAGTAAATAATCCGCAAAATAGACGCAGACTACGATAGGAAAAATTACGAAAGCAGGAAGGGGAACAAATGAAGAAAAAACCAAAAGCATCCTACAAAGAAGGATAGAGGGTATGTTGCAAGGAGATGCGCTCAGGGAGAACCTCCCATACGTAATCGCATTCAGAAATATTCACGCCGCTGGATTACTGTGGTTAAGATCAGCCCTCGCACAATCACATAAAGAGTCGAACAGCACCATAAATACGCCTCTCTTCTCACTTTTGTGAAAGAATGAGAAAATCAAAGGCCTCCAGGGGGAAGGGAAGGGGAAGAGGAGATGGGGGGGAGTGTGATGCGAGGGGAGAGGGAAAGGTGGGAGCGGGGGATAGGGGATGGGGGGTGAGAGATGGGTAAGGTGAGGGGGAGGGGGGAGGGGAGGGGGTGTGGGGCGGGGGGGAGAGGGCAAAAGGGAGGGGGGGAAGGGAGGAGCAGATGAAGGGGGTGGGAGCGGGTGGTGAGAGGGAGGGGGGGGAGGGGTATAGGGAAGGAAGGGAAAATTAACCTTTCAAAATACGCGCAATCAAGCAGCTCCAATTGAAACTTAACGCACCCGCAGGAGAGGGGGGACACTCAGCAAAAAGAAAAGAAGCAAGCCAGTAACTCTAAACCATATCTTGCAAACAACGCAAAACCAAGGGGGAACAAAAAGGCTAACCCCGAAGAAACCTACAAAAAATAAACCTCCAACATTCTAAAAAAAAGGGCCACCTCCAATAATCAAAAGACACAACACGAAAAGGTAGACACGGTGAAGGGGTCAAAACTCAATACAAATAAATAAGATAAGAATGAAAAGCCCCGCAAGTAAAAAAAGCTGCCTAAAAAGAAAGAACGCAGGGTCATCCTCCCAAGAAGGCACTAAAGAAAGGCGCAAGCACAAAAACTAGAATATAAATTTTGGGTCAACGGGGTGTCAGGGTCGGGTAGAGTCGCGGGCCTGGGGAATAGGGATTAAGTGTGGGAAGGAGGGTAGTGTCCTTGGAATGGTTAGAGGGCACTGGAGGGAGGACTGTATTCGCGCGAGAAAAGCAGATGGATGAGATGTGATCGTAAGAAGGGCGAACGGTGGAAGACTACCCGCTTCAAACACTCCTGCCCCAACAAGCCGACGACTGTTCGTTCCTCAGAGATAAGCCCGTCTCGGGGAAGGGCAATCAAAAGGAGGCTGCACTCGGAGCCACTAGAAGACTTGAAGTAAGCACCGGATCCAGACAAACAGTCTTCCCAAGACCAACATAAATGGTATCCACACCTGCGCCTCACGTAAAGGCAAATCAATCCTCGCCGAAGCAAGAAGCGACCAATTCTAAGAAAGGGGAAAAAGCAACGAAAAATATGAGGAAACCGCAGAATCCAAACAACGAAGGGGGAAGGTTGCAAGGCACTTCTCTGACAAACGGCAAATGCACGAAATCATCGAGGACTAGCCAAACAAAAAGAGTAGGGGGAGTGGGGGCGGCGGTCTTGAGAAGTTCAAGGGGGGAAAAGAAAAAACCAAAGATACCTTTCCACCCCCCCGGCAAAGCACAGAGGACACGTGCAAGTACTCTTGTAAACCGGGGGGGAATCTGTCCACTCTTAATATCGTAAGAGAAAAGGACAATCAACTCACAAGAAAAAACAATGAAAAGTCCCCAAAAACAAGGGTCCCCCTCCCACAAAATCAACCGGGATATCGAACACAACAGAAAAGGGAAGTAGCAGGAAAGACCTATAAAAACGAATTGGCAGATAAGGGACCCGTGTTGAACAATCAAGAGAAAACCCTCCATACACAACCATCAGGGGGTACGCTGCGCGGAAGAAAACCCATTCCGGAAAAAAGGCTAATACAAGGTAAACAAATTACAGAGAACGACGGAGCCTCCCTTCGAAAGTAAAAAATCGAAAGAGGAGGAAAAATCCAGTGGACCCGCAAAGTCTCCAAGAATCAGAGAAAGAGAAAAAAAAGTAGAGCACACTCTTTTAGCTGGAAGAACCCTTGGGCATCTAAGGTGTCCCTTGTGGGTAAATTAATTGCAGCTATGTAAACAAGAATCAAAATAAGTACCAGGGACCGGCGCCTCCAAGGCATAGGGAGGAGGAGGGAGCCAAAACTAAGAATGCTCCACCTGTCCTCTCCGGGAGCCAAACAATACTATGTGAAAAAGGCCCAAAAAAAAGAACAACTAAAAGCTCTCTATCAAAAAAAAAAAGTAGGAGTAGGAAAAATAAAGGGTGCTTTTCCGCCGAGTTGTTGGAGGAGGGGGAGGAACGGTTGGGCATATGTTGGGGGAGGGCTTCGAGGATTACAGGTGCACTTCAGGGAATGGGGGAGAAAAGCAATCCGACACGGTGGCGGCGAGGGTGAACGAGGGAGCTGTAATTGGGGGCGGGTTTACATAGGAAAGAAACAAAAGAGGGACCAAATAGATCAGGCGCACAGAGAAAAGACTATGATTTGTTTGGAGGGAAGATGGAATTCTTTACTTGGGGTGCCGGTAAAACGGAACTGAAAAAAGGGGAGAGGATCACGAGGGTGTGAAAGGGGATCCGGAGTGGAAAACGAAATGGGGGAAAGGGAATTGTACGCGAGGGGGGGAGATTATGAGGAGGAAAAAAACGGGATGTTTGCTAGGGGAGGGTGTAGGAAAGAAGTCTTGGGGTTTCCAAACGGGCCTGATAGGAGAATTATGGACACAAGCTAGGCGTGATGTTGATCTAGAAAGGGTGAGGTTTTGGTAAGTTTTTTTGGGTGGTGGTTACGTGGGTCATGGGGTTGGGTTAAGGGGTTGGATGGGCCCGGGCGGAAGATGGACGGGGAAGATGGAAATGATTGGGAAAAAGTAGAGATTAAGCAAAGTTTACTATGGAGGAAGGGAGGAGTCTGGGGTGGGGGCGGGAGCGGGTCCCGCTGAGACAAGACAAGCCGCACTACAAAGGATAAGTTTGAAGAAATAAGTTGGAATTTATGGAAGTGCCGGGTGGTGGAAGACATTTCACTTATTGACAATTCCAGACGGGGATGGGGTACGGGTCGGGCGCGGGGGGGGACCCAGGGGCTTCAAAGTATAGGAGATTGAGGGGGGGGCAGCAACGGGGGGAGTGGTAGGACGAGTGGTTTCTGTTAAACGAAAACGCGGCGGATCTGATCTGGTTGGGATGTAAATTATGTTGGCGGTGGTGAAGATAGGTTTGCTGGGATCAGGGGAATGGCACGCAGTGTGGAGGAAGGGTCGCGGGGGGGTAAATTTGCTTGCAAAGGGGAAGGAAGGTTACTGGGGGGGGGGGGATTCGAACCAAAAAACGGTGTACTTGGAAAAGCGGATTGGGGGGAGGGATGTAATGGGTAGGGGTTTGGGGTGAAGTAGGGTAAATTGAGGATTTGCATGGGGAGGATGGGAGGATGCACGGGCTGGGAGGTGGGGGAGAGGCAGCGGGGTTTTTGCGCGGTAAAGTGGGATAGGAGTGGGGGGGAGTTGTGAAGAATTACGCGGGCTACTTTAGGCGCCTGGTTTCGGCTGGGTGGAGGGGGGGGCGCGTTAGCCATGTTTCAGGTATTTGTGTGGGATTGGGAGGGGAATGGACGTGGGAGGACTTTTTTGCATGGGGTGGTGTCGATATAGTGCTGGGCTGTGCTGTAGAAGAAAGGGGAAGGAGTGGTCCTTAACGTAGAATGGGTGTCGGGGGGAAGGCTGGTGTGAGAAGAAAAAATTTTCAAAAAATGGGGCGAAAAGGTGGGGTGCTTCGGGTCCAAATTTTGAAGGGATGGGATAAGAAAAGGGGGGGGGGGGGGTCTGACATATCAGTCTGGGGTGGAAGCGGTGGGACTAATGATCAATACCGAGGGGCGGATTTAATGAGTTAAAGGAGAGGAGTGCCAGTCGATGAATATTAAATTGGGACCAGGCGGAGAGTGCTTTGGGGGGGATTATGTTGGTGGGGGGGTGGGGAGAAGGTGGCCGATTGATGGTGGAGGAAGGAAATAGTATGAGTGGGGGAGGAGGGCGATTGCAGAGGGCTGGTGCGGCGTATTGGTTGGGCGGGAGGGGGGGGAGAAAGTGGGTTGGTTTCTATTTAAGGGGGAGAGGGGGAGGAGGGGGGATACGGATGTGTTTGGGGGAGTGGTGGGGACCCATCATGGACGCAATTATTGCGCGGTAATCAGGGTGGGGGGGGTGAGGTGGGAGGGTTACTAGATTAAAGATCTTAACGCCGGATCCAAGAAAGGGCGGGTTGTATGACTTATTTGGGCATGAAAAGAAGGAACGGGGGTGGGGGGGTGATGAACTTAAGAGAGGGGTGAGGATCATGAGTGGAGCGGTGGGTACGTACGTGAGAAAGTTTAATGATACCTTGGAGGAAGGGCGAGGGAGGATGTATTGCTGGGAGACGGTTGGGGATGATGTTTATGGGGAACAATACTGGGAATCGGTGTAGCGAGGGGGGAGGACGTAAAGTGTTGGTAAAGGGTCTGGTTGTTGGGGGACGCAAGGGGGCAGGGGACCAAGGTGAGGAGAAAGGTATGGACTATCATGGGGGGGCGAGGAGTTTATTTTGGATAAGAGCAGGAGGCAAGGGAGGGTGAGGGAGCTTGTAGGGGGGGGGGGGGATGTGTCATCTTTTCAGTGCAAGGGAAGAGGATCAAAAGGAGGTCTTAAGATGGGGTAGGTAGGGTTTGAGAGGGGGAGGTGATCACCAGCTAATTATTACTATGGGCAGCGGCGATGATGGGACCGGTTTCCAACATTACAGGGGGGGGCGGTGTTTGGGAATCCAAAAGAAAAGGGTGGGGGAAAAATGGGCGAGCCAGGAGGCAGACTTTGGGTGGGGAATTTTCCAATAAGGGAGAGTATGTGGGGGTCTTGAAGAAGGCCTTGGGAAGGTGTCGTGAAATGACGCGCAAAAAAGTGGGATCTGTTTGTCTGGTCTTGGACGGGGAGCGCCGGGTGGGGTCGGATGTTGTGTTAAGACTTGATTTTAAAGCACGGGGGGGGGAAAAAAAAAGCTGATTTAGCGAGGGGTAAGGTCAGAGGGAGACGAGAGTGGGGGCAGTACGGTCTGGAAGATTGGGAGTTGATACCTACTGCAAAACAAATCGAGAAGGAAGAAGCGCTTCTTGTTTCTTAATATACGGAGATTGAGGTGGTTGTGGCAGAATAAGGAAGGCGAGGGTTGGCGGATCAACAGTGGGGGGTGGTAAGTGTCGAGGGGATTGGGGAAGACAGTGAAGGGGTGTGAGCTGTTATACGGCTTGGGGTTTTGGGAAGAAGGATACGAGACGTATCGGGGAGGGGGGAAAAGGGTAGAACTTTGGGTTTGGAGCGGAGGAATTATCGGACTTGGGGAGAGGGGGCATTTTGCGAATAACCAGGGGAGGGGGAAAAGCGTTATTACATCCGCTGTGGGGGAAAGGGGGGGGAAGAGATCGGGGGGTAATTTGTCTTCGGCTCAAGGAGCCGAGCAGAGTGCATACTAGCAAAAAAAAGCACCAAACAACTAAAACTTGCTCAAGGTAAGGAGTTTACGGATGGTAAAAAAAAAAGGGGGGGGGGGAAAAAGAAAGGCTAAAAGTTTTTTGGAGGAGGAAAGAAGAGGATGTTGATCTGGGGATTGTGGAATCATCGAGTCCGGGCGGCTTTGGGGTTGTACAGACTTTTATACCTGGCGGTGGCATGAGGATGCGGGGATAACACTCAATACCCTTAGTGTGGGGGGGGGGGGAAAAAGCGGAAAAAACTCGTTTGATGGTTGGAAATGAAGAAAAGGGGGCAGAAATCTTCTTAAAAGATCTGATTTCAGAAAGAAGAAAAATACGGGAAAAGAAGGGGGGGGGGAGGGAGTCTTTGAGAGCTGGACGAGGAATTACGCAAGGGAAAAAAAGGGTGACGGACATCTCACAACAACACAAATTATTAGGGGGGATGAGGATTACAAAGGGAAAAGACAGGCAAGGATTACGAAAAAAACTCAAAAAGACAACGAAAAAAGAAGGAAGAGGAAGCACGGTTCTTTCAAGAAAGCACTATCTAGCTTAGCAGAGGAATCTGACGTCCCGAAAGTGGGGGAGAGGCACTCCCAGCACACCGCGCAGCAAACTTCTTTGGGTCACTGACCAAATCAAGGGGAAGGAGTTTCAGGAAAAAAAAAATCCGAATACCACTCACTAGGTAGAAAACAGGGATGAGGACTTTCCCACACAAAACTCAAATGCTTGACCAAGAAAAACATCAGAAAGGTTCGTCAGAAAAGAAAACATGAGAACGGATCCACTGGGGGGGAGGATCCAGGAACGACAGGACTGGGACTAAGTTTGGTGGGGTTGGAAGGGGGGGGGGCAAAAGTCTTTAAAAAGGAAGGGAAAAGAAAAAAAAAGGACCAAGTCTCAACCATCAAAGTCCGAAACAGAAAAAAAAAAAGCACGCGAGACGTTACTCATCAAAACTCCAGGTCCTGGAGGAGCCACATCCTGCAAACGCGACCAATCAAATCAACTCAACTGAAAAAACAGCAAAAGGCAGGACCACCGCAAACGCAGAGTCTGTCCGAGAAAAAATTCCCCGAAAGGAGCAGCGAAACAAAGGCAACTGAGCTCCACAAGAAGGAAAGAAAAAAAAATCAAAAAATGTGCCGCACTTAAAGGGTCGAGGAGAAAAAAAAGGAATCGAAAGAGAAAAATGTACACACACTCCCTCAGAAAATTAGAAAGGAGAGGGTGGGGTACAGCAGGAAATTCTTTGGGAAAAAAAGGAAAGAGAATTAGTCCCGACGGCCTCACAAGAAACGACGGGACAGAACCCGGCAGGAGAGCGGAGATCAGAGCCTTCTCTAGGCGAGGACAAAAAAAAAGAGAAAAGAGGGAGACCCCCATCCAATCGAAGAAAAGCAAACCCACTTTGTCTAGCGAAGGGTTGGAAGGAGACGTAACAAGGAGAACTCCCCTTAACAGGGGTCACAGTAAAACCCCGGAGAAGGCTAAGCAGATCAAAATGGAATGCAAAACTGAAAGCCGTTGGATAAACCAACCCGCCAAAGGGGGAAAAAGGGGGGGGGGAAGAAATCAGAGAAGAAGGCGAAGAGGAAAGAAGATTCTGACCCGGAAAAGCCTAGTCTGTGGGAACATTCCAATCCCATCTGTCAGCCCGCGATAGAGAATCACCACGGACAACGACGAAGAAAGAAACAACATATAAAAAAAGTCAGGAAGGCTCTAGATACACCTCATAGCAAAGAGGAAGGCCATACATGAAAAAAGAAGGAAAAGACAGCGGGGACACAAAAAAAGTGAACCACCCACAACGAGGGGTCAAAAGGTGTAAGCCTCCAGGATCAAAACCGATAAAAGGGGGGTAGGGGAGGAACCCTAATCGCCAACAACAGAAAGAACAAAAACGCCGCCCCATCTAAAAAAGAGGGACGAGTAAACGTAGAAAGGGACTACTGAACTCCAAAATCACAACAAGAAAGGCAGAAATAGATTGTGGAATCACCACAAGAGGACTAAACAGTCAAGAAAACGGGACAACCAGCATTGCTTGGACTGTAGCTGCAGACGGCTTTAAGAGCGAAAAGAAACGACCAAAACCTGAGAAAAAGGCTGTTATAACTCTGATCTTACCCTCTCCTGGAGCAAATCACAAACAAAGAGGATAAAAAGAGAATCTCCCCGTATAAACAAACCGACCAAATAAGCAAAAGCCAAAAAGAGCATAAGTCTACGAAAAAAAATCCAACTCAGGGGGAAGTCGGCAATCAAAAATCCCGAAAGAAAAAAAAAAGAACCCCAACCAACACTCATCCGAACGATCAAGAGGGGTGGGAAATCTATCCGAAAGAAATAGACACGCAGGAGAGTAACAAGGATCCGCAAAAGCGTCAATGAGAATTAGCCTCCGCTCCCAAAGTGGAGACGAAAAAAAAAAACAGGAAAGAAAAAGAAAACAAAAAAAAAAAAAAAACAGAGAGAAACAAAAACACAAAAAGAAAAGAACGCCTCGAGGAGAAAAGACTTCAAAATGGTGTGCCTCTCCAGGAAGGGGACGCCCCCAATTGGGGACTTCATCTGCTACAAATCCAGCCGAGCCAAGAAGAACATCCGGCGAGGAAACTCCTACAGATCGCAATGACGGACACGAGCACTATATCGAGCCCCAAAATAACCAATCAGGGGAAACACAAAAGGATCCCTCATCCACCTAACAACATAAATCAACCGTCCGCAGGGCGCCGAAAAAAATTCAGATATCAACAACCCTAGCCCTCGGCTGCATTAGGGCAAAAAAGAAAGTAAAAAAGAAAAAAGAATATGGGAAACCCAGCCATAGACCAGCCAGAAAAAAGAACTCTAACAGGAAAAACAGAACGCCCGGTGGCGCACGAGGACTAAGAAATAAGTCGATAACGAAGCAAACAACCAGAACCCTAGGGTCCTAAAAACCCACCAGAAGCCGCTTTAAAGCCTAGTATCCGGGTAAAGGAAAAAAGTAAGGAAAAAAGGGCCAACAATCAATCAATTAACAATACCTCCTCCACAACGAAATATGACAAGGGAAAAAAACTAGGATAACAAAACAGAAAACATAAATTTTTCAAAAAGGCAGACTCAATCTAAACGGAAAGCAAATACAAAAAAGCCGCCGATAACCAAACGCTAAAAGAAACTCAGAGAAGACGCACGAAACCAACATACAAAAAACTCAGCAAAAGAAAGAAAAACCGCCCGGAAGGGGGGGTTCATTTGACGTCGCGGACAAAACGCAACCTACAGAATAAAATTCTATTCTATACACAACGAGAGCACGGGGGGGGTTGTCGAGGTAGCTGAGTTAAGAGGAAGAAAAACAAAGGATCTTAATCCACATCTTAAAAGTGATGGGTACTCGTCTACTGGTTAACAGGGGGACTGAGGCCCCACTGGAATTAAAGTTCCGACGTCCCTCGCTAAAAAGAGAAAAAAAACAGGGACAAATTCCCCAAACAAGGGGCCACACCCGAACCACAAAAAGGGAGGGCGAACACCGAAAGGCCTTGAAGGTAAAAGGGTAAACTGCAGGGAAGCCAGTGGGTGCAAAAAAAACTCTACACAATCCCATAGCCGAAGAAAACATGGGGAAGAAGACATTAATAACCCATAAGAGGATGGACAGGAAAGTACACTTAACTTCAAGGGGAAGGAAAAGCAGGATAAAAACTCCACAACGCTAAGACGGAGTACGAGAAAGACGGTCATACTATCCATTGGGCCTCACAGGAACCCAGATCCGGCTCCCCGCTCAATATAAGATGGGTTCTAGGTGCACACTGTGGGGAGCGAGGTACACTGGTAGGGTAAATATGAGGGGTGTGAAGTAAGAAATCCAAAAAGCAAATAATAAAAGTAATCATCTTAAAATCAAAAGGAGAGGCTGGTCAGAGGAAAAAAAAACTCGCAAAACTACCTCCTAGGTCGCAAAGGAGACGGCTAATAAAAGAAAAACCACTGTGAAAACTCAAAAAAATACGCCAACTATTGGCAGAGCCAAGCGAGCAACAAACTTTAGGAAGATATAGAGGGGGGGAGGGATACCTCAGGTTTCTAGGGGCAAATGCTGGAGGGAACCGCGTGTCTTGTTTATGTCTTCTCTGGAAATTGGGGTGGGAAAAAAGGAATGCGGATTGGCGGCCGAAATACTATGGGGGTCTGCTAAGGTTTAAGAAGTATGGAAAAGGGGGGGGGGGGGGTTAGGGACTTTACCTAGGTAAAAAAAACCTAATAAGTTAAACAGAGAACAGATGAAAAGGGGAGAAAAGAGAAACCGATCTAGTATTTTGGTTTATTTCACTGGAGTGGGATGAAAGGGAAAAAAGGTGAGGGGGTCGGAACTCATAGTTTCTCTTTGAAAGAGCAGTCGAGAGGGGGGGGTGAGAAGGGATTCATTCGGGGGGGGGAATGGGGTAAGGGTACGGGAAGAAAGCGCTGGGGGTGGCAGGAAGGGAATCAATTGAGGAAACCAGGAGGGTGGGATAAACTGTATCTTTGGAAAGGAGGGGTTAGGGATGTGCAAAACAAGGGTCTTATCTCCAGTTATGTGGAGAGGGGAAGGAGCATTAAAGGAGGTGATGGGGGGGTGGGATCAGGGATACACAAATTTTATTGGGGGGGGAAAGGGTGGTAAATTTGGTTGGGGGGGGCTTGGAAGGGGGGGGTTTTGGAGTGGGGATTTTCCCTGGGCCGGCGGGAGCGGAATATTGGAAGTGGGAAACGGTGGAAAAGAGTGCCAATGGGAAAAGTGAAAAAAGGGGGAAGGGTTGGGGGCGTTCCCTAAGGGGGAGGAGTTGGTGGGGGGGCACCTGTAAATCGGGCGGGGAAAGAACGACTGGGTCAATTGGATTAGTGGTGTTGGATGGCGGGAAGTTTTTATGGTTGGGGGAAGTGACGTGTTTGGGTAAGACGAAGTGCAGTATTTCCTCAACTTAAAATAGGGATGGGGTGTAAGGGAGGGAATGGGGTTTTCTCCTGGGATGGGTCAGGGAGGCTCTACGGGTAGGGGAGTTCAAAGTCGATTGATGAGGTCAGGATGGTTGTGCTTCGATGTAATGGGTTGTTGGGGAAAGGGATGGTTTCGGGGGGACGAAGGGGTGGGTGGGTAAATCTGAGAAGATTGGGGGGGGGGAAGGGGAGGTTCGGTTTGTTCGAAAGTTGTAATTAAAGGGAGTGGGGGGGGGGGAAGGGACCCGGAGACGGTTACAGGTAGGGGTATAAAAGCTGTTGGGGTGGGGGGAGGGGGGAATACGGGTTAGGGGGGGGGGGTCAATTCTTGGTTGAGTGGAGGGTGGAAAAAGGGGGGAGGTGGGGAGATGCAACCGTCTGTCAATTATTTTTATTGAGGGGAAGAGGGGGGGGTGTCTTTGGAGGGAGGGGGATTTTGGAATTTTGAGGGCGGAAGTGACGAAGCCTAAAACCGTGGTCGGGAGAAAAAGAGTCGCTGGGGAGTTTCAATTCGCAGGGGCGTGTCTAGGGGGGGGGGGTTGGGGGCTTAGGGGGGGGAGCCGGTGGGGGGCTGCGCTGAATTGTGGAGCGAGAGAGGGGCTGTGTGGCTTCTAGTCTTCGAGGGGGGAGGAGGGGGGGTGTTAAAAATAATGCTTTGGAGGTATTGGGGAGGCAGGGAGGACAGGGTAGGTCCCAAGTGGGGGGGGGGGGAGAAAATGTTGCTGAGCGGCAATGGGGGAGTATTGGGGTCCTGCGATTACTTAGGGAGGGGGGGGGGGAGGGTTGGTATTAAGGTTTTGAAGGAGGTACTGGAAATTAAAAGGATCTTCTATTAGGAGGCGATGACGGCGTTGGGGGGGCGGAATTTCGAAGGAAAAGAAAGTGAAACCTCTGGGGGGGGGTTAGTTGGGGTTGGGGTTGCGGGGGAGTTGGGAAGGGGTGAGGTAATGGAAAACGAGAAGTGAGGGAGGTTGAGGGGGGGAGGCGCGATTGAAGGAGGGGGGCTGGATTTATTTAAGGTAGGGGGTAAAGGGGGGGGGGGTGAAATTGGGGGACCAAAGGGGAGAGGGGATCAGGGTCATAAAGGGTTGTTGGTGTGAGGGGAGGGAAGAGCAGGGGAACGACAACGGGGGCGGATACATGGTTTTGAAGGGGGGTGAGAATGAAAGGCAGGGTCGGCAATAAAAAATCCCAAGGAAGGCCAAGAAAGGGAGGGGTTGGGGGGGTCGTAAGCAAGAATTAAAGAGAGGAGGTGGGAAACTGGCATGGAGGACCCGTTAGGAAAAAGCGGGTTATTGACTTAGCGATACTTTAAGCGCCGGAGGCGGAGATTCTTTACTGCTTGTAAAATAAAGGTGTGGGGGGAAAGGATGTGTATAGGGGACCATAGGTGGAATCTGTGGAATTCTCGGTTCTGCTGGGGTGTGGGAAAGAGGCAGCGAGGGGGGGGACAATCTGTTATGGGTTAAACAATGGTGAACTGAGGTTCTTTACTCAATGGAAGGAAGTGTGAAATTTGAGAAAAATAAACTTGTTATTTTTTAGCTGGATTAGGGAGAGGGGGAATGTTTTCTTCCCGGGAGATCTCAGGGGTTCTACTGTGTAGGTGTTGAAAAGGGGAACATCGGGAGGTCTTCAAGGCAGAGAAGTTATTATATTTCTTCCTTGATTTGGACTGGGAAAAAAAGTGTAAATGGGGGTCTTTTGGGGTTGAAAGAAAAACGGAGGCGAAAGGTGTTAAATTTTCAGGTCGAGTCGGTTTTTTATTTTGGGCCAATGGGACGGGGCGCGATTGTTTCCTTCAATGCGGCTACGGCAGTGGAAAAGGGTCTTCATGACGAGCAAAAAAGAGGTTAAGGTGTTGCGGGGAAGGGGGACTGGGGAAGGGAGGTCGGGCTGTTTGGGGGGAAGGAGGGGTCAGAGCCGGGAATGTTGCGGGAAAGAGGTCTGGCGGAATAGACAGAGAGGGAGGCAGGTGCCTAATTGAGAGGGATAAAATGGCCCTGGTAAAGGAGGAACATCGGAAGTAAGAAAAAAGTGAGAGGAGGTTGTTCTATGAAATTAGTTATTGTGTGGAGAAAAGAGGGGGAACCGAATTTTGCTTTATCAATGGTGTTGAGTGCGAGGTTTGGGGTGGGAAGAAAGAGGGGTACGGGGGGTGAGAGTTTATAAGGCGTGGAAAGACAAGATAGGGAGTAGAGGTGATGGCATTTGATGTGGGATAAGGGGGGGGGGGGGGCGGGGATTGGGTCGTCTGTGCAAGGATTTGGAGGAAAACGGAGGGGGGGAGGAGCCTCTTTGGTGGGGGGAGGTTTAATAGGGGGGTTAGGGAAATTGTTGGAGTAGGCGCAGGGAGAGGAAAAGAGTGCGCGTTCAACAGAAACTTGGAGAAAAGAATGTCTGGTAAGGATTTTAAAAAAATGTGAGCAGGAGAAGGCGTGGATTATTTAATTATAATTCGGCCGGGGGGATGGAATGTAGGGAAAAAAGCTCGGGGGGACTTCTTGGTTTAAGTTTCATCATCACTTGGTATAAAAAGAGGCGGGTGGGAGTATTATTCGTTGAAAAAAAGAAAAAATGGGGGGGGGGGCAATGTCAGGGCTTGAGGGAGTGTGTATTGGGGGGGGTTACGGGGGGAACGTTATTTCACTTAGAATCTGCGGTAAGATAGATTCGTCACGGTACAGAAAGAAAGAATGGGATACATATTATTGGGTGAAAGGGAAGAGGGCCTTCTCTGGAAATATTACGGGCACTGGGGAAGAAAATTGTTGGCTTACCTCTATCATAAAAAAAGACACCGGGAGGATAAAAAAGAAAAAAAGGAAAAAAAGTTTAAGCGGACCCTGTAAGAGTAAGATCACTAAGAAAAAAACCGAGGAGTTCCGCAAAAAAAAAAAGAAAATCCTGAGGAAACGGGATTCGAGCACGAAATAAGAAAAGCTAGTCGTATCAAGAGGAATATGTCAAAAAAGGCAAGAAAAGGGAGGGGTCAAACAAAAAGACCAAGTGGGAGACACTTACTGTTGAAAAAAAATTACACTCAGTGTGGTAGTGGACACCAAAATCCCGAAGAAACTAGATTTATTACATTCTCTTAACAAAAGACAACTAATATGGGTGTCACATCCAGGAACAAAGCCAGCGGAGCGCAAGAAAGAAAGGAGCCTGCATCAAGGGGGCGTAACATCTTAAAAGCGGAGCAGTAGTCGATTGTGTTGGGACGTGTGGTGTGAAAAGGAGCACTAGTGATAAAACTAAGGCCCGAAAAGACAAAGCAAAACCATAAAGAAGGTCACGGGAAGATCCAAAAAAGAACTATACTGGGGGCGACACGGAGCCGCGACCTGTGGGACCTGCCGTGATCAACATCTGCAAACATCCCGATAAATGGACCTCACAAGAAAGAAAAATTATAACCATAAGAAAAGCTCTGTAAAGGTCAGGAGGAAAAATCCCCTAAAGAGAACCTCACAAGTCAAAAAGGGGAACTTCTTCAACCAGCCCATACACACTCAAAAGTCACAGGGGAAAAAAACGGCGCCGATAGGGGGAGGAGGGGGGAAAAAAACCATATAATGGCCAACAAGGAACAAGATCATTCGAAAAATGTAAGAGGGACAAGGAACGAGTTCTAAAGAAAGATCCAAAAAAAATGTACTAAAAAAAGGGACTGTCCTCATCGACCGGACATAAAGATTTGAATACAGAAAGGCCTGGAGAGATAAACCCGAGTACCCAAACAGACACAAAGGAGGCTAAAAAAAAAGGACATTCTACATCAAAAATCAAAGAGTGGCCCGTTTCCGGCATGAACAACAAGTGGAAAAGACGCAGTAAGAGACCATCAGCCGCTTCAGGGGCACATAAACCCAAGCTCGCAGATAGACAAATGGAAAGGAGAAGGTTGATAAACCCAAAAAGAAAACAGGTGGGAAACTGGGTGTTTACAATCAAAGAATCTCCTCCGCGAAATCTTAATAAAGATAGTCCGGGGAACAAAAGGCTCAGAAGGGGTTGAAATTTCAAAAGAAAAGAGGTAAGACCAGCGGAAGCCTCAGGGGAAGGACAAGAAACACAAAACATCGGAAGAAATCAAGCATACAAGGTCAAAGCCGCTCGAATCCACAGTAGAAGTCCAGAAGAGGGGGAGACACCATGGCCCAAATGAAAAGAGGGGGACAACAACGAGACGGGTGTCCAAAATTGAAGGGGGCCCAAGCCTACAACCGATCGGAGGGTAATCAAAAGAAACCAGCAAACCAAAAGACAGGCCCAAATAATCGAGCCGTGATCTTACAACGGGAAAGAGGACTAACTCTCTCAAAAGAAGGGCCAGCACGCGATGGGGAAAGAAAAAACGAGGCTTATTCTCAGCGACACGCCTAAAAACGATTTCGGTGGAAACTGCGGGGACAGCGGACCGATCTAAAGAAAAGGCAAAAAAGGAGTCCCGAAGAGAGGTGACCTCGTACGGAAATCCTTGACCCAAAGAAAAAAAAACAGTAAGTAGCACGCGAATTCGCCCCGGAAAAGCACAAACAAATCAAAAGACCGCTCATCAAAAGGAAGGGACTAGGAGTCGAAAAAACCCACTAACTATCTTTAGGACGAAAAAAAAAAAACATAATACCGGTACCGAAAAAAAAAAAAGAAAAAACAAAAGGAATCTCCCGAGGGAAAGGTTTTAAAGAGGGGCGAGGGGGTGAGAATAGCAACGGAAAAGACAAGGAATAGGGGAATTCCCAGAATCCTTCTCTTAAGTATCGTAGAAAAACGGGAGAAAGAAGAAAGAAAGGGGAACCCCAACAGACAAAAGCGGGAAAACGTTCAAAAGAAGTCATTTGGATCGAGAAAGAAAAAGAAAATTCCAGCACAAATTGGAAATGCATCAAAATCCATCCTCTAAAAATACCGGGGGGGGGCCGTCATGTCAAAAAGAAGACATGAAAGTTCAGCAAGAAAGGATATCGGGGAAAAGGAAAGGAAGACGGGAATTCAAAAAACAAAACTCCGCACAACGAAATCATCCATAATCCAACCAATCAAAGAAACAGGAGACGGGAAAAAAACACCAGAGAATCCAGCAAAAAACAACAATACCCGGGGTTAGTAGGCAAGAAAAACAAGCAAGGAAAAACTACTATTTCCCTCCAAAAAAGAGAAAAACCCGAGAAAACTAAGAACAGCCCCAAGGGAAAATCACATCCTCCGTCAAAACTAATAACTAATCAAAAAAAAAAATAAAAAAAACGATTAATAAAATCCACACAAACAAATGGTCTCAGAGGAGGGGGGACTCCTTTTCCCTCCAAAGTAACTTCCAAAAGAGAAAGCAAAAAGCACCAAAAATCCATCATAGGCACCCCGTATCAGATAGGCTGACAAAAAATACAAAGAAGGGGATCCAACCACAAAATCACAAATCGAAGAAGGCAGCATCCAAGCACCTCTAAAGAGGCAAAAAGGACTCATACTCCCGAAAAAAGGGTCTCAAAGAAAGAAGAAGAAAAAAATCAAGTAGGAAGGGAAACAGACGGGGTCCCTTATGCTGCAAAAACCTGCATAAGAAGAAATGATCGCCAAAAAAAGCAGAAATGTTGGAAGGCGGGAGGGGAAGTGCGCCGGTTCAACAAGAAAAAACCAAATCCTACATGAGGCAATAAACAAATAACCAGCCCACTTAGAAGGGGTACCTTTGAACAGGAAAGAGTACTAAAGACTCCGCTCCAAAGCCCTCAAAATCACAAAGAAAACCACTGCAAATCAATTGACCACCCTCCACAAAATCACCGGGAAAATAGCTCCCAAACATCATCCTATCATTATAAGCGAAATTAAAATAAGATGAGAGGGAAAAGGGGTTGTGCAAAAGATAAACAAAAAAGACCCGACAAAGATCCGAAGCAAAAACTCAACCTCATTCTCGGAAGAGCCAAACCCTCCGGGTGAGGACGAAACGTCAAGGAAGGGGGAGCCACCTCGTTCACTAAAAAGCTCGAAGGGAGACTGAGAGATAAACTAACTCCATCCTTTTGAAAACCAAAAAACAAATCCATACCATCTCCCACAGAAAAAGAGAAGAAAGAGGGGGGAAGAACGTGGCGAAAAAACGGTGGATCCTGTGGGCCAGACTGGGGGGTTAATTTGGAACTTACTATTTCCCAAGAAAGAGCACGCTTACAGGGCAGAAAGAAAAAAAGGGAAGCGCTTCGATTGCAGAAGGGGAAAGCCGAACCGGCCAAAAAAGTAATCCAGAAACGGGCAGCGAACAAGAATTTAAAAATCCTAAGAAAAATCCGAAGAAGTAAAAAATATCTCAAAAACAAAAGGAGAGAAAAGAAGGAGGTGGGGGGCTGGTTCGAAGAAAAGGGGGATTGTGGGAGGGGTCAAAGTCTTTGGTGAAGGGAGAATGTATTATGGGAGACTTAGGGAGGAGGGCGGGAGGTCTGAGAGGGGGGAAATCCTACTGCTTGGGCAGAAGAAAGTTAAAAGATTATTTGTTGGGGAGTCGTGGATATTAAGAACAAAATTTCCAAAACAGAGAGAAAGGGTAGGGAACAGAGAAAAGAGGGGGGGATATGTTTTTGTGGGGGGCAATTAGTGAGACTTGGGGCGGGTTAAAACGTAATTCTAAAAGAAGGGGTAAGGTGAAACAGAGGGGTCTAGCAGTGGGGGGAGGGGTCCTATTGGCGGACGGAAGGTGTTCTTGGAACTTGCCGAAGCCATTGTTGTTGGCTATTAGAAAGCAATGAGGGCCCGGAGTGTCTCAGTTAGTTTCTTTTTTGGGTAGTCGAGGGGAAAAAAAAAAAAGGGCCTTATCGAGGCATTGGGGGAAGAATCTCATAGGATCGGGGGAGTTTGAGCTAGCCAGTGAGGGTTGGTTTGGAACTTTGTTTTTGTGGGGGAAGGGCAGGGGTTTTCCACCTTTTGTTTGGGTTCATGGAACCTCTGGGGAGGAAAGAGGGAAGGAGAAAAGAGGCCAATTTTTAATTAAAAGAGGAGGCAAGGGTTAGAGTTGGCGTGTCCTATAAGTGGTTTTGGGGGGAGTTTACGCATATGGGAAAAGTCAATACCGGCAGGGACTAAAAAAGCTCATTTTGGTTGGAGAGAGAGAAGGGGGGGGATGGAGTGCAGGGGGTTTTGTTGAAAAAAAGCAGTGCACTTGAGGGCAACAGAGTGATCTCGGCGAGGGGTGCGAATTATTTGGTAGCAGGAGGAGCTAAGGGTTCTGGGCATCGGCTTTTAATAAGTATGAGTGGGGTCCTGAGTCGTTGGACGGGATGTTGGGTAAAGAAAATTTGAAAATTGGGGCGGTGGGGGGGGGGGTACAGCCCTGGTTTGGTAAAAAAGGAGGGCCGGGGCATCTGAACTGAAGGGGAGTGGTACTGTTTACTTTGGGCTGCGAGGGGAGGTGAGGTATTAGGTAAAATCTCGGGTACTGTTAGGTAGATCTTGGGGGGGGGGGGCCCATGTGGGTCGTTAGTTGGTTTTGAAAGGGAAAAGGTTTGAGGGTGAAGAGTCATTAGGAGGGGATTACACTCTGGAGTATGGGGATCAGTTGCAGAGGGGGGTGACGCGGGGCAGGGGTTATTAGTTGTTGGGATTGGAAAGGGGAGGATGCCTAAATACGGAACGGGGGGCTCTTATAGAGGGAGGCTCTGGAGTGGGCGAAGGAGAGGTTGAGGGGGGTTAGTTGGGGGGTGAGGATGGGTTGTTTGGATGGGGGTAAGGTGTTGAGGGGGGGGGATCAGGGAGATAGGGATGGCGAATGTGAAAGGGCGATGATCTATTGCGATTGGGGCTAAGAATCGGGGGAAAGGTATTGGCGCTGCTGGAGGGGTAGCAAGTTGGAGGTAAGGGGGTGTCCTGGAGGGTTAGAGCAATGGGAAAGGGTAGTGGTGAGAAGAGAAAGGGGAGGGGGGGGGATTGGTTCTGGCGCATTCGGTTTGTTTCTCAAAACTGGGGGGATGGGGACACGGTGCTAACCATACTCTTCTTAATTATGTGAATAATTGTACGGTCTGAATGTAGATAGATGGGAAAAGTTAAGCGGAGAGTGCTTGGGGAGATTATTTGGGGTTTGGGTTGAGGGGGGAAGGGCAGTTGGAAGCGAATTTAAAGAAAAGTATGGGGGGAGGGGTCCTTTCTCGAGGAAAGCTGGAGGGGGGAGGAGAGGGGTGTCGATTGGCACCGGTACGTGATTATGGGGGGGGGGTGGGAGAAGGGAAGGAAAAAGAGAGCAGGGACACAAAGGTATTAGTGGAAGGATCAGGGGGGGGGGGGAGGGATTGCGACTATTCCATGCTCGGGTCAAAGCAGGAAGAAATTCGGGGGGGGGGTTGATGCGTACGTGAGGACGGGGGACAAAGGATGTTTGGATGACGAATCTATTTAAACGTGAGGGAGTGAATGCTAAGAAGTCTAAGGGAAATTAGGCTGGATACTGGGAATGAAGGGCTTGTGCCTGAGGTTGGGGATGAGGGGGGTTTGGAAGGGACCCTACTTGGGGGACGGTTGGACAGCAGGGTCTCGGGAAAAAAAAAGGTGGAAAGGATTCTTCTGCTTTTTGTGTGGAAAGAGTAGGGTGGGACCGGGGTGGGAGGAAAGTCATGGAGCATCATGGCGATGAGGTAGGAAGAATAGCTCGGAAGGTGATGGGGTGATATTTCTAGTAGAGTGGGGACATGAAGACGAGGATAATCGGTGGAAGGGGACTATGGAGTTTGAAAAGGGACAGATCGTCGGGATCCGGCCGGGGAAGAAGTTATACATCGCAGAAAAATGCGATGATTGACCAAACACTTTACCATTTGTTGGGTGGGGGTTGAGAAGACTTCGAATGGGGAAGGAGGGGTCGGAATAGGGGGGGAGCGATGAGGCGGGGGGTGGAGGGCAACATGTACGGCATGCCTGATTTGAAAAAAAATGCAAAACGGCGCTGGGGGGGTTTTTCAGTTACCATTGCGAAAGGGGGGGAAAGAGAGGGTATTTTTTGGGGAGGAAGGGGCGCGTCGGTGTGTGATTGGGGGGGAACGCGAGGGACAAGTCTAGGGGTATCTGAAAGAAGGAGTGCGGCGGGGGTGAAACGTGGTAATTGAGAAGGGGGGGAAGAGTTGTAGCTTGGGGAGGGATCGCCTTGGAATGACACGGGGGCTAGGTGCTTCTAATTTATTACTGAGATTGCAGGGGGGGGGAAAGACACTGGCTAGGTCTGAAAGAAAAAGGTGAATTTTTATGGTCAGGGGGGGGATTGGAAAGAAAGGCAGGGGGGGGGGTTGTTATCGGTTATACGGGCGGTGGGAGGTTGGGAGAATCACGTGGTTTTTCTAATGGGTAAGTAATGGGGGGGTCGGGGGGATTAGCGGGGGGTCAACGGGAAGGAAATGTGGAGACTCCAACAGAAGATAGCGCAAAAAAAAAGGGGGGGGTTGCTGTGGGGGAGAGGGGGAATGGGAAATTAAGTTGTTCGGACTCTTCAATATGATACTCTTCAACACTCAACAACGTCTCAATCTTAATGAGGTGAAGGGGGAGGGGAAGAACACTTGGGAGAGACGAAAAAGGGACTTCTTTTTCTGGTGACTCTGGTTTTCAAGGTTGATTTGGTAAGAATCTCTGGATTTTGGAATAAAAAAATGTCATAACTGTGGCTAACGTATGCTTGTTTCTTTCATTAGCGGGGGAGAAACGAAAAGAACTTGGTTATTCAAATCATATTGATAGGGTGTGATTAATTTAAATGGGGGAAAGGGATGTCACTTAAGAGGAAAGGGCGAATATTTAAAGGTGAAGCCGGGCAGAGAGAAGGAGTTGTGAAGACCTTTCTTCGCTGGAACGGAGAAAGAGAATGGAGGGTCCGAGAAAGGGCGCACAACAACTGTAGGTAAATATATATATTTACAGACCCAGGAAAAGAAAAGAATCCCAGCTAAGCCATTATTAAGAAAAAAAGACTTAGACGAGAAGTTCGGAGAAGGGGGAAAGAGGAGGACGTTAGCTTGGAAGATCGCGGCAGTTCAAGCAAGGGAGGAGAAATCACACAAAAAATGCATGTGCAAAGGAAAAAAAAAAAAAAAAAAAAAAAAAAAAAAAAAAAAAAAAAAAAAAAAAAAACAGGGTATTGATTGTAGAAAAAAGAATCCGAAAAAAAAAGGAAGCCATATATGTCTAAGGGGAAACCAGAAGCCAATGTGTGGGGGGAGGAAAATCCATCAGAGCTTCGAAAGAGAAGAAAAGATGAGCCTCCAAGGTGGATCCAACCGTACACCAAGGTCTCAAGTTGGTGTGGGCTTGTGTGAGCTCTGACATAGAGACCTTCTCAAGACAAAGGAACATCAAGAATTAAGACCAACTACCACCCGCAGAAGGACGTTCCTTCAATCAATACCTGTGTCATGCGTCGCCAAGTCCGAAACACAGCCCGCTAAAATTCCCAAACGATAACAGCTCCGCCGCACCGAAGAAGAAAGTAATCAGAGGAAAAAAAAAAAACTAAAGTATACTCACCGGATCTTCGACAGAGCCTCAAAAATACAATGTTTTCTCGCACATTAGGAAAGGGGAAAACACTAAATAAGAATATCACCGCCAGGAATTCTCAAGGTCGGGGAAGCCTGACAGGGCGATGTCTCCATAAACACAAAAAAAAAAAAAACACAGAAAACAACCCACCCCCGAAAAAAATTAGGAAGCAATTGAGAGCCTTTGAAAAAGAACGGACAAAAATACATGAGGAAGAAAGCCGCGCGTCGAGAGAGAAAAAGACAACAAACAGAGGGAAACAACGCGCAAAGTCAGGAAAAAAGAACAAGGGGCACTTTGCGCATTCAGAAACACCTTTGGAAAAAAGCGCCGGGGGGGGCATAGCCCGGCCCGTCCCTGTGAGGCACAAAACAAAAGCAAACGCGATGAAAAATTGACACATGATTGGTAAACCACAAGAACAAATGGTACGGGTTTGACATGCAATAAGCGCGAGGACGATCGGGAGTCTGAACAGGATCAAGCCTAAACGGCGTTCCAGGGGGAAATACCCGGATCCCGGCTCGATTCAGCGGAAGGCAAAAAAAAAAAGAAACGAGCAAAGGCTCAATACCAATTCAGGGGAAGACTCATTAGCAAATCCTCCAGCGAGGGAGGATACCATATGACCACAGGGGTGCCCATGCATCAAAACACTCCTCAGTTACCATGGGGGGGGCAGGGCCTCTCCAAAAAAGAAAAATGAACCCGAAAAAAAAAAACCCAAAAAAAAACCCCCCCCAAAAAAAAAAAAAAACCCCACCCCCCCAAACAAAAGAAACACCCAACAACCCCCCCCACCCCCCCACCCACACCCCCCGGGGGGGTTGGGGTTGTTTTTTTTGTTTTGGGGGTGGGTTTTTTTTTTGTTTGGGTTTTTTTTTTTTTTTGTGTGGTTGTTTTTTGTTTGTTGTGGTTTTTGGTTGTTTTTTTGAAAAAGGGTGGGGGTTGGGGTTTGTTTTTTTTTTGTTTTTTTGTTTGTTTTGGGGTTTTTTTTTTGTTGGTGTTGGTGTTTGGGGTTTTGTTTTGGTTTTTTTTTTTTTTTGGTGTTTTTTGGGGGGGGGGGGGTGTGGTGTGGTTTTGGTGTGTTTTTGGGGGGGGGGGGTTTTTTTTGGGGGTTTTTTTTTTGTTTTTTTTTTTGTTTTGGTTTTTGGGTTTTTTTTTTTTTTTTTGTTTTAGTTTTTTTTGTTTTGTTTTTTTGTTTTGTTTTACACCCCCCACTCCCCCCCCCCCCATACAACCCCCCCCACCCCAAACCCCCCAAACCCCCCAACCCCCCCAACCCCACCCCCCCCCCAACCCCACAAAAACCACCCCCCCCCAAACCCACCCCCCCCCCCGCCCCACCCCCCCCAACCTCCCCCCCCCCACCACAAAAAAACCCTTGGGTTATTGGGGGTGGAGAAGGGATGTGGGTAACGCAGGAGGGTAGAGAGGATATAGTTTGGCGGGGGGGGATTCGAGAAAAGATAGAAGGAGGAATGGGGGGGGCTTGAGTAGGAGGAGTAGAAAAGTTGGAGCTGGTCTGGGGGGGGGGGGGGAGGGAGGAGGGAGGGGGGGATAGCACTGAGGGGGGGAAGAGAGGGGAAGGGTGGGGTGGGGGGATCATTAGGGCGGGTGGCCGGGGAGAGAGAGGGGGAGTTAGATGAGGGAGGGTGGAGTGTGGGATGGAGCGGGGGAGTTAGTAAAGGGGTGGGGAGGGGAAGGAAAGGCAGTGGGGTGTGGTAATAAGGGAGGGGATAGTTGCTGAGGGAGGGGAGAAATGAAAGGTGAAGAAAAGATAAGGGTGCCCGCGAGGGAGTTACTCCTCCGCCCCTCACGACCGAAGGAAAATACGCCCTGTGCGGGCTCGTATCCCCCACCCCAAGGTGCGGGAAACGTATCGTAAGTAAAACGCTCACAAGGCCGACACAGAGATTCGTCAAAAACTCTCCTGGTCTACGCCCAAAACGTACGAAAGGAACAAAAGAAATTCTGTGGACTCGGGCGGTCTGGACGCGCTTCAAGAAGCGAAATCCACGCCAAAAAATGGAGAGCGACTAATTTGATTCCTGAGGCCAGGTCCTCAGACTGCAGAACCGAACAAACAAATCGGTAGAAACAGACTCTCAACTGCAAGACGCCAGAAGGGGAACCCTCAGAAGAAATCAATCACAGCAGAATACCGTGCGGATCCAGCGTTCAATTAGGGAAAATAACTTCCAAAGGAGGAAAAAAGAAAAACCGCCTCAAAGCAAAAGAAAACGCGGGACAGGTTGGGGAAAGCCAGCAGAGAAAGGCATCCGCCCCTTCATCGAGGGCAAGGCCAGCCGCGTCCAGGACAGAAATGCCATCCATAAAAAGAATGCGCCACCCAAACACCCAAAAACACACCACAAAAAAAAAAAAAAAACACCCACACAACCCCCCCCCACCCACCACCCACACAAAACCATCACCAATAAAACCACACAACCAACCTCACCAAAGAAAAAAGGAATCCTAGAGGGCCGTATTAAAATTTTTTAATCTAAGCAAAGAACCCCCTCAAGAAACCATTTTTAAACATAATTTCAAATCCATCAAAATCGAAAAATCCCGGAACAAGCTGAGAGGAAACATTAAATCCTGAGAAAATCGAACAATGAACTGAAAAAGCAATATATCTATGTCACAACCAAACAACTCCCCAACCTGGAGTCCAAGGGGAAAAAAATGAAACAAATAAAAAGAACATGAAACAACTCCGCGCCAAAAAAACCAACATGAGACAGATACCAAAGCCAATTAGCAAGCGTTGCGTACAAGGAAAAATCAGCAAAACGAATATAAAAAAAGCCCCGCACTCAGGAAAGAAACCATCTGGCCTCTAGACAAAAGCCCGTCCGGTTCATCAGCCCAGCCGCAGGGAAAAAACTCTGAAAAACTACATAAAAAAAAAAACTAAAAAGAGAATACCCCCCCAGAAGATTGGGTGCTCCGAAGGTAAAGGGGCGAAAAGGGGGTCAAGGCTACAGTAATGGAAAAAAAAAAAAGTAGCGCAAGCAAACATGGAACAGCGAAACGCCTCAAAAATCCGCGCGACCACCCTGATCATCAACCAGTAGGACACAAATACCCCGGCCACATAGTCACCAAAAATAAATCCATAGCTATCATGCAAATCACACCTGGAACATCATAGCCCTGATGCCGAGAAATAGACCAGGTCAGAAAGGCGTAAAAAATAGGCGTAAAGCCGTTAACACAAGTCCAGTATTTTGCATATAGGGAGGGGTCTTCCCCAACTACCGCAAATAAATCCCAAGTCAGAGGCCACAAAAAATATAGAACTTGTTGTGGGCCGGGCGTGGGCCACTATTCAAAAAAAGGCAAAAACATAGACAGGAAAAAAATAACGGACATGAGGCAAACCAAAACGGGGAAACCGTGCCGGATCGAATTTTGGTACCATTTTGATGGAACCTGGAAGTACATCGCCTCTAAAAAGGGATCCAACTCACAAGAAAACCACATTCAAAGGGCAACGAAACACAAGGGTAACCAAAAAATAATTCTGAGCCAAGACCGCACAGGTCAGGATGAAAACAACTGATCCGATAGGCAAACAAAGGGTGTGCACACAAAAGAATGCACTAAAGACAAGTCAAAAGGTAAAGAAGGAATGACACCAACCGATTGAAAAAGGAAGGTACACGTAAGTCAAAGCCACGAAGGATACAAGCACCACCCCGATGGGGTAGTAACACAATCGAACAAGCTGCGGAAGAAAGAAGGGAACACACAAAATCAGAAAAAGAAAATCAAACAACACAAAATCAAAAAAAACGGCAAAAAACGAAGGCTGGCGCACCTGGTGGAAGCTCGTGTGGGGTTATGCCATTCTGGGGGGGGGGGTTGGAGGAAAGTATGGTACGGGGAAGCGGATCAGAGGGAAACAGGCAGCCTTCCCAAGAAGTGTAAGCTTGAGACAAACAATCCGGCAGCAAGAAGAGAAACGTAATCACGAGACAGGCAGAAAAAAGATGTTAAAAAAAATACCAAAAAAACTATGCGGAAAAGCGAA
>Ga0179593_1815425_pt1 | contig 25944 bp, 52 predicted proteins | sample CZODoug2_1_08_16_FD_185931 | JGI IMG/M metagenome (GOLD analysis project Ga0179593, IMG submission 185931) | Vadose zone soil fungal communities from Angelo Coast Range Reserve, California, USA - CZODoug2_1_08_16fungal (PacBio error correction) | ecosystem: Environmental > Terrestrial > Soil >...
ATTATTTCCCCCCCCCCGCCGTCGGTAGTCAGGGAAGGGGGGGGGGGGGGAGAAGGAGGGAGAAGAGAATAAAGGGGGAAATGAACATGTCATGATGGATCGTTGGGGGGGGAAGAGAGTGGGGCCTCTCTTTCAACATCGGCCCACCGGAAAGGGAAAAAAAAAAAAAAGTGAAAGGGGGGGGGGGGGATGGTGTACCTGAAACGGGTCTTCCGGAAGAAAAAAAATTGGGGCCGACTCCTTCCTTTACTATATGCCGGTCCATGAAAGGGAAAAAAAGGAAGGGGAAAACACGTTGCATCTTTGATAAAGGCTGCCAAGATGGACATATTCTTTCCTGCCGGCAAAAAAAAAAAGGGGGGAAAGCCCAGCATTTCGTGGGGAGGGAAGGACATTCCATATTTTCTTAATACGCGATAGGGGGAGAGAAGGGGGGGGGGGTGGTTGACGAAGTCGAGCCAAGGAAAGGGAGGGGGGGGGAAGGGGGGAAAAGGTTACATACAACTATTTTTTGTTTTTGTGGAGGGAAGGGAAGGGAAAAAAAAAAAAGCACGGGGTCCCAGCCAAAAAAAACTATGTAAAAGGGGGAAGGGGGGAAAAACCGTTGGGCCGTCTTTCCTGTCGCTCGCGGGAGAGAAGAAAAAAAAAAGGGGGGGAAAGGTTCCCCACGTAGGAAAGGAGAAAGGGGGGGTCCCACAACCCGTGGATGGCCCAGAAGAAGGAAGGGGAAAGGACGAGGTCAACTCCCAAGAAAAAAAAAAGGGGGGGGGGGAGGCTGACCAATCTCTGACAACCGGTTACAGAACATTTCCCCCGCACAATTAACGGCAAAAGGAAAGAAAAAAAAAAAAAACCCGATGGATTTTTTGGGGGGTGGAAAAAAAAAGGGAAAGGGGGAAGAAAAAAAGTTCTCCGAAATTCCTTCCGCTTTGTCGCGGCCCGAAAAAAGAGGGGGGGGGGGGGGGAAGGGAGAAAAAGAAAAGACGTGCAGAAATTTTGCACACCCGTGAAGGGGAAAAAAAGAGGGAAGAAAGAAGAAGTGAGTTCTTAGTCTAATAGCATCGTGAGAGTCCAGGACAAAGAAAGGGGAGAAAAAAAAAAAAAAGAAAAAAGGCCGCCGGAAAAAAGAAAAGGGGGAACTCCGCATCTCTCATTTGTGTGAACCTCATTAGTAAGGGGAAAGGGGAAAAGAAAAAAAGATAAAGAACGGTGTCGGAAAGTAAAAAGGGGAAAAAAGGGGGGCCCAGGAATGTAGTCCCTAATTCCTCTCACTGAAGAGGGAGAAAAAAAAAAAAAAAAGAAAAAACGCCGGCCCAAGGAGGGGGGGGAGGAGAAAAAAGGGAAAAACCGATGCATCATCTTAAAGATCGTTTCCTATAAAGTGGATTGGAAACCAAAGAGGAAAAAAAAGAAAAAAGGTTAAATGGGGGACAACAGAAGGGAATCACGTGGACTTCGTTTGAATCCCGACTCCGGAAAAAAGGGGAAAGGAAAAAGGGGGAAAAAGGGTAGGCATAAAGAAACGGGAAAAACACTCAAAGGGAAGAAAAAAAAAAAAGAGGGAAAGCCTCCGCCGATGGATTGCGACGAATTCTCCAAATTTGTCTTCATACCAAGAGGAAGTAACCGCGGAATTATTTTTCGTAAAAGGAAGGGAGGGGGGGAAGAAGTGACCTAGCAACTACAATGATTGGGAAAGAGGGGGAAAAGAAGGAAAAAGAGTCATATCCAAAAAGGGGGGAAGGGGAAAAGGGAATCGCCGGGGGCTTATCCTCCCATAGGAAAAAAGAGGGGGGGAAACCGGAAGGGGGGGAAAGACCGGCAACGTTTCCTTGATCTGGACCTGGGGGGGGGGGGGGGGGGAAATGCGGGAAAAGGTCATCTGTCCCCTTACGCAAAGGGAAGAGGAGTCCGAAAAAAAAAAATGCGCCGTTCGCCATCAATTGCTCCGCTGGAAAAAGAAAAAAGGCCAAGAAAAGAAGACTCGGGTGCTCCATTCCTGGAGGCCGAGAAAGGGAAAAAAAAAAGCGAAGAGCTGAAAAAAGGAAAAAAGGGAGTTCTCGGCTCTGACATCAAGAGGGGGGAGGTGGAAAGGCCGAAAGGAAAGGGGCCCGACAAGGCCATCGTTTCTTTTCGTGCACTGAGAATCCAGGGAGGAAAAGGGGGAAAAAAGTGGAGGAAAAACGAGGGAAAGGAATGACGCGTTCTCTTTCTATTGGGCCTGAACGAAGAAAAAAAAAAAAAGAGGAACAAGTTCCAAGCAAAAAAAGAAGGAGCTGGCCGCGATTCCATCCTTCACTTTTCCTTCTGACGAAGAGGGGGGGAAAAACAGGAAAAAAAAAAGTAGGAGAGAAAAGCCCAAGGGCACTTCAAGTTGTTACTACTTCCCCCGCCACCGACAAATGAAAGGAAAAAAAGGGAAAAAAAAAAAGCATTAAAAAGAAGGATGGGAAAGTATGTCTCATATTTCCTATTTCTCCCTGCGGGGAGGAGGGAAAAGGAAAAGGGAAAGAAAGGGGAGGACGGGGAAAGAGATAGTTTCCGCTACTTCTTTATACAATCCTTAATATATGGGGCCTCGGAAAGGGGGGGAAAGAAAAAAGGGGAAGAAAGGAGGGGGAGGTAGGGAGAGTGGGAAAATGAAAAATTTCTCCTCGCATTCGCTGGGCCGTGAATCAAAAAAAAGGAGGGGAGAAAAAGAAAAGGAGGGGGGAGCCTCCAGGGAGAAAGAAATAGAGACTCAACAACAAACACCATTAAATTATTTCTTACCCTACAGATAGATCCAGCCGCGGATTGAAAAAAAGAAAGGGGACAAAACGTTGGGGGGGGTGAACCGGGTCGAGTCCATCCTCTTTGAAATCACGCCCCAAAAAGAAAGGGAAAGGCAAAAAGCCTATCGGGGGTTTTTTCCCCATCGAATGAAAAAGAAAAAAAGGGGGAAGAAAAAAGACCGGCCCGAGGACAACAGAGAGGAGAAATGAGAGAAAAAAAAAGAAAGTCTCGACTAGAGGCCTTCGCCTCTGTGAAAAAGCCGAAATTAACTAACCGCCGCCGGCAGAGGAAAGAGGGGAGGAAAAAAAAGGGAGCCACCAAAATTGAAATATTGAATTCGGCTTCATCTGAAAAAAGAAAGGGGGAGGGGGCCTGAAAGAGAAAGGGGGGGGGGGCTTCTATCCGTTTTGTTCGTTTTGTAAAAACTCACCAAGGGAAAAGAAGGGGAGAAAGGAGGGGAAAAAGTGCAAAGCCTTCTGGTGGCTGCGCAGCTGAGAGTCATAAGAGGGGGGGGGGGGGCCAAAAAAGAGTCGTTTTCAGCCCCAATCGAAATTATACGCCCGTCGGAAGAGGGGGGGAAAAAAAAGGGGGGTCCAGGAAGCCCCATCGTAACTCATCGACATGGATTCCAGTGCCCAGAAAAAAAAAAAAAAAAAGGAAATCCCTGAGAGGAAAAAGGGGAAAGTCCTGGAGACCCGACGATCAGAAACGAGGAAAAAAAAGAAAGCACCCGAGAAAGAAGCTTATTTCTATTCGGGCAACGTGAAAAAAGAAAAGAAGAGGTACCAAAAAAGAAGGAAGGAAAGCCCTTCAATTTTTTCTTTTAGGGGGGGGGGGAACAAGGAAAAAAAAAAAGGAAAAAGACCCTAGAGGGGGGAAGGGCCCTCAATTTTCATCGGAAAGGGGGCGAAGGGAAAACGGTCTAACTTACCTATACGGAGGGGAAAGGGAAAACTCAAAGAAAAAAAAGGTCCCAGCCTTAAGGAACGTTGGGGGAAGAAAAAGGGGGGGGGGGGGAGGTGAGAAGGAAAGGGGAAGGGAAGCCTGGCGAATTACTAATTGAAGTGCTTGCATGGGGGGGGAAAAAGGGGGAGGGTCCCACTTGTCGCCGGAGCGGGGGGAAAAAAGAAAAAAGAGGGAAAAGGAGGGGAGAAAATCCATTGCGTATTCCGGCAGGCGGGCAGGGGGAAGGAGGGGGAAAAAGGGGGGGTCGGAAAAAAAAAATACCTTTGCTCCCGCCAATGACCGGAAAGGAGGGGGGAAAGAATAGGGGGGGAGGGGAAAGGAAAAACCTTTTACGAAGAAGGGGGTTCCAGGGGGACCCAAGCCTTTTTTCTCTCCCCTTTAAAACAAACAAAAAAAGAGGAAAAAAGGAAAAAAGGAAAAGGGGGAAAAAAAATTGCCGTCGTGCTTTTGCCCTTGGGGGGGAAAAGAAGAAGTGCGGGGGGGGAAAAAAAGAAGAAGTCCGAGAAGCTTGGGGCCCTGGCAGGGAAGAAAGGAGGATGGGGGAGGGGAGGGTGGATGAATCTTTTCTGCGCAAGGGAAAAGGCAAAAAAATGAGCGCTGCGCCTTTCCAAAAAGGAAGGAAAAGGGGAAAAAGATGAAAGGGGGGAGGGAGGGGAGAATCTGGTCCCCTTGACTGAGAGAAAAAAAGAGGGGAAGAAAAAAATCGAGCCCATCGACCCTTGGTTTTTGCCAAAAATCGGGAGAAAGTAACTGTGGGGGAAAAGGGAGGAAAAACGCGGAAGGAATTCTTAAGAAATTCGGGCCCATGGGGGAGGGGGGAAAAAGAAAGGCCGGGGAAAAAAAAAATGAGTCTTGATCGTTCAAGTTATTTGGGGAGGGGGGGAAAAAGGGGGGGGGGACTCGAAAAAAAAGGGGGGAGGGGGGGGGGGATTTTCGACCCTCGAAACGGGAAAGGAAAAAAAAAAAAAAAAAAAAGGGTTTGTGGAAAAAAGCGGGGGAACAACCAAGAGGGGAAGAAAAAAAAACCGAAAAAGGGGGGGGAAAAAAAAGGGGGGCGGCCGGACCCCTTGATGGTCCTTTTGGCCAAACAAAACAAATAAAAGGGGGACTCCACAAACAAAAAATAGTTTGTAGGGGGGGGTAAAAGGGGGGAGAAGGTAAACGGGGAAACCATCCTCTTCACTACAACTGCATGAACGGAAAAGAAGAGGGGGAGGGAGAATCGGGAAAACAGCCAGAAGGGGGGGGAAGGGGGTTCACAAAAGAGGGAGGAGGAAAAGACCGTCCTATCCCCCAATCCTGGAAAAAAAAAAAGGAAAGAAGGGGGGGAGGAAAGTTCAATGACCTCCCTTCCTCAAAAGGGAAAAGGGGAAAAAAACCTTGGAAAGGAAAGGGGGGGGGACCAACCGCCTTCCTTTTGAGATGAAAAAATCTGCAAAAGGGTTTTCCCTCCATATTTCAGAAGAAAGGAGGGAGGAAATAATCAAAAAACACGGAGGATTATTAAAATATAAAGATTAGTGTTGAAAAAAAGGAAAAGGACCAGGGAGAAAAGGGAAAAAGAAAAGGGGGGGGTCATGATGGAGCGTTGTTTTCGAGAGTGGCTCTAGAAAAAAAAAAGGGACAACCAAAAGGGGGGGAAAAAGGTGAAGGCCTCTTCATAATTTTGCCGATAGGGAAGGGGGGGGGGGACCCAGAAAAGGGGAAAAAGGGGGGGGGGCATAGGATACTGGCTTCAATATGGTTATAGGACAGGGATAAGATAAAAAAAGGAGGGGGGAGGGAGAAAGGAAAAAAAGATTTCCTATCGCTATATGAGGGAGAGGGAGAAAAAGGTCGGGGGAGGAAAAAAGAGGGGGTTTTTTGTTTGTTTTCGTATCAGTGAGGTGGGGAGAAAGAAAAAAAAAAAACCCCAAAAGGGAAAAAAGCCTTTGCTGTCTTTCGGAGGCCAGGGACGGGGGTGGAGGAAAAAAGTGTCCACACAACCGGGGGAAAAAGTGGGAGGAAGGAGAGAAGAAGAAGGAAGGCTAAAAAAAAAAAAAAAAAAAAAACCGGGAAACAGAACATTCCCTCACAATAAACTTAAAGAGAAGAAAGGGGGGGAAAAAAAGGAAAAAAGAATCCCGGTGGCCGCGGCGTCCCCTTCTTTGTGTTTAGGCGAAAATGGAAAAGAAAAAAAAAAAAAAAAGTTGAAAAAGGAAAAAATTGAGTTCTTAGCTCTCTAATCGTGATGTCCAGGACAAGAGGAGGGGAAAAAAAAAAAGGAAAAGAAGAAGACTTCACAGCCCTTGGAAAAAAGGAGAGGGGGGTCTAAAAGGAAAAAGGGGGGGGGGCGCCTCAATCAAATATTCGTCCAACCGGAAAAGAAAAAAGACCGTGAAAAAGGGGAGTTCCCTATTTCTCGCACGCCGCGGGATCCGGAAAAAAAAAAAAACTGAGAAAAGAGGAAAGATCGGGCCGATAAATTTGAATTGGAACCCACGAGGGGGGAAAAAGCTGAAGAGAGAAAGGGGATCCCGACTTTCCGTCCCCTTTCTGCTGTTAAATCGGGGGAAAATTGGGAAGAAAGGAAGGAAAGCAACACGGCACGCCTTCCATCCTCCTTCCTAATGTATGGCCGACAGAGGAAAAATAGAAAGGAAAAAAAAAAAAAAAGGGACTAACGCTCCGTCGAAGTGACGCTAGACAAGAAATTGGGGGGGGGGAAAAAAAAATGGGGGAAGAGGGAAAGGGCTTTATCTCCCATCTCCACTATTAGTCCCGAGAATAGTCTTCCGGAAAGGAAAAGGGGGGTTTGGGGGGGGGGGGGAAAAAGTCATCATCTCTTCATCTTTCCGTCGAAAAGGGAAGCGGGGGGAAAAAAAAAAACCGTCCCCCGATTCACCTTTTTGCCTGAAGGAGGGAAAAGGGAAAAGGACCAGGAAAAAGACTCGGGTTCGCCCTCCTGAGGCCCGAGGAAAAAAAAAGTCAAAAAAGAGAAGGACCCATGCCAATCGTTTCTTCTCGTCTGGTCTTCCAGGGGAAAAGGGAAAAGCAAAGAGGGAAAAGCCAATGTCGATGCTTTCCTGAATGGGCGGCCCAAAAAAAAAGGGGGAAAATCTGAGAGGGGAAAAAAAAAAAGAAAGACCGAGCCGGTTTGTGGTCAACGCTTTGGCATGCAAGAAAAACAGGGGGAAAAAAAAGCCGGAAAGTTCTCTGAACTACTTCGTTCCCCGTGCCCCTGGTGAGTGGGGGGGAAAAAAAAAAAAAGGGATGGTTTCAAAGTGGACTAACTTCCCCCCCGCCCACCGACACTGCGAAAAAGGGGAAAGAGGGACGTTCCGGCTGTGTCACCTTCTTTCGCAGATTGTCCGATGGCCGATGAAAGAAGAAGGGGCACAAAGAAAAAAAAAGGGAACGTCTCGTTCGCCTACTTCTTTGATCACACTGCCGGAAGAGATGGGAAAAAGATAGAGAAAAAAGAGGAAAAAAGAGTTGAATGAAGCTTTCTGCCCCCCCCCGCTTCTCCAGTCGCTGGCCTTGAATAAAAAGAAGGAGAAAAGTCCCACCAAAAGGAAAAGGAAAAAAAAAATCCCGCCCCCCCTTCCTTCTTCTTCAACAGAGGGAAAAGAAAGGGAAAACGGTGGTGGGAAAACCTTTTACGACACCGCCGCTCCGGGTCGATTACCAGACCATCTTTGATGGGGAAAAAATTACAGAAAGAGGAGAATCGGCTTTCATCCCCTCCCTCTTTCAATCGCCTTGGGAAGAGAGAAAAAAAAAGAAAAAAAAGGGTATCAAGCCCGTCTCCCTAACTATACTTTATCGTGAAAGAAGGAGGGGAAAAGAAAAAGGAAGCAAAAAAAAAGCAATCCCGACATCTGACATCTTCTGAAGTATTCCCAGCCAGTGAAGGGGGAAAAAAGGAAAAAAACCGCAAAAGAGAAAACTTCCGGCCCACTTTGAATTAAGACAATCTCCTTCCCGTTTTGGGGGGGAGAAAAAGGAAACTTGAAAGAAAAAAGGAAGGGGGGGGGGAAGAGCCGGCCAGCCTGCCCTTCTGGTTGGCTGCTCATCGAGAAAGGGGAAGAAAAAAAAAAAAAAAGCGTGGGAAGGGGGGAAAAGAGGCCGGTAAGGCCCCGCATCTAAAGAATTACTCGTTACAGATAGTGAGAAAAAAAAAAAAAGGGGTGAAGAAAAGGGCACGCCAGCCACGCATTTCCTCTTAAAAAAAAATAGGGGAATAGGCACTGGAGACCCTACTAATCATAAAACCTATGATGGTAAAAAAAGGGGGTGAAGAGAATGCAGGGACACTGTTTCATCCCCTGACTCGGAATAGGTGGGGGGTGGGGAATAGATTTTCTTGGCAAAAATTTCAAAGGTGTAATACGGTGAACCTTTTGCTGCGGGAGAAAAGGGGGGGGAGGGAAAAAGGAAGGACGCGAAATTTATTACTTCATCAATAAGAAAAAAAGAAACTCAAAGAGGAGGGGGGTAAGATGGAGATAATCCCCCTGGCGATTCAAGGCAGAAAGGAAGGAAAAAAAAAAAAAAAAAGCTTATAAAAAAGGATTTCCCCACTGGGCTGTCAGGGAAGGAGGGGGGGGGGGAGGGAAGAAAAAGGAAAAGAACATCCATCGTCTTCGTCTTGCCGCCTTGCCCCGTGGGGGGGTGGGGGGGGGGGGGGGGGGGAGGAGACACAGGACCTTTTGTCCCGAAATAGGGGATAAAAGGGGGGAGAAGGATCTGATCCAGCGAGTCCACGTGAGCAGAGGGAGGGGGGGGACCCAAGGAGGGGAAGGAGGGCCTTCAGAGTGGGGTTCCAATCACTTGAAAGCCGGAAAAAAGGGGGAGGGAAGCCGAAAAAAAAAAAAGGGGAAAAAGTCGTCGTTTTGCTTGTGGCACGTGTAGATCGCGGAAAAAGGAAAAAAAGAGGAACCTACTTTGGAAGAAAAATGAAAAAAAAGGAAAAGGTGGGAAAAGGAATCTTGCCTGTGCGCGCAGGGGAAAAAAAAAAAAAAGCTTGCCTCCTTCCCTGTTCCCCAAAGGGGAGAGAAAGTTCAGGAAAAGGGGAAGGGCGGATTTTTTCTCCCTTTGGATCAGCTGGTCAGGGGGAAAAGAGGAAAGGGGAAAAAGGGGGCCGAGCCCGGACTCCCATCGGAAAGGGGGGGGTTTGGGGAGGGTTATTCTCTTCGGCAACAGGGGGGGGGTTCCAGGGGGAAGGGAAATGACGTAGAAAGTTCGGGCCCCCTGGATAGAGGGAAGAGGACAAGGGGAGAGGGGGTGCCGGGAAACACCTTTTCTGTTTTCCCGGTTTTCGCGCCGGGGGGGGGGGGAACCCGAAAAAACGGAAAAAAAAAAGGGGACAGCCCCCGGTTGTGTGGACTCACGGGGAGAGGGGGACCGAAAAAAGGTTTCTTCAATCTAATCTCCTAATACGCCCAAAAAAAAATTAAAAGGGGGGAAAAAAAAAAAAAGGGAATGGGACGTTTTCCTACGCACGGACCCAAGGAAAGAGGAAGGGAACTTTCCCCCATACAATATTCATGACTTGGGGAAAAGGGGGGGAAAAAAAAACATGCCAAAGAAAGAGGGAATGGGAGAAAAAAGGGAGGAAAGGAAGCCAGCAAACACCTAAATTCTTTCTGGGGACGGGGAAAAGGAAAAAGGGTGAGAAAAGAAACACGTCCTCTCCCCATCCCAGGGGGAGAGAAGAGCTAAGAAGAGACCGGGGGTGAGTTGAGGAAAAAATACGGGCTGGAAAAAAAATAGTCGTCGGGTGGTGGCCTCGAGAAAGAGGAATAAAATCGGCTGGGGGTCCTTGATTTTTTGGGGGGGAGGAAAATTAGCGAACAAAAAAAAGGCCGGGAGGCTGCCCCGTTCTTCCTCCTTCCCGCAAAACTACCCAAAAAAAAAAGGGCCCGTTGCCGGCCCTTCCGTTGCCGGGGGGAGGGGGGGGAAAAATAAAAAAAGAGGGACAAAACTCTCACCCCTCATTACAAGGAGGGAAAATGAAATAAAAAAAAAAAAAAGGACTACCGAAGGCCGGTGGTAACTAATTCTCTCCTCCCCACCAACAACGGGGGGAAAAAAACAAAAAAAAGGGAGGGGGGAAAGGAAGGAAATGTTTTACTTCCATCGGTGCGAAAAGGTAGGGGGGGAAAAGGCGTAAAAAAAAGGAAAGGGGTGGACACCTTGCCCCGGTCCCTTTTCTTGGGGTAAGAAAGAGGGAAAAGGAAGAAAAAAGAAAAAGAAAAAAGGAGAAAAAGGGGGTAAGGAACTTGACGCCATTCCATCCAAACCACGGACGGGAGGGGGAAAAAGGGGTGAGAAAAGGGAAAAAAGGAGAGAAAAAGCCACCATTCCTGACCTGACCTGTTGCACGGAAAAGAAAAAAAAAAAAAGGGGGGAGGAAGGGAAGAGGGGAATGCAGTTTTCGTGCTTGCTGGTTGTGTGGGGGGAAAAGGGAGAGGAAAGTCTGGGGGGAAGAAGGGAAGTAGCAGGGGGGTGGGTCGCCCCCGGCCGCATCCCGTTTTCCCAGCCGCCCGAGGAAAAAGGAGCGTAAAGGGGAGGCGAAGAGGAACGAAGGGGGTAGTTTTTCCCCGCGTCGGAAAGGGGAAAACACAAGGGGAAAAGAAAAGGAGGAAGGTAGAAAATCCCATTGCCAAATGAACTTATTTTGGATCTTACAAAGAGGAAAAAAGGCACAAGGGAAAAAAAAAAAAAAAAAAACCCTCTTGTTATTTTGGGAAACTGGAAGAAAAAGGAAAAAAGGAAAAAAAAAAAGACTCGGGGGTTCAGGCGAAAGAGGGGGAGGGAAAGAGGGGGGAAAAGGGAAGGAATCGCGGGCCAGCCATTTGAGTTGGAGAAAGGGGTCAAAAAAGGGAAAAAAAAAATGACGCCATGAGGAAAAAGCGCACACTTACTTTACTCGCACAGCCAATGGGTGTTCGGAAATGGAAAAGAAAAGAAAAAAGAAAAGAAATCGCTCCCTGCCCTTTCCTTCCTCTCTTCATGTTCCCGGAGGGGGGACGGGGTCAAAAAAAAAAGAAATAAAGCAGATATACCTCTTTCCACTCCACCCACCTCCTATGTTTGGGGGGGGGGGGTTTGGGGGGGGGGGAGGGGGGGGTGGGTGGTTTTTTTTTTTTTTTTTGTTTTTTGGGGGGGTGTGGGGGGTGGGGGGGGGGGGGGGGGTGGGGGTTTTTTTTTTTTTTTTGTTTTTTTTTTTTTTTGTGGGGGGGGGGGGGGGGGGTTTTTGGGGGGGGGGAGGGGGGGGGGGTGTGTTTGTTTTTTTTTTTTTTTTTTTTTTTTTTTTTTTTTTTTTTGGGGGGGGGGGGGGGGGGGTTGTGGGTGGGGGGGGGGGGGGGAGGGTGGTTTTTTTTGGTGTGGTTGGTGGGGGGGGAGGGGTGGGGGTTTTTAGTTTGGGTTTTTTTGTTGTGTGGGTTGTTGGGGGTGGGGGGGAGGGGTGTGGTTGTTTGATTTTGTTTGGTTTTGTTTTGTTTTTTTTTTTTTTTTTAGGGTAGTTGTTGAGGGGGGGGGGGGGTGGTGTGGTGTAATGATTGGGGGGTATTGTTATTGGGGGAACCGCCTGAAAAAGGGAGGAATAGAAAAAAGGGGAAAGAGCGGGCCGAAATCCAGTGATTGGAACCCCCTCGGCCGGCCCACAAGGAAAAAAAAGCACAAAACGGAAAAGAAAAAAAGGCCCCCGGGGGCCGGGCTGGTACTGCTGTCAGTCCCTTTGCGTGCAAAGGTCCCTGCTGACAAGGAAAAAGGAGGAAAAAAAGACAAAAAAAAAAAGAAGAAAAGAGGAAAAGGGAAGAACAGAAGAGGGGAAACCGCTGATTATTATTTCTACGCTTCCGGCCGAAGGGGAAGAAGGGAAAAGGGGGGGGGCAAGGAGGAAAAAGGGAGGGAAGGGATCGCCCGGGGGCTTATCTCCCATCTTACATAGGGGGAAAGGGGGGGAGTAAAAAAAAGGGGGGGGGATGGGAAATAGCATCGATCCTCGGTGAAGAGGGAAGAGGAAAAAAACAGGAAAAAGGAAAAGTAAAGAATGGAAATTTGCTTTCCGTCGCATAGGAGAATGTCAGAAAAAAAGAGAAGACCTTCTTGTTCGCCCTGCCTGAGGCAGAGAGGGGGGGGAAAAACTCAATTAGGAGGAAAAAAAGGGGGAAAGGTGCGGTCTCGTCTCGAACCATCAATAGGGGAGGGGTGAAGGGGGGGGGGAAAAAGAGGGAGCAAAGGAAGGACATCTTGGCTGGCGCACTTAATCCATTGTCGAGGAGGAAAGAAGGGGCAAAGGGGGGGAAAAAAGAGGAAGGGGGAATGACGCCGTAGTCGCTTTTGGTCACCCGCTTCGTCAATCCAGGGAAAAAAAAAGAAACTTGAAAAAAAAAAAAGAAAGGAAAGTTCTCTTAACGAAGTTCTGTGCCCGTGAAGGGGGGGGAGCCCAAGGGAAAAAGGGGATTCAAAGTTTACTAAATTCCCCTCACCGTACAAATTAAAGGAAGAAACCAGAAAAAGGAAGGGGGTGTTTCTCCTATTTCCGATGTCCGAGGTAAAGGGAAAGGGAAACCGAAAAGGAAGGGGCAGAGAAAGGGGAATGATAATTCACCCACCTCTGTTCGCGACTTCTTTCTACAATCTTAACTCATCATTGGCCCTCGTGCCAGGGGGGAGAGGGAAAGGGATTTAAAAAAGAGAAGAGAAAAGAGGGGAGGAACGAGCAGGAGACTGTCCTTTATCAATAGTCTTTAACTTCGACCCGAGCGAGGAAAGAGGGGGGAAAAAAAGTCCGGAAAAAAGAGAGAAAAAAAGAAAAGGGGAAGATGTAAAAAGAGCACGAATCGGTTTAAAAAGGAAAAGAGAAAAAAGGAAAAGGCCCATCTACTGCCTCTTCTAAAATCTTCATTCAAAAGAGGTAAAAAGAGGGTCAGAAAAAAAAAAGTAGGAAAAAAAAACACCCCCCCACCCCCCCAAGGGAACACATACTCCTTCCGTGCTTGTAATCCATCCCTTCGCGAACGAAGAAAGAAGGAAAGGAAAAGAAGGAGAGAGGTTCCGGCCGCCGAAAGGAAAAACGGGGGGGGGGAAAAAAAAAAAAAAAAGGGAAAAGAGGAGGAAAAAAAGAATTCCCCAGCCTTTTACCGTCTCCCTTACAAAGAAAGGGGGAGGCGGGGGGGGGGGAGGGAATCCAGAAAGAGCGGGGGGGAAGGAAAGAAGAAGGGAAAGGGGGGGGGGGCTTCGATCCCGTTGGGGCTTTGTAAACTTCACAGGGGCAAAGGGGCCAACCAAAAAAAAAGGAAATTGAAAAGGGGGAAAAAAAAAAAAAAGAGGAAGGGAAGAAAAAAAAGGGGAAAAAAGGAAAGAAAAGGGGGGGGCTTCCCTCGTGCGATTGCTCCTACCTCGTTGCCCAACGCGGCGACGAAGGGGGGGAGGAAAAAGGAGAAAAAGAGCAGGGGGGGGGGAGGGAAACTTTTTTTGTTGGTCCTCCCATCGTAATCCATGAAAATGGAAAGGAAGGTGGGGAAAGGGGCCAGAGGGAGGACAGAGAAGGAAGGGAAAAGGGGGAAAGGGGCAATCGCCTTTATACCCTACCTAGCATAAACTATTGAAAAAGGGGGGAAATGAAAAACCAGGAAAAAAAGGGCGAGGCTATGCGTGCCACTTTCATAAAAAGGGGGGAAAAAAAAAGGAAAAAAAAAGGAGGAAAGGGGGGGGAATCGAGTTGCTGCACACCGTATCAGTCGCGCAAGTGGGGGGGGGAATCGGGAAAAGGGGGGGGAAAGGGAAGGGGGGAATTTCTTGCGTCCCACGTTTCTTCCTTAACCAGATTAACCGCGATGAATGGGAAAAGTAAAAAAAAAAGAAGAAAAAACAAAGAAAAAAGGGGGAGGGAGAAGGGAAAAAAGGGGGGGTACGAAAAAAGATGGGGATATACTCCTCAAGCCCCCGGAGATGAAAAGGTTTCGGGAGGAGGAACCAGGGGGGGGGGGGAGGGGGAGAAAGGGCCCCCCCCCTGTTTGTGGGGGGGGGGGGGTCCCTTCAGGAACGGGAGAGTAGAAAAGAAGAAGAAAGAAAAAAGGAAGAAGCAAAGGGGGAGACTCTTCGCCAAAATCCCTCTCCTTCTGCTTTGGCCGCCCGTGCGTGGGGAAAAAAAGGGGAGAGAATTGTTTCTGAAAAAGACAAAAAAGGGGAAAAAAGGGGAAAGGGGGGGAAGAAAGGGGACGGTAGTCTGTGCTCCAGAGAGTCCCTTTGAGCCGCGCTTGGGGGGGGGGGAAAAAAAACTCTAAAAGAAAAAAAGGAAAGGGGGGACCGGCCAAGTGGGTTCCACCATCAACTTTACATTTTGATCAGGAAAGGAGGCGAACTCTGCAGGAGGGGGGCAGGGGGAAGAGGAAAAAGAGAGGGGGAGGGGGGCAAGTGTAGATCCTTTCTATCCCCAGGAGGAAGGGGAAGGAAGGAAAAAAGGGAGAGAAAGGGAGGACCCGGAACTCGTGATCTTGCATTCTTTCGGTGGGAATAGGGGGAGGGGGGGAAAAAAAAAAACAAAAAAAAGGGAAATGGAAAAGGGGGGGAAAAGAAAAAAAAGGCCAATCAGTGCGTGTTCAATTCTGTCAGTAAAGGGAGGAAAAAAAAGCAAGATGGGGGGGACCAAGGGGGGAAAAGAAGAAGAAAGAAAAAGAAAGAGGATTTCCCGAGCCGGATCGGAATCGACGGGTTTGCAAAAAAAAATACACAGAAAAGAGGCAGGGGGGGAAAGGGGGGGAGAAGAAAAAAAAAAGAGTTTTCTCTCTCTGCCCAAAAAGAAAAAAAGGAGGGGGGGGGAAAAACTGGGGAGGGAAAGGGAGGGGAAAGGGGCTGGATCGTGAATTTATTTGTGCGGAGAAACAGGGGGGGGAAAAGGTGTCAAGATTGGGGGGGAGAAAAGGGGGGGGGGAAAAAGGGGGGGGATTTTTTCGACCCAGGCAGGGGAGAGAAGGGGAGGAAAAAAGGGAAAAAAGGTTGTGTGGAAACTCACTTCGAAATTCACGACGCGGGAAACAGAAAAAAAAAGACAAAAAAAGGGGGGGCAGGAAAGGAGGGGGAAAAGGGAAAAAAAGAAAGGGGGGGGGGGGGGGGGGAAATTGTATCAACCTTGTACCCCTCTTCTGGCTGACAACGGGGAAAAAAAGGGAAAAAAAAAGGGAGAAAGGGAAAAAAAAAAAAGAGTTGTCTGTAAAACCGTGCCCCCCACAATATGCAGGGAAAGATGGGGACAAAAAAAAAAAAAGCAAAAAGAAAATCACGAAAACCAACGGCACATTTACCCGCGACGAAGAAGAGGAGGGGAACGGAAAAAAAGCCGTCTGGTACTCCCCCACGAAATCAGGGAGGAGGTCAAGGGGGGGGGGGGAAAAAAAAGGAGCTTCCTACCCAAATTCTTGAAAAATGGCCCCGTGTTTTAAAAAAAGGTGTTTTCCAGTTAAGGGGGTCAATAGAAATGGCGTTCAAGAGGGAAATCCTATCTCCCTTCCCTGAGGAGGAAAAAGAGGGAAAAAAAGTGGTCAAGGGAGAAAAAAAAAAAAAAAGGGGGGGAAGGAAGACACCGAAGGGGTCCCCTCTTCCCCGAAAAAAAAGAGAAAATAAGAAACCAAAGGAAGGGAAAGTAAAAAAGAACTAACCTTTCTCCATATGCATATACCATGGCATGCAAAGTAAAAAAAAACTAGAGGGGGTACAGAAAAGAGAGAAGAAAAAAAAAAAAGGAAGGAGGATTAACAAGATAGAGATTCTTTTTTCCCCAAACCGCCGTCAGGTAGGAAAGGGGAAAAAGTTTAAAAAAAAAAAGGGGGCCAGGGGGGAGAGGGAAAGAGGGAAAAAAGGGGGGGGGGGGGAAAGAATGGGAATCTTTGGTGGTCGTCAGAGAGGCGGACAAAGGAGGGGGACAAGGGCCCGGTCTTTCTTGGTGGTTCGCCGGGGGGAACGGGGGGGGAAAGGAAGGAAACCTGAGAGGAGGAGAGGACAGGGGGAGGGAAGGGGAAAAAGGAAAAAGGGAGGGGAAAAACGGTTTTGCCTAGTTCTCGCTGCTTCAAGAGGGGGAAGAAGGAAAAGCCAAAAGGGACAGGACACGGGGAAAAAAGAGGGAGGGGAGTCATTCCAGATTCGTAATCTCTCTCACTTTCGGGAGCGGTAAAGAAGGGGGGGGGGGTTGGGGAAAGAAGGAGGAGAAGGGAAGGAAAAGGGAAAAGGAAAAAAAACTATTTTTGTTTTTTTGGCGGAAAGCAGTGGGGGGGGGGTCGAAAAAAAAAAAACGGGTGGGGGAAAAACGTAAGGGGAGGGGAAGGAAAAAAACGTTTTGGCGGTCCCTTTTCGCGCTCGCAGTGAAAATAGGGGGGGTTTAAAAGAGGGGAGGGAAAAGACAAAGGGGGATGGCTTCAGCATGCCTTAGCCTCCACCTTTTGGCAAGGGAAAAGGGGAAAAAAAAAGAAAAAACGTGAGGGGGGGAAGGAAAAAAAGGGAAAAAAAAGAAGAAAAAGATTCAGCCTCATGTTTCCACCCCCCGCTGTAGGTGGGGGGACCAGGGGGGGGACCAAGGGAGGAAGGGAGAAAGATTATTTTGTTAGGCTAATATTACTCCAAACAGTGTGAGAAAGAAAAGGGAAAAGAGGGGGAAAGTCAAGAGGGACGCAGGGAGAAAGAGGGGGCATTGAGTTCTTAAGCGAGAAGGGAAGACAAGGAGAAAACCTGGGGGAGAAAAAAAAGAAAAAAAAAGAGGAAAGAGGAAGTGACGCGCACTGATTGGACTCTGCTCTCTCATTGTTGGGAACCTACCATTAAGAAAGGAAAAAAAGAAAAAACAGGAGAAAAAGAAAAAAAGAAAGAAAAGAAAAAAGAAGGAAAAGGAAGTATTCCTATTTCGCTCCACTCCTCCGGATCGCAGATAGAAATGGGGAAAAAAAGAAAGGGGGGACCGAAGGGGGGAAAAAGGGACAGAAAGAAAAAGGGGGAAAAAAAAAAAGGGGAAGGGGAAAAAAGGGGGAAAAAAGGAGGAAAGTATGGTAGCGAGTTACTTCCCCCGCCTCTGCTCACGTGAATCATAGGGGAAAAGGAAAACCAAGGCATGGTAAAGGGAAGGGAAGAGAGAAAAGGGAGGGGGAAAAGGAGGAGAGGAAACACGCACTTCGGCAAGCCGCTGCCCGATTTTATGCGGTACGTAGTCCTCACAAGGGTCCGGGGAGACCAAAGAGATTTTAAAACGGATGGAGGGGAGAAAGGAAAGGGGAGGAAAATGAGGGATCGCCCATTCTTCCCTTCCCTGTTCAAGTGAAGGACAAAAGGAGAGAAAAGAAAGAAAGGGGGAAAAAAGGGGGAGGAAGAGGGGGGGAGGGGGGTTGGAGTTTTGGGAGTTTCTTATGCGTGAAGGTCCCCATCAGCGCTGCAGAGGGAAAAAGGGAAACCGGGGGAAGAAGAATTAAAAAAAAGGGGGGGGGGGAAAAGAAGGGGAGGGGGGAAGGGGAACGTTCGCCTAATTTCGCTCGTGGATCGTGTGAAAGAAAGATTAGAAAAAGGTAAAAGAGACCAAGAGGGAAAAAAAAGGGAGGGGATAAAAAAGGGGGGCCCTCATCGCCTCGCTGCCTCTCCTTTCTTCCATTTGAGGTCTCCGGCATGAGGAAAAAAAGAAACTAAGGGGGTAGACAGGAAGGAAAAAAAAGGGGAAAGAAGGGAGGGGGAGAGGAAAGGGGGGAATCATGTCGATGAATTTCCTAATGTCGGCACAAAATTTCGCAAAAACAAAAAAACGATGAGAAAAAAAAAGAAAGATTGAAGAGGGGGGAAGGAAAAAAAAAAAAAATAGGAAAAAAGGGAATGACTTCTCGCTGCCGCAGCCAACCAGATCCTCCTGGCCGAGAATTGCAAAAAGAAGGGGAAAAAGGGGGGGAATGGGGGAAAAAAAGAAAAAAAGGGGAGGAAAAGGTACAATGCCCCCGCACCTACACTTCACTCGAAGAGACGGAAAAAAAGAAAAAGAACTCCATGAAAGAATGATGGGGGAAAAGGAGGGAAAAAGGGAAAGGAAAAGATGGCCGTCTGGCGTGCGCTTCTTCTCATTTTCGGCGGCCGAGAAGGAAAGAGAAAACACTACAGGGAAGAGAAAAGGCTGAAAGAAAAAAAGAGGGGGAAAAAGAGAGGGATGGGCTGAAATGCTCGATGACCATCGATTTATCGAGTTGACTTAAGCTTGACGCAAGAGCAGTCAAAAGGGGACGCGAAAAAAAGAGGGTAATAAAAAAAGAAATGGGGGGGGAAAAAAAGGGGGGAGAGAGAAAAAAAAAAGGAGGAAGGATTGACAAAGAGATGATCATCCCTCCTTTATGTCCCAGCTCGATCGAAAGCCCAAAAGAGGGGGGGGGGAGGAGGAAAGAAGGGGGAAAAAAAAGAAAAGGAAGGAAAAAACTCTATCACAATCTGTATTTCATCGAGCTTCAATCCCAGCACCCACCAGGGAAAGAAAGGGAGGGAAAAAAAAAAAAAAAAAAAAAAGGGGGGGGAAAGAAGCCGTTCGCCGAAAACTAGTACTATCGTGCCCAGAGGCGTGAAAAAAAAAAAGGGAAGCCTTGATGGGGGAAAGAAAAAAAAAATCGGACATCTGCGTCAGAAATTCCATCCTTTGTTACCGTCCCCCTTAAGAAAGGGGGGGGGGGACGCGAAGGAAAGAGAATAGAAGGAAGGTCTTCCACTTTTTAATGACAATCTCCTGCAGGGGGGGGGGGAGGGACAAAAAAAAGAAGTAAAGAAAAAGGGAAGGGCACAAAGGAAAAAAAAAGGGGGAGAAAAAAAAGACGCCTTTCTGGTGGTGCTTCTCAGCTAGAAGTCATCCGCACGCAGTAGAGGGAAGAAACGGATGGAGGAGGAAAAGGAAGGGGGGGGAAGAGGGGGGAAAAGGAGCCAAGGGTTTGGGTCTAAATTTTTGTGGCACTGGGTGGGGGAAGACCTTGGGGGAAGAAAAAAAAAAAAAAAAGCCCGCCTCCTTGAATGCCGCCTCAGCGGAAAAGGAAGAAAAAAAAAGAAAAAGAAAAACGACAAGGGAGGGGGGAAAAAAAGGAAAATCAACTTGCCAGCCCTTTCTCTCACGAGGCAGAGGACGGGGGGGGGAAAGGGGAATGAAACAAAGGCATTCGGGAAGAAAGGGGGGGAAGGAAGGGGACTGAATTCTGTCTTTTTTATCTAGTTTCGGCCACACGAGTTCACAGAAGAAGGGAAAAGGCAGGAAGGGGAAGAAAGGAAAGAGGAGAAAAAAAAAAGGGGGAGGGGGAGCGCCCCAACTTTGCCCGTAAAGAGGCTAAAGGAAAATGAAAAAGAAAGGAAGAAAGAAATGGGAAGAAAAAAGGAAAGTTTCCCGGAGAACCTATTCCCTCCGGGAACTACCTAATGGGGAAAAATGGGAAGAGAAAGGGAAAAAACAAAGAAGAAGGGGAGAGGAAGAAAGGAGGAGGGAGGGAGAGGGGGAAGTCGCCGGAGCGTAAGAAATAATCATCCTCGGTGTTAACTGCTCGTGTAGACGAAGGTGGGGAAGAGGAGAAATCAAAGAGGGAAAAAGAAAAAAAAAGGGGGGGAAGAAAGGTTTTCGTGAAGTCAGGCCCTTTGCCCTCATGAAGAAAGAAAGGGAAAAAAAAAGCAAAAAGAAAAAAAGGAAAAGGGAAGTACACGGGAAAGAAAGGGGAAAGGGGAGGGGAGGGAGAAACCATCCTTTCCACACTTCCACGTGGGGCCCGGGCAGAAAGGTGTGGGGGATAGGGGGGACCGAAGAGGAAAAGAGAGAAAAGGGAAAAAAAGAAAAGGGCCCGTTCGGCCCGTTTTGCTTGTGCAAGTTTAGATCCTGCGAGAAAACCCCAGAGGAAAAATAAGGACTGGGAAAGGAAGGAAAAGGAAAAAGAATCCGGATCGGATTCTTTGTTTTCGGTTGGAGGAATAGGGGAGAAGCAAAACCCCAAAAAAGGGGAAAAGGGGGGAAAGGAAAGTTTTCCCACAATGAGCTGTCTGTCGAGTCCAATATTGCCGTTCCAAAGGGCCGGGAAAGGAAAATGGAGGAGTGCAGGAAGGAAAAAGGAAGGGGGGGGGAAAAAAAGAAAAGGAAAAATCTCCTCTCTCGATAACTCAATTGCTGGATATAAGAAGGAAAAAAACAAAAAAAGGGGACAAGAAGGAGAGGAGGGAAAGGGAGAGGGAAAGAAAAAAGGAAGGGGTCGCGGCCTCTCCACACCGCTTAAGAATTTCGGAGAAAAAGTCGGGGGAAAACAGGGGAAAAAAAAATAAAGAAAGGGGGGGGGGGGGGGGGGGGAGGGAGGGGGGGGGGCCCGGGGGGGAACTTTTTTCTTTTCCCGGTTTTGTCGAGGAAAAATACAGAAGGGGTTGATGGGGGGAGGGGGGATCAAAAAAAAATCGACGGGGACATGCCAAAGGTTCATCTACCGGGCATGCTGAGCCATACCAAGGGGGGGGGGGAAAGGGAAAAAGACAACTAGGGAAAAAAAGAAGGGGAGGGGAAAAAAAAAAAAAAAAAGGGGTGGCAATGATCAACTTGTGGACCGCGGGGGCGGGGGCAGGGAGTGAAAAAAACAAAAAGGAGACGGCCAACAAACAAAAAATCGTTTCTTGTCCCCGTGCCCCCAGGACAATATAGGGGGGACAGGGGGGAAACAAAAAAAAGAAAAAAAAGAAAAAAGAAAGAAGGAAGGGAGAAATCTTGAATGAAGCCAGCAACACGAAATTCCTGGACGGGCACGGGCATGGCAGAAGGGAGGCGGAAAAAAAAGCAGAGGAAAAGAGGGGGGAAAAAAAAAAAAAAAAAGTGTTAACATGCTGTCCGGGGTGGGGGAGGGAGGGAAAAGGGAAGAAGATAAAGGAAAGGGAAGGGGGGAAAAAGAAAAGGCCTCAACGTTTTCACGGCTCCCCCCCTCCATAAAACCCGGGAAAGGGGAAAAAAACTAGAAGGAAAGAAAAGCACAAAGGAAAAGGAAAAGAAAGGACAATGATCACGACCTTTCTCCAGATGGCAAGATACCAATGGCATGCAGGGAAAACAAAGAAGGAAAAAGAAAAGGGTGGAGAGGCTCTTCCTACAAAAAACAAAAGGGGGGGGAAGGAAAAAAGAAAAAAAAGGTGCGGTAGTCCATGATGGGTTTACCTTGCATTCCCAATTTGGTATAGTGGCAGCAAAAGAGCAGAAGGAGGGAAAGGGGGGGGGGAAAAAAAGGAGGAAAAAAAAAAAAAGGCACCCGGTTTCTTGGGCTGGGGTATCCTTTCAAACGTGAGGCCGAGAAACCCGAAAAAAAGGGGGGAGAATAGTCGGGGGGAAGAAAAGGGGGGGGAAGGGATGGAAAGAAAAAAGGGGTGGCATAGGGAAAATACTGCTTAAAGATTTTGCTAGGCGTTTCTGCGCGGAAAAAAAAGAACAAGACCGGAGTGCAAAGGTCCGTGTGGGGGAAGGGGGGGAGAGGAAGGGAAAAAAAAGGGGGGGGGGAGGTTATTGAATGGTTTGTGGTGTACTGTAATTCGATCCAGTCCTGCATATTGGACTGGGGGGGAAAAGGGGTGAGGAGCAAAAGTTGGGGGGGGGAGGAAGAAAAGAAAAAGGGGGAAAAGGGGGGGGAAGGGACCCCTTTTGGCGTCCTTTCGGCTCTCTCTTGTACGAACCGTCCCGATGTTAACGAAGGGGGGGAAGGGAAAAGTTCAAAAAAGGGGGGAAACACAAGGGGGAGGGAGAAGAGAAAGGAAGAAAAAGGAAAAAAAAGAACTTAGGTGATCTGCCCAAGCGCTTACCACCGGGAACCAGAACAGTCCCCCGCCACAATAAAGGGAAATAAATAAAAGGGGGAAAAAAAAAAAAAGAAAAGAGAAAAAGGGGGGGCCCCTACTTTTCTCCAATTTCCTTTCCGCGTGCCGCGGAGGAAAAAAAGAGGGGGGGGGGGTTAAAAAAAAAAGGGGGGGAGGAAAAAAAAAAAAAAAAGAGGAGAATTGGGAGAAAGAAAGGGGATCCAGCATTGAAGTTTTCTAGCGAGAGATCGGGAAGAGGAAGGGGGGGAAAAAAAAAGGAGGATCAGGAAGGAGGCAGAGAGAAAGGGGGGGGAGAGAAAGAGGATCAATTGTGGGACCTCATTCCGTAAGGGCCCGGAGGGAAGGGAAAAAGAAAGACTCAAAAGGGGGAAGGAAAAGGGGGGGTGAAAGGAGATGTTTCCACGAGAGGGAGAGGGAGAAAAAAGAACTACAGGGGGGGGGGAAGTTGGAAAGAGAAAAAAAAAAAAAGGGGGGAGGGGGGGGGAAAAAAAAAAAAGCTTCCTGTCCCACGTTTAAGCTGAATATTTTTAGCGTATTTAGTTCAAAGGCAGAGGGGGAGAAAGGGGGGAAAAGAAGGTCCAATGGGGAGGAAGGGAAGGGGAGGGGAGAGAAAGAAAAGGGAGGGAAAACATTCAGCTCATTCAACACGCACTTTCTTCAATCCGCCTTCCCGAATGGGGATGGAGAAGAAAGTAGAAAAATAAAGAAAAAGAGGGGAGGGGAGACTCCTCTCTTCCTAAAGTGAAAATAGAAGGGTGAAGGAGGAGGCCAGGCCGTCAATCCTTTCTTCCTTTAATCGCCTGTTGGATTAGCATAAAAAAAGGGGATTAAAGGGGGGAGGAAAGAAGAGGAAGGAGGGAGGGGGAAAAAACGTGGGGGGAGGGGAAAGCGTGGGACGGGGGCGGGGGGTCGGGTGGATGTAGAAGGTGTTGGGGAAGGGTTTGGCGGGGGTGTGTGAGTGGGGGGACTTTCCCTTGGGAGGAAAGAAAAGATGTTTGGGAGTTTCTTATGACGTGGAAAGGAAGAAAAAAGAAGGGGGAAAGGGACCCCCTTTCAAGGGCCCACTCTCCCTCTCCACCCGGTCCCGATGAAGGGGAAGCCAAAAGGGGCCGCGCCGGGAGAGGAAAAAAAAGATTGAAAGAACGGGTCCATCCTCTTTTTTGCGCCATGCCCTGGAAAAAAAGGGAAAAATAGTGAAACGTGGCCCTGCAGAGAAGAGAAGGGAAAAGGAGGGAGGGGGACCATCCATACGTTTTCTTCTCGTTCTGGTCTCCAGGCGATTTGGCAAAAAAAGAGACATTGAGAGGAGCAAAAAAAGGAAAGAGGGGGGGAGAAAAGGAAAAGAAAGGGGCGGCCCACAAAATTTCTTCCCCAACCCCCTTGGCTCGTCGAAACTAGGAAAGGAAAGAGGGGGGACTTAAAAAGAGCGCACGGGGGGAAGAAAGAGGAAAAAAAAAAGGGAAAAAAAAAAGGAAGGAAAGGGAAGCCACCAGAATGCGCCTTGTTCCTCTGATTTCAAGCCCGCAAGTGTTTAGAAAAAAGGTCCTGGGAAAAAGAACCAAAAGGAAAAGAAAGGGGGGAGGGAAAAAAAAAAAAAAAAAAAAAGGAAAAAAGGGAACTCGAAGCTCTGCCTGGCGCTTGTAAGCCCTCATTCATATTAAAGGGGACCGGCCACGGGGCAAAGGAAAAAAATGGGAGGCGGGGCAGAGGAAGGGGGAAAAAGAAAAAGGAAAAAAAAGGAAGCTACGTCCCTCGTTCGCTAACGTCTTGATACAATCCTTAGAGATGGGCCTCGGCAGGTGGGAGGGCTGAGAGAAAGGAAAAAAGGGAGGGAGGGGAAGGGGGCAAAGAGCTTGGACTCGACCCGGAGCGCCGTAATCCAACGTCCGGTGCGATCCGCAGCCGGGGAACAAAAAACAAAAAAAGGAGGAGGGGGAAAGAAGAAAAAGGAAGAGGGAAAAAAAAAGGGGGGAGGAAGGCGCCTCCGTGTCAGAGTTCCATCCCTCTTTGAAAATCACGGAAAAGAAGAGAGAAGGGAAAGGTCAAGGGAAAGTAAACGAAAGAGGAAAAAAAAGGAAAGAGAGGGGAGGGAAAAGGAAACACACGGAAAGTAAAAAAAGAAATCTTCCCGGCCTTGGTAATCCAGCCTTCTCTAAACACTATACGTAGCGTGCCAGCCGGCATGGGGACGAAGGAAGTCCAAAAGGAAAAAACACGTCACGACGAAAAGGAAAAAAGGGAAAGAAAAGGGGGCCCGTCCCCTCCATATTTAATTCTGCTTCAGCCCAGCAGAGCACCGGACAGAAGGAAAGGAAAAAAGGTCAGGGGGGGGAAAGACAAGCATCTTGACCAAAGGGAGGAAAGGGAAGGGGAAGGTGGTAAAAAAAAACTCACATCACTTGCCACGACTTTCGGTCCCAGAGACTGGCCGGGGAAGGACCCTCGGCCGGGAGGGGGGGTGGAAAAAAAAAAAGGGAAGGAAAAGGGCGATGCCCTAATCTTTTGCCCACTCCGCCATCGGCGGTCCAGAAAAATGAAAAAAAAAAGGATGAGTTATCGGACGGGAGAAGGGGGGGGGGGGGGGGGGGAAGGGAAAAAAATCCGAAATCATCGACCATTTCTTCCATTTCCTCCACCAAACGATGGACGAGAAAAAAAAGAAAATTAAGCACTAAGCGGAAAAAAAAAAAAAAAAAGGAATTGATGGTCAGAAGCCGAGACCCAAGGAATCCCAAAAGAGCAGCGATTCGGATGCAGGGAAAAGGAAAAGAGGGCCCTGGCGCACCCCTCTTCTGACGTCCTTCAATTTACGTTGGGGGGAAAAGAGAAAAAAAAATCCAGCGAGGGGCAACTTTATGGCGACGGCCGCCAAGGTTAGAAAAAGGGGTGGAGGGAGGGGGAGAAAAAAAAAAAAACACGGGCGTTACGGACCCGAAATTACGCGGAAGGGATGAAGAAAGAAACCAGAAAAAACACCGGTCCAGAGAAGGGAAAAAAGGGGGGGGGGGGGAGAAAAAAAGAAGGGGGGGGGGGGAGAATAATGCCCCCGGCGATTCAACTTCAAGGCCAGACAGGATTGACGAATGGAGAATGAAAGAAAAAAAAAACGCAAGTGTCCCAAGGGAAGGGGGGGAAAAAAATTTTCGCCCGTATCCGTAGAAATACTTAATCCGCGGTGGTAATGAGACACATTGGGGGAAAAGGTTAAAGAGAATCCATCGCAGGCGGCCGGGAAGGACGGAGGGGGGGAAAGGGAAGAAAAAAGGGGAAAGACATTAACTTACAGCCAATTTTAACAGCATCATCAGTTGACGGAGTCGGAAATCAAGAAAGAGGAAACGGGAAAAACTTCCGATAAAAAAGAAAGAAAAAAAGGGGAAAGGAAATTTATCGGACCGATCTTTCCACAATCTCTTCCTCGGGTGCCCATTTGAGCGGAAAAAGAAAAAAAAGAAAGGGGGGATTGAAAAGGGTGAGAAAGAAGGGAAAAAAAAAAATGGCGCGATAGAACTAAACTTCCCTGGGCCTAGGGAAAAGACTTGAAAAGGACGGGATCGGAAAGGGAGGGGGGGGGGGGGGGGGGGGGTAAAAAAAACTGCGGCCTCCATCCTAAGTGTAGGAAAAAGGTTTAAAAAAAAAGGAAGAGGAAAGGGGGGGGGGAAAGGGAAAGGAAAAAAAGGCTGGCATCCTGGCCCTCCATTAAGGGGCGAAATTGGTGAAAAAACCGGGGGGGGGACTCTCCAACGAGATAAAAAAAGGGAGGTCCTAGCCTACCATCTAAAAAAAAACCAAAAACCGGGGGGGGGAAAAGGAAGAAAGTTATTAATATGGAGAAGGGGGGAAGGGAGAATAAACAAAGAGTTTCGTCCCGCTCCACTCGAGGAAATTCGGAAAGAAAAGGCGGAAAAGGGGAGCGTCAGAAAAGGAGTTGGGGAAAAAAAGGAAGGAGGGGGGAGGGGGAAACTTTTCTGTTCCCCGGTTTTCGCTCTGGGGGCAGAAAAACCTACGTGCAGGGGGGGAAGGGAAAAATAAATCGACGTGACATTCCAAAGGGGGGAAAGGACACTGCCCCAAAGAAAAAGGAAGGAAAGGAAAGCCGGGGAACCCTTACCACTTTCGTTAACATCGACGGGGGAGGGGGGGAAAATAGCAAAAGAAAAAGACGCCAACGGTGGGGGGGGAAAGGGAAAAAGGAGAGGGGGAAACCCTGGGATGGCCTTTTCCTACCACACCCAACTGCCAAAGAGCACAAAAAAAATAGGTGTCTGTTGAAAGGGGGAAAAGGGAGAGGAAAAGAAAAAAAGGAGGTTTCCGTCGACCACAGAGCCATCCAATTCACTACAACGGCATAACCAGGGGCTGTGGAAAAAAAGAAATCTTCTGGAAGAAAGAAAAGGAAAA
>Ga0179593_1810217_pt1 | contig 25941 bp, 31 predicted proteins | sample CZODoug2_1_08_16_FD_185931 | JGI IMG/M metagenome (GOLD analysis project Ga0179593, IMG submission 185931) | Vadose zone soil fungal communities from Angelo Coast Range Reserve, California, USA - CZODoug2_1_08_16fungal (PacBio error correction) | ecosystem: Environmental > Terrestrial > Soil >...
TTTTGGAAAGGGGGTCCCCCCCTTCTTGGCAACCCCCCACCCCAACTTTCATCAAAGCGTTGGAAAAAGGAGGGGCACGGGGAAACGCCCCCTCAAAACGCAACAACTGAACTTTTTGGAACAATGAAATTTTTGGGGCACCACCCAAGGAGGGGGAGCAATACCAAAACCCTAAATGACTACACCCAAAAAAATTTGAACCCCAGTTTTTGCCCTGGCCGGGGTGGGGGGGATGGGGGGGACCGGGCCCCCCCAACCCCCCCCCCCCCCCCCAAATCTTTGTTTTCCCCGGGGGAAAAAAAAAAGTGCTTGCCCTTGGAACCCCATTCAAAACTTCTCCGGTTTAGTGATGGAAAAACCTTTACCGGAACAAAAACCCCAAAAAGTTTGGACCCCGAAAACAAAAAGTCCCCAAAGGTTTTGGTCCCAAGGAAACATTCAAGGGACCCCCCATGGCGGGAAGGGATACCCCCTGGGTCCGAAAATCCGCCCGCGGGAACGCCCCCGTTTTGGGACTGGGATCCAATCGGGGCCCCCCTTAGGACCCCCCTTTTGGGGGCCGGGGGAAATAAAAAACCAAAAAGCAAACACTTCCCTGGTCCCCCAAAAAGGAAGGGGTTTTGGTGAAAAGGGAACCAGCCACAAAAAAACGCTGACCAAATATATACCCCCCAGAACGGGGAACGTTTGAAACCCTCCTCCCAACGACCATGGTGCAAAAAAAACCCCTTCGTCAAGGGGAAAAAAAAACCCGTGGGGAACCGGGGGATTTTTGGGAGAATAAAAAAACCTTTTTCCCTTTTTTCCAACAGGGGTACAAAAAAACACCAATCCAAAAACCGCCCCCGTTTGTGAACCATTCTTTTGTTCCCGTAGGGCAAAAACTTGACTGGGCAATTTGGAAATAAAAAGGTTGGGAAACAAGAACGGGGTTCTAGGGTTCCTCCCCCCCGTTTTAAAGCTTGTTGAAAACGGTGCCACCCCCCAGAAAAAAGCCCCCTGGGGGAGAAAACAACGCGGCAAAGGTGCCCAGGGTCAGTTTTTTTTTGAATGGGCCCCAGGTTTCCGGCGTCCCCGCCCAGTGGGGGTTTTGGACAAACAACCCTATGGACAAAACCCACAAAAAACCAAAAAAACCCACGTTTTTGTCCTCTTTTTGACACAGGGGACTGGGCTTTGGTGTGCCCGAGGAAGTTTGTTTCCCCTAAAGGGGAAAACAGTTGCAAAAAAGGGGGAACCCAAAAAAAACCCTTTTCCTTTGGGGGGGGGGGGGGACAAGGAAGAATAGGGGGGAACGAAAAATGAAACCCCGTTTTACAGCTCCCCCCAAGGGGGGACCCAAACACTGGCCCCCGTTTGATTTTCAACTTGGGACCAAGGGCCGAAAACAACACACAAAAACAAAAAAAAAAGAATAAAAAAACTAAAAAAAACAAAAGAAAGAAAAAAAACAAAAACCAAACGACAAAAAAGAAAAAAAAAAAAAACGTGCCGGTTTTGGTTTTTGGCACAACAATCCCCCCCACCCCACTTCTTCCCGGGCAACACAACCCCGATCCTTTTTTCCGCCAAAAGTGTGTGGCCACGAAGCAAGAACAAGGAACCAGCACCCTTTTTCTATTGGTACAAGGAAAAGGCCCCCAAAATTTTAAAAAGCCGACGAAAAAGGGCGGAAAAAGGGAAAGGGGTTAAACGATCGTCAACAAGCCAAGAGTATGGGGTAAAAGAAACACAGGGTACAATGAAAACGTCCACAAAAGGAAACCAACCTCCCCCAGACGCCCACGGGAAAAAAAACCCCAAAGGTCTAACCATATTTCTTCAAAATGGGGGTCCTGTTTTTGTGTGGGGAAAAAGGTGTGGCCTTTCCCGAAAAGGAACTACATGTTTTTGTTTTTGAGGGAATCGGTGCCGTGTTTTGTTTCCCAAGGGAAGAATACTTGGCCCAAATCCCCTTCCCGGGACCCCCTATCACCGGCCCCAAAAAAAAAAAAAAAGAAGGGACGGAAGGGGAGAAAGGGGGTTTTCATCCGCCCTAATAAAGGGCCAGAACAACCATGTAGGGTGGAACTTGGAACATTCCATGAGTTGTGGAAACCCGACACAGAAAGCTGAAGCGAAGTTTTCCCCCACCGAAACCATGAACGGGGGAGGACAAGGGTTGGTGGAAGGTGCCGTACACCCTTTCCAAAAAGGAACAAAAATTTGTTTCCCGAAAAGGGAAAAGCGGTGTCCACCACCAAGGGGTTTTGTGGGGGGAAAACGGTGTGTGTCCGGCCACCAAATTTTCCTGAACAGGGACCCAAGGGGGGTTTCCCCCCCCAGAGAGAGAACAAAAGCCTTTTCCTTTGAAAAATTGAAAAAAAACGGGAAAGAGGGACCAGAAACGCAAATGGAAAAAATTTGTCCCCCGGCCCACCCCACAAACGACCACGGAAAACCGAATGCAGGGGTTTTGTGGTTGGGCCAGGGGGAAAAGTGAAACAAAGGGGGGGGGGAGTTCCTACACGCAGGGACCTTCCAGTGAAAAATAGAAACAGGGTTCAAAAAACCAATTTTTTTTTTTTCCACAGCCCGGGCCCCCCATAATGCCAACCAACTTTCCCCACCCCCCCAAGGAACAAGGGAAAGGTATCGAAATGTAAAAAAAGGAAGAAAAAGGGAAAGCCCTACGGTTACCGAAACCCCACTACCAACTAAAAAATCAAAGAGGATTACGCAAATGAGCACCAAAAAAAAAAAAACAAAAAGGGAAAGTTTGAAAAGGGAAAAACCCAGAACGTGTGGGGGAGGAAGGTAAAAAAGAGGAAAACCCGGGATCCCCCCTGAGTTTGTGTTTTGAAAAGTGTTTGGGGGGACGGCCAACCCAGGAAGGGGGGGGGGGATGTTATCAGGGGTTTGTTCATCTGTTTTCCAAAAGCGAAATACCAAAAGAAAAAGAACAAACATCCACTGGTGGGGACGCCCCGGGATTGTTTTGTGTGCCCCAAGTGTTTGGAGGGGTCATGGTGTGGACAAAAACGGGGGAGGGGGGGGGGAAACAGAAGCAAAACAACGAATTCCTGGGAAACCCAAACCCCCCCCACCCCAGTGAAACAGAAAAACCCCTTCCCAGTCCCCCCCCTGAAAAAAATGTTGGGGAAAAGGGTCACCCCGGAAGAGGTTTTGCCCCCTTTTTTTGTTTGTGGTTGTTTTGGTCCCTGTTCTGGCCCCCCCACTCCTTTTGGTTGTCCAAGGGTGGGGGTGTAAAAGGGGAAAAAGAAACCCTTTGGCAAACATAGCCTGCCCTCCAAGGAAAAAACCTGGCACCCCCCCCCCCAAGCCCCCGGGTCAAAAAAAACCAGGGGGGGGCCAAACACACACCAACCCAAATGGGAAACGGGCCCAACTTTTACGGTGCCAGCAAAAAAGGGCAAAATTGAAAAGTGAAAAACGTGGGTAAACGGCCCCCAAAAACACCCTTTCCCCATTGAACCCAACCCATTGCGCCCCCAACCGAGGCGACCCCACACCCCAAGACGCAAAATTCCCCCACCAGCCAATCCGAACTTTGGTGGGACCTTTGCCCCCCCCGTGCAACCAAACTTCCCCCCTCCGGGGAAATTGGTGGGGGGGTGGGGTTTGTTTGGGGTTGGGGGGGTTTGGGGGGGAATTAACACTGGAAAACGTAAAAAACCCCTTCCCCCCAAATGTTTAAAATAACAGGGAAACAAAAAAAAAAAAAGAAAAGGTCCAAAACACATTTCTGTTTCTGGGGCCCCCGGCAAGAAAAAACGGGATCGCCGGTGCACAAAGGAATGTTATTTGGGAAAAGGTTTTTTTTTCCCAACCAAGTTTCGGACCCACGAACACCGCAAACACCCTGGGGCCTCCTTTTTTGTCCCCCGAAAAAACCACAAGGGGGAAAAGAAGATTTTTGGAATTTTGCCCCTATCAACAACCACCTTTTCACGCACAAAAACCTGTTGGCAAAACAACCACACCCGCAGAAAAAAAGGTTTTGGAAAAATGATGGTTTTCGAGCCTGGGAAAAAGGCAACCAGGCCCGCCCTGAACCAAGAGGGGGGACGAAGGGGTTTCCACGGGTCCAAAGCAAACCGCTGAGGGAAAAAAAAAAAAAAAAGAAAGGACGAGCAAAATAATCCCTTGTCACCAGGCACAACCTTGGGGGTTGGGACCCCGGCAAAACCCGGTTTCAAAAAAAAAGGGTTGGGGTGTTTTTGCCAACGTGGGTTGTTGGGGGGACAAGTTTTAAAGCCACGAAAGTCCACAACGGTGGCCAAAAGAAAAAAAAAAAAAAAAATAAAAAAAAAAACTCGAAAGGGAAACTGGAATCAGGCCACCCCCCCCCAAAACCCGAAAACCGGGAAAAAAACTTTGTGGGAACGCCAAGCCTGACCGGTGAAGGTGGTGTTCTAAAACAAAAAAGCCCAGTAGCGGGGGGAGGTGGGGTGTTTTGGATCCGGGAAAAAAAAATTCGGGTGGGGGGGGGTGGTTAGAATGTGCCCTTTAAAAATTTGTGTGGTCGTTTTCCCAAACCCCCAAAACGTGACCAAGCACAGGAACAGGTAACGGGGTTGGGGATTTGGGATAAAACCGGGGGGGGTTTTTTTTGGGGGTCAAAAAAAAACGTGGGCTGACCCCCCCCTGGTTGTGTGGGTTGAAAGCCCCACCCCCCGAAACCAAAGTCCACTCCCAAAACCCCACCAAGTTGGGCAAAGCACCCCCCCGGGTGGAACGATGGAAGGCCCAAGGAAAAACGAGGTTGGCAGTTCCACACCAGGCCCCCCGGGGGGGTTTTTTTTTCCAGGGGGGAAAACCCAAAAACACCCGACCAACATTTTTTGGGGGGGTGTTGTTTGGCCTGTTTTTCGAAAGGGTACCCCCCAAAACACCTCCCCCCCCCAACCCCCCCCTTGTTGGTTGGGGGGGACCGTTTGTTTAAGGGGCCCCCCCCTGAAAAATTAACAAGGAAAAAAGGAAAACTTCCACAACTTGCCTGGACCCACCCCACCCAAAAAACGGAAGAAAATCCCAATGGCAACCCAAGCTACCCCGGAAGTTCCCCCCCAAAAAATGGGTGCCCAACAACCCCTGGGGGGGGTCCCCGGGCCCCCCCGGAGACCACCCCAAGGGGTGTGGGAATGTTTTTAGCCAAAAAATTTGGACTCCCCCCCCTACCCCCAAAAGGTTGGGCACAGTCAGTTTTTTTCCCCGCCCCCCCACGGGGGAAAAACTGGAAATCCTCGCCCGGTCCAAACCGGGGGGGGGGGGGACTGCCTTGGGGTTTTTGTTTTTGTGGAAAAATGGCCCCCCCCCGGGGACCCCCCCCCCCGGGGCAACCTGTACCCCCAGCCTTATGTTTTTTGACGGGGTGGGGGGAAAAAACGGACCCCTGAAAAAGGGGGGGAAATAACCAGGTCCTGGAAGGCGTTGTTCCCCAGGATCCCCACCCCGTTCACAGAAAAGGGGAAAAACCTCCCACTCCCCCTACCCCTTGCCCGCCCCCGTTTAAAAATGACCCGCCCTGTGGGGAAAACCCTGTCAACCCAAAACCCCTTGGGGGGGGGGTTTGGGGGAAGGGCCACCGGGGATTTTTCCCCCCGGCCTTTTCCCCCGGGACAGAACCCGAAAGGGGCCCCCTTGCAGACCCAGCTTTTGAGGAATCGTGCAGAGACCCAAACTTTTACCAACCTTGGTTGTCCCCCCCCCACCACCCCGGAAGCCTGGGGGTTTTTTTTGCAGGGGGGGGGGAAACAAATTGGGTTTGTGGTGTTGTTTGGTTTTTTAAACTCCCCCCCGGACGAATTTCAAAACCCCTGGAACTTGTGGGCTTTTGGAAATTGAGTTTCCCCCCCAAACTAACTAGGACTGGGCCAGCCCCAGTTGCCGAAAGTTGTTGGCCGAAAAAAAAAAAGGCAACCCATGGAAACCCAAAAGAAAAAGACGGGGCAAAAAATTCAACCCCCCTAAAAACCACATCCGAGGGGCAAATCCAGGGTGGTTGGTTTTTTGGAATTCTCCTTGGGGCTACCAGGGGGTTTTGGCCCCAATGTGACAACTAAAATGAAAGCACCAGAAAAGGGGGACAAACCCCCCCAATTTTTGATCTATTCCCCACAAGCCCGGCCCGTTTTGGGTTTTTACTTTTCTTTTTGTTTTTTTGTGGGGTTCTTTTGTTGTTTTTCCGTTTCCACTGGAATCTCCAAATAATTTTGGCCCGAAAGCCGTTTCACCCATGACCCCCCTCAAAAAAGGCCAGGTAGGGTTCCCGAAAAATCCCTTTGCAAAACCAAAACAAAACCACAAAGGGAGAAAAGTAGAGAAGAGGCCCAGGTAAGCCAAGGGTTCCCTCAAAGCGGGACCTGCCCGGGGGCCAATCCGGTACTTGGGGAGGGGGGGGAGCAACCAGGAGGGGGTGTGAAGGGGGAGTGGGGGAAAAGGGGGGGGGAAGGGAGGGGAAAGGAGAGAACCACTCCTCCCTTTTCACACTTGGGGGGGGTGGGGGGGGGGCAATTAATGTGTTTTGTCCAAGGTCCAAAGGGACGTGGTTTTTTCCCCCAACGGCAACCCCCGGAAAGCCCCGGGGGGGTCCCACAAACCTTTGGATTTACCCCTAGCCGACTTTAGGTTTTGGGGTGATGTGGCCCCCGCCAAATTGGTTTTGTCCCCCACCGTCCAAAAGGGATTGTTGCTCCCCCCACAAAAAATGAAATATGGCAAAAAAAACTTTTGCGTGGGGACGGGCCCGAAGGACGGAAAAAGGGGGGTTAAAAAAACATACCCTGTTCCTTTACAACCACAAAAAAAAAAAAATAAACCGGGGTTTTGTTGTTCAACCGGAAAACCCAACCGGAACCCCGGAACCCCCCCAGATTTGGGGGGGAATTTTGACTGAGGGGAAAAGGGCCCGGGGGGTAGCCGGCCCCCCCAGGGCCCCCCCCCAGGGGGGCCCGTCAATTTTGCCCAAAAGAACACCAAAAACCGCCAGAGGAAAAAAAACAAGGGTTTTTTTGTTTTTTTCCAGGTCCCAATCCAAGGGAGGTGGGGCAGAGATTTCCCCTGGCCCCCGAAAAAACAGGAAACCCGGGGAATTGGGGCCCGAAAAGTTTGGTTCCCCCCCCCCCCCTTTTAAAATGCCCCTGAGGTCCGTGGTAACAAACCCTGAAACCAAGGAATTGGGGGGGAAAGTCTCATGGGGGGGAAAAGTTTCCCTGACCCCCAACCCCAAAACCCACCCAAACCACGTGTGGGGAAAAAAAAAATCCGTCCTATTTTTTTTTGAACCAAAGACAAAGAAGTTTTTTACGGGGCAAGTGGGGTAGGGGCCCATTTGTCAAACCACAAAAACCCCCAAGGTTCCCCTAAGGGGGATGCTCCCCTGGTACCCCAGCCACAAGGGAAAAAAAAAAATCCAACCCCCCCCCCCCCCCAAAATTGGGGGTTCGAAAGGGGGGATTGGCCCCCCACACAACAAGCCCGGGAAACAGGGGTGAAAAAGGGCAGTTGTTTTTGGTAAAAAACAGGGGGGGAACCCTTTCCGGCCCCCCCCCGAAAAAAAAAGGCCCCTGTCCCCCAAAAAACAGTTGGGCCACCCCACGCCCAAATTCGAAAAAAGGGGGCCCCCCCCACAACCCCCAGTTTTCCCCTTCTTGTGAAAAAAACTGGGGGGAAACACCCTTCCTTTTTGTCCTGCCCTTTAACGAGGGGGAAACCGGGCCCAAAGTGCATGAAAAAGGGACCCGGTGCAAGGGACACACGACCCCATGGAAAAACCCGTGGCAATTCGGGTTAAACACACCCCCCCATGCCCACCCGGTGGTGGGGGAATCCCCGGGTTAAAAAAGAACACAAGTGCCCAAAGGACACATCGAGCTTTGTGGGGGGGCACAAAGCCCCCCACCACACTCCCCACACCAAACAAGCCCCGGAGGCCCCCCCCCTCCCACACCGAGGCAGGGCAAGGGGGTGAAAGTTGTTTTGTTTCGTGGTTGGGTCCCCCCAAGGAGAAGAAAAAGCCCCCAACCGTTTTCCGGTCCAAGGAAAAAAAAAAAAAGGCAATGTGTCACAACAAAAAAACCCCGCCGAAAGGACCGGGAAAGGGGAAAATTGTCGGATTTATCGTTTACCCAACGCCACCCGTAAACCGCCTGGGGGGGACACACCGTGGGAAAACTTGGAGGAAAGAAATAAAAAACCCCCCCCGTCCCCCCCGGCCCCCCTTCGTCAAGGGTTGAATCAAAGTGGTTGTAAAGGGGGGTGGCCCTCGGACATGACACCCGACATTTTGTTTGTTTTACGAAAAAGCCCAGGGGAGTGAAGTGATAAACCCCTGGCCCCAACCTCCCCCCTGGCCCCCCCCCGGGATCAACGGGACAAAAGGGAGGGGGGGGGGGGGGGCCAAGATTGTTGAATTAACTGCAAGTGAGAGGTGACATTTTCCCCCACCCCCCGTGGGGGGGGGTAGGTTTTTTTTTTCCCTGAAAAAAAAAGGCCCATGGCAAAGAAAACACGTAAAAAAAACGTAGGGGAAAGGCCCTGGTAAAGCTAGTTTTTCCACGCCCTGCAAAAGGGACGCACCATTGGGGTTTGGTGTAAAATGACCAAGGGGGGGTTGGGGAAGAAACCGTTTCCAAAGGTTTGCCCGCAACTGCCCCCCCCTGGAAAGGGTCCCGGCAGGTTTAGTGGAAAGGTTGTAAAAAGTTTCGGGCCCCCCCGGGCAAAATAAGGGTTGTTCAAAAGAAGGGGAAAACCCGTAAATTCCCAAAGAATTTGTTCACAATGGTAAAAAGTGCCACCCACACGAAACAAGGAACACGAAACCAAAATTGGGGGTTCCGTGTCCGCCGGACCCCCCCCCACACCCCAATTTTCCGCCCAACGGTGCCCATAAAAGGGGCCCCCCATGGGGATACAACGCAAAAAAAAAAAAAAAAACAAGGAACCCCGAAGGGAAAAAAAAAAAACATGGGTTAGAACAAGTTTTTTCCGCGTCCCCCCCAGTGATGGGGGGAAAGGGGGAAGGGGAGCCTTTGTCCCGATGACAAAGAGACAAGAACAATCAAAAGTTTGGGGACCTACATCCCAACACCTCCAAGGCCACCACGAGGGGGAGGACCTCCCTCTCAAAAAAAAACAACGGAAAAGGGGAGGGGAAAAAAGAAAAAGGAGGACCCGTGCCCCCCCACCCCCCCCCCCCAGGTTTTTGTTTTGTTTGGTGAGAGTTGTGGGGCCCCAGTGAAAGAAAGAGAAAAACGAAAATTTAAAGCCCTTTTTTTGTTGTGGGGGTCATGAGGGGGACCCCCCCCGCCACCAGGAACCAAAACAGGCCCCACCCCGGCAAATCCAACCTGGCCCCCACGGCCAAACCAGGAAAAAAACGTGTTTTTGGCCAACCACCATGTGGAAGGGGGAGGTTGGGCAAAAGGGGGAAAGGCCGTTGGGGGGGAAAGACATCCAAGGAAAACCCGAATTTACCCCCCCCCCCAAACCAAAACAAGCCAACAACGGGGGCCCCCCCCATTTTGGGGGTTGTGGGGGGAAAAAAAAGGGGGGCGTAAACGCCCCGACCCAACCCCCCCCACATGCCAAATTTTGGGTGCCCCTTCTGCCACCCCCCCCTTTTTTAAGAAGGGGGGGGGGTTGCACCCATGGGAAAGGAAGCCCTTGGGGGGGGTCCCCCCCCAAGATCCTTAAAAAAAAGAAGCCCCTCATGAACCCCCACCCAAGGCAGAAAAGAAACTGTTCCCCCCGAAAAGCCCAAACCCCCCCCCCCAAACAAACCCTTTTGTCAAAACTTTAAAACCCTCCTTAAAGCCCGCAAAGAAGGGTGAAGACATTTGGTGAAAAGTGTGAACGGCCCAAAACCCCCCCGATTGTTTGAAGAAATGGGTGCACCCCCGCCCGGCGGGTTGTGCCACCCAAAATTCCCCCCCCAAAAACCCCCTTTCCGAGGGACGGTGGTTTCCTGTGAAAACCCCCTCCCCCCCCCCCCTGGGGGATTTTTTTTTTGGTTGGGGTCAAGGAAATGTTAGAACTGGGTTCCCAAAAACGTTTTTAAAATGGGTTTAAAAAAACAATCAGAAGGACAGTCAAAGAAAAGAAAGTGAAAAATCCAAAACCGCACCCAAAGGGGGTCAGGGGGTAAATAAAAGGGTTTTGTTGTTCTCCCCGCCCCGGGAACTGCGGAACCCCCACATAGGTGGAAAGGAAACCCGGAAACACACAATGTTGTTTCGGTGCCCCCCCCCCCTGGGGGGGTCCGGACCCCCCCAAACCAAGTTTTTGAAAAAACCGCAGCAACCTTTTGGTGAAAAAATAATCGGGGTCCGAAAATTTGCGTATGCCCGGTGGGGGGAGGGGCCCTAGAACCCTTTCAACATTTGGGGGGTTTACAAACAAAAGACCAGGGCTCGGAAGGGGGCCCCTGGGGGGAGAGACGATTTGGGTTTTTCCCACCAAACCAACCATTGGGGACCCGAAAAAAAAAAAGGGTCGGAACCCAAACCCCCCCCACCCTTTTTTGGGGGTTGGGGGTTTTTTTTGTTTGTGGGTTTTTTTTGCCCAAAAAACTGGGGTGTTCCCCCCGGGGGGGTGGAAACAAACCATCCTTTGAACAATCTAAGCGGGTTGAGGGGAAAACTTGCGAGCCTTCGTGTTTAAAAAAAACCAATGGAACCTTTGCCCCGCAAAAGCAACCCAAAAAAGTTTGGGCCAAAGGGGGCGTTGGGACCGGGGGGTGGGGGGGTTGGAAAAGGCCTCTATGGGGTCTTTGGCCAAATTGGTGGTTTTTTTTTTTTTCGTGGAAGAAATGGGAGCCAAGCCAGGCCCTGCATGTTTTTGTGTTGTGGGGGACCCTGTGGTGAATGAAAAAACCGGGTTTTGGGTCCAATTACCCCCCCCCCCGGAGACCCCAAAAAGGGGTGTGAGCCCACGGCTTTTGTCTCACACCAGGGGGGGGGGTTGGGATCAATTGGGGAATTCAAAACTGGCCTTTACCACTAAAAAATTAGAATTTGTTTTTTTTTGTTGAAAAAATGGTCCCAAATGACAAAAAAGCCCAAATGTGGGGTGTAAAAGGGTTTTTACTTTTTCCGCCCCCCCCCCCCCCAACCCACGACTGTGGGTTGTCCCCAACTTTTTTTGGTTTTTGGACCAGTCATAACTTCCCCTGATTTTCCCCCCCCCCCCAAAAAGGTTCAAAAAGTCGTGCCCCCGGGGGGTTAAGGGTAACACCAACCCGAAACCCAAGGTGAAATTTTTTTCACTGTAAACAAAGGCGGGGTACATTGGCACCGAAAAAAATACCCCACCTCAGAAATTTTGCCACCTTGGGAGTGGAAACCCCCCGCAAACTTTGTTTTGTTTTGGGGGGGGTTGAACCAAGTTTTCAAAAGTTTTTGGGGGGGCAAACGGGACCCCGGAAAAATACTAGCACACGGGGGGGGGGGACCACCACCTGGCCCCAAAACTGGGGGGGTTTTTGTTGCCCAACTGGCGACCACAATTTGAAAAAAGGGTCTTACCAAAACCCCCAATGGTTCACAAGTGGGGTGGGGTTTGTTGCATTTTTTTTTTTTTTTGGGTTGAAAAATTGGCCAGGGCAAGCGGGGACAAGAGGGGGACCCGCCCCCAATTTTTTTGGTCCCAAACCCACGGTCCCCAAAGGTGTTTTTTTTTTTGGTGTTCTCGGCAGCCCCAGGACCCGGGTGCAAAATGCCGGACCCTGCCCCCCGGCACCCCAAAAACCCCCGGGTTGGTGTGTGGTAAACACAAAAAGTTTGCCCCCCCACAAAAGGAAAGGTTCGGGGGCCAAAAGGGGGTTGAGAATAATTGCAACCCCTCAAACAGGGCCCCCCCTGGGCCCCAACAGCCCATGGGGGAAGACAAGCGCCACCCCCAAATGGAGACTTCGTCCCAATACCCCCCTCCCACCCCGCCTTTTTTTGTTTTGTTGTCCACATTGAAAAATGGGAACGGTTTTTTTTTTTGGTTCCCCCCCCAAAAAAAAGAAAAAGGGGAACGAGGGTTGGGCCCCCCCCCCCAAAAAAACCTTGACCCTTTGGGGGGGGGCCCCTTTTGGGGGGGTTCAATCAAAAAACCTTGCCCGGAAAAAAAATGTCCAATGCCCCCATACCAACGAAAAAAAAAAATTGCCAACAAGCAGGGGAAAAGCACAAGCCCCCAAAGGGGACCCCAAGAAGCGGGGCCCCCCCCAACACAACCAAAAACCAAAAACCATCAAAACCCCCCAATCCAGAAAAAAAGGAAAGGAACCCCCGGGTTTTTGGTTCCCCCTCGCCTTGCGATTTCGGGTGGGGGGTTAAAGCCAGGAAAACCAAAGAATGAGAACAAGTTTCTTCCCCAGTTGGTGGGAACCCCGCCCAAGAAAAGTTTTTTTTTGAAAGAAAAACCACTTTTGTTTGGGTGGTTTGTTTTTTTTTGTTTTGGACAAACCGAAAAAAATTCGGAATGTTGGGGTCCCAAAGGAAAAATGTTCCACCCCCCCGCCCTCACACCGGAGGCCCCCCGGTTTCTTCTAACAAGAAAAAAAACGTAAAGGAAAAAAGGAAAAATGAGAAGAGAATGTAATAAGGGGGGGGGGGGGAACCTTCCTAGGGAAGGGGCATCTTTGCCCTGAAAGGGGAACGTTTGGGAAAAACGGCACTAGGGCGGGGGAGGAAGGTTGGGGGGAAAAAAAAAAATTAATAAGTTGTTGGCGGAGAAAGGCTGCAATTACCCCCCAACCAAACAAAAGCTGCAAAAAAAAATCCGGGGAAAACCTTTGGATAACCAGGCCCCTGGGCGGACAAATTGTCGGTTTTTTTGGGTGGAATTGGGTGGACACGGAAAGGGTTTGTTTGCACCCCAAATGCCCCCCCCCCCTTGGGATCCGCGCCTGAGGAAAAAAGGGAAAAAAGGGTTTGGCAACCTTTTCCCCGAAAACCCTTCGGGGGGAAAATGACGAAATAAAAGGCAAAATCGAAAACGCGGCCCCCCAAAGAACCCCACCCCCCCCCCGATTGGGAAAAAAAAACCAGGGGGTTTGTGAAAGGAAAAAAAAAGCCCGCGCCGGACCCCGCCCCTGAAAAAAAAAGGGAGGAGGAAACAAGTTTTGGGGCCCTGTTGTTGGCAGGGGGGTTCCCCCCCCCCTTTTTCACGTATTGTGTGGAAAAAAGGGAAAGAAATTCGTTCAAGAACCTTTTTGGACTACCAAGGGGAAAAAACATCCCACGGGGGAAAAGAAGGTGCCCCTGCCCCAAGGCCCCCCTAAACCCATGGTGGACCCCGTTGGAGACACCACCCAGGAAACTTCAAACCTTTTGGGTTCCTTTTTGGGACGAGAAAATCGTGGGTTTGCCCAAACCAAAGAAAGGGTGAAAAGGCCTCCGGAAACCTTTTTCCCCGGGCACAGGAAACAAAAAGCAAGAACGTGTTTTAAAAAGCACCCCCGAAAGGGTAAACCCGGGAGGGAACCTTTTGGCAAGTTGGGGGGCCATGGTGGAAAAAACATAAAAAGGGGCCCCCCAGAAATAGACCAAAAAAAATTACAAGCCCTTAAAAAAAAAAACGGGACCAAGCAAGAAAAAACCCTTTGAGCCCAAACAACGCGGCAAGTTTGCCTTTTCCCCAGGTGGGGCAGGCCCCTTTTTCGCCCGGGGGACCGAAAAAGGTCCAAAAAAAAGTTGGAAAAAACCCAACCCACCCGAAAAGAAAAAAAAGATAAACAAACCCTTCAAACCCAACCCAAAGAGGGGGGCCCCTTTGGGGGAACCCAGGGAAAAGGGAACCTTGGTGGGTGGGGGAATCCTCCCCCCGCCAAAAAAGGTCCACCCCCACCCTTCCCAAACGTTGACCCCTGGGGGGAACAATCCCAAATCCCCTTTTGACCAACAAACTGCTCCAAGGTAATCCCCATTTTAAAAAAAATACAACCTTTGGAAAATCAACTACCCAAATTGGGCAAAACCCCCCACCAGAACCCCTCCCTGTTTTCAAAAACCGGTTTGGGGGGACCCGACGAACACCAAACCCCTTGCCCATTACAGGTCCCAAAGAAAGGTTTGTTTTTTTTCCCCCCCCCCCTCAACCTTGTGTCTGACCCGTCCCACGTTGTCCTTTCTCTTTCGTTTGGTGGGCTAAGCCGTACGGTAGTGCTTTCTTCTCTTTTGCTTCCCGTTTGCCTCCCCCAGCGCTTGTACAAAAACTTCCCTTGCCGTCCAAAAACCAAGAAAAAACGCCCTTTTTTTGGAGCAAAGTTTTCGGTGGTTCCAAACACCGAACTCCAACCCAAAAATCACACCCCATTTTCGCCGATTTTTGGAACAAAGGGAGGAACCAAAGTTTCCCTGCCAAAAAAAAACAAGAGGAACAGAAGGCCAAGAACCCAAAGGTTAATTTGAAACGATTAGACGGAAAAAAACGGGACCCGAGCGCAGGGGTGGAACCCCGTTGTTGAAAAATTGGAGGGTGGGACCCTAGCCCAGCCACCCCCCCGGAGGGATCCGACCAAAAAGTTGACTAATGAAAAAGTTGGCTTTGGGGTGTCAAAAAATTTGGGGAAACTTACAGCCACGAAAAGGTTTTTGGTTTTTTTCGGAAGCTGCCCCGTGGCAAAGGACACTGTGAACCCCCCTTAAATCCCCCCTCAAAAAGCCCCCCCCCGGCATGCCACCATGGCGGGGAAAAAGAAAAGAGAGTGATTGGGTTCCCCTCCCCCCCCTGCCACCGCAAATAAAGTGAACAGTAGAAACCCGGGTTTCAAGGGGAAAACAAAACATAAAAAGCCCCGGGGGAGTTGGGCCAGGAAAAACCGTTGAGGAAAAAAGTTTTGGGGGAAAGCGCCCTGCTGGGCCCCCAGAAAACTGCAGGGGCAGGGGTGGAATTGACGGGTGTTGCCCCGACCGGAGTATTTTGGAAAACACCACAGGGACAGGAAGTCCCGGTCCCAAGGACCCCCCCCACCCAAAGGGGGGGGGGGGGGGGGGGGAAAACACACCCCCCCCCCCGTGTGTGGGGAACCCGGAGTCCTTCCGTCCCCCCCAAGGTAATGTTGGCATAAAAAAGAGAAAGGGACCCAGAAAAACGTTTTTTTGGTCCCCCCCGGCCAAAAAAAAAAGAGAAAAAAGCCAAAAAAAAAAGAAATGGCCCCCCCGGGTCAAAAAACCCCCCCTGTGCCACCCAAAATAGCCCGTTTTGACGGGTGGAAAAGGGGGAAAGAATTTTTAAAAAAGGGGAGGAACTGAGAAACCCGAGTTGGCCGCAAACCCCATTTGTGTCAACACCAAGGTTTCCAGCAAAAGAAATGCCAAACCCCCCCTTGTGTGAAACCCACCTGAAAAAAAAAGGAAAGAATTGGGAACCAAAAAGAAAGAACAATTTCAACGCCAGGAAACTCCCGAACACCACAAAAGCAGGCCCCCTAAAATTGAAGGAAGAACTCAAAGAGGAGAAAAAAAAACAGGCAAGGATGAAGGGAAGGAAGAAGAACATCCAGAAGGAAAAACAAAAAGAGGAAAAATGGGTTGGTTTGGGAGATTTTCGGGGTAAAACCCCAGTTTTAAGAAGTCCTTGGTAAGTTTTGGTCCCAAGAGGGGTCAAATGAAAAAAAAAGCCCCCACGGAAAAACATTTTCCCAAGGGGGTCCCCCCCGAAAAAGGGGAAAACGTTTGTTTTGGCCAAAAAGGTGGGAGGGCCCCCATTGGGCCCACTGGGGGATTCCCCCCCCCTGCCCTGTGGGAAAGAAAAAAATTAAAAGGCTTGGGCCCCCCGAATAGACTCCCCCCCCCACGCCCCCCCCCCAAACCCAAACGGGAAAAAAGAGTCCCCTGTAATGGTTTTGTCCCGGGCCAACTGGGGAACCGAAATGCCCAATTTTAGGTTGTTTTTTGTGTGTTGACGGGAACCCCTCCTTTTTACAGGTGGGTTTTTGGCCCAAGAAAAACCTTTGTGGGGGGGAATAAAAAGAGAACTCCCAAAAAGGAACAATTTAATTTTGTTCCCCAACCAAGAAAAAAAAGAGGCCAAAGGGTTGGCCCCCACAGTTTGGCAAAAAACCCCCCAAAAACCCCCTGCTGGAAAGAACATTAGACTGCCAAATTCCCCCCAACAAAGTTTGTGGGAAAAACGGGGGTTGAAACGGCACCGTCCCCAAGGGGTTGTCCCAAAAATGGGCAGACCCCAACCCCACGGGCAAAGGTGGGGGGAAATGCAAAATTTCCAAGGACAAAATCTCGGAAATTTTTGGTAAAAACCCCAGGGGGCAAAAAGGAACAGTTGGTTTTTGGGTTTGGTTTCAAGTGCAAACTGGTAAAAAACACTGTAAAATGATTCCCCCCGGGACACTTCACGGATCTTGAGGTAACCCCCCCGAGTCCGGCCCCCCCACGGGAAAAAGGGAGTTTTGTAAAAAGGGTGGGGTTGGTTTCCAATGTTTCCTCTCCCCCGAAACCTTTTGCCAAAAAGACGAAAAAGGTGTCCGTGGGGGACAATTTCGGGAAAAAGAGAAAACAAAACCCAAAAACACAAAAGAACCACAAAAAAGTTTGGCCCCAAAAACCCGAGCCAGGAACTTGGGGGGGGGGGCTGTGAGACCGTCCGTGGGGGCGGGGGTGAAAATGAACCCTTTAAAACGACCCTGCAAGGGAAAAACAAGGGGAAAAAACATCGCCTCCAGAAACCCCCTTTGCCCCCCCCCCCGGGGAAGAAGAAAAAAGATGAAATCGGGGGGGGGGTTTTTTGAAAAAAAACCCTCCCACACATGGATTGCGGCCCCCCCGGAACCCGTGCCTTGTTTGAAAAAAGTTGGACCTTTTCGGTGGTGAAGTAAAGGGGGGAAAGTGCGATGGAAAGCGGGACGTGTTCGGGGAAAAAAAGAAACTGTGGCAGAAAAACCCCAGCCTTCCAAACACGGGTTTGGGGTGGCAAAAAGACCCGGGGCAGCCCCGGTTGGGAAGGGGGAAAAAAAAGCGGAAAATCTCGTTTGTCCAATGGGCCCCATTGGGGAGTCCCCACCCCAACCAGTTTGGAAAAGCCCAACTCCTCCAGGGGGTTTTTTTAAACAGGGTGGTTATATTGAATTTTTTTTTGGAAGACCAATTGGGCCAAGTGTGGGTGGGTGCACAAGGACGGGGTTTCAGCACCCGCCCCCCCCTTTTTTTTGCCCGAACCGGTTGTTAAATAAAAAAGGGTCGGCCCCCCAAAGGGAAAAAAGCCCCCCCTTAAAACCAGGAAACAAAAAAAAAGGTTTTCCAGGGGTTCACCCCAAGAAAAGGCCCCAAAACGTAACCGTGTTTTGGAACTGGTGTGGAAGGTTGTCCTCGAAGGTTGTTGGGTGGGACCCAAAAAAAAGGTTTTTTTTTGAAAAGCCTGAAAGCCAAAAAATTTGAAATTGTGTTGAACAACCAAGCCCCAACCCCAAAAAAACCCTTCCTTGTTGAAAGGGTGCCCCCCCCCAAAAAATCATACACAAACCAAAGGCAAGTTCAGCAAAACCTTTTGGGTTTACATGGGGGGTTGACAAAAAAAAAGAGGAAAGGTGGGGGGGCTTGGGTTTTTCGAAATGGACTCCTAAAAACAAAAAAACCCGGGAAAGTTTTTGTTTCCCTCCCCCGGAAAATCGGACGAAGAGCCGTGGACTGGCACCTTTGGGGTTTTTTTTTGTCCCTGGACAAAGAGGGGGGACCTGAGAAGAAGGTGGGAAAAGCACGTGGTTTGTTAACCCAATGGTGGGGGGAAAAAACCAAATTTTTGTCAGGCCCCCCCCCCCCCCCCAACATCCACCAGGGGGAACAGTAAAGAAAACCCTGCCCCGACCGGGTTTTTCAAACCCACAGGGGAGGGGGGGGGGGTTTCGTCCGGCACCCCCTGAAAAATCCGGACCACAGGTTTTGCTCAAGCCCTGCCCGAAGGGGGACCAGGGTTCCCCCGGGGGATTTTGAAAGGCGTCCAAATTTGAAAGGGGCATAAGGGGGGGCCCGCCCCCATAACCCGACCCCGGGCCAAAAAAGAATTGTTGACCCATCTAAAAAAATTACTGGAAACCCCTGTTAAACCCAACCCCACCCGAAAAGCCCCCCCCCCCCAAAATGGGGGTTTGTTACAGGGCAAAAACCCTTTTGAAAACAAAATCGGAAACTTGCAAACCCTGGAGAATCTTAAAATAAACCTTTTTGTACTTTTGTTGGCCGGACCAAAACTTGCAAAAGCCCCCGGTTTTCAAAAACCACCCCCCCTGCCCCCCCCCCCCACAAAGGGTCCCAAAATAAACCGAAGGAAAAGGAATCCGGCCCTGAGCCCCAAAAATTTTTGACAGGGTCGTAAAAGGGAAATCCCCAAGGAAAACATCCCTACAAATCAGAAGGGCCCCCCCCGTGATTTGAACCAGGTTTTTTTTGAAAGGGGAAAAACTCGCCTTTCCGCCCATTTAAAGGGGTTTTGGGGGGGGATGCCAAGGAAAAACGGAAGGGGATGCACAAAGCCACACTTAATTCCATTTCTTGTCAAACCCCCAAAATGGGGCCCCCACCGTAGGGAAAAGCAAAAAAAATTTTGTTTTGGTTTTTTTTTTATTGGAACCCCTGGGTGTTTTTTTATTTTTTTCTTTGGGAAAAGGGACGAAGAAAATTGGTTTCCCCATCCGTGGGTTTCAGCCTGGAACGTAAACCCCTGGGAAATGGGAATATCCCTCACACACTACCACCCCACACAAAAAAAACAACCAAAAATTTGGGGGTAAAAAAGAAAATACATAATCTAAAACAGATGGGGCCCCTAACTGGGGAAAAAAAACCAATCAAGCCGGAACTGGGGAAGGGCCAATCTTCCGAATGACTTTTTAAAAAAACCCCTACGAAACTTGGGGTGGGGTTGAATGGCAATAATTGTTTCCAATTTCCGGGGGAAAGGCATACAGAAAAAAGACCGCCCCCCCCAAGAAAGGAGTCAAAAAAGAAGGGGGGAATAAAAAACAAACCAAAAATTGTCCAAAATGCTCTGTTGTTTTAAAAAAAAAAACCTTTTGCGGGGGGAAATGGGGGGCAAAAACCAAATTTTTTTTTCCTGGGGAAATGGGGGGGGGGCAGGCTCACGCCCCCTTGCTCTTTCCCGGGGTTGAAAAGACAAGTAAAAACTTGACACTAAATCAAAAAGCCCCCCAAGGGGTTGGTTTTTGGAAAAACCCGGTGAACACAGTGGGTTCCAGCCCCTGATTCCCGGGGGGGGGGTGGGGAAACCAATCCCCTGTCCTCCCCCCCCCCACTTGAAGAAACCTGTGCCGAAAACTTTTTTCAATTACTGGGTTTTCAGGGGGAAAAAAACGGACCCCGTAAATTGGGTCCTAACAGGCAACACGACGCCGAAAGGCACCCAACATGGGCCAAAATTTTTTTGCCTCACCTGGTGAACACAAAAAATTCCACTGGGGGGAGGAACTTAAACAATAAAAGATTCAAAAAATACCCTCTGAAAAACTCCTTTGAAAACGTGGGGACCCCAACCCCCCGCCCCAGGGGTAAAACCCCTTTGTTCCCCCTGTTGGGAAGAAAAGACTTTGGAAGAAACCCTGCCCACAAAAAAACCAATTTGGCTCCAAGGGGGGCCGAGGGTTTTTTTGTTTCGTTTGTTGTGTTGGGTGGAACTAAGGGAACCCCAAAAACAAAGCAAATCCCCTCCCACCACCGGTGGAAATACGTGAGGGGGTGCAGAACGGCGGGGCCCCAAAAAACTTTGGGGTTCAATTGGGGGGGGAATGAAACCCCCGAAACAAAACCCCCCATTTCAAAAGGGTATCCGGGGGGAAACCCACTGTGCCCCAGGCCCCTCCCCCCCCCCTTTTTCCAAAACGAAAATGTCCCCAAAAAAAAGGGGCGGGGGGTTGCGGTTTTCATTTTGTGCAAAAGGGGCCCCCAAAAGTTGTTTGGGGGCCCCCCAACGGTTTCCCCCTCACAGGGGGCAAAAACGTGAAAAAGGGGTAAAAAAACCCTTTACGACAACGGTGCAAAACCCCAACGTGGTTTGTTTTTTTTTTTTCCCAAAGGCCTTTGGGGGGGAAAAAAATGGGAGGGCCCTGGGGTCTCCGCCGGGTTTTTTTACCCCAAACAGGTCGGGCCCACCTTTCTTGACAAAGGGTTCTGACCGGCCCTAACCAGGGGGGGAATAAAGAAAAAACCGTTCCATCCCTTCACCAAAGGTCCCCCCCCAAAAGCCGAGTGGGTCCCCCCCGACCAAAAGATTGGGGCCTAAAAACAATTGCCCCCCCAAGTGTAAAAGGAAAGTAGTTGGTTGAAAAAACCCCCCACACCCCCCCACCCCAACACCCCTCCAGCCCCCCTTGACTGACCCGACCCAATCCAACCGAAAAATCCCCTTTTGGTAGCAAAATGTTTTGGGGTTCGTTTTGGTTTTGAAAAAAAAAAAACTCCAACCCCCCCCCAAAAAGTCCAGCAGCCCACAAGAAAGAAGGAGGCCCATTACAATCCCCAATTAAAGGGTTTGCAAAAAAAGCCGCCAGAAACGGAGGGGTAAAAAGGTTAAGGGTTGAAACTCTTTTTATCCGGCCCCCACCTCCCAGCCCGAAAACGATTTAAAAAGTTTGGGGGGGGAAGAGGGAATAAACGAAGCCCCCCCCATCCCCGCCAAACCCCCCCCCCCACCCCGTCCCCCCCGTCCAAGGTTTTTTGGGGGAATAAAAAAAAAAGTAGGTGGTTTTTTAAAAGTTTTTTGTGCCCAAAACAAACCCGAAAAAACCCAAAAAAGGGGGGTAAAGCGCGGGCTCTGCCCAAAAAAGAAAAACCTGACCAAAGGAAAAGCACCCCCCCAAAAAAAAAAAGGAGAAAGCACATTAGGAACGCAAAGATCCTGGGAAAGTGGTCCCCCCCCTCCCCGGCCCCCCCCTAGAAAGTGGACAGTCCCAGGGGGTTTTTCATTTTTTTTTTTGCCCCCCGTAAAACAATCCCAGGCCGGTTTCCCATGGGAAAAAAAAAAAGGGGAAAAAAACGGAAAAAATCTGGAAAAAGGGTGCGGTTTCTGGTCCCCAGCCCCCAACGGAAATTGGGGGAAAATGAACCGGTGCCCCGGAAAACGGGGTTGGGACACAAAGGAGGTTTGGGACCCCCGAAGTGAAAGGGAGCGGTGACAACCCCCCAGGTCCCCAGGTTGGGGGGGGGGGTGGCACGGGGAACCGGCCCAATTTAGGGGGCCCCCCCAAACCGGAAATATGTTGATGAGGAAGAAATCAAGCATTTTCCACCCCTTGGGGGTTCCGAATTGGCCAAACAAAAGGCCGAAACACAATGAATGGTGGCCCGGGGGTCCCCCCCCCGAAAAACCAAACCAAAAAAGGGTGGCCCCAAAAAAAAAAAAGCCCAAAACAGCCGGGTGGTAAAAAAAAGGGTGTGTGGGGTGTCACACCCACTGTGGGGGGAAGGGGCCCCACCAGGTTTTCTACACGCCAGGAAAAACGCCCCCCAGTGCAAAAGCCCCCAATTGTGGTGGAAAAGTGGGTTTTTTTTCCCCCCTAAGAACCCCAGGAAATGCCGTGGCCCAAAGGACCACCCTGTTTGGGAAAAAATCGATTGAAAAAGAGTACACGACATCCTTTTTACTGAAACAAGGAAATTTTAAAAAAAAAAGAAACCCCCGATTCGGAATTTGAAACCCCGAGTCACAACCACACAACGGGAGGGGAAAGGAAAGGGAAAAAAAAGAGACAAACGAAAACCCTTGCACCCTTTGGGAGAAGGTTTGGGGGGTGGTTGAGAAAAATTGTAAAGGGGGTACCATTGGGAAACTCCGATTTTCAAGCCTTGGGTAAAAAGCCCCGAACGGGCCCCCAAACCCCCCCAATCCCCTGGGGCCCGCCGGGAAAAACTGGGGGGAAACAAACCCAAAAGTGGGGGGCAAGGTTTTGTACTAGTAACCCCCCTGGAAAAACCCCCCCGTTGGTTAGAATCCCAAATTACCCCCTGCCCCCAAAGGGAAAAAACCAAACCGCCCCACAAAGTTCCCAAAAAGGAGAAAGGGGGGGGAACCCCGCGAGGCCCCCCCCCCATTTGGTGGGAAACACCCCAACCCCAAGCAAGGTTTCCCGGGAACGTCTTTTTCCCTGGGGGGGGAAACCCAAATTAAAGGGGGGGGCCCAAAAAGACTCAAATGGAAAAATTTTGGTTTTGTCCCCACGGCCCCAAAGCCTTGTTTGAACCCACTCCCAAAAACCGCCCTGGGGACACCAACCAGCAAAGAAAGAACGTAGGCCCCTTCCACCCAAAACGGGGGGAACATTTCAAAAAAGGGGGCCCACCCCCCCCCCCGCCCTGTTGTGCTGAGTAAAAAGAAGCCCCCCTCAAGCGCCCTCCACGACGTGGTTTTAAAAAGGGAAGAAAAAGCCCAAGATGGTTTGTTGTTTTTTTGACAAAAGGGAAAACTTGAAAAAAAGGGGCAACCGTCCCCAATCCTGGGAAAAGGGGGAGAAAAAGGCAAAAAAAACGAATTTGGCAGTTTCCCCCCCCCCCCGTCCCCAAAATAAAAAAACCCGAAAAAAATTTTTTTGGGCCCCAAGGGTTTTTTGTTTTTGTTCCGCAGCCGGAAACCCGGTCGGCCCTTCCCGAAAAAAAGTTGGTAAAAGGCTTGAAAAAGCCTGGGTTTGGCCCACCCCCCCAAAAAAACAAACCCAAAGTTTGTGAAAGGCTTTTTTTTTCGAAAAATTTGGAGGAAGAAAGGGGGGCCCCCCGGAAATGTAAACCCTCCGGAACCATGGGGGGTTGGGAAAGGGTTTTTTTTGAAAAAACGTTCCCCACCAGGGCCCCAATTTCGGGGGGGATGCCAAGTGGAAAACCTGAAATCCGTCAAAGTCACCATGGGGACCGGAAACCCAGCCGGCCGTCCCTTTTTTTGACCAACTTTTTTGGGAAGGACCTTGGAAAAAGTCAAGGAAAGGGGGGAACTGGCATGTCGGAACCGGTCCCGGCTTGAACTCCAGCGGAATGTTTGTGCAACCCAAGCCTGAGGTGTTCAGGTCTTCCAAAGGGTTCGCCCGTATCGTGGGGGGGGTAAGGGAAAAAGAAAAAGCAGTTCGATTTTCTGCCCCTTTTTTTTGGAGAAAGGTGTTTGTAGGGGGGGTTCAAAAAAACACACGTTGGCCTGACCAAACGAAAAACCCACAATCCTTTTGGTTTGGGTTTGGTTTTTGGAAAGGTGGAAAGTTTTCCCCCCAACCTGGTGTCTTCCCCCCCCCTGGGTTCAAGAAGAACCCCAACTCCCCCCCCCCTGTCGGGACTGAAAGAAAAAATGGGTTTTAAAATGTCAGGACAAGGCCCCAAAAGAGGGAAAAACCCCCCAAGGGACCCAGCCAAGGGGGAAAAATTCAAAGGTGAACCTTGGTGGGCCACAGAAAGAGAAAGAAAGAGGTTTCCGCCCACGGTGGACAAAACGTTTTGTTTGTTGTTTTGCCAACTCAGAGGGACCCCCCCCCCCCCCCCATGAACCCCAAACCGGAAAAAGGGCCACCCTTGGTTGGGCCCCATTTGGGAACAACCCCTAATGAACCAAGAGTGTCCTTTCCCCCCCCCCTGGGCCCCCCAAAGGGACTGTTACAGGGTCCTATTAACGACCGACTTGGTAAAACTGTTGTTTTTGAGAAATTGGACCCCTACCCACTTCACACCCCAAGGATTCACCCGGGAAAAAGATCAGAAAAAACGGTCAGCCCGGAATGGGGCCAGGGGGGTTTTTTTTTGTGGGGGGGGGTAAATCCGGAAATTCAAAAACCCCCCCCCCCCCCCCCGACCGGCCCCCAGGCCGGGAAAAAATGGTTTTTTTTGGGGTGTGGTTTTTTTGCAAGTTAAACTGAATTTTTCCCCCAAAGGGACCCCACAATGTTTCCAATGGAAACCAAGTTTTCCCCGTGAGAGGGGAAAAAACGGTTAAAAAGGGGCGACGTTAACCCCCCCCCCCCCCGTCCCCACCCCCCGACCCCCTTCTTTTGTGTGGAAACAGAGAGGAGTAAAGGACCCCCCCCCCCCCAAAAAATGAACCAAATCCCCCCCTAAAAGGAAGAAGGGGAGGGCCCAATTTAACGCCAATTGGAAAAAAACAAACGGTTCAAAAAAAGACCCCCCCCCTTTTGGAGGCAATCGTCACATCCAAACCCCCCACCCGAAACTGCCGTCCCCAACCCGGCAAAACGCACCCCCTGGGGGTGGTTTTTTGAAAAAACCCCGGAAAAAACCTTGTTTCAACCCCCCACGCTGAAAAAAGGGGGGGTTCCCCCCCCTTGGGAAGAAGGGGGGGGGCTTTGGGGTGGGTATTTTAGACTGGTGTTCCCCGTAAGCTTGCTTCCCCCTCAAAACCCTTCCACGAAAGTTCTGAAACGAAAAACCCAAGACCAGTGTAAAAAAAAACCAAATCCATGACCCAGGTAAACAAAAGAAAGCTTTCCCCACATCCAACAAAAAACCCGAAAAAAGAGACCCCCTTGTATTGTCCAAGTGTTGTGAACCCCCCGAAGGGTGCCAAGGTTTTTTCCGGTTTTTTTTGGGGGAAAAAAAACATGAAAGACCCACATTTTTGAAGCACCCGCTTCAAGTTGAGCACACGCACCCGGTTATCACCCCAAAAAGGAACCCCCCCGGGTCTGTTTTGGTTTTTTTTGTTTTTGGTTGGGGGGGGACCCCCCAAAAACGGAATTCCGAGAAAGGGCCCCCCCAAAGACCCCTGAGGAAAAAAACAAAGGGAAAGTTGTCCCCCCAACTCACCCCCGGGAAAAAAATCCAGGGGAGGAAAACGCCCCCTAAAAAAAACCAAACAACGAACTGGGGGATACACCGGTGGGCCCCCTGGAACCCCCTTCAAGAGGGGGAAACGGGGGAAAGGAGGAGGCGGAAAAGGAGGACGGTAAAAACTTGTGTTTTTTTTGTCCCCCAAAAATAAGGGGGGGAACCCTTCAAAGGGGTCCCTTGCCACGACAAAACCCCTAAAAGGAGGGAATCCCAAAAGGGAAAAATGGGGAAAGGGAAACAATTCCCCCCTCGTGAAACCCTCTTTTTGAATTTTGGTGAAGGTGGGGCACCCCCGCCAACAACCCCCTTTCCTTTGTGTGGGGAAAAGGTTAAAAAAACAAGGTGGCTTTTACCCCCAACCGGGTGCCACTGTCGGGATGGGGGAGGAAAAAAAGAAAGCCCCCGGCCCCCAATGGGGAACGAAATCAAACGCCCCCGGGTACAGAAAATGTCCAGGGGGGGGGTAAAGGAAAAAAAACTTTTTTCAAAAGAACCATCGCCAACCTCCCAAAGGGACCCCCCCCCGACCCTAAAAGGGTTCATCCCGGCCCCCCCGAAAGAACAGGGGGGGGGGGTGATTTATTCCCTGTAAGGTTTCGTGTTTTTCCCAGGCCACTGGGCCAGGTACCCCCGGGGGTCCATCGTTTCAACGCAATAAAAGTAAAGGGAAAAAAGCGCCCCATCCCCTTAACCTTTACCAAGGGAACCCACCCCGAACTTTTAACCCCCATTTTGAATTCCCCCTTACAATCGGGGGGCAAAAGGGTCCCAAAAAAAACAGAGCCGAACCTAAGGGAAAACCCCCCAAAACAAAAACCAACCCCATCCCCTCAAAGTTTGGATAGGGGTGTGGAAGGGTTACTGGGCGGCAACTTTTACCCTTTCATTGGGAAGAGGGCCCAAAAAAACACCCGTTTCCGGAAGGAAATTCCCGCCCCCTTTGTTGTGTTAAACAAGGAAGGGAACCCCGAAAAAACCCCCCCCCCCGCCCCCCCCCCCTGGTTACCGAGGGGCCCCTAGGAAGAAATGGCACCGGTCCCAGTTGGGGGCATGGGCCAACCCCGTTTGTTTAACAAAAAACCGTTCTCAAATTCAAAAAACCGTGTTTGGGAAAAAAAAAACCAACAGAAGGGGGGAAAACCTCCCGAAACACGGGGCCAAAAAAAAT
>Ga0179593_1375611_pt1 | contig 25931 bp, 19 predicted proteins | sample CZODoug2_1_08_16_FD_185931 | JGI IMG/M metagenome (GOLD analysis project Ga0179593, IMG submission 185931) | Vadose zone soil fungal communities from Angelo Coast Range Reserve, California, USA - CZODoug2_1_08_16fungal (PacBio error correction) | ecosystem: Environmental > Terrestrial > Soil >...
GGTATGAGAGCATATGAAACAAAGCTTAGAACGAGGACCGTGTACAAGGGAGGAAGTGCATGTAAGGGACATGTGGAGGGAGGCAGCCCGTTAAAAGTTGGGGAGATTTCCAACCACCAGAGGAATTTTTGGTAGAGATCTGAGCGTAGTTTGAAAGGAACTCGGTCCAAACTCCATCTAAGAGAGACGATAGGAAACACACAAGGGGGGGGGAAGTGTGTGAGGATAGCCAAAAACAGGGGAGTTTTGGGGGGTGGGGGCTAAAATCATGAGCCAGTGACAGGCGCACCGATCTTCAAAGAAAGGGCAAAGAAGCAGACGGAAGGAAACAACGAAACCGCGTCGCCATCTGTAGAGAGGGGCCGATGAAGGTGAAGCAAAGGGAAGGGTGAAGCACATCCCTCAACAAACAAATTACAGAGAGAGATTCGACCTGCAGACCTTGTCGCCACACGACGGAAAAGGGGGAGGTTACTCTACTCGAGGCAGTTCACTGATCTGAGGACAAGGAGGGGAAAACTCAACGGGGGGGGGCCCGGAGGAAAACATGGTACCAGAAAAATTGAAGGAAGCCGATTCAATACGAGCAAAGAGAGCGACCGGGACCAAGAAGATCCTTGCTACCCTGAAGAGGGAAAAAGGGGGGGGAAAAAGATGTCGTAAGGAAATTCGCGGACCGCCTCCGGCTCCGAAGTCTCATTCTATAGCAGGGCCCGCCAAATTGGAAACACCTCCTTCGTCCCTGGAGGTCACCTTGGGAAAAAGAGGACCTAAAACAATTTCACACACAGCGACGGAGTCGGTGGAGCGTGAGAGATTAGCGAACCTTGTACATTGTTTCTTGGGGCTAGGAGAGGGTAATGAGGGGAGAGGGCTTTGGGGAGGTCAGGCAGACCCAAAACCCCAGAAAGAGACTTCAAGGAGGGGTGACGAGGCCAGTGCCGGCGAGTATACTAACGCGCAGAGCGAAGGGCGTCGGTTCCCCCAAAAGTCCCTGCTCGAGGTTCTACAATCAGAGCATGGCCCGATCATTCGACCGGCCGTCGAGGGGTGATCGAACGATTAGAAATGCTAGGAAGAGGAAGATTCGTTATTTTTATGCCAAGGTCAAGAACACGCTTGTCACCGGGGTCAAGAGACGGCCTGCGGGGATATAGGGACACAATAGATTGATCCTCCTAGAACCAGGGAAAACTGGATACGCTAAGCAAAACTCCAGAAAGAGGCTCCGGAAAACGCACGAAACAAAAGAACGAATTGTAATGCTTTCTTCTCCGGGAACAGAAGAACGACAAGCCATCCATCCAATCAGGTGGTAATCGAGTCTTCATAAGAAATGAATCAAGCAGCACTGACAAAGAATCTCGTCTGACGAGCGTAACTGTTCCGAGTAGTCTAGCAGAGGGGAGAAAATTCTATCCGGAGCGTAAAAAAAAAATCCCGTCGGGGCCCAACCGATGGCCAACTCTCGCAGACGGAAGTAAACGAATCTCATCAATAACTCTTTCTGTGGGCGGGCGAAGAGATTGATACTGTGAGTTCAAAGGGGCGGAAAAAGGACACAGGAACGGTGCTTCCATGTTGGCAAGGCTACTGTGGGGAGGAACGGCGGCCTGCTCGATTAAAAGCCGCGTAAACAAATGGGAGGAGCAGGGCGTATAATTTTGGTCTCGGACAATATTTGGTCATGCAAACAGAGTGAAAATAAAAGAAGCACGCGGAAAACAACCGGAACCTGTCGAGTTGGCCGGTGCACATAATTTGAGAAGGAAGCGACAAGAGCGCGGATTCGTGGCAAGCGTTCATTATCGCGACAAGCTTCCTTAAAAATCGAATTCATGAAAAAGGGTTTGGGTCGGGAAAAAAAGAATCCAAGAAAGGAGGAGTATTGTCGGCAATGATGAATTCAACTGACAAGAATGAGTCGATCAGACCACGTGTAAGAGAATAAGCGCCGAAATAATCTTGCATTCTCCCGCTCGTAAACGGCGGATAGGGAGGTATCAGGGAGCATTCTAACATATAAAACCAACAAAAAGGAGAACCAGGTGACAAGGGGGGAGAGGAAAAGAAGACTCGACTTGGCCGGCATTGCATAGTCGGCAAGGCAAAATCATAAAGAAAGACGATAGCGCTGCCGGGAGTTCTCCGAGAAAATAAGAGGGGCGATATTAGGGATTGTTGGGGAATAAGCAGCCGGCGGATAGGGGCCGACCGAGTCTGGGCCAAATGACAGCTCAAGGGGTCACCCAGCAAGGGCCGGTTGCAGGGCAAGGAAGGGAGATCTTGGGGCTAAGTGCAATTACATAGGCCGGAAAGCGGGTTAGGCCAATTTGAACTTGAGGGAAGACGCCGGAGGGAGCTCGATACGGAAAAGTTTGCGGTTTGTTAGACTAATGTTACGGCGACCAGGTGACCGGTGGGAGTGAGGGCCAGGGTACTGCCGACTCAGAAAAATGGGATACTCCAATTAGGGACGGCCCTAAGCTACGTCTACGGCGGGGGTAGTTAGAGAAGTCTCCGAATTTATAGCAGGACAAAGAGCGTAAATCTTACGGAAGAACGAAATGATCGTGAAACTTCGAGAAAACTAACAACAAGCCAGAGCTTCTAACAGTTGAAATGTCTATAAACCAAAAAGTCATGCTATCGGTAGAGAGTCAAGTGGAACACGGGCAGTCCACGCGACAGACCTAGTGAAACTTTTGTCGGACGGAGGGCCCCGCTTAAAAGTACTTACCGTGCGAGCGCTGAAAGTCAGAGTTGGAATTCTCCAGCAACTAGGACGATAGAGCGAGGAGATCATCAGCCGCTAGGTGGCGAGAATGACACTGAGAAAGTCTACGGCCCCCGGACAGAGCTAATTTGTGGCCAGACCGGGGGGGGAACATGCACCTGTCTTTTCTGGTCTGGGAGATGATAGTGGCAACGAGAAAAAGCGTCTTGGCACTCCGGAACAGATATAGGGCGACTCACAAAAAACCTGAGGGAGTAGTGAAAAAGAAGATAAAAGCTGTGCGTTCGTTTCTATTGTCAGAGGACGTGGGGCTGCGGTGGGCCGTCATCGATACAGAGACACGTCCAGTCAAAGACAGAACGAAGGGGGAGTGACGCACGAAGATCATCGTAGGTCTGTTTTTTCTGAAAGATAAAGGTAGAGGGCGACAAGCGCAGGTTGATTCTGCAAACCACTATATGAGAATTGTGACAATGGAGGGGGTGAGACGAAAGTCAGTTGGCAGCGAATGAAACTAGGCGACGTAAGGCTGAAGAGTTTAGACAACAACTAGGTCGGTGCATGGGGATAAATCGAAAGGGTGAAAAACGTGAACGGAAATGCCGATCGATCGTAGGCCAACGTTAGGACAGAGGGAAGGGCAATACGAAGGTGTGACCGGGGACGAGGTCTCGAAATTGGCGGTAGATGGGGGGGGGTCAGGTACGTCAATGAGGACCTCTAACGACGACAAGGTAGAGGAGGCCGAAAGGGGTTACAGAAAATTTCATCGAGGTGCGGCAAAGAGAAGCCGGCTAAAAAGGGAACATATAAAAAGGAGGAGAAAAATAGCAAATCTCTAAATCCCTCATCGTTGGGCTCGGGACAGAAATTTCCCGGGGGAGACCTCTCCGTCGGCGGAGGGGTATGGCACTCGCCAACAGATCCTCGCGCGACTGTTGCCCGAAAGAGCCGGGCTAAATATACGAGACTGACAGCGACAGGGAAGGGACGCGGGACCGTCGACGCGGTCGGAGAAGGGACCAACATAGTCGATCTGAACGTATGCTTCGGTGAGCTAGGGAGTCGCTTCTGGTCGAGGGCTGGGTCGGCTCGATTGCACCGGCATTGGCAAATCTTCACGCCATAAAAGTTTTTCATTCTCGCTTCCAGAATGTAGGCGTTGGAACTTCTGAAGAAGGGGGCGGATCGTCGAGGTTGACTCAGGGCTCAGCCGGACTATCGGGCCCGTGGAAATCGGGTTTGGGAGGAAAGGGAATTCTACTCGGATGGGGTCCTCTTCTGATAAAAGGAGAGGGCGAGCTCACAAGAGGAGGTCTCCAGAGAGGGGGAAGATCCTGTATTTTTAAAACAGAAAACAACGAAGGTCCGGGGCATGCCTTGGGCGACAAGGAGACTTCGGAACACGAAACAAGGTCTCAATGACGAGGGATATGTCAGAGGCCTGAAGGGGGAGGTCAAGGACAAAGCGGAAAGAAAAAAAAATCCCAGGCACGAATCCTGACTGGTGACGTGGACTATGGAGCCTTTGACAAAAGCGAGGGGCCGGGGCGAAAAAAATTATAAGTAGGAAAGGTGAAACAAGCAAAAACAGACCGCCTAAGGGAACGGCTCTGAGTAATGCGACTTTTTTGAGTCAAAAGCTCGTCCAAACAAACGGAAAGGAAAAAGGGTTTGGGCTGCTTGGAATTGGACAAGAAAAGGAAAGAGACGAGAGAAAAACATAGTGAGGAGATGGAGATGACGAAGAGACGAAGGGGTACCATCGTGCTTAACGTAGAGACGGGGATAAACTGATCGCATGCCGGGACAAAAGAGCTGACGACGATGTCAAGAAAAGTGAGGAAACATTGTTAATTGTTCCAGCAGGGTAGCGTCACCGAGTTGCCCATTATGGCGGTATGGCGGAAACGGCGTGGGAGGGAAGGGAATGCAATTTACTGCCGCTGGCTGCAGTGGACGAGAGTTGATTCGGTATTATCCTTCCGAGAAGGGGTAGAATCATCGCTGGGTTTCTAATTTCCGCTCTTCGAAGGAAGGGTAATCGACACGGCAAGGGGGGGCGTCGAGGGAAACCAGAAAAAAGCACTAAGACGTGCGAAGTCACCGAGAATTAATCATGGACGAGAAACACTCGCAAAGAGAAACCGCAGAAAAGAGCCTGCGGGGGGTCAGAGAAAGACTTTTAAAATGCCTAAGTCAAAGACGAGGAGAGTCTCTTGCTCCTCCAGACAAATACCGACAAGCAGGGGGGAGTGGAGGGGGCTACTCACAAGTCCGTCTCCGCATAAGGCGAGCAGGGGCACACAGACCATTTGACCGCAGGCGGAAGGGTTAAGCTCACCGAAACGTCTAGGGGAAGTGGAGAGAGTAGCTGTCAATCATCAACGGCGACACGGAAGGGCTCCGGTTACTCCGGAATGAGACTGTGGACTCTCTCACGCTCTGCCGTTATCGAAGGAAAACGGAACGTCAAGGGAGGAAGCAGCTATGATCCAAAGTAATAAATGGGGGCCGGTGGCTAAGGTCCATATATTGGTGCACCAAGTAGATACAGAAGAAAACTCTTGATGGGGGGGGTCGGCGGCCTTCAATGGGTTAAAGGGGCAGGTACGAAAAAAATTTTCGATCCCCTATATACAAGAGCTCAAGTGACAAGACCGCGTCGATACAGGGAAAAGGGGAACGCTTGATGAAAGTGCATCAAGGAAAAGGGCTTTGGGGCAGTTCGAATAACTTAGGGAGGAAAAAGATAGAGGAGAAGCTGCACGCTCTGAGCCTGTCGCAGAGGAAGTCCTAAGACGGGTAAAAGAGGAGTTGCCTATCAGGAGGAAAACTTAGGGGATCCGACAACTTTCACTTCTAGAGATAGGCAAGGTTTGACCACCACGGTAACGAAATCTGCGCAGATAAGTTGGCGGACAGAGAGACGGGGGTCAACCATAGATGTGAAAGTAAGCCATACGCCAAAAAAGGGGAAGGGACGATCTCGTGGCTAATCTCTCATCTAATCAATATCCGAAGGATGACCAGTTCGTGGAAGGCAAGGCTAAAGGGGAACCGCTGCACCCAGGGTAGACCAGAAGGGCAGGAACTGTAATCATTGAAGCACGAATTCAGGTTACCCTTAGGGGTGGGCCAAAAAACCCTTCAGAGGGAAAAAAGGTTGGGCTTGAGGAAGAGAGGAGAAAATGATCGGGGCGACGCCTGGGCGTCCAACACCATAGCGCCGTGCTAGCCGGGATTGTATCGGGCCAGGTCGTGAAGATGACCGAGGAGAGCTTGCTATGGACCCTAGGGGGGCCGCTCTGTAGGTTTGGCAGTGAATAACAAAAAGATGTCTTCCTCAGGGTTTTGATCAGAATCGTAGTCCAGAGGGAATCACGTCAGAAGCGTTATTCTTGATTAGGTGCGAGAATGGACGCCGGGGGTACCGGCTTCACTGGTAGGAACTGAAACTGCAGGAAAGGAATGTGACCATCGATCCCGGGGGCCGCAAATGTCTGACTGCCGCTCAAAAAAGTGTAACTACAGACAAAGAACCAAAGAGCAAACCGTAAATTTCTTGAGAAAAAGGAGGGAAGACTAAGCAAAAGAGAAGAAACGAAGAGACATCTTGACATCCGCTACGGCAGTAACATAAACCACTTGGCGAGAGGACGTGTAAATTCATGATCAAGATGGGAGAACTTGGGAAAGTGGGCTATCTTCTAAAAAGCCGTCAGGATCAAATGGCAGTCGCGCTGACCCCGGAGGGGGGAACTACCGAAAGTCCGAGAATCTCATGGGTGTGTTAGAGAGAAGTACAAAGAATTGATAGCAGTTTTGGGGTGAAGAGAAGACGCAGGAACTTCCAGTTTAGACAGAGGAGCCGGTTGACGAAAGCGCGGGGCCCTGCGAGAAGGAGGAAAGATTCCGGCGGCGACCTGATAATGTTCCGTAAAGCAGAGGGGGGGGGCAACGACTGATTTTTTCAGAGACGCGTCCAGACAACTCACCCGCATAATGAGGACCGCGGAATGCGTTCGCGGGAACTTTGAGAGCCGGGAAAGGAAAGAAAGATCTCTGAATTAAGGAAAGGGATCAATTTCCGAGTATCAATTGTCTGAAATGCGTCAGGCGAGGCAAAAGCACTCGAGGGGGGCGGGATACGCAGAAGACGGGAAGAATTGTGAGGCGAAGACTTAACTGGGGGGGGGGGGGGGGGAAGAACTGAGAGTACTCTAATAAAGCAAACAAATACCGACGGGAATCGGTGGTCACCATTAAACAGGAGGAAAACTTCTGAACCTGATCATCAAGAGACTACGCCATATGAAGCACGGCGGCAACGGTGAAAAGAAGAAAACGTTAAGATCAACAAACTGAGCCGATGGTGACAGGACCGGTGCAATGCGCGTCTTCAGCACACGCGGCGGTGCGGCATGAGCATTCTACGACTTCAGAAGGAGAAATCGGAGGTCGTATAATGGGGCAAGGTAATCCGACAGCCATCTACCCCGCGGAAAAGGACAGAGAATTCCCCGGCTCATATTTCGGGCACTTCCTCATTTGCGGTCAAGGAAGGAGAAAGGAGATGCTAGTGAAGTAACACCACCGAAAAGAGGTGTCTCCAATTGTAAGCCTTGTTCCAGAGAAGGAAGATTTCTCTGAAAAGGAAAGGTGCGTGGGTGGAAAGAATGTTAATAAGTTCTAGGGGTGGTATCCAGGCTTTAGCACTAAGCACATCTATCCTAAACAAAAATAGGCCACGAACTCGAAGGCGTCAGGCAGTGAGCCGGACGGAGCCTATTGTCACGTAGGACAAAGGAGGGAAGCAAGATTCGAAATAACTAACTAAGGGGAGCAGGTAAACAGGGTGTTCGTCTTAAGGAAAAAAACCGGAGGCGGGAGGCAAGGTACTCCGCCACCATCTAGTCGTCGTGAACGAACTTTCGTTCGCAAGTTATTCAAGAAGAGCAATTCACGTAAAAGTGTAGTGGAGTTCAACAAAAGCGAAAGTCTAGGAAAGTAAGAAGGAGTAGAATTCGCAGTTCCAATCGGTTCGTCGCCAACCGCGGCTATTTCGTAGGAGGCAGGTTGCAGATGAAAACAAGGAGCTGGGAGGGGCACCTTTCGGCCGGGACCCCCGCATAGTTGTAGTCCAGCACCTGAACAGGCGTTATCTGGGAGGGAGAGAGAAAGATGCGCAACGAGAAACGGCGGAACCAGCGGGGACCAGGAACGAAGCGGAATCACTAACAAAGGTATTATTAGGAAGACTCTCGCTTTGGTCGATGGAAAGCCTAAGATTGGAGTGGCCGATCGGAAAGAGGAAAAAAAAAAAAACGCCTTGGCGTGGCTGGACCACTAATAGGAGGCGGGGGGGGGCGTAGCCTCTAATAAGGTTTTGACGCGACAGAGTCCTAGGATTGAGATTCAAACTGCCGCTAGTAAAGTGGCCGCGTGCTGAGACGAAAAGGAGATTTGTGGCGTTTTGCAACTCTTCGACACACTGCCGGGATTGGAGGCGCGGAACTGGAACGAAATTCGAGAAGTGGAAGAGCCTACTGGAAGGAAGATGAAGATACGCGGGGGAGGGAGATCGTTTCTGCAAACGTAGCAGTCGTGGTTAGAACCGAAGAAGGTTGTCAAAAGCAGGAAGTGAGGCGTAAATCTGGGCGAGCATTTGTTAAGGGACGAAGACACAGCCATACCGAGGGTGAGTGGAAAGAAAGGAGCACCATTAGGGGGGGGGGGGAAAAATAAGTTTGAGGTAAGAATTGTGGAAACTGGTGAGTGAGAAGGTCTAAATCTTTACTCCAAAAAATTATACATTGGAGGAGAAAAACATCAGAGGGATCACGTAAATAACAGAAGTAAACGGCTCAGGGCAGACGTTCCACCATTGGGGCAGCGGAAGACTCTGTGTCGTAATGGAGGGCACATCGACCTATAAGGCAGGGAGTCAAGTTGGGTAAAGATCGGTCCGGTCATTCACTTTTCGTCATGCGAAAGGGGGAAACCGCGTTTCAAGCTGAAGAAGGAGGAGGTAGCGTAAGACAAACATCTAGACAACGGGGGATCTCGTTAGCAGCCAGAAAGGGGCATGTCTGGCTGGAGATGACAGGGATAAGACGCGACTTTGGGGGTCAGGACGGGGTGTTTCATCGGGCACGCGTGTCTGGAAGACTTAAAAATGGCAGCTTGCCACATGTGCGGCTGGGAGTTTGAGCCGAGCACGGATCGGAGGATCGGCTGAGGTCCCCGAGCGGGGCCAGAGGACGATCCCGGTACAATGTGCACAGCTAACCTAAAAGGCTGGTTCATAGCTGCTTAGCAATAAGGAGAGGAGAAGCGTAGGTAAATTCAAAAATCAGGGAGAGTATTCCACTACACCAATGAAGGATGCTTTTGATTGAGACTTGGGAGACTTTTGAAAAACGCTCGAACCATTAAGGAGAGAGGGACGGCCGGCAGACATGTATTGCAAGTAAATAGAAAGCAAGTATCCGAAACCGTATCCGATAGGTGCGGAGTATTTGCCTGACAGAAAAAGAAAGAGAAGGGACCAGAAAACAAAAAAGCCCGAGTAGGAATTGAGCAAGGGTCTCCCTACGAAGCTCAATCGAAAAAAATTTTTTGAGGCCAACCGCTCGAAGTGTGCAAAGGGGGAAAGTTTTGAAGAGTAAATTTCTTGTAGAAATAGGAGGATCCGAAGAGGTCGGGAATAGGGGGAAGCGCGGATGGAAATAGTGGGGGGCTGTAGCGGTATCGAGGTTGTCTACGCCTCCATATCGAACCACCAGGGGTCCTCCCAAGGGAGGACGAGTAATGGTCGTCGCTCTCGGAGCTGGGGGAAGGTTAGAGTCTCGTCACCGATGCTGAGGAGGTAGGTCAGGAGGAGCGTCGACGTGAAGGCAATGCGTTCTTTCTTGGGAGGGCGGGGAGATGGTTTGATTCGGCAAGGGAAAAAGAAAGCGGCCGCAATGGGACGAGAGGGGCGAAAGGTGTTGCCGGGAGGCGGAGAAGGCTGTGAACCGCGTGGGTCGCAAATTTCGGGCATAAGAAGGGAAGAGGGGTAAGGCAGTCGCCAAAACGTGCGCAACAACGATGAAAAACTCTGTGGAAGAAAAGACCGGGGCTTTAAATACTAAGGGGCGCCCAGAGAGACTGAACTGTTAATCAATACAATGAAAGCTCACGCCACTCCACTATCACCATAGAGCACGGTCAGGGAACCGCTACATCCTCGTCTGATAGGAGGGATGGTGCAGGCTAACAATGTCAGTCTCAAAGCTCATTCGAGAGAAAGAATGAACACGCATGTGACGGCAGGTGCCAGAAGAATTGGAAAAAAAAGATCAACGGGATCCTCACTATACTCTGGGATGATAAGGTAGCTGTTAAGGCCTTGAACGGAGTTCCGCGGTTCAAAAACTTTTCCCAGCCGCGCGGGCAGGGATTATATCGAACAGACCCTCTTCCGTAAACTACTAATTCTCGACGAGGAAGAGATTAGCCCACTCTATACATAACCTGTTTGGGGGAAGATGTGAGAATTGTACTCAAGAACTATGGGGGGGAAAAAATTATATCAACGGCACCTGGGATTCGGGAGGGGGGGTATTCAACTGCGGGGTTTGGAATATACGAGGGGAAAACTACAAGGTCATTAGACACCCCTTATCAGGAGACTCATTTCATCAGGACTCTGAGGGAAAGCGTAACCGACGGAATGACCGGTCCTAGGCAAGGCTTTCAAAGTCGAAAGATAAATCCAAACGAAAGCGGGATGCGAGAAGAATATATTCAACTTAGTTTTCCTACATGATATCACGGTCGGTCCCAAAGACGTACATTGGGAGACACGTCGGGTCGTTTCCGAACAGGGCGGCTTTTAATTAAGTGGGAAGAGATAGGGGGCGACAAACATGCGTCGTCCAATATAGGGGGGAAAATAAGGGGGGCATCCGATTCCAAGCGCACCTAGTGAAGCAGCTGGGTGACTAAAATAGCGCCGTAGACGGGGACAAAAGTGTATAAAACAGAGGGGGGGGGGAGTGCGAATTTCTCGAAAAGGAATTCTTCTACAGGTAATTTTGGAATGTTCGAGAATAAAGGACGAGCGAGCGGGGCCATTTTGTGTGGGGGGGGGGGTGGTGGGGGGGGGGGGAAGGGAAAATCTCCTCAGTGTCCCCATGATCTTAAAAGACTGAACAAAGAAGGGGGGAAAGGATCAATTAGGCTATTGGAGTCTTTTATCCTGGGTTGCACACTTCGGGCGAGAACAAGGGGAAGAGGGGTTGGTTGTCTCCCGAGAAATCAGTAGAACGTCGTATCTCATTTAGAGAAAACAGCGCGACGAGTTTAAGAGGGGGTTTGTGAGGAAATGATCAAAGGAAATATAGCCGAGGGGAAAAAATGTCAAGGAGGATTAACTCCTCTCCCTCGTCGCCCGTCAAATGGCGAACAAGAAAAATGTTCGCAAAAAGCGGGGAAGGAGCAGTCGAGTGTTGACAAAGTAAAAAGGAGGGAAGGAGAAGCTACGGAAGAAACAACAAAGAAAGGCGTATAGGTATAGCCACAAGAGGTGCACTGTCGATCATTAGAAGCCGGGGAGGAGAAAACCTAGGACGAAAGAGATGGTACGCGCGAGCCGCAGAACTGCCGCACTGAAGAGCAACTCTACTCACACTAACGTATACCATCACGGAGTGCCTGCAGTCACGGAGGCCGGAAACGCCAGCATCCACGGGGAAAGAGACACAATAGAACACACGGCAAAAAACTGAAAACGGAGAGCGACTATGAAGGGGGGCAAGGATTCTATCATCACATAGTGGAGACTTAATAAAGGTCGGATAATTCAGCACCGTTATTCCAATGATGAAGAGAAACATCCGTGCCAAAGCGAAAAAAAAACGAAAATAAGAGACATCAGTGAAAGAAAAGAAACTAGTTAGGGGCGCCAACGCTCTTTGAACGTCTTATCAACAAGCAAGGGGGGTCAAAAGGATCAGACCGTATAAAGAGAGGCGGAGAAAGGACACAGGTGAGGACAAAGAAAAATATAGCGCAGGGACCAGGGGATTCAGAGGAGCGGCTAGGCGGACGACCTAGGCCAGTTCAGTAAGACACATGAGGGTGTTGGAAAAAAGAGCTTTTTGTGACCGCGTACCAAACGCAGACAAGAAGAAAGGAAGTGAGGGAAGAGGCGAGGTTCGACGTTTGAACTTTAAACCAGATAACCTTGGGTGGCGTCCGACAGAATCGACGGGGCGGGAGAAGGCGTGGGTTCAGAAAAAGAGTCTAAATAGAGGAAAAATGCGGCAGCAGAAAAGCCGAGGGAGTTTTGCTTTATGGCTTCTGAAGAGGAGGGGGGAGGATTTCACTACGCTGGGAAGAGCAGGAAGTTGCTAAGACATAAATAAGAAAAGCAAGAAAAATCGGCTGAAGTTGCAAATCGAGGTAAACCGGAGATAGCAGCGGCGGGGGCCGGGAGCTTCTAGTGAGGAAGAGAACAAACCGAATAGGAAGCCACCGGCAAAAAAGGAAATGAGTGGCAATCTGCTAAGAATCTAGATTGAAGGTAGTCCTGTAAGATCTACCGGAGGCATAAATATCACGCAACGAAGGAAAAAGCGAAATTGGGTATTCAGAATCTAGAGCTTGAGAAATTTTTGTCCGGAACGCCCTAAAAAGGGCACCGGAAATCTCCTACCTCTTCTTACAACGAGCCAATGGTTCGGCCGAAACGGGGGGAGGGCTTGGAAAAGGGTGGGCGGCGAGGAGCTATCTGTCCTCAGAAGAAGCCGCCAGCAAACACCAATGCTGGGAAAAAAAGCTAAAAAACTTCAGGGTAACTCTGTAAATATGACGAGATTGGCGAGGTTTGAGAACGAAAGGTAAAATGGGAAAATGGGGGGGGAAAAAATTCTTTACCGGCCGAAAAAAAAAGAAGCTGGACTCCACACTTAAGACCCCAATCCTCTCCGTCACCTCGAGGTTGAGGCCCAGCAAGGGAATTTAGAGAGGTCCCGGGAAGAACGCTCTATCGGTCGGGAGGGGAAAACGAAGGGGTCGCTTTACCGTGCGGGGGAAGGGGCCCGAAAGTGGGGCAAAGAATGACTCACTGATCAACAGAATCCGAAAACGCGGATTCTGGTCAGGGGTCAGGGACCCAAGGTTGAGGGTCTCCACGCGCGAATTTGTAACAGTTTGACTCTCTGACCTCAAGGTGCCGTAAGGGAAGGGGGGCAATTTCCTACAATTCGGGCAGGTCTTCCCCAAGAGCGGACAATTTTGCCTATATATCTTCATTGTATCAATAAAAACAAGCGGCAGTGTCGAGGATTTGGCACTTTATCGTGGGGAACACAACGAGCTAGGGGATGTGGATACAGAACCCCAAGGGAGGAGGGGCAGGTCGGTCGTGGAAAAATAGATTTACCAGAAAACGCGGCTGAACATGAACATTACGCGGATGAGGAGAAGAAAAAAACAACAACGGAGGAGGAAGAAAAGATCGAAAGGAAAGAGCTAGCAGATGGTCGAGGAAATCCTATTTGTTCTTGCGAATCGGGGAGAGCTGACCAATACGACAACCAACCGGCTCCAGGGGCTGTGCAGGGACTTCCCATAAACTTATGAAGGGTGTGGCTAACTATAAATGCTCAGCGACAAAGGGGGCTTGATTGGGGGACAGGGGGCCACAGCTATAGAGAGGCAGTGGGGGTCGGACTGGGGAAGGAACGAAAGAAAACTATTTGAACGAAGAATGCAAACGATAACGGACTGAAATGCAGAAAGGAACGACAACAGAAAATTAGAGCTGTTCTACTTGGAAACGCCCTTGGTGAAAAACTGTCGCCTAGAGGGAGGGGGGCGGCTGCGATGGGGGAAAAAAAAACTTGGAACGAGTGGTCGTTAACGCCTACGTTCCATCTCCGGCGTTCGGAGGGATATGAAAAAGGAAAGGAGAATTGTTACAGACGAGAGGGGGGGGGGAGATCTAGCTCAACCTGCCGTAAGTGAAAGGGGGGCCGGGGGTCCATCCTTAAAGGATGGCAGTTTCTGGCAAGCGCGGGAAGACAAAACATAGAAGGATTAAACATTGGTTAAGAAAGATATCGTAAATCTAAACTCGGAATTCGAGGGACGACAATTTGGCGACATGCTTTACTCTGCTTTCTGCGATTAGTCGCCCAGAGATCCTTCGACGGGTGACAAAAAAAAAAGACGGAGGAGAATCCTGGTAGCGCTCTTCCATAGGGAAGAAGACGGAGGAGGGAAGCGGTAGGCAAGGACCGAATTCATACCTCTCATCTGGGTCAGGGGGGGAATCAGGGGGAAGAGCTTATGACGGGAGGGAGGGAAGCTTTAGAAAGGCTTGGCATCGAAGGAACTAATTGTAAGGACGGTAGTCACTTTCAAAAGCGAGGGTGTCTATGTGGGAAGGTTTCAGGTCCTAAAATGTGTGGGTTGGGAGGGAGAAAGAACTCAGGGCAAAGAATCCTAGGATAGCTGATATTTGAAAATCCTCCAAAAAAAAAGGGGAACTGGTGTCAAAGAAGCCCCAAGGTACTAGCGGCTGGGGGAAAGATGCTTAAAAGGAAGCTTCTACTCCAGCGGTGAGACATAGCCACGAAGGAAGCGCAGCCTGTATGTCTTCCACTAACAAAAAAGAGGAAGGTGCAAGGCTGGGACCTGAATTTTAATCAGGAGAATGGCAAATAATGGACTACTCTTCAAGCAATTCCCGACGATCTTGCACTGTAAAAAGAACTTGGTTGTTGGAACACATGCCAAGCTAACGGGAAAATAGAAGTCAAGAGGTGAGGACGGAGGAGTGACTGGAAGCCGGGCCGACAATCTCATTGAAGGATAAAAAAGGGACGGGCGGAAGGAAATTGAGCAGGCAGGTAGAAAAGATCGGGAAGTCATCTATCATGGACCCTAGGTGGGTGTTCGAAAAAACAAGGACCGAAATTCACGTTTGGAACTGGTAGGCGCGGAGAGGGGGGAAAAAGAAAGATCAGAGCAGAGCAGGGCCTCATGTGAAAGTCGATGAGGGGATCGCTCATTAAAGTCAAAGAAAGTTGAAAAAGTGCTGACCATCGAAATGAAGGGGAACAAAAGCGGATTCTCGACAATTCACACTGCGCTCGAAAAAAATGGTAAATTCTTATTTCGCCTGCGGCGAGGACACCCATATTCTGGCGCAGGAGTTTTATAGCGGAAGGTCAGGGAAAACGTTGGAAAAGGAGGTCTTAATGCTGGAGTGGCGGCCTGCTGAAGTGTTTGATGGCGGCAGTTGGACCCGGTTGGGGTGCAGTCATAGGAGTAGGGTCCGAAATGTGACCGCGAAAGGAAGGCCGTTATCTACAGTGAACGTAGAGGGGTCGCGCTGGGCCGTAATAGACACTATCCGGGTTCAGCCTTCGCAAGGGGCTTGCAGACTCTATGAGAAAAGAGTCGAGCTTGGGGAAAAGGGAAGAGATTTTCTTCTCCCCCGAGAAGGACTTAGGGGAACAGAAAACAAAACTGAAGAACGAAACGCGAAAGTCGTTATCATATGTCCTGTGCCAGATACATCCCTTCAGCTTAGGGATTGAAGGTGCGGCGCAAAGGGAGAAGCCATCACCGCCAGATAGAGAGGAACACTAACACCATGGGAATATCTAAAAGGAGGGGTATACCTCCTACCAAGTGCAATTGAGCTGTCGTTTGCAAAACGAGCAGAAGGGAGAAAACACTTCTGCGGCGGGGGAAACAGTGGTAGAATAAACCGATATCGAATGACAGACTTCTCTACTAGTCCTCGCATAGGAAGTAACAAAGCGACCTGAAGGACTTTTGGAAAGGTTCCTACTGGAAAAGGATTTTTTTGTCACTTATCAGAAAAAACAGCCACTCAGAGGGAGACGCAAAGTTGAAAAAAAAGATGCAAGGTGGGGGGGGAATGGCAAAGAGAGGGACGAACGCCAGTTTCGTCTAACCTAGAGTGAAGAGGGCTCAATGACTCATCTTCTATTACGCTAACGCAGAAAGCCAGGGGAGGAATATTGCCATAGGGGGAAAGGGCGGACGAAATCTAGATCAAAAAAAGGGGGGGGTAAAGGAATACAAAAAGGACTTCGCCTGATGCACGGGCTCACGAGATTGTCCAAGGGGTCCGTTTCCTAGAGAGAAGGGACTTTGCCACTGGAGAAAAAAGGTGTATACGGGTTAAGAAAGTCACTTTGGAAGTCTCCAGATAGTAGGGCAAATTTCCCAAGGGGGGGACCAACAGGGGAAATGGGAGAATTCCCGGTCATAGGGAGGCGGAGCGATTGGCGGAGCGTCAAGACGGGGGGAACAAAATAATATCTGAGATGAAAGCAACTACATCCAAAATATTATTGAAAGGAGGGAGGTGGGTCAGAGAAAGGAACGCCCACTCGGCTTCCGAAGTGTCAAAGTTGAGGGAAGGACCAAACAGCTATCTTTCCCGGGGAAGAGAAGAACGTAGGTGGAAAAAAAAAATGTCTCCATCTTGAAAAAAAAGGACAGGAGGGAAAGGATATAGTCGGTGGGGTACCCCTCTCGGGCGACTTTCAACTTTTTGCTGGACGCGCTTACTGAACAGGTACTGATCGCCTGGTGGGCGTCTCAAAAAAAGGATGCTGCAGGTGTTCTCTTTCCATGTCCGCGAGGCTAAGGATGGGTTACAGGAGATGTCTGGGTGCACTGAGTCACTGGAGGGGCCCCTAAAAGCATGAGGAGGGGGGGAGACAAAAATAGGGAAGGGAAACCAGGATGTTTCATAATTGCCTTCGAGTGGGGAGGGGGGATCGAATAACGATGACTAGAGCTACGGAGAAGCAGAGAGGGCTTGGAGGAAAACGCAAAGGTGAGTTGGAAAAACTACTCTTCGAGGAGATGAGGCAAGGGAGGGAAACGGGGAACATCATGGGGGGAGCCAGATAACAAAACTGAGGAAAGTCAAAAGGCAAAAATCCGACAGAGGAAACGAAAAGCAACCGGAAATTTGTGGGGCAAGAGAAGACTAAAAAACGAAACGTTCTATGGAGTGAACAAATCGAAGGGAGGACACCTCCTGCAGAGAAAGGAGAGGGGAATGCCTAACGGGGGGTCAATAAAAACATTGGGGGGGGGGAAATTTCTGCTATCATCATCCATTCTGAATGTGGATATGGGGTCGGAAAGGGATTACTTGACTAGGTGGACTAAAAGGAATCGATGACCTAATTTCCAGGGTTCTAAGGCCCGTCAAACACCCATGCTTATGGTAAGCACGTCTCGGAGTTTCGGGGGATTAAAAAAGAAGAGGAAAGTTTGGTCACAAAAGGAGGGAAAAGGTCATTCTGGGGACCGAAATCCTTATGGGGACGAAACAACGCGGTCCTCTCAGGGGGGATGTCGAAAAAAACGGAGCGGGCGCACGACGGCCATGTCCGTAAAATGAGCTGGTGGTTAGAAATGAGCGTTCGTCAAAAACCGCGCCAAGAACGCAGCAGAGAGTGAGGGGGAAATACAAAGAGGCGTGCGCGGTGTCAACGTGAAAGAAGTGGGAGTACAGATAAGACACGGAGGTGGAGGGTTAAATCTAACATCCGAAGATCCTGAGGCAATGCAAGGACAGACAACAGAGGGGGGGGGTGATTTTAATACTCCATACAAGAACTATTGCGGCGAGGAAGACATACGGGCTATCTCTCGAATTTGCAAAGCTAGACCTAAAGAGAAATACCGATCGGGGTGGAAATGGGGGGTGTAACCTGCGGATAATGAGGAGCAGGGAAAGGGGGCGAGAAAGGAAACGACACAGAACAACCGACGGGCAGCCCAATTTCCAAACAGAAAAGCGTTCATATGCACGTAGAAAGGTCAAGCGGGGGGGGAAGGAGGTCCACAGCCGTGTAATCACCAAATAAGACAGTCAAAAGCATCAAGCTCTGGGGGGGAGAAAAGAGGGACGTGCATCTTTAGAGAGGGTTTGGCAAAGTGAGAAACTACCTCGCCGACGTAGGAGGCAAGTCGCGAACTCTCAATTCGAGAAGCAGAATAGGGTGCGGGCAAAAGTCGAGAAGAAAGATGAAAAAAAGAAGGGGGGATAAGGGGGGGGCCATAGGAACCTAACATCCGAGCAATGTTTCGTCCAATTGGAAGTCTGGCCCAGCAGGCCGATGAAGGGTAGATGGGAAAGAGGTTGCTCATTAGAGGGTACAGGTTCATACTGTTCGTGTGGGGCCAGGAGGGATCAAACCACCCCATGCTGGACGAACAATAAGGCCGAACTCCCAGCAATCTTCCGGAGGTAAAGAGACGCTTCGCCGGGAATTGGGGAAGGGCAAGGAAACATCTATCGAGCCTAAAGAGAGGGCTACTGGTAACAGTCGGGGTGGGACGATCAAACACTCCGGCGAGGAAAAGGGAGACAAAAAGAAAAGAGAAGACGCCACAGGAAATCGTGCATCGCTGAGGGGGTGGTCTGTCGTAAAAGATGGACAGCAGAAAAAAAAACGGGTTTTCAGGGGGAGTAGAGGGAAAAGAGAACTAAGGGACGTACCTAGGGCAAGAAAATAGGAGGGAGTCGCAAACTTGGTCAAGTGCCGGGTAGTAGACGTCGGTGGCTGATCCGCGATGGGGGTGAAGATTTATCACTGCCCCCTCAGCCAGGATGAGGGGGAGACCAGCACTCCGGACCCCTTTAAAGGGGGGAAATCTAGATATGCAAAACTCATGGCAAGGCTGGACAATCACATTAATCGTCTGAGATCTCAACAAGAAAAAAGGGGGAGGGGAATCAGGTCAATGGGTCGTAGGTAAAAAGATTTGGACTGACCGGTGGGCGCATTCGAAATGAAACGTACAAAAAGCGTACTGCTGGTGCTTCGCTAAAAAAGAATCGGGAGGGGGAGTGAATTGTGAGCTACAAAAAGAGGGAGGGGAAGGAGTGATAGCCACTGGCAAATGAAGCGAGGGGGGTGAAATCGGAAATGGAAAACTTCCTATTTTCAAGAGAAGTGCAAATCATCTAAAATGGAATGGATTGTCCGCTCCGAAAAAAGAGTGCTATCTGACGGAAAAGACCGGGACTTGATATGCCTATCTGTTGAGGCTAGAAGCGGGTGCTACGTTCTCAGCGTGTGAGGCCGGGGGCCGACGGTGCCCGCAACTAAGGTTAGGGAGGGAAGAGTCTCAAGGGGGGCTATTGCAGTAATAAGGAAAGCGCTACCTACTGAGGCTAGCGGATTGAAGAAAGTGGGAGGACAGAAAGGAAGGCTCAGGAGAATACGCTGGAAGAAAACAGTAAAGTATAAACAGGGAGGCAGACAAACTCGCAAATCTCTAATCCACGCCTCGGCACTCAAATGTTGCTTGGCGACAGCATGGGAGACGGAGTGGAGGAGGCGGGCGCCCGACATAAGAACTCGACTCGACTTTACCCGGAAAAGGAGTAAGGGGGAGAAAGAATGGGAGGAGTCTTAATGGCAAGGAGACGAGGGTCGGACTGAAAACGGCGTGCTTCGAACGACAAACATCGACTGAAGTCTGTCGGGGGTCATGACCTCGGGGAGGGAGGCGGAAGGTGGAGCTTAAAAATCTGAAGACTATGAGTGGGAGTCACTTGTGGGCCACGCTTTGCAGGAGGTGTAACTTTGGGTGGCCTATCAGGGCGCGTCGTAAAAGGTGGAGAAAGACTGCCCGCAAGCCTAATGGGGTTAAATACAATAAGGGGCAAAAGTACGGAGTTGTCCCCATCCGCACCGGATTCCTTGGCTAAGGTTTCATCGTGCATTGAAAGAGTCACGACGGAGGGGCAGTAGGGGGGGGGGAATACATCGTCAGGCTGGTGCTTAATACAAACGACAAAGCCGGCGGATTCCTGGGAAAAGGGCAGTTGAAGCAGCTTGGATTGAGGAAGTTGACCTCAGAAGCGAAGGAAAGATCTGGTCGCCTTCCGTCCGACAAGTATGAGGCCCACTCCGAAAGAAAGAGGACGGAGACACAAATATTAGGTTCTTTCGGGGGCTCGGGTTGGATCATCATAGAACAAAAAGGAAAAAGAGTCGTAGGAGAGTAAAAGAATACTTTACCGGCAGAGCAGAGCGTATAAAACAAAACTCTTTTGAGGAAACCTGGGAAAACTCGCCGCGCAAACGGAAGGCACTTTTAAATTCAACAAAAGGGGGACCAAAGGATCAGGGGGAGGCGAGGACTCAACGAGTGAGAGTTCTCGGGGACGTTCAGGAGACGGGCGCAGAAGGGGTGCTGAAAGATAGTACTTTCTGGGAGGGACCGGCAAGGAAGAGCCTATGGCTAGGGAAGAAAAACTAAAATGAAGTCGAATCCGCCCTGGTAAGGCTTCTTCCTTTGCGCAGTCGAAATAACCGGGGCTGATTAGCTTGTCCCACGGTTATTCTTCTTCTGGTGAAAGAGGCAAAGTGACGGCGATTTGGTTTCGTAGGATTGGGGGAAGGGAGGACCGTGCAGCCATGGAAGGCATCCCGCGAGCGAGGAGGGGGGGGCCGATCGGCGAAGGAGGGGGAGAGACACGTGGAACAGAGTTCTGCTACGGGCAATAAGAAAAGATAGATTTGCCTGACCGAAATGCCGGCGCCCACAATCGTGACACACTAAAGACAAAAACAAAAAAACTGGATTTCACCCTTCCTTCCGAGGAAAAAAAGCAGGAGGAAGGTTAAACCACGTCGAAAACAAACTGGACATATAACCGCCGATCAGAGGAATGAGCGGCTAAGGGTAGGGGAGGTGGTGAAAAGAAGGAAAAAAGAGAGCGCACTTTGTTTTCACAAATCTGGCAAGAAAAAACATTTCAGAGAAGGGTGGCAAAATAATACAGTCATAGCGGTCAAGTGTTAAGTCGCTGTTCGCTGAAGGAAGAGGGCTAAACAAAAGGGTCTCAGTTTCCACGCCCACGGAGCATCGAGGGCCTATTAAAAACGGAACCCGACGGAGTCGAACTATTCTTGGGACGCGCAGCGTATCAAAGAAATTCAAACGGGGGGTCCGGAGAATGGAAGGAAAGAACGGGGGTGAAAACAATCTGCTCACGAAGAAAATCTAAACTAGATTTGAAATCGTCTTAAGTTGCTCAATTGTTGGAAGTGGGGCAAATCTACAATACTGCAAGTGGAGGCGCAAAAGAGGGATAAGGCTCAACGTTCAACTCCGCCGAGGGGACGGACAAAAAAAGCTGCCGGTACGAGTGTTGACGTGAGAAAAGGCGAACGATGCAGGAGACTAGAGAGCACCACCAACACGAGGGGAAAGTGAGAGGAGAATTCGCTTGCGCCTTAGGGCACTGTCGCAGTAAGGGAGGAGGAACTCAGGGCGGCTTTGGACTGTGAGCTATTAACGATCGGCTCACGAAGATTATTAGGACAGGAGCTATACCGTGAGAAGGACAGGGGAGATCCAGTCAAAGGAGAAGAGCTCTTTTACTATTGAGAGAATGTTCCATATATCTCGGACCTAGACATAGGAAAAAAGTTATGACGGATGCGAGGGTGGGAATCGCTTGGCCCGCGTCAAAGGGAGGTTCCTTCTTACTCTGAAAAGAAGGGGAGGGAAAAGTGGTGTAAAGGAGGACTCAGTGTCGAAAAACCAGGGATTAACAGCGGAAGAGAAGAGAAAGGAAATTGGGGGGCCCAGCTACGGGTTCGGTGAGAGGTCCACCTCTTCGATCGCGGGGCAAGGTGGGTAGTCAACGGAGAAAAGGGAGGGAGGAGAGAGGAATGTTTTCAAAACAAGCAGGGATGCTAAGCGGATTTTGTCGCGGCCACAGCCAGAGGTGTTCACGCCAGGATCACGAGGAGTGCTGGGTTCCCCTTCGTCAGCTCGCTGAAAAAAAGCGGGGGAAAGCCAAGCTGGTTCTAACGCCGAGTTGGGGAGAAGAGAATAAATGATCAGACGGCAAAAAGACAGGTTAGAAGCATTGGACAGAACACATGTTAAACGGGTCGATCCTGACTCAGGGAAAAAAAGTCAAAAAAAGCTATGTCTCGCGTGCGCAAGCTTGAGAACGGGAAAAAACCGAAGAAAAGAAATACCTTGTGAGAAAAGGCCGAAGTCAGAACCATAAGAAAGAACCAATCAAAAGACGGCCATAAGTGACTGACAAAGATACTTCCGAACTGAGAGGGACGTCCGAACTTGGAGCAATTCGTCAAGAAGGGGGGGAGAACGGAGATGGGGCGATCTTATGACCTCCCGTCTATCACCGGGCTTTATCAAACGATGGCATAAAACAGAAAACGCTTCAAGTCCATATATCTACGAGTAGGAGGGATGATACGCGGATTGGTACTTTTGAAAACGCAGAAAAAGAAGGGGCAAAACGTGCACTTCCTTTTCCGCTAAAAAGGGTTAAGAAGAAAAGCCGAAAAAAGATGAGAGGCCCGTAGGGAAAAGGGGGCGACTGCCTCAAGGGTCTAGCAAATTTTGGTTACCGGGGCACTGAGATGACAGGAAGAAAGGAGGGGACAGATAACTCAGCCATTTAGTATTCGCCTAAAAGTGCGGGTCGGGGGGAAATTCATATGTGCGGCCGGAAAAAAAGAATAGCTTCATGTGCGTAAGAGTGGGGTTCACAAGACCGGAAAAGCTGACATGCAGGAATGCCACGCCTCGATGGGGGGGGGAGTGGAATAGATCATTCTGCGACCGGAATAGGCAGTCGACGCTGCGCCTCTCCTTTGATAGAAGAGGAACAGCCGAAAGGCGAAAACTGTGCCCCCGGTAAAAAGGGGATAGATCGAGGGCAGGGAGAAAGAAAGAGTGGAGAGACGTCAGACAACGACTGACCCACCAGGAACAGAAAGGGAGGGGTGTGACAAAAAACGTGAAAAGCAGTAGGGACTCTGGAAAAAGGAAGATCTACTCGTCAAGCAGCGCAGACACTGGGCAAACAAGCCATGGAGGATAATAGCGAGAGGGAGAGGGTCGCCATTCGCGAAGCCAGCTTGATAGGTTCGGCCATTCGCATGAACACTGAGCTCGGTCGGACGGAACGGCTTTGCGAAAAAAAGGGGGTCGCGCGGGGGCTGTATCGTGCGCAGGAATAAAGCGAAAAAAAGGAGAAAAAAAAGGTGGCGCCCAAAAGTGGAAAACCTACGTACGGAAACAGGCGCTTAGAGAAGAAGAAGGGGTGCGATTTGTTAGCAAACGGGGCATACGGGAAGCTGTGGGGGGTTCAAACAGCCTGAAAAGAACGCATATAAAGAGGGAACCACTTATTAGACTCCTCGCCTGAAAAAAGGCAAGGGGTGGCACGGCAAGGGGGGTGGTAGCGGGCAGGAACCGGGTAAAAAGAGGGTTCAGAGGGAGAAGTCACGGTCCTCTTTAAAAGTAGGATGGGGAAGTAACGGTTCCTCTTCTAAGTCTCACTGCATAAGAAGAAGACCGATCGCAATCGGAGAAAGTGAAAAGCCACAACAGAATCAAGTTCGCCAGAGCTGGTTAGTTTAAGGTAGAGAAAAAAACCTCTCCTGAAGTATATCGGAGTGAATCTGAAAGAGGCAAAGTGACTCTTTCCAGGGCACGGGGTAGGGTTCAGTTCATAGCAAGTCCGCTACTCAGTGTAGGAGAAAGAAAGAGGAAGGAATGGCTAACAACGTGACTTTTTAGTAAAGAAATGACAAATAGACGGGAAGGTTAATGGGATGGTTTGGGGGGGCTATCGGAGTCCCTCAAATCGGCTGTGACATAAGACAAAAGTATCTATCTCTAGATGGGAGAGAGTCCGACGAGGGGGAGGTTAACGATGTAACGCGATTTCGAAAGGGAACCGAAGACGGAATCTCATCCCTAAAGAACGACAGGCGACCATCGGAACATCTGATAAAAATGCTCACGAGAAAAAAGGGGGGGAGAGCGGACAAAGAGCTCCCCACGGGGGGGAGTGGAGCTTCAATGCAACGATCGATAGTCACTTTGCCAAGCGTGCTGAAATCAACGATGGAAGGAAAAAAAAGCGGCACGCTGGGGGAAGGGGAGGACACGAAAAATCAATTATAGGGGGAAAAAATAAGGACTCCCTTTTAACTTGACGAACGATAGGGGCGCGAGGAGTTCGAGAGAACGGAGGTGGGGTCTCACGAGGAGGACAGCCCGGGTCGATTGAGAGGAGGGGGATTGTAAAAAAGGATCATTCTGAGAGGGAGAAAGAGGGACATTCTATTATTTAAAGAAAGTTACAGACAGGGATGAGGTCGGTCTGCAGGAAACTAATCAGGATAAATAGGTAATGTTCTTCTAAAACGTAGAAATAGAAAGTCTCCTCTCTCGGCCGAGAAGAAAGAAGAGAGTTACAGTTGAAGTTCTCTTAAGGGAGGAGGGGCAGACTCACGATAAAGGAGAAAATTCATTTTAAGAAAAACGGAAAATATTCCTTGAAAGAAAGTTGAGCTAGTAGTCATTCTACTTGCACTCTTTCTTCTTATACTCTTCGGGGCAGTTTAGGGACTTGGAAAATCGCGGGAAGTCTCCTATCTCTTGGGATGAAAATGCTAGTAGAGGAGGAGAGGACGATTCGGGTGAGCTACTCTGAAAATCGGCACCTAAAAGGGGAGTCGGGAACTTTCCAAACATTGGCTGCGGAACTGGGGCTGACGCGTTGGGTCCTTGACTAAGAGAACAGGGAGACAGGGAAGAGATGAACTATCCGACGGTTGTAGATGGGGCACAGGCTATCAGCGTAAGGAAATGAGCGCTGTGAATCTGCTTAGCAAAGGTAGGCGAACTCAGTCTTGGAGGAGCAACGCAAAGAGTCAGCAAGCATGTAAGTATAAAAGAAAAAGACTTTGTAATGGGCTGAAAAGCAATTTGAAGCAGGGAGAGTCTAATTTAATAACGCATAAGGGCGATCCGTCGCTCAGGAGACAAGGCAAACAACACGAACGACGGCGAAGGAGGGAAGGAAGACCGAGGGGCTGCGTTCTTTAACGAAAGTGGGGGAAGAAGAGAGGCGCGAAACAATTAGCGGTTAAGGAAATGGAGCAGACGCCCCAAAACCGCTCATGGACAGAGAGGGGGCGTCAACAGGATCGCCTCAAACAGAGGGGGGGGAAAAAAGTGGTGGACAAAGGCGCTTAAAAGTACCAAGAGGAGTCCAAAAACCTCAAACGAGTGGCGGCGATCGGGGATGGCACGCTGGCCAGCGGGCAGTGGAAGAAGGGGGGAGACGGTGGTTTCTAAAAAAAGGATACTACTAGAAAGCCCAGATCAGGGACTCGAATTTCTCAAAAAGCTCGAACTAGTGGGTAATGTTCATGGCGAGGGAGCGGATGAGGAAAACTATGCTGAAAGTTCGTGTAGGCTTCCAGAAAGACTGAAGCGGCATTACGGGCTCGTGGAAAGGGGGGGCGGAGTGAAAAGGGTGATTCCGACATGCTTGAATGGGAAAGTGTATGCGAGCAAACTAGGGGACTAAGTGTTCGGAGGAGCTGCAAGGGAAGGGATCAGGGATGAATGCGGTGGGGCGGGCTAATCAGAACTGCAGAGTCTGAAGGAGGCCGAAAGGTATGGGAAAAGGGGAGGAAAAATACGGCTAAAAGGGGCAGGGCACAAAGGCACCCTGCTTTGTCGAAAAACTATCCATGGCGAGGAAAAAAAAAAAGAAAACAGATAAAAAAAACCGATAAAGAAAAAGGGGGCCCTCGGGCATAGCGGAAGTCCCTGGGCCACCCGCGATAATCGAAAAAATGGCTAGAAAAGGGGAAGAGGGAAAGATCAGGAGTAAGCTTGGCGTCACACACCTCGTTGAAAAAAAAACAAGGAAAAAAGGGAAACAATCACACTGGGTGCATGATGCAAGTAGCGGGGACACTGGCCGGCAATCAAAAAGGGCACAAGGAGGCGGGACAGCCGCGAGGAAGGCAGAGCAAATTATAAAGGACCGAATTCGGAAAACGAGAAAGAAGAGGAAGCAGTGAAAAGGGCGAAACTTGGGACGATGGCTACGGGCAACTTAATTGGGAGAAAGGTCACGCGACCAGAGAGAGAGGGCTATTTGAAATCAGCGGGAGGGGGGAACTGGGGGGGAAAGAGTGTGTCTCCTTGGGACGTCGCAGGGGGAGCGCCCAATATGCAAGGGCAAAGCCTGCACTGCTTCGAGAAAAAAAAAAAAAAAGCCGCGGTGAAATTGAGAGCGAAGGGGACACGACATAGGAGAGGCTCAATTCTA
>Ga0179593_1264506_pt1 | contig 25927 bp, 28 predicted proteins | sample CZODoug2_1_08_16_FD_185931 | JGI IMG/M metagenome (GOLD analysis project Ga0179593, IMG submission 185931) | Vadose zone soil fungal communities from Angelo Coast Range Reserve, California, USA - CZODoug2_1_08_16fungal (PacBio error correction) | ecosystem: Environmental > Terrestrial > Soil >...
AATTAAAACCATTCAATTCTGTATAATATCCGGGAGAAAAAAAAAACCTCGAGCAAATGCCTTACAGCTCCCGGTTTAAAGTTCCCAAAGGAGATCCATAAGACGGCCCGTTGTTTCATGAACTACGAAAGTGAATGGCTGTTGGGGGAGAATCTCTTTACCTAGTGGGGGGTAAAAAAATTGAAGTGAAATCGGGTGGGGGTCCAACTTCAGAATCCCTGGAAAAATCCGTGACCCAGCACGCCCCGACAAGAGTGAACAGGGGAGAACCATGGTTTGCGAAAAGAAAGACAAAAGTCTACGGGGTCAAGCGGTGAACAACCGGGAAAAAGCAGACGCCTGAGGGGGCGGGGGCGATCAAAATGAACGTTACGGGGGAAGGGGAACCGACGCTCTGGCAAGATTTGAGCGACAAGGGGGACTTCCGGAAGGGGTGAACGTATCACTGGAAAAACACAAGGGAAGCAAATCCCTGATAGACAATCAAGACCGGATTATAACGGAAGGTGGAGGGGGAAAATGGCGAAAGGGCAAGGGAGTGTATTAGCTTTCAAATATCAGGATTGGAAGGGATATATTCGTTCGGGACGAAGAGGGACGTGAACCCCACACACTAATACTACAATTTATCCGGGGGAAATCCAAGGGGACCGGGTACAAAAACCCAGCACGACACAAAAACGAACCTCTAAAGGCCCATTCGCTAAAAGAAAGGATCAAGAAAAAACGGTGTTCGAAAACATCTGGAAAAGAAAAGCAACCATTCAGTCCCATTAGCGAAAACACGCACACAGGCACAAATTCCCACTAAAGGACGATCAAACGGTTCCGCACACTATGAACAAAACCGCTCTTGGGCGGTCGGGGGTAGCCCTGGAAGGGGGGGAAGGAGGAAAAAACGGTTCAAGAGTAGGAACGTTTATGAAAAAAAAAAACGAGGGTTGACTTCAAAAAACGGACGTCGACTGGGGAAAAACATCCGGCATTTGCCGGGCAAAAGGGGGGCCTCAAAAGAATCTTTCACCACGGCAAGAAGGACAGGGTGCTCGGAAACGCTGGGGGGGGAGTCGAAGAGGAAGCCGGTTTGGGGGGGAAAAAATTGCGTCGGCCGACGAGGGTACGTGACTACGAAGAAGGAGGACTTCAGAAGCTCTGGCTCACCCCCTGAGAGCCAAAAACAGGGGTATACCGGCCAACGAAGGGTACCGAACAGTTGGTTGTTTCAAAGGGAACCTGATGGGAGCAGGGATGCGAAGTAGACCGCTCTCAAGAAGCGGAAATGCCGGGAAACCTCATCGGCCGTTCTGGGGGGGGAACCGAATCGTCCAGCACGGGAGGAACTAACATTAGAAAAAAAAAAGCCTTCCGGGACAGGGGACCGGCAAGTGCTAAGGAGGGACCCAGCCAAACAAATTGAAACCACGAACATCCTCGTACCGTAGAGAGGACAGAAATCGCAGGGCTTGCGGAAGTTTCCATAAGAAGAAGGGAAGGTGCGGGGCAAAAAAAGAATCCTAAATCACCGCACGACTAGCGCCAAGGGCCACCAGCCAGCCCGAGGGGAGAATCAAGGCCGCAAAATCATCCCCCTGGGGTAATAACTGAAAACTGAAAAAAATCGATTGGGCCACGGGGGGAGTAGGGAAAAAACAAAAGGGAAATACTCATAAAAAAAACGGAGATGCAAAAAGAGGCTCCGAGGAAAACCATTCAAAATGAGTAGCAAGAGGAAGAAAAGATTATATTGTCTCCTCATTGAAGAAAAGGAGGGGAGGATCCCACAAATTGGCGAAAAAAAGATTTAAGAAAGGGACAGGCAGGGAACTAGAGGACGAGGGTCACTGGCGGGAAGAACAACGCAAAATGGACGGGGGGCCAACAGTTTTTTTCAAAATATAAAAAGAAAAAACCGGGTGGCCGCCAGAAGTCTTGAGGAAGTAAGAGGAGGGGTTGCCCCCCAGGTAGGGGTCGAAGACACGACAAACAAAGTCGTCTTGGAGGAGGGGGGGAGAGGGGGGGGCAGGGGTGGGGTCGAAGGAGAAAGAGGGGAAAGGGTGAATTTACCAAATCGAAAGACACAATAAGGTAACAAACTCGTTTAAAGGAAAGGGGGGGGGGGGGGGGGGTTGGGGAAAAAAAAAGACTGAAAAGCCAAGCGGGATTCGGGATAAAAGGCAAACAAAAAGTCCATGGGGGGTGCATAGCGACAGCGAAAAAACAACAAGAGAGTAGATATATCTTGCAGGCAGGGATGCATCAGAAGGAGGGGAAATTGTCGCCGAAAGCCCGTCGTAGCTTAAGGTAAAGGAGTACAGGTACTTAAATGGGGGGATGGAAAGGGAAGTAGGGAACTCAAGATCGCCACGACAAATTTCAAAACAGGAGCCCCAACACGACCACCTGTAAAAAAAAAAATGAACCTACCAGGTGACTGCGTGGGCCGTCTCCAAAAACGAGAGGGCCCACCTGCACCTACTAGGAAACGAAGCCAACGGGGGATATAAACGCGAACAAAAGTGGCCAGTTTTTCTGGGGGGGAAAAGAAAAGGATCCGATTCTGAAAGGGGAAGGCCAAAGAGACCAAACTAAAAAAAATGAGTTCACTGACGCTCAGGAGTCTACGTATGTACAGCGACAGAGAAGGGTAGTCCGATGGTAAAACTGCGGGGGAAACTGTGAAGGGAAAAGGGGGCCAGCCGGTCCCGGACGTAATTCCGGGCAGTGGCTAGGCGAGCAACGGCAAGCATCGCGGGAGGAAGAGAACAACAGAAAGGGAGGGATCAAGCGACGAGTCCGTTGACAATGCGGGGGCCTAGAGTGGGGGCCAGACATCAAACTGAAATGACACAAAGGAATCGAAGCCGCCCCCTCTCAAAAAGTGCTCAAAAAAGACATCCGTCCAAAGGGACTTTCATTGGGAACTGGCAAACAGGGTGAGCCGGCCTTGCCGCTCAAAGCCGGGCAACCTTCCAAAGCCCTCACCTTTATGGAAAAGGTTCATCAATGGGGATAAGTTCCATTCTGGGACAACCTTTACCGGGCTCTCGGTCGCGCAAAAAACAGGAAAAAGAAAGGGACAGAAAAAACTGGGACGGATAGGGGTCGGCTACATGTGTCGACCTGGGGGGGCAGTTTTCGGGGTTGAGCTCAAAAAAGGGAAAAAAAGCCCAACGTAACCATAAGAGCGGAAAGAACTCCCGCTGACCAAGCGACAGGGGAAAAGCGGGGGGGGTCCAGATTACAACGAGTCATTGAGGAGCCGCGACCATCCCTGGTAAATGCCGAGGGGGTAAACAACGTGCGAACTTGGAAGCATCAACCTTCGAAGAAACGCTTCTACGCGGGGGCCAATAAAGCTACAGGACAATCTTCCTCAAAAAAACGAAATCGGGGCAAAAACATTTGGGGGAAAAATTTGAAGATAGGGAGTGGGGGGGTAGTCGGCGGAAAACAGGGGGGGGGGATCCGTTGACGGTCTCAGGATAGGGACGAAAAGAAAAGTTGGCTGGAAGCAGGACCAAAAACCTTTAGTCTAAGGGGCAAGGAAAGGCTGGTGTTCTTTCAAAACTTGGGGGGGGGGCTTCACGTGGAGCCTACCGTCGTTAACGGAGGGGTAGACAAAGGAATGCGAAGGAGGAAAATTCCGGATAAGAGAGCTACGCCCCCAACCACCTTCAGAAGGCGCAGGGAAAAGGGAAATCATTCTATTTCGTCCAAAGGGTGGGTAACCAGGGGGGTTTGGGCAACGTGAAGGACCCCTCGGCATGAAATCCGGTCCGCGCCAGGCAGGAGAGAGTAACCCCTTCCGTAAAAGTAAAAAAAACAAAGACCGACGCCGCAAGAGTAAGCGCCCAGGCAAAAGGTTGGGGGCGCAAGGGGAAAAAAAATCTTGTGACAAAAAAAAGGCCGGGTGGTCTGAGTGAAACTAGGGAGGGGTACTTGATGATTACAGGGACAGGAATATTAAACGAGTGGAAGGTAACAGAAAAGAAGAGCCGTCAACCCAGAAACGGGTAGAACAAGGGGCTTCTCCTATGGACGCAAATACCGGAAGGGGCCACAATGTGCTCCAGCCGCCACTGAACGGAGCGCATCCAGCAGAGAGGGGGACCAGTCTTTCAAGGGGAAATGGATGTAGGGGGGTGTCCGCAACCGACGGAGAAGAGGACTGCCTTGAGGGGAAGTCAAATTGAACCTGAAATGGGGGGGTGGAAGATGTTTTATACTATGCGAGACGGGGGGGGGGGGGTAAACACGGCGGCATGGGGTAAAGACCAACGGCTTCAAACGCAGTCGGGGGGGAATCGATAAAGGAGAGGGGGTTGTCCTGAAGAAGAGACCGGTTGACCGTCAGCCAAGAAGGGGGAAAAAAGGCGGAAGGTCGACAGACAACAAACAGCGTTTCCTCCCGGATCGGAAAAAGAGGCTAAGGCCGAGATGATGACCTCAAAAAACAAATTCATTAGTGAAGAGAGTAGATAAGAAAGAAAGCGAATAGCGAAACGGAGGTTGGAAACTACCAACTGTGGGGGATGGTAAAGCGAAAAAAGAATCGGAGCCAGTAGGGGACCGTGGGAACAAGGTGTCGTCAGTGGTCGCAACGAAAAGAAAGGAAAATTTTTGGGCAAAAAAAATCAAGGAAGGGGAAAAGACACTGTCGCAGTGGTCGCATGGGGTCCGGGAAGGAACAAACCGCAAAGGAGGGCAGGGTGTTGTCAGATATAACAGAGCAAAAAGGACGGACTGGCGAATGAGTGCAAATAAGAAGAAAAAGGGGCGACAATGAGAAAGGAAAACAACGCAGGCCGGCACGCGGGAAAAACTTTGAACGAAAAGCTCTCCACCAGAAAAGAGGCTATGAGGGAACTGAACACCACTAAAGAGGGGGGGAGCAGGTGACGCGGGACCAGGGCAAACTGACAAGCGACCCTTTACTTGGACGGTGAGCTAACTAGAAGGGGGAGAAATCATAACTATTTCGGTAGAAGGGGACAGATCGACAGGAATACCAAAAAAAGGATCTGGTGAGAAGGAAATAGAGTGCTACTGAATAAAAAAAAAACCTACGGTGACCTCCGTCCCCAAAAAGGACAGGAAAAGAACTAGGAAAAAACGACCAATCATACCATTGGTGGAGCGAGGACACAAGAAAAGGTGGAACCAAGCGTACCCGGAAACCGACAAGAATTTCGGGAGGAGGCGGTTGGCTGAAGAAAGGGGGGGGGAGGTAAAGGACGGCCAAAACGAAATATGACCGAGGGGAATTCAGACTCTTGTGAAGACATCTGGGGGGGGGAAAAAAAACTCGGAGAAAAAAATACCACAGGAACACAGGAAGGCGAACCGCGTGTCGTGGAGCAATGATCTCCGCAGCGGATTAGTGGGAAAAGGGAAAAAAAAAAATGATCGATTGAGACCGGATCTTTGACGAAAAGAAGTTTTTTCTAGATCTCATTCACAATGCAGAGAACTCAGATAATAAACTTCGAAGGAAACGGGGGGCCGGGTTGTACAACTACGTACCAAAAGGAATGGTTACAAAGAAAAAGCATACAAGCAAAGAAAAGGGTTTCGGCAGGAAGACAAACAAAGAAACGGGGTGGACCGAAAAGGAAAACGAGGAAAAGAACTACCTGTGAGGGGAGAAACGTTTTTCAGAAAGGCGAAGACTGGGGGGGATTTGCCGTGGCCCTGGGGGGGGGGGGCAATGTGAGGAAACTACGGGTCAACTCCGTCAAATGGAACGGGAGGGTCAAACCAATGGGAAACCATGCACCACCGGTCCCGTAAGGGCAAAGTTCTGAAAAAAAATAGCACAATAAAAGGGTACCGTGCAAACCTGCGTAAAAAAGGAGGGAACGCAGGCCTCAAGGCAAAACCGGTGTAACTCTCCACACATGGGGGGGGGGGGGAATAGCCTGTACTAGTAGTTTGAGAGGAGCAGGGCGCGGTAGGGGAACCAGGGGGGAAGAAAAAACGTAACTTCACTAAAAAAGTGGAGAGCAAAAAAAAACCCCCCAGGGGCTACGAAACGAAGGAGGGGGAGTACTCACAAGTTTTTTTTCGGGGAAAGGGGGGAAAAGAAGTCACTTTCTGGGGGACGCCCCGGGGAAAAAACCGGGAGAGGGAAAGAAACGCAAAAACGTAGGAATAAAAACCCGGGGGGACTACATTGGTTTAAAAAGCCAAATGAAAAGGGGGACCTTAACGCACTCGAACACGTTCTGCCACAACAGAAAAGGTTGGGAGAAGCCCGCAGTGGCATCCAGTCTTGGGAAGGAGAAGGAAACTGGAAAAAAAAAAAGGCTTATTTGCTCCAAAAAGAAGCATTTAAAGAAAAAGGGTTCAAGACAAACCAATGCAGTCGAGCTCAAGGCAAGTGCACGCTCCTGGCAGTCGGGAAGGACTGTCAAAAGGGTCTGGATATGCAGGGCGTGTCAAAGAAGGATAAAAAAACCCCAGTGAACACGGAAAAACAAACGCCGTGAACCCTACCAGGAGGAGTGAAGGAAATTGCAACTAGGAAATTTGTGCATAGTGGGAAATAAATACGTATCGATCCCTGAAGGGGTGGTAAGCAGCATTCCTTGGAAAAAAAAGGGAGGAGATCGTTCGGAAAGAAGTTGAATATGGGGGAAAAATTTGTCTCTTGAAGTGAAACCGTGATGGAAAAGAAAGGGGAATTCCGGAGAGGGGGAGGGGCAACAAAAAAAGGGAAGTTCGGAGACTTCCCTGACACTCCAGAGGAAAACATCTGTGATAAAGGCGGGACTGCTCGTGTGAAAAGGGAAAAGAAATAAGCCGGTTGAAGTGTGGGTAAGTCCTCCGCCTCACATTAAAGGTCCGGTAAACATTGCGTGAAGGAGCACCAGTCGAAAAATCACCAAAAAAGAAGGGAGAAGGGCGATAAAGACTTGAATAAGGTGCAAACAATCAAAAAAGAAAAGATCACAACACACAGAGGAGGAAACGAAAAAAAGGGTAAAGGAAAAAATAAACCAAACCCGTCTGAGAACAGAAAGGGGGACGTGGGCGTTGGGAACCAGCAGCACGGCCACGAAAAACGGAATTGGGAGTTGCAAGAATGAGAAATCACCGAACGGTATCCGGGCACTCAATTCACACGCGAAAACAAGACGCTAAAACTGCACCCCTCCAAAAGCACGGTGGGTCATGGAAAAGTGAGACACTGAAACGAGGCGGAACCAAGAGAAGAGGGATACCACGAGCGGCCATCCCCGGGGTAGAATAAAAAAGACAAATGAAAAAAACGTGTATGCCAAAGGAGAAACAAATTCCGACACTACTAGGTAAAAAAGGTTCAGAACTCTGAGGGACCACCGAAGCTAAGGGTCGGTCAGTCCGGCAGAAGGGGGTCGTCTCCTATGGCGAAAAACAAAAACAACCACCAAAAAAAAAAAGACGGCGTTTACGGGGGGGAACACACAGGAGGGCGGCGGCCAGAGCAGGTTAAAATTGGGATCCATGGGGTAAAAAGCTTCACTAAAAACCCGCGGCAAAAAAACTCTACAGAAAGAACAAGAATCAGGCGGTCTCAAAACGTAAAAAGAGAACGATGCAAAAAAGACGGGGTGGGAAAAAATTCAGATGGGGTCAGAACGTAGTTTGGGGGGAAAGAAAGTTCTTAGCCTTCTGTTTGGCGCAAAAACTCAAAAAAAGGTCGGACCGAACCATCGAGACTGAGGGGAAATCGCGAACGGCCAGGAGGAAAGTTAAATTAGCTGGACGTGGATAAAAGGTTACAGAGGAGCCTTGCAGACGGAGCAAGGGCCTTTAAATTTGAAATCCTCAAGAAAAGTTTGTAGGCAGAACAGCCGATTGCGGGGGGGGCAAACTCAGAAGTAAAGTAGAGGAGGGTCTGAGGGTAGGAGGGGAAAATGTCTCACCCTCTCCCAGAGGGGGTCAAAAAAAGGAAAAGGGTGCGGCCCAGGTTCTTTGGGGGTCCAACTGTGGGGAAAAAAGTAGCGTTTATGAAGGAAGAAGAGGAAATCCACGTACGCCACTCGACACACAGAAAAAAAAGCCGCTCAGCTAAAAAAAAAATCAAAATTTTGGGGAACAGGGGGAAATGGGGAAATGAAGTCCGAGACAGGCCAGGGGAAAAAAGAGGATTTCAAACCACGCAGGAAAAGGGAATAGGGTTTTTTGGGTGGCATATCACCGCAAGAGACGGAAAGCACCTTCCGGCTGGAAGTGGTTGGGGGACCATGGGAGGAAGAAAACACAAAAAAAGCTCACACCGAACAAAAGTACGGGGGGGGGGAAAATCTTTTGCTGGAACAGTGGTTATCCGAGGGGATAGGAGGAAGGGGGGGGGGGTGCAACACTGAACCTGAAACAAGGAAGTTGCGGTGTCGTAGGAGGGAGTGGTGTCAAGGAAAAAAAACCCGAGGTGGCTGTGAGGCTTGGGAGATAAGGGGGGAGGCGGTTGGTGCACTGGTGTGTGAGTGTACCAGTACAACGTGGCAAACTCCAAGAGGAGTATATTGGAAATCTTTGACGACGAGAAGGGAGGAGGAGGGAGCCTTAAAATAAGAACCGTAATCTCAGAAAAAAAAAAAAGTCCTCAGCCGAGAATGCGTCACTCGGTTAAAAATGGAAAGGGGCGATGTCGTCCCTTGAGAAGGGGTGGAACCAGAAGGTGTAAGGGGGATAACAGGAAAGCGGCAAAAAGAAATGGCACAGCGGGCATCGCCGGGGCGGATTCCAGGGAACGGATCCAACTTTGGGAGACACTCGACAACTCCAAAAAAAAGACAAAAACAAAGGCAGGGGTTGCGCAAACACGCGGGAAGAATCCTTGTCAGAAAGTTAGACGGACAAAACTGGGCGGGTTTTGATCTGTCCCACTAGGGCGGGGGAAAAGGGAAAGGGGGGGGGAAACCCTGGAAGGCCCAGAGAAGCTGGAAGGAAAAGATGCCCAGTCTCGAGGGAGGATAAATCGCACCCACAAAAGCAAAGGGGAAAAAAAAATCTGGGGAAAAGGGGAAGTTCTCATAGGAGAAAAGTACCGGGGCACTGTGTCCATGCCTCCTCAACTAAACAACGATAGTGGCGAGCCGAAATCCCTGTGGGGAACCAAAAGGACGGGGGGGGGGGGATTACACATGGAAGGAAAGTGGTTACCTCCTAAACAAAAGGCAACCGGTAAAGACACGAGAGACCTGGGTGGCCTAACAGGCGCCATTCAAAGGGAATTGGCGTCTTGTTTATAGGGGGAGAAAAACCTTTTTGGGTGAGGGCAGGACTGCGGCGAGGGGGGGGACTACTGAAAAGGAAGACGGAAAACGTCTCAAACGTCTCGCCCCAAGAAAAAAAACGGGGCTAAAGGGTTTGAAGATGGCCACTTTGGAAAGACATAGCAACCCACACAAAAGGGACTCCTTGGAAGAACGGAGAAAGGCCGCTGGGGAAAGCTGGGAAGGAAAGACCCACAGATCTCGGGGAAAGCGACCAAAAAAAATGTAACGCAAGAGGAATGATCATCCAATAAAAACAACAAAAAGGAGAAGTAGAAGAAGAGGGGAGGAAGAAAAGAATGTAGGGTGAAAGGTGAAAACGTTAAGGGGATCTGGTGTTTCGGGACTACAGCGCTACAAAAAGGCCAAGAAGAGGGGGATGCCCATGTGAAACAGAAAGGGGGGGGGCGCTATTCTGTTCAAGAGACGGCACCCCAATAAGTCGGAATAACAATAGAGAATAGTAGAGCAACGTTCACAGGGGACGAGTATTAAAAGAAGCGCCGACCGTCGATTAAAAAAAGGCGGTTTCAAAAAGAGGGAAGACACTAAGGAAAAATTGAGAAAGGGAAAGAATGAAGAAAAGGAAAAACATCAGGAGAAGATGCTACTTCAAACGGCTTTGGAATGGAATCCAGCACTGTCACCCCAAGAAAGGACCCACCTAAGATGACGGGCTCCACTAGAAGAGGGTTCCAAAAAAAAGCGCGGCCAGTGTCGGAAAAAAAAGGGAAATCCCTTGGGTTTGGAAGTCTGACAGAAAAATAGGACTACCCGTGTTTTCGAAGAGGTGAGGACCTTTTTGAGGGATTAATGGAAATCTCGAAAACTGGGGAAAAGAAGAGGTGTACCGAATAAATATCAAAAATGGCAAGCCAAAGGAAAAAAAGCCAGAAGCCCCGACCCTAGTTGAAAAAGTTAAAACAGCGACCATCGAAAGGTTGGGGTGCGAGAAGAAAAAGAAACAAAAAAATGCGGCCAATAACCTGGAAAATGCAAAGGGCGCTGGAAAAAAAAACTTGGAGCTGCTGTCAGGGAAAGTAACAAGAATGGAATACCGAAACTAGTACGGCCTCGCAGGAAAAATATGGTATGGGAAAGCCGGGGGGACCGACGGAAAAAACACGCTGGTCCCGACGACAGTCAACCGGGAGAAGGGGAGGGGCGCCATGGGGGAAAAAAGGCGATGAACGGCGTGAGAAAGGCGAACGGGAGAAGTATTCAAAGAAGAAATGGAGCAGACTGTCGATTCGAAAAAAAAAAGAAAGTCTAAAAACTTTCCTAGCCCGAAAGAGGGAAAAGGTGGACAGGGGGGGGGTGTAACAAAAAAAAAAAAAAAAAATAAAAAAATTACCAACAAAAAAAAAAAACCGCCTACGGCAGTCAACTCAAGCAGCTCATCAAGACAACGCGGGTTACTACAAAAGCAAAGACGGGGGAAGAGCAAACCAAAAAAGAGAAAAGTTGTACCCAAACGCACCCCTGCCTCGAATAATCCACTACCTGCCCACGAAAATGTGCAAACTTTTCCCCAACGTATGGGGGGGAAAAAAACCCGATCATATTTCTGTGAAAAAAAAAAATTCATCTAGGGGGGGGCATTATTAAGCGCCAACTGGTGGTCAACAGGGGAGGAGGATGAGAGCTCCAGGGGGATTCCAACCGTGCCCGGAGACTTGGGGGAGGGAGGAATGAGACTACGCATTTGTAACACGTGCAAGGGGGGGAAGAGGGGGAGAATCTGTGTCCCGACGGCATGCAACTGGTTTAAACAAGATGCCAAACAAAAAGATTGGGAAACGCGGGGGCGATCCTGCGATTTTGGCGTCGGCCCGGGGGCAGGGGGGAGGGACGTGGAATAAGAAGAACAACGACTATTCCCTGAAATACTACTAGGAAGAATCCCCCCAGGTCAACAACACCGGAAAAAAAGCCAGAAGGGAAAGAGTCAACCTTTGTGGGAGGGGACCTGTTGGGGGGGACTTGAGACGCGTGACCGCGAGACCCCCCGGAGAGCTCGGCAATGGGCCGAGGAAGAACCAGGAAAAGAGATTCTTGAGGGGCCGAACTCAGCCCTGGGGGGGGACTACGGGGGGAAACCGGGTAACGCAAAAGAAGGGGGGAAGCCCCGCCTTAAACAGAACAAAGGGTCTGGAGCAAAGCACGAATTGGACCGTCAAACGAATCTTCCGGGAGATGAGGCCCCCAAGGGGGGAGGAAGGAAAATGAAGGCGGAGGGGTATCAAATCGGGGGAAGAAGGCACAGGAAGGTGTCTCAAAAAAAAAGAACCTGAAAAAAGGGAGGGCAAAACGACGCTGGCTGGGGGGGCCAAGGAAAAACACGAATTTCAGGCGCAACGAAGGAGAAAACCCGCCAGGCCACCCTTGGGGGTGCCGCTGTTCAGAAGCCTGGTGGCAATAGATCAAAGGTCATAATGAAAATAACAAAAAAGTCTCGACACGAGTCAGTCCCCCATTCTTCAGCCAGAGGGGAGACATAAGAAGAAATTGTTGACACGCATTCTTCAAGACTTGCGAGAGCACGGCCGTGCCTCAGATGGTAAATAACAATTACGCCGAGCGCGACCGCTCTGAGACCGGAAAAGGGGGAAAGACATAAAAATGTCTGGGGCCCTGTGTCGATAAACCCGAAAAAAAAAAGGGATCCTCGAGGGGGAGGTGAAAACGTCTTGGCGTGGGACTCCGTATGGCGAGGGAAAAGGCGGGGGCAAAAAGAAAAGAACACCGAGGAAGATGATTAGGACCGGCGTCGCCTAGTGTGAATTGGCAGCGCGAAATACTTGGCAAAAGGTATGGGTCTGAAGACCGACCAAGCGGAAACATTAAAGTCAGGGAGGAAATGACCAAGAAAACCCGGACAACGGTTAGGGGAGCTGACGGGGGGGAAGCCCCAAAGCAGCCAGGGTCCTCAGGGAGGAAAAAGGAAATAACCCAGCGGGAAAGCGGTGACAAATCATAGACCTCAACCAAAAAACAACAAAGGGGGAAATCATAGAAAAAGGAGAAGGATGAGGTTACCGGATAGATCCGCTTGACGTTCATAAAGACACACTGGGCCTCTGAAACGGAGATAAGTTCACTCCAGGGGCGTAAAGGGTTTCGGGGGAACGGAAAAGGGGTGGGGGCCGAGCGAACAAAGAAAAAAGGAAAATCTCGCTCCAATTTCCACACAAACGCGCCGGAAAAAGGTGAATCCAAAAACTGGGGGGGGGGGGGCGGACCGTGCACGACCTCACTCCGGAAAGGAAAAAACAGAGGCAAAGGACGCTTTAAGAGAGGACTCCGGAAGAAACAGGTGGGTTCTGGGTGAAAGTCAGAAAATGGGGGAAGATCACTGGGGAAGAAAACTGCATCTCCGATTGATGCGAGGAGAGTCCGTCCTCAGCTCCAAAAAACCACTCCGGGGGGAAAAAAGGAAGAAGAGAGGAATGGTTCGAACGAGAACAAGGCAGAAGTCCAGACAAAGAGGGGATATCGAAACTGGGTACTGGGTCAAGAGGAGGAGGGGGGGGACCTCAATTCCCAAATTGGGTAAAAAGTATTAAAGGAAGGACCCAGAGAAAAATCCCGTCAGGAACAACAGCAGGAAAAGGGAAGGGACGCCGCCGGGCGAGCTCATGAGTAACCTGGCGTGGATACGACGAAAAAAAGGAGGTAGGGGGGGGCGCTTGGGCGTCAGAGCTTTGGGGGGCCTCACCTGAAAGATCACCAAAAAGGGGGGGGGTATCGAAGGTCTCCGACCTTACGGGGAAAGGCGACATCCTTACCGACATGACTTAAAGGTCACTGAGGGATGGCGGGAATTGGAGCAGAAGTGGGGCTACTGGACAAAAAGACAGGCGGGGAAGTCCTTCCACAAGGAAGAAAACGGCTGGCGTTCCAGAAGAAGTAATTGACGGTGCTCGGGGGCAAAGTGAAAACGCATCTTAGGGGATAGGGGCTACCGTAAAATCAAGGCATTACACATGACAGGTTCCACTAAACAAACTTTTTTACGAGTCGGCAGGGGACTTCTAAAGGGGGGGGTTAGGAAGACATGGGGGAAATACGAGCATGTAGTGATGTTGGAAGACTTTATGCGGGGGGCACAGTCAACCGGGGGAAGAAGGGATTCGGAACGAATATCGGACCGATGCCCGAGAAACACAAGGGGGGGTGGCAGATGAACCGCTCTTCTGGAAAAAAAATGGAGGGTCCGAAGGACCGGCCGGAATGAGGAGTGGGACAACTCAAAATTAAAAAAGTGTCGAATGCGGGGGTACGCATTCGAGCGCCTACCGACGGGTACCTCCGTTGAAAAAACGTTGCGTCTTTTACCGCATGAACCAACAAACAGCCTCAAAAAACGCAAAAGGAAAAAGAGGGTTTTCATAGGGGAAAAAGGTGGATGAAAAAGGAAAGGGGGGGACCTTCGAGCAGGGGGTGCGGTACGGCGTCACTGGATCGGTTGGAAGGGGAGCTTGATTGAGGGAGGAAAAAAACGTGGGGGGGAGGGATCGGGAGAGAAGTGACGTAGTACGTGGTTTCAGGAGTGGGGAGTCGGGGGGGGGAAAGGGGGAAACGTGCAGGGATAGGGGAGGAGGGGGAAATTTGTATACTGAGGGGTGCGAAGAGGGAAAGGGGGGGGCGAAAAACCAGGGGGAAGAAAAAGGATCACGCAAAGAGAAATAAAGGAATCCGCAGAATCGACCAGGAAGAGGTTAGCAACTGGAAGATGGGGAAGTCACGCGGCAGGGGGTGGGTAAGTCCTTGGGTTTTGTGTGCACGGGGGGAAATACAGTCCCAACAAAGGCGAAAGCCAATCAACCAAGGGGGGTACCACAAATCGGCGGAAAGCTCGGTAAAATTTATTAACGTAACATTTGAAATTAGCACTTCAAAAAGAAGGGAGCGTCCCTCGAAAATTGGCAGAAGGGGGTTACTGGAAATCCAAAAAGAGGGGTGGGGCTCAGTGGGAGAGAAACTCGAAAAAAAAAAAAAAAAAAAAAAAAAAGGGGGGAGCTTTAAAGAAAAGGGGGGACACGGGGGGCTGAAAAGGGGACGGAGGTGACCTAGCAAAAATGAACCGTCGGGAAACAGAGGCGGAATACTCAAAGGATTATCCAGGGGAGAGATACGGACCACCAGAATTAATTATAACAACGAGCAAGGGCTGGGGAGACTAAGAGGAACAGGAGAGGTCACCGCATTTTCACCAAAGGGAGAATCATCAAAAAGATAGGTCTCCATAAAACCAGTTGGGAAGCCGGAGGGTTACAGGATATAGTTTGGCCGCCATCCCTGCGTAAAGCGGAGAATCATCTTCTTTGAGTAGGGCTTGAAAGCCGCCAGTTTCATAGCAGGGGGGGAGTAAGGGGTATACGAAGGAAAGGAAAAAACATAGGTTGTTGGTTACTGTGTTCAAAAACAGCTGGTACGAAACGTACAAGTGGAGGGGAAATTCACGGCACCAAATGAGAGGGAAACCGCAAGAAGGGGTTGGAAAGGTCCACAGGGGAAAAAAGAAACCAGGGAGCTGAACAAATCAAGGGAGAAAGGGACGAAGATTCTAAGGGGGAACAGGGGGCCCTCAAAAAAAAGTCAGAAGAAAGCAAAAACGTCGTCCAGCAGCTCGTCTCCGGGAGGAGTCTCTACTCCAAAACAAAAAGGGGGAAGGGAGTACGAAGATCAGCCTCTTCGACGACAGGATGAAAGGGGAAGAAAGAGTAATGTATCTGCACAAGGGGGGGGGGAGCGACAGGGTCGATAAAAGAAGTCCTAAGGGGGAGCCAGGAGGTGAAGGGCGGGGGGAAAAACGGGAAGAATTCTTGAAAAAAGGGAAAAAGGCACCTCTGACTGAGCTCAAGGAAAGGGGGTTCAGAGAAAAAACTTTTCTAGCCGTTCCAGATTGATCGTACAAGACCGACCGAAAAAACGTACTCTTACAAAAAAAGGAACAAACCTGTTCAGGGAAACCGACCGGAAAAAAAAAAAGGATAAAATGAAACGCGAATGAAGGGAAAAATAAGAAAATTATCTCTCGAGGAACTCGGCCGAGAGGGACAGGACAAAACAAAGGGAAAACTACCGCGCAAATATCAGCGAAGGAAAAAGGCGATAGCTTCTCCCACTAGACAGTGGGGGGAGGGCCTGGCCGCGGGGAAGTAGAGAGGAGCCCCCGTGAAACTCTCAGGAAGGGATGACAGAAAGGCGACTCAAAAAAATGGCTACAGGAGCTTGGCACACGGGGGGAAGAAACATAATGATCCTCGAAGGGGGGAAGAGTCCAAAAGCACGTAAAAGAAGATTCTCCTGGAACCATCCCCTGGGGGAAATCGCCCAAGAAAGAAGGGTGAACTGCGAAAAAAAAGGGGAACCAGTTGGTGCGCACAGGGGGCTAAAGAGAAGCCAGAGTGCCACTGGTTCCCAGGCAGGAAAGGGGGCGCAAAGAGGGGAGAAGCAGGAGCTTACGTCTTACTAAAGGGAAAGGGACGGAAAATGGGATCAAGAATAAATGGGCGGGTAAAAAGGGGGGGAATTGGCCAAGGAGCCGGGGGGGGAAGGGGGGGATCAACTTGCACAAAAAAGATGGAAAAAAAAGCAACCCCGCGGGGGGAGGAACAGCGCCAGGATTATAAAAACGATTGGGGAGGGGGAGAATCCTATTCTCTCTGACGACGGGGGATAGGGGGAATGATTCTTCAAGATAGGAGGAGAGGATCATTGAAAGACTTCAGAGGAGGCAACATCAGAAAGGACCTACAAAATAACAGACCGCTTTAGCTTCCGAGGCCGGAGAACATTGGACCCTGGGGGGAAAAACCCAAGGAAGTAAAAACACTACCCATAACAACCTCAACGAAAGGGCCATTCCAGGGAAGAAAAAACAGCTGCAGAAAAAAGAAAGCGGGTTTTCAGGGACATCAAATCAGAAAGAAAAAATAACATAAAAAAAGGGGGAAAAAAAAGCCCACGCCAAAATTACGAATCCCGAAAAGGGGGGCCGGGGGCCGAAAACATTCAAACAAACCCGAGCTGAGGCTTGGCGTTCGGGGGGAGCTCGGGGGGGGGTGGAAATGGAGGTAAGACAGCAAGGTCCAAAAAGGAGAGGAAAAATTTGGGGAAAAAAAAAAGGCGATCTACGGGGGGGAAGGAGGACAACGGACCCGGGGTAACCTTGCACGGCTGAGAAAGAAGACAAAATTGTACAATTGGAAAGTTGACGAGGCGCTCAGGAAAACACTCCCTACAGCGGCAGGGGGGCATGCCCCCAACAAAGATGTGGGAGAGAGAGGGAGGAAAGACGTAAAAAGGTGGTGCAACGCCGTCGGGAGGTACTTGGAAAAACTCGAACTGAAGAAAAAAAGTTCCAGGAAAAGAAAAACGCTCACTCCAACCCAACGGATCAACAACCACAGGGGAAGGCAGAACAGTGAAGCTAAAAGTGTGTGTGAAGGGGGGAGGATAACCTTAAGGAGCAAGGGAAGAGGTACTGCCCGAGAAAAAGAAAGTCTAGCCCGTAAGAAAAAGAAGAAACCATCAATAGGTAGTCTGCCAAAAAAAACCGAAAATTCCATCACCAAGTGAAAGGAAAATACCATGGGGGGGGGGGGGGGAAAAAAGGGCAAATTAAGACAGGAAAGGGGGGTTAAGCCCTCTTCGCAACAGGAAGGCAAAGAAAAAGAATTAAAGGCCCACTCTGAAGGGGAGTCCTACTGGAACAGGAGTGAACGCTCTTTTAGGATCAACTGAACTAAGAGCAAGTAAGTTTTCTGCAAAAATATCAGTACCTAAAAGGAGCAAAAAGAAAAGAACAGTCAGACAACAAAAAACAAAATCCTCCTCTAAGCGACCTACCAGAGAGAAAACTACGACCTCCCATGAATCGGATAAGTTTACAGCTGATAGGAACAGGAGGTACACTGAAGACCCTTAAAGGCTCTTGCGACGTTCCTATGCCTAAGGAACCAAAAGTTTCCACAAATGCTAGGTTAGACCATAGGAAGCGAGGAAATGTTCGCAAGAAAAGTGGAAGACTTTATCGGGAAAAAGGGGACCGCGAAGACCATGGCAGGTAACTCATATGGGAACATCATTCGTCCAAGGGGGAGACACGAAACGATCTTCTCCGGAAGGGGGGGAATCCAAAAAAAAACGGACTGGCAATTGGGCGATATAAAATACCAAGGGAGGCAGACTGCCGTGTAGCGGAGGGGCCCAAACCTTCCCCACCCGGGAGTGGACGATATTCTGGAGAAGAGGTACACAGGTTGGGAAAGAGAATGGGGCCGGGGTACTGCCAGGGGGACAGGGGGGGAGTGAAGAGATGGGGCGGTAAAGCAGAAAGCAAATCAAAGGAATGGGGAAGCAAAAAACACCAAGCAACCGAAAGTGAAGGAGACCAAGGGAATACTCAATTCCTGACTTCTCGGAAATACGCCCCCTCTTCTTTGAAGAGACATTGAAGAAGGGTCAGCTATACAAACAACAAAAAAGGGGAGGAGGGAGGGAAGATAGATTATTTTAACTCAGGATAGATCTGGATGTCCTAGGCAAGAAAAAAAAAAAAAAAAAAAGAAAAAAAAAGCACCTCACCCCTTGCGTCTTAGATCGGGGAAGGAAAAGGCCGGTTAAATAGGGAAAAGGAAAAAATTTGACTCTGTGGGCTATGGAAATTTCGAAGTCCCCAAAATCGCGCGTACCCAGGAAACACCCAACAGATCAAGGAACGGACTCCCCGGGAAAGTTATGGCGGCGTGCAACCACCTAAGCTTCGAACAGCACAGAAAAAAAGCAGTCAACTCCAAGGCTAAACGAAAAAGAAGCAGAGGCTAAAGTGGTCTGTGATGAAGCCTCGAAAACCAAGGGGGGGGGGGGTCCAAAGACAAAGGGGTCTTTGGGATTCCTCCACAAAGGGGGAGGCACGGAAAATGCGGCAGAGTATAGTCCCAGGTCAGGCAAGAACGAGTGAGGTGAAAGACGCTATCTCAAGTCGTTTGACAAGAACTACAATGGTAGGCGGGAATACTATGGGGGAGAAATCACTGGTTTAAACTGGGGAAACCATTAAAGACTTGGAAAAATGGTATGCATCGACCACATTGCCGAGAACCAGGGCCAACTCTTCGGAGGCCAGAAAGAGTCAAGCTCGGGTGAAGGACAGCAATCTCTAGAAAGCGATTGCAGCAGATACCGGGGGAGGGACAAAAGTTTTTGCGCATCGGCTGGAAAAAACTGAAGGGAGGGGGGTTGTGGAAGAACCGACGAAGAGAGGAACAAAAGTTAAAAAAAAAAAAAAAAAATCGACGAGAGAGACTTGGGACTTAAAGGGCGCCCCAAAAGCCTCTATTATTTCAATTCGGGAGGATTCACTACTTGTCAGCTTGCGAACGGGGGCAAGGAGAGCAGGCTTAACCCAAGGGGGTCCAATAAACTGGGCAGGGGGGGAAGGTCGGCATAAAAGAATTGGTTGGGTGGACTGGGTTTTTCTCCTCCTAAGGACGCGCATGGAGGGGGAAACTCCATTACGCCTCTGACATGCGACATAAAGGGCACCAGGGAAAAAAAAAAACTTTGTTCGGGAGGTAAAGGGGAGGCCGGGCTAAGGGGTGCGCAAAAAACTTGGTTTGTAGAAAAAAGAGCGTGGAGGGTGAAGAGGCGTGGGCTGGAGGGTACTCCTCCGGAAAAACGCAAAAGAGCGAGCGCCGCTATCAAAAATCTGGGTTTGGAAGAGGGAAAAAAAAACGCGAGTCGGGGTAATGGGAAAAAGACGACTCAACGGGAAGTAAAAGGTGAAGTTGGAGACAGCGTGAGAAAAGGAACGGTTTGGACAGAGTCACTCGAGACGCACAAAAAAAACTGGCGACGAGTAACAAGGTTGCGATGGAACAGGGAAAAAAAAACAGCGCCCTAAAAACGAAACAAGATCGGGTTGTTTGTCCCTAGGGGGAGGAAAAAGGGGGGTGAAGCACGGGTGGATTGTAGAGCTTTGCAAGGGGGAGGGGGCTGACAAGGGGGAAAGAAGTGAGGGTTGCTGGGGGCGGGGACCCGTCAGTTCATGAATGAGACTTCTTGGGGGGTGGAGTCGGAATGGAACAAGTAGGGAAGGGGCGGAGTGTATGTCATGGGGGGGGGGGGTGTGGTAAAAACCACTTGCTTCCACAGGGTATCTAGGAAGTGGGGGTAGAAAACAGTGAAAAAAGAAGGAGGGCGGAGGGAAGAAAAAAAGAAAAAGACTCATAGGAAACAAGGAAGAAACCGCCAGGAATAACGCGAAGACATAAAGGTGGCAAAGAAGCATGGGAGCGGGAGGAACGTGGGAGGAGAGGAACGGGAAGGGGGGAACGGGTGGGCGTAGACAGGCCTTTTTTAGAACCGGGACTATGTCCTTCCTTCTTGGTGGGTTTGAAATGGTTGGTTGTTGGGGTGTGCCTGTGAGAGGCAAAAAAAGGCCGGCAACAGCCCGGGTCACGCTCATGGGAAACCTAGAAGCGTAGGCCGGTCCGGAAAAGGGTACACACAAGTGAGCCCTACCAAAAGACAAGCTTCCACGAAATGGGACACAAGGTTTTGCGAACAAAGAACAACTTGAAAAAACGAAAAGAGCTTTGGCAAGCAATAGAGAAAACTGGGGCTAGGGGGGGGGTTGGGCTCTTTAAATAGCGGTCCACGGAGAAGGTGAGTAGGTGCCAGGATAATCGGGGAACAGTTCGCACATATGTCCGGAAGAATAATAAGGTAATACATTATCGACAAGGCCAAGGTAACAAGAGTCGAAAAAATGGGCGCTACGTAAGGACGGAAGAAAAGGTCAAAAACCACATAAAAATCAACGCCCGCCCGGGAAGCAGAAAAAAAATAGTGGCAAAGAAAACTCATCGCAAGGGGGGGCAGGAACTGCAACAATTCCGCAAGTGGGGGGGTGACAGCCTCCTCTCCGGATACAGAAGAGAGCATCCTTCAGGATGGCCTGTGGACGCCATTCAAAAGGAGTGCCGGGGTAAAGGGGGTTTGATAACTATTACGGAAAGAAACGGGTGTGGTGTAAGGGAGACTAAGGTTGGTAAAAAAAAAAAAAGGGCAGATTAACTGTCCTCAAAGGAGACGAAAAAAGAGAATCAACAAAAAACGATGGTGGGGAAAAGAATGTCAGGAAAGGACATTGAAACGGTCACAAAGAAACCCATGGGAGACGAAAAAATAGCGGGATGGTAGAGGACGGAACCACAAAGGAGAAGTCAAAAGAAATCTACCGGGAAAGATCTCTGAGACGAGATGGTATCAAGATCAAACAAAAAACAACAACTATGGAGGAAAAGAGATGAAAGAAGACGGGACGAGCCTGCGGGAAAATTGGCACTATCGGGAGGGGAAGAGAAGACTGGTGGGATCACAAAGATACGAAGAAGGGGAGTGATTCTCCAAGGGGGGAGAAGTGGTTTCGCTAAATTGTCGTTGCAGCTAAAAAAAAAATCTCCCTCACAGAGAGTGGGTGGCAGACGTTGGTCGAGCCGTTCCGTTGTCGTCAGGTTTAGTAGGAACCAAAAAGCCGAAGAAAACAAAGAAACAAACGGTTGAGTACGAATAAACAAGACCGAAAACTGAGAGAAAAATGGCCGGAAGCCCCTCAAGAAAGGGCGTCTAAAAACGGGGGGGGGGGGTAAGCAGGGAGAAAGGGGGGCCCAGGCATGGAACCAACAGTACACTCCAAGGGTCACAAAATCCGGACCCAACAGGGAGGCAAACAAAGGGGGGCCCTTCGCCCAAAAAGAGAGTGCAGAAGGGGATCATGGGAGAAACGGGGGACCATCTGCCCTTACAGTCAAACACGGGGGGACGCGCCCAATCTTTACTACGCCGTGGGTGTTTTGAGAAAAAAATAATAAAGGAATTCGGGGCCCAGGGTTCAAACCCGCATGATACATCTGAGGGACGCAAAAAATACAACGAGGGCCCCTCAGGAGGATATGGAGTACAAACTGAAGTCCGCCCCGACCAAAGTTGAAGAGGAACAGATTAAACTTTTTTGAGGAACAGACTGGAAATTCATTATGGAACAAAAAAAGCAAAACCGGAGACCCTTTGAAGGGGGGTCTAGGAACCGATTTCTTCAGGGGTTAAAATGTCGAAAGGGAACGTTAAGGAGTGGAAGACGTCACGAAACTTGGAAGAAAAGGGCACGGAAAAAGGTAGGTGCAAAAAATGCGCGAAAACAAAAAAAAAAAGGGGGTGTTACTTTAATCACTGGCACAAAAAAATTTGAAAAAATCCCGCATGGGAGTAAGAATCAGCACCGATTCTATAAAAAATAACCGAGTTGACTGCAAGGAGACAAGGGGAGTCCAGTGTGAGCTTCACAGAGGATTCTCCGTCCTCTTTTTTCCTCAAGAATTCCGTAGTCAACATCAAGTAGAAACTTAAATAACATATTTTTAACCAGAGGGGACGTTGGGAAAGTGGGGAAAAAACACGTCAAGAAAAGGGGCCAGAAAAAACCGCAATACGGGAAGGCCAGGAAATCCTACACATCGAAAAAGTTGGGGTCAGAATAATCGAAGAAAAGGAAAAACTGACCATTGAAAACGGAACGAAACCCAGAAGGATGACGAATAACGAACCTGTGTACGATCAAAAAAAAAAAGGGTTTTACTAAATGGAGGACACCAAACACCCCGGAGAGGTAGGGAGCTGTGTTGGGTAAGAGTAAGCCAAAGGGGTACGCGTAAAAAGAATAGAAGGGGTGGGCGATCGAGGGGGAAGAACCAAAACGGACAGAGTGAAAAGGAATGACGGAAAGAAAAAAAAACGAATGAAAAAACAAGGCCAGGTTGGGACCAACGAAAAAAAAAGCAATTTACCACTGAAAAAAGCACAAAGGCGGGGGGGTCCATCTTCCACAACTTGTGGGGGGGGGGGAGCGCGCAAAAGGCGGGGGGAGGGGTTTTTGAGGGTCGGGACGGGCTTTCGTAAGGGACAAGCAGGCAACTCAACTCCAGGGGGGGGGGGGGAAACTCTAAAAAGAAAAAAACGCTCGGTGAGATCACACCCCAGAAGGGACGAAAAAACCGGTAGAACCTAACGACCAGGTGAAAACGAGAAATTGGTGGGAGGGGGGGGGAAAATACCCTAGGTATAAAGGGCGACCGAGTTACGATCAAAAACGAATCGGAGCCATTTTTCCTGAGAACAGCAATCCAAACACGCAGTAAGGACCTTAATCAAAGCAACCGTGGGGGACTAAAAAAGTTTTGAAGAGACAAACAACGAACCTCGCACCTCCCCCGGGACTAACCGTCTTCAACCAGCCAGCACTGGGGAAAGGCAAAAAAGGCAGAAAGAAAAAATTCGACATTGGAGAGGGAGAGTCCGATCCACTGGGGGTCCTAAAAGGTAGGGTTGGGAGAAAGAGAAGGGACGAAAAAGACGAAAAAAAAACTACTACAGTAGCTTGGGGCCAATTCCCACTAAACGCGAAGCGAAAGCGAGAAAAAGCAAAAAAAAATCGGGGCATTTCGAGCTGGACGTGTCTCCTTTTGGCGGAGAGTGCAAACAATCAAGGGAGGTGCAGAAAAAAAAAATGAAAAACCAAGGGAGTAAGCAGACGGCAAGGGGAAACAGATTCAACAAAAATTCAAAATTGTAGAAAAATCGGATGACGATTCTCCGAAGGGGTGACTTAGCTCCTGAACGCTTGGAAATACACTAAAAAAATTTGATCATATCCATAAGGGGGGATCACAATACTCGGTAATAATTCGGGGGGCACATCCAAAAGGGGGAATGGAAGGACCATGTTGTGAACGCAACAAAAAGATAATAAACACCCAAAAGGGCAAGACGGTAGGGACAGGGTAGGATTTGCGCCAGACCAAGTGAAAATTTGGGGGGTCTGGATATTGCTGGAACGCGCAAATAAAAATAGGGTGAGTTGAAAGCATGGCCACACTCGAAATCTGTTAAAATTGGGGCGGAGGGACTAAGGAAAGGAAGGGGAAGGCGAATCCTTGCCAGCGTCAAAGTCGGCTAGACCCGGGAATCAGGGGGGACTGAGGAGCGAGAAAAGCACGCAACGAAGTCTCGGCGATACGGGTCCCCAAAGGAAAAACGTCGTGAGAAGAAAACGGTACAGACAAATCGTCTAAAAAAAACAAAAACGTGGGGAGGAGGAAGAATTGATGACTCCTCAGCAAAAGTTGGGACAGTGCCTAGAGGAATCCCGCAAAAGAAAGACTCAGAAGAGCGAACGGGCTGGCAACGGGGTTTTATCGAAACCACAAATGTGAGACTGTGATTACTCTCAAAAACCTCACGGGGGAAAGCTCTCCGAAGAACCGCGGGGAGGGAGAAACTACCCTTCAGGTATCAAAGGTTTGGGGATCCAAAACTTGTCAAGAATGAACTCGAACTCAAATGGGAAGAACTTTCCATCAACGCGAAACTAAACTCAGAAGGTGGTACAGGTGGTAATGATCCGAAGAAGGGGGGGGGCATACAGGGTTATTGGATGACAATCACAGGAAGTCTCAAGGTAGGAAAAGGAACAAATGCCGGAAGAAACTCGTGGAGGTGGGAAAAACACCCGCGCGAGCAGGAAAAAAATCACTGAAAAAAGCAGGCAGAAAGGATTAGCTGTAGAACGATGGCGACGGACGGGGGTGGGACAGGGGGTTCACGGCGGGAGGGGAGGGCAAAAAAAAAAAATTCCCGCCCGGGGGCCTGGGATTGCAGTATTTCCCCCGCAATGAAATATCCTCAGCCGAAGCTGAAACAGCGGCCAGCGAGTCTCGAGGAAGGAATATCCGGGGCACGTGCATAGGGACGCTTCGTGTGGCGGGATGTCGTCCGGATCTTTGGGCCCAAACCTCCTGATCGAGGGGAAAGTGGGGAGGTCAATCGCAGGGTAAAAGGGGACGGGAAATCGAAGAATGAATCGAGGGACGGGAAGGTAGGTGCTGGGCATGGCCGACGGGTGATATCTGCGGGAGGGCAGGCCTAAGGGCGGACCGGGGTCCAAAAAGGGGGTCCTCAAGCCTGAAGTCAAAAACAGAAAAAACGACGATTTTGAAATTGGTTCCAGCCAGAAAAATGGGCGAGATTTCGTGAAAAAGAGAAAAAAGACAGCTCTCCAATCGCCTGAAGGGGGACTCCCGAAAAAAAAAATGTTTCGAATTAAAGGCAACGGCACGGTCCCGGGGTTGGGAAAAAAACCTGTGGGGGGTAGGAGAAAGAGCGTTTTCTTATTACAGAAAAAAGTGGCAGGGCGTCACTGGGGTACAAAGAAAAATCTACAGGGGAATCGCCTATGACCGAATGAGTCCAACAGCGGTTGGCACAAAGAGAAAAGTTACGGGATGATTCTCCTAACATGGCACTGGTACAATGACGGAGAAAAGCTGAAAGTCGGACGGTGGGTGGGGCAAAAGACCCACAGCGGCCCATTCAAACTAAAAACGACGAGTTTACAACCAGTTGTCAGCAAAGTCCGGCAAGGAAAAAAAACAGAGATAACAAGAAAAAACGCCAAGATTCAGTGGTTGTGACAAATGCGGGGCTGGGGAAACCTGACAAGTATTTGGAATAGGGGAAGTCGCTCAAGGGGGATCAGGAGGGGTAGAGGAGGGGAGGTAGGTCGAAAAAGACACTGAGAGGCTTGGTGAAAAAAGTAGCGGTTTAATTGAGGGTAGTTAGGGGGTGGAAAGGGGGACACGGGTGCATTCGCGGAGTGGGTATAAACTGAGAGTTGTGCTAAAATACGAAGGATCAATGAATCCTCACTAATTCTTCCCGGCAATCTCATAAACAGACCCGGGGCATCAGAAGAATGAAAACCAGGAACAGGGGAGAATAGCGGCAAACCCCCAGCGTCCGGTAGTGGTGTGTCAAAAGGGTGGGGTGGTAAGCAAAAAAAACGGCGGCAGGCAAAAAAGCCATTGTTCCCCCGCGCAGCGCAGGGGAGACGAGGTGGCCACGTAACGTCAGTGGAAAAGCCAACCGCACTGCCGGGAAACGCCGGTCCAACGAAAGCAAAAATGTTGGCGCCGGACACGGGACAGAACGAGAAAAAAGAGGGTTGACCAAAAAAAACAACAAAAAACGGTGCACGATTCTCAAAGGGACACGGTTAGGGGGGGGGAGCCAGGGGAGGGAAAAATCTGAAGGTAGGACCCGATGAGGAACCAAGAGATCGCACAAGGGGAAACCTAAGGAGTAAAAAAAGCAAAAACGTCGGAAAAACGAAGGAAGTAGGGAGAATGCCGCATGTAAAATCAAAGCTACGAAAATGAAAAATATTGGCCCTAAAAGACTGAGGGGGGACATTGCTCTGGGGGAGGAAGTGGTTCCAGAACTGAGCCCAATGAATACGATAGCAAAATGATGGGGAGGGATCCCATGGCGCCAGTTAGGTAGACTTGTTGCCGGCAGGGTGTTTATACTACGTAAAAAACTTTGGTAAATACGTTCTTCCGCTTGGAGACTCAAAGCGACAGGAAAGAAAAAACTCGAGTCGAGCCCCCCCAAAAAAAGCTCGAGCGCGAGCAGAAGGTCTTTGAAACGACACAGCGACACAGGGTCCAGAGTCCCGGTAACTGGACAGCGCTGGGAAAACCAGACCACCAGCTTGACAGACCCCGCTAGGAAAAAGGGGAAAAAACTCGGAGAGAGAATTG
>Ga0179593_1291254_pt1 | contig 25927 bp, 33 predicted proteins | sample CZODoug2_1_08_16_FD_185931 | JGI IMG/M metagenome (GOLD analysis project Ga0179593, IMG submission 185931) | Vadose zone soil fungal communities from Angelo Coast Range Reserve, California, USA - CZODoug2_1_08_16fungal (PacBio error correction) | ecosystem: Environmental > Terrestrial > Soil >...
CAGGGAAGTGCTTTGGGTTTTGGGTTTTGAGACATTTCAATAAATGCAAATTCTACAGCTCAGTGAAGATAGACGCTGCAGCAGGCGGCACAAGAAAAAAAAAGTCGAAAAAAGGGAGAATTGGGGGGAGGCGGCAGCACACGGCTAAATTATGGGGACAAACTCCACGCAACCAATCCTCCTCAAGGGGGGGGCCCAGAGCCACAGAACGAAGAAAGGGGTAAAAAAAAGGTACCAAGGTTGAAGGAAAAATTTCAGGACCGGCATCCGGGAAAGCGGGGGGGAATAAGAAGAACCTCCTCATCGCCTGCGTTACTTCGGGGGGGAACGGCTTACTTGAAGAAAAGCACAGACCCCGATTCAAGTGGAAAACCTGACCGTGCAAAACCATCCGAAGAGCGAGCGTCAAAGAAGTATTGCAAAAGGAAAAGAAATCAAATGGATTTCAGGGGACACTTGGAGAAGTACCGGTTCAAACCTGAAAACTCACAAGTGTCAAGGAAAAAACCAGAGAAGGGGAAAAGTAGTAGGCATCCACATTAAAGGTGAGACCCGAGCGGTTGCACCTGGGCGAGATTTTTTGGCGAGTTGTTGACTAGTTGGAGATGGTGAGCAGGAAATAAGGGGCGAAACACGCAAGGGAAAAAAGAAAAAAAGAGAAAAAGGATTTACGATCTAACCCCTCAAAGCCTAATAGTTTTTAAAACAAAAAAACAGAAAAGATATCGGAACGGTGTGTGAGTCACGGCAAAACTCTCGGGAAAAAACCAAAAGCCAGGACAAGAAAAAAATCATGACCCCTAAACATAGCACGGGCCGCGGGGGCCGTGCATGAAGAATGGGCGTAAAAAATATCAAGGGGTTCTGGCTGGGTAAGGGGGGGGAGCTTGAACATTAGCGAGAAAGATTAAACCTACTGAGGGTGGGAAAAAGGAAAAAAACAAAAAAGGGACACTATAAAAGGGGGCACCGATTTCAAAAATGGAGGGTCTTTCAAACTCGTCAACGGGGAGAGGGGGAAAGTAAACGCTCAAACGCAAGGGGTAGGAAAAAATCCAGAAAGAGGTACAAAGGATTTTGGGAGGGGGAACAAAGGCTCAAAAGATAAAAGAATTCAACCTCATGGCCGGAGAACCAACCAGAGCCAGGGGGGGCTACAGGGAAAGTCACTGGTCCCTGGTCCAAAAAAAACGCTCACGCTTCAAACAAACCGGGAAAGGAAAAAAAAAAGGGCGTTGTATGGTGACAAAAGGAGTAAACGAGATAAAAATAACGTGGGGGGTAAGAATGTAGGGGGATCAATGGCCAATCTCTCAAAGCGGGCCAGAGAAAAGGACACACCAGCAATTGGCCTGGGATGGGGAAAATGCAAAAAGTAAGAGGATTCCCAAAAACCGGTATTTAAAAAAACCAAGAAGGTCTCCCCAAAGTGGGAGGGAAGCGAAAAGAAAAAAAACCTTGTCGTTAGGCCCAAAATGCGAGAAAAGATAGGGGCACGCTCAGTTCGTGTGGGGGGGCCCCAAACCGGGTTGCAACGGAAAAAAAAAAACCAGAGCCTAAAGACCCTACCCAAGGCCTTGAGGACCTTGACATCGCCTCTTCGCGGTTTTGAGGAGAAGGGAACAAGGCATGAAATGGAGAACCGTGAAATGCAGGGACATTGAGCAGTCTAAAAAAAAGAGGGACTTGAAAAAAATGGAATGGTGGATCGAATCATAGTGGTTAGGGACCGAAAGGGGGCGAAGGGTCAACATTGGGGGGGGGGAAGACGCAGTCCAAAGGGTGTCCCCCACCTGGGCACAAATTGTTCGAATTGGGACTGACAATAAATCGGAGAGGTGGAAAAAGTAACGGAAGGAGGGGGGGTCCGTGCTCATTCACCAATTCACGTTGACAAAACGCACTCAAACAAAAGAAAAGGGATTTTGGGAAGGGCCGAAAGAAAAATAGAAAAAGGGGGAAGGAAAACTGTAAGGCACGGGACATCCCTCAATCCATCTCCTCCGGGGGGCGGGAGCCTTCGGGGAATTAAGCCCAGGGGAAAGGGGCCAGGGGCAAGGCGAAAGAATCTAAACCCGGCGTTCAATTCAATAGGTAACGGGGGTTGAGAAAGAAGTTACGGAGAAGACTAAAAAAAGAGGCACATTAGCTGGGCTACAATTTCAATACCCGGCGGGGAGACAGGGAAGGCAAAAAGGGGGGGACAACCAGATTAATCAGCAAAAAAAGGCGAGGCATGGCCTATAAACTGACATAAAAAAAAGAAAAACGCCGTGGAAAAAGCTAAGAAAGGAAAGACCAAAAAGGGAGCTGAATGAAAAAAAGGGGGAGGAACAAACATTCAAGACACAATACCTAGAGGCCACCTCCGAGGTCAAAAAATAGGGGGCGCAAAAAAGTAAGGGCGGGGGGAACGTCATCTGGGTACGTCAAGAGTTGCCAAAGGATAATCGACTGGGGAAAGGGAATGGAGTCAAAGTGGGTAGGGGGTGGGGGAAGGGAAGGTGGAATAACCTTCGGGATTTGGGTTCATAAAGAACCGTTGCAAAGATTAAAAGACACGGTGACAGTTACGTACTAGCACTGCCTCAGCTGGGAGTTAGGGGGGCTGTGAAAAGGGAGTGGCATGTACAGGCAAATCCGGCCTTAAAGGAAGACTGTGAGATGTGGGAAAACATACCAGAAAAAAGTTGCAACAGAAGAAAGAAGTGAAAGGGGTCATCGGGGTTGCGAAGTGAAACCGGCTCTGTACGGGTGGAAAGGTGGGGGACAAAGAACAACCCGTGATTCAGAAAGGGCGGAACACGGTGGGGAGTCCGAAAAAAACAACAAACGTATGAGGGGAGAAAGGAGGGAAACGCATCTGATATCGCCTTTGGGGGAACAAAAAAAAGGGAACTGCCTTCCAACAGTACGAAAAATGGAAACAATTCCGTAACAGAGGGAAACGGTTTCACTTCTTGGGGTGCATAGGGGGAATGATTGGCATCGCGGTGGCAAAAAACAACTCAGGATCAGCACGAGGACGAAAAAAAACGGACAAGCAATCAGTACACTGAACCAAAAGTCTTCAAGTCGCCTAGGAGGGAAGGGTAAGCGGAAGAAGAGCAGCGGGGGGAAAACTGCAAAGAACGCAACGACAGGGATCCATTTCCATTCAAAAGGGCGATCTATTGACCAATACCGCATCACTCGGGAAACGCCGAAAGGGGGGGGGCGAGACCCAAAGAGATCGGTAAAAAAAGGGTGATGCCAGTAAAGGTTTTCGCCTAACCATGGCTGCATACGACGTGGCGTCCTCAAGAGTGGTTTGGGGGGGCTAAGGACGAGCGGGGGGTCAAAGACGAACGCGGGGGGGGTGTGGGCGGATGGAGAAGCTAGAACTTTCAGAACTGGAAATGGAAAAAAAGCACCCCAAGAGATTGGACCTTGGGAAGAACCCAGGCGCTGAAAGGGACATGTGAGGGGGGATATCAAAAAGCAATTGTTTCGGAAAAAATTACGCGCATGTTGGGTGCCCAGCAGGGGGATCGAGTAGACGCCAAGAAAAAACTGGAGAAGAAACAGAAGATACCACGACCTGGGGAAAACCCCCACCCCCCCGGGGGGGGATTGAGCTGGGCACTTTGGAAGACTGAAGCAGGGGCGGCACTTGGGTCCGTCATGTGGGAATGGTCAAAAAAAACAAAAAACAACAAGGGGTGAGCGGCGCAAATTGGACTATCCTAACGCCCTGGGCAAAGGAAGGGTTGATCAAAACCCTCAAGCCCAGAGGGGGTATAGGGGGGGAGGAAACCAAAAGGATGGACTCCCAGGTCACCAACTGGTGGATCAGATCACACCAAAACTTCACCGAAGGGGACTGGGAACGTTCCAGGGGGGTAAAACGATAGACAAACACCAGGGAAGGGCAGAGGAAATAAGCACTAAAGGGTTGAGGAAAAGGACCAAGGAAAGGGGGTCGAGCTACCGGGCGCATCGAAAATTGAAGACAAAAGGGAGGGAGTGGTCAAGGCAGTTCACAAAGGCATTTGGTAGACGGGGGGGGTTTCCGTTGAAATGGTAAAGAAGGGGGGAGCGGCCTCAAAGATTTGAAACCCCAAAAATTTCTGGGAAGGAAAAAGAAATCCAAAGGTTGATCCCAGAACGCTTCCGCAAGTACTGGGGGGAAAATTTGCAGGGGTTGAAACCCTTCTGGACAGAGAACGAGTGGTAACGCCTGTCAATCAGACCAAAAAAGGGTGGAAGAAGACCGGGGCTTTGGGGGGATCCAGCCTAACGGTTTAAAAAAAAAAGTTGGGGACGAAGGAATGAGTCTTTTGCCGATAACAAGGGGAGAAGGTACGTGGTGAGCCCGTTACCTGGGGGGGGGTACCTCGAAAAGTGCAGAGAAAATCAAGGGCCCGTCCCGTGGGCAAAACCGGGGGGGGGGGCCTGCACCAGGTAGTAGGTTTAGCCTGTCCAGGGGGGGGACAACGCCACATCCTGGGAATACTCCCTGGGAAGACTTGCTCCGGGGGGGAGTTTTCAAAGCCGGAAAAGCCTGTCCTGATACTCAAGGGACGATCAGCCCCCCTGAAATCTGCGATCCGAAGGGGGGGTGGGAACCAAAGGAGCGGGGGTTGGCAAAGGAGGAGGCTCAGTGCTCAAAGACCAGCGAACCCAACTTCGCCAGGGGAACGAGTTGTAAAAACATCAGAGGGGAAATGCGAGGCGCCGAGAAAACGGGCCACTTGTCCAGCGGGTTTGGAAAAGAGCTTTGGTAGTGTTCCCAAGTAAAGATGATCCAAAAAACACAAAGTCAATAAGGAAGTGAAAAGAGGGAAAAAAGTATACGTGGGAGCGTTATGGCAAGGATGGCAAGGGGAGAGGGGGGTGGTCTAGTGCAGATGAAAAAAAAAGTCTTCCACATAGAAAAGCGCAAAACATCGTTCGCAGGCTGAGTGGCAAGTCGGACGAAAGGTGGAGGTCCTAACAGACGTATCGGGATGCTGTGGTGGTAAAAAAATGCCTGGTTGGAGGGGGGCCTCCCGCCCGTATGTGGGAGGTCACAAACTGGAAGTCAGAAAGAGGGGGGGATGTCTTTAAAAAATGGACCACAAAAGGGATGAACGAGAGGAATGTCAATTTTCAAATTCAAACCCCGATGCGGAGGAGCACAACAGGGTTGGAAAGACTAAGGGGCCGACCAAATAAGCCATGGAAGCGAAGGCAGATGAAAGAAAAGCGGGGAAGGGCACCTGACGGGGTTGGTGTCAAAAAAAGGGATCAGAAAGAAAGGTCACTGCTTCAGCTTTCGCTGAAGGCACATGGGGGCACCAAGGGATAGGGGTGGATCGGGGGAAGTTGAGCAAAGGAAGGAAAAAAGAGGAACAAGGACTGACACCAAATGGCGCTGGAAGTGCTCTGGGGAGGGGGCAGAGCTAGTCCACATCGTAAATGAGGCATCTGAGAAGTTGAACAAGGGAACCTCCCAGTCGCAAAAGAAATCGGGAACTAAGGCGGAAGAAAAAGATCGCTGCCTGCTTTTCTAAACAGCGGAGAGCCAATTCTCAAAAATTCTGGAACATTTTGGGGGAAAACTGTAGCAGCCTGCTTTCAAATCGGAAAAAAGAAACTCAAAAAAGGGCGCAAACATTGGGAGAAATGGATAGCGGCACCCGAAGGCTAATAAAAAGAACTGGCGGACACGCAAACTAAAAAGGTCTCCCGCCAAATGGGGGGGGATGGAAACCCAGGCCCGAAGCAAGCCGGCGGGGGGCTGATTTGGACCACATGAAAGGAAGGAAAATTGATCCGGCAAAGAGTGCCCGAAAACCTGGATGAAAAATCACAAGCGTTCATCCAAAGGGGGAGGTTAAAGCAGTCGGCTTGAGGGGGGGCAAAAGCAGGCCGCCGAGCAGTGGTTTAACTTAAAAAACTTTTGGGCAATCAAGGGCAAGAAATGGAATTTGCCGGAAACGATTCAAATGCCAAGGCTTGAAAACCCTGGCCCATGAAGGTAAAACCATACGTATGCAAAAGGAACCCACTCCAAATGAACATTAAGGGGGGACGAAACATCATAACATGGGCCACGAAAGGCAAAGCAACAAGAATTTGAGAAAAAGAAACGGGTTTGCAAAAACGGAAACACTACACCGAAAAGAGGGGGAAAAACAGGATGTGAAAGAACGTGTTAAAGGACTGGGGGAAAGCATCTGAATTGTCTACCACCCCAGGGGGGGGAAAAAGGCCATACAGGAATTAAACGCACCAAGCAACCGAATGGGGGGTAAAAAAATTTAATGGAAAAAAAAAAGAGGAAAAAAAAAAACGCACATCAAATCAGTGTGGGGTCCGCGGGGAATGGGAACTAAACCACCAGGCGAAAATACTGCAAAAAAAAACGAGAACCAATGGAGCGCTGAGATCTAATGACGACGAGGGAATAAAATCGGGAGGTCGTACGGGGGCAGAAGGGGGGGGGGGAAAGAAGGCCGGAAGACAAGATAGCAGAAGGAAAAACGAGGTGCGGCAATTAAAAACCCAAAATGTCGATAGGAAGCCAACGAATTTTGAAAAGGGTGTCTTCCAACTGGGGGCGGGGAGGGAGGGTAGAAAAGATGACCGCAGACAGGAACAAATTAATTGGGTCCACAGGAGCGAGAAAAGGAGAGTATAAAATGTTTTGTAAAAAAAGTAACAAAGGCCAAACAACTCAGGGGGAATGACACGAACCTTTCCATTCACGGCCGAACCGGGAGAAGGGGGAAAATCTATTCAAAATTCCATCACAAGAAAAAAATCCGAACCAAGAACACGTCCACTAAACAAATTGAAAGAAAATATGAACCTCGATGGGGGGGGGGGCAAAGGTGGGCGGCAAAAAGAGGGAGAGAGGCTACAGAGAAAAGAGCGGTGGGGGGTAAAATTTGGAATCTGGTAAAATGTGGAGGGGCCGCGCGGACTCATAAACCGAAAAGACAGGGGGGCCCTGAAGGTAGGGAAATGATTTACAAAGACGGGAGACAGAACGGTAAAGTTTAAAAAAAAAAACCAGGGACATTTGTTTCCAAAGCCCAGGAGGAGGGAATCTCATAACACATTTGGGAGGGATTTGGGCCCAAAAATCCATGGAAATCGGATTACATCTGGGAGTGTCTTTGAACGGGAACAGGCAAAAAAAAAACACAAAACCAAGAACGAAAAACCAAAGGCCTTTTTTTTCACAAGGGGCCAAAAGGGAAAACGACTCCAAAAAAGGCTGAATAGAAGGGGAAAAAGTTTAGGGAAAAGGAGGATCCAGAAAAATGCAAGTTGGGGCAAAGTGAGAGGAGAACTGGGACTAAAGACGCCAAGAAAAGGGACCCATTCGTGTACAAAACGGAAAATCAGAATCTTTTCCAAAAACCGGGCAAGTGTGGGGGGACACTCTCCCTATCCCGGGGACAAGGGTGGCACGAAAGGCCGGGGAATGGCACGATGGGCGGGGAGCGAATAGGAGGAGGCGCTGGGCATTAAAATTGAACTCAGGGCGGCCCTGTCTACCCAAAGGTCGCTGAAGACTCAAAGAAAACGGGCAAAGGGGTGGCGACCTTAGAACCTCACAATGGAAAAAGGGGAAAAGAATGGAGTACCTGGATTCGGACAAACAGGCCTAGATAAACGATCAAAAACAACTCAAAAACACGGGTGTTGTAGGGTAGAGGTTCAGTGTGGGGAAGGAAATCTCCAATCGATGAGGGAAGGTAAGGACGAGAATCGAGGGCAAAGCCTTTAAAAAAAGCAGAGAACTGGATCCCATAACATTAGGATAAAAAAAACTAGAAATGAAAAAAAAGCCAAGGAGGGGGGCGTCAAGGTTGCCTACTGTGGGCCAGGGGAAAGGTGAGTCCAATCAGATGGTAATAAAAAAGAATACACGATTGATTTGCCGATAACTTGCAAGCACTGCGGCATTAAAAACCGCGGGGGAAAAAAGACCCAAAAGAGTCCGGCCCAAGACATCTTAGTGGGCGCACAGGGGAGGGGAAAGCAGCACATTACCCCGGGCCACGGGGGGCGTAAGCATGGGGGTAAACTTCAAGGGGAGTGGGGTCGGTTCAAAAGAACAAGGAGTAGAAAAGGTTGCCTAAGGACAATCTCCCATGTTTAAAGAAGGTACCAGTTGGTGGAGGGGGGGATGCACTCAACCCAATGGCAGGGACCTGCTTGATTTGGAAATGACCCTTGGCTGATTTACTTGACAAGCTCGGGGAAGGAACTTGAAAATATGGGAAAGGGGGGAAACGAAGTTTGCCTCCCAAGCCAAGCAAAAAACTCAGGACCGGAAGGAATACTGATTGTGGGCAAAAGAGGCGCTGAAGAAGTGACGCGCAAAGAAAGTGGAACGGGGTGTTAGACTGGGAAGAAGATTAAAAAAGCCCCTAAAGAGGGGGTTAAGGACAGGGGCGGGGTGGACACCCGCACCAGGCTACAAGAAAACGCGTGATCTAGAATAAAAAAAAACAAAAAAGAAAAAAGGAGATGACCCAACGCCGTTCGGTTTAGCCCGGGGGCGGGCCAACAGTGCCCTGAGTAAAGAAGAAACAGGAGGAAGAACGCTGTAAAAAAAAAATTCAGCTGGTTGGGGCAATAGGGGGCAGGATGACTCAGCGCCCTGTAAACCACATCAGGATGCATCCCACAAAACAGTTAAAGGGGTACTGGGGGGGAAATTAAAAAAAAACTCTTTCAAAAAAGCCGGCCGAAAGGGAGACTAGAGCATTATCAGGGACAACAAGGTTGGAGTTAATTAAATAAAAGAAGACGGGGGGGAGGGACAAAGCAACACAACTGAATCAAACTTAAGGTCCAACTGGGATGTAGCCTTAGCCTCCTTAAAAAATAGCCGCGGGAAAGTAACAGCCGAGGCAACGAGAAAGGGATCCCGAAATATTGGGAAAATTTGTTAAATAAGAACGGTGCACAGGGGGGAGCATAGGAGCACGCTTTCTTCCAGACAAAAGGAGGGGGGTTTTTGTCCGAAAAACAAGGGAGCAAAGGGGGGTTCGATCCATTGTGGGGAAGGGAGGTAAGCTGGTATGACCTTGTCTCAAAAACATGTGAGGGGGGGAACCCTCGAATGGGAAAAAGGCCCGCAGGACAAGAAAAAAAAGTGGGCAGAGGATGTGAGATCCTCGGGGGTTCAAAATTATCCATGGGGTGAGAGTTGCAGTTTTTCAGAGCCATGGTGAATCGAAGGTCTGAGACCCTATGGACAACAGTCAAGGGGGCGATCAAAGAAAGCAGATACAACCGGAGGGTGCGGGAAGTAATGAGTGGGGAGCGAGGGACGCCGGGGTGTCGGCAAGTAAGATCGACTCCAATGGGAAAAAAGCAAACATTTGGGGGGGATGAATCGGGGAGAAAGCGTAAAGGGAACGGAACGGTAAACCCCGGGGTCATAAACGGACTCATCCAGAGTTGGCTGGGTCAAAAAAAAAAAACAGGCAAATGAATAATGGGGGGGTTGGGAAAAACCTTTAACAGGGATCGAGCGCCACTTGACGGAAAGCTGAAACAGGCAGAACTTTTTAACGAGGAACCGTTGAAAGTGTGCGCAAGAAGAAAAACTCCGGTGGTCGGAAACGGGAATCAAGGCCCAATTGCAAAGTTTAGAAGCCACTCAAGGGGGGGAAAGAAACAATCCGAAAAACCGAGTTTCAAGACCGGGAGGAAAAGAGTGGAAGGCCCCAAAGTTTCACAAATGCATGGGGGGGTTAAGAGGGGTGGGTTGGGGTGTTCAAACGGGGGGTGACCTGCAGAACAGGGACGACGGCCCGTAAGAGGGTCCTTATGGGGGGGAGGGCTTTTCAGGGAAAAGAAAAAAAAGAGTGGAACGGGAAAGGGAAACGGTTTCACACTACAAAGTCCAGGTTGGGGGGGGAAACAGGATGGACGGTGGTTGGGAACTCCCCGTAATGTAAACATCGCAAGAGGGGGGGGGTGACCGAAAAGAAAGACTCCGGACCCAATGTGGGTAATTGAAAAGCAGAGGGGAGGGATTGGGTCGAAAGTCAATCGCCTTTGGTTAAAATCAAAGAAATCTTGGGAAAGAGGCAGGGGAAATTCTTGGGGAAAACGGGATCCAAAGCCAAAGTGAGGGGTTTGTGGGAAGGGGGAGGTTCCAGGTTGGATCCTGAGGAACCAGTGATGAACGAAGATCCACAGGGGGGCGGGAAAATTGGTCAAAAAAGCCCGGAAAAAAGGTATTCAAAAAACTTTTGAAAGGGTTGGCAATTGGTTACCCCGCAAAGATCGACTGTGGAAAAGAATCAAAGGCTCAGAGTTTACTAGGGAGACATGGGGGTGAGTTGTGCCTTACACAAGGGGGGTCCTTGGGCTCAAAAACAAAAGTGATCAAGCAAAGACAAAGTGTTGGGAGGGGTCTTTCATCTGGGGAGTGGGGGGGGAAGGGGGGCAAAAGCACAGGGCAAAAGGTGGTTGGGGGGAAAACAGCATACCAGAAGGGGGCCAGGGTTGGTTGCCCAAAAACACCCTGAACAAAAAAAAAAAAAACTTCACGCCGTAGACCGAAAAACAGGTTGGGAGATAAAAAAAGCTTCAGGGAAACGCAAGACCACGGAGCGGTTGGGAGAAAACAGTGTTTCTGCCAGGGGGGGGGAAGGGTGGGGTGGGGTCCAAGGCCCGATTGCCTACATCCCAACACAAGAGAACAGGGATCATAGAGTGCGTTAACCAAAAAAAAGAGATCTCGGGCTGGTGTAGGGTGGACCCTCGTGGAAAAAGGCAGGACTGGTAGGCGATTTACGCCCGGTGTAGAAAACTGGGAAAGGTACATTGAAGTTCAAAAAATAGAAAAAAAAGCGACCAAGACGTGGCGGGTCTAGGTTCAAACTCTTGAATCGAAAAAATCAAAAGGAAATGCCTGGACGAAAAAGGCGGGGTTCGATACCAAGGCAAAAAAAAAAAAAGGGGTTTGAGTTTTGAAAGAACGCTCATAATGGGGGACTTCATGCCAGTGTAACAAAAGAGTCAAGTGGGGCTGCTGAACGGCGGCCCAACTTGCCCTTAATGAGGAAGAGGGGGGGCAAATTTCATTAAACAACCTGAGAGGGCGTGCGGGGGGGTTGTTGGGAAACGAGAGGTAACCGCCGATACGATTTAAACGAAAAGGGAGAACCGGGGGATTGGGTCAAATACAACGGGGCAAAGGAGTGCCGGAGCAAGGGATTGGGGGGTACAAGAAAGGAATTATTAGGAAGATAGCACCAGGCCTGGAACGATAGGGCGGAAGGCTCAAGTTCCAAAAAATCAACAGTGGACAATGTTGCTGGGTCTCATTATTTAAGACGGGGAAGGGGGACCGATCTCACAAGGGAAGAAGGGCCTGCGTGTGTGAAACGGAAAATGGTGGAAAGAAGCAGAGAGAAAAAGTAACCAAAAGCAGTGAGCAAAAATCAGGAGGAATGGGGGGGGTGGGCTCCATCCCGGGGAAGAAACAAAACCCTGGGGGAAAGTCAAGGATAATGCAGGCTGAGAGAATCGGAAAAACGGATTTAGGATTATGGGAAAAATATAAAGAGCGACGTTCCTTCTTTTTCCTACCTGGTAAGGATTGCGGAGAAAAAAGAAAAAGGTTAGTCAAGATAAGGGAATAAAATTTGGTAGAAGATCTGCTGCGCAAACAAAGAGGTACGCCCCACCAAACCAGAGTGCAAAAGGGGGGGGGAATTGAGAATCACCAGGCTAAAGACTGAACTACATACCAAACTAACCATAAATCGCACCTGTTGGAAGCTTATCGCGCGGGGACATCATCCAATAACGAAGGGGAATAAATGGATGACTTAAAGAAAAAAAAAGGGGAAAGAGACGGGAATCCTGGAAAAAAACTCCCAGAGGGGGGAGGGTAATCAGCAGGGCGACTCATTCGCAAAGGGCAACGGGAAATCAACGGCGTAAAAGGGGCTGAAAAAAAACGACGCACCGAGAGGTGGGTTGTTACCGGAAACTCATCGGGCCTAGGGTGGAACGAAGATGTTTTTGCCTGAATCATCAAATGCGAGGTCGGACCAGGGGTACCCTGAAGGAAAACCGAGATGAAAACGAACAGCACAACCACTTAAAAAATCGGAAAGGGGCTTACCCATCAAAACCTATAGAGGGGAGAAGGAAAGCACAAAGAAATTGGAGGAAAAACTGACCTCGCCCCACCAGACTAACGATGTGGGGCAAAGGGGGTACCATGTGGGCACGGATTGAGAATGGGGGAACAGGGGGGGAGAAAGACAGACACCGGCACACATCCCAAGGATTAACGGAAAAACAAAGAAAAGAGTTGGAAAAGGAACCGCAACTTCGATTCGGGGGTTGTCTTTGGGATCGCGGAATGGGGGAAAAATAGAAAACACAACACTCTCCTCAAAAAAAAAAAAAAGAACGTGCGCTTCTCTCGAATGAACTACGAGGGAGATCCATAGGGTTTAGAAGGGGGGGGGGGATTGGGGGGAGGGGGATAAGCAAACGTAGCGCTGGGTAAAAAGGCGTTGCTTAAAACCAACCAAATCCGAGCAGGGGAAAAACCCGATGGGGGTAAAAACTGGTTCGGCGGTCAAAAAAATGGTAGATAATTACAAAAAGGTCGAACCTTAAGACAACCTCAAAGGGGGGTATTAAAAGGAAAAAAGAATATTCACAAACAGATGGGCAGGGAACCAGGCCACCATTCAAAAAAAGGCAACTTCAAGGAAGGATACCAACAGAAAGGCACAAAAGTGGTAACTCGAAAATACAAGGAAAAACTTTAGGGATCCAAGGAACGCGCACACTACTTAACCAACCACACTGGGGGAGGAAAAAAGGGGGATCCGGACAGAAAAAAGAAGCGTGGGGGAATCTAGTTAGACTGGGGGGGGGGATCACCTGCCGTGAACCATCGGGGGGTTGCTAAATTGCTGAAGGGCCAGGGGAAATCCGAACTACGGGAGGGTTTCAAAACCGCAGTTTCCCTGGGGATGACATTAAATGCGTAAGCGACAGAAAAAAAAGGGGTCTGTCTTTACGTGCCAAGCCAGGGACAAGAAACAATCGAAAGTGCCGAGATCTGGGAATGGCCATTCAAAAATTAAAAACCAAAAAAAAAAACTCTTTGGGAACCTGGGGAAGGAACACAGCAAGGAAGGAGGGGTAAAAGGCTTGCTGCTAACATGCTACAAAAAGGCCGGGGGGCCCATGGGGGAAGCAGTCAGGAAACAGTGCAAATCTCCAGGAGCAAGGGGGGAATACGAGGAGGGAGTTTTAAGAAAAAAACTTTACACTCATCAAATGGGGGAAAATCGAAAGAAAAAACTGGGCATTGTTTAGCTGACGATCCCGGGGGGGACCAACGTGTGCACAAAAGGAACACTGGGGATTTAAATATTACCAAGATAAAGAGGGGGGTGCGTGGCTGGGGGGGCGAATGGAAAAGAAAAATCTCCCTTCTTAAAGGGCTCCACACAGAGTGGCACCGAAAAACGACAACCGGGTTGGGGAGGTTTGTTGGGAAGACGACACTGAGGCGAAACAGAATTAAAGCAAATCGGAAGGGGGAGGAAGAAAAAACGCCAAAATGTCGAAGAAAAAAAAAAAGCAAGGGAAGTGACGTGGGGAAGAAATTGGGCTGAAGACGCCAATCATGCCAAGGGGATAAAAGGGAAGCAACGAGAGCAAAAAAAAACGTCAAAAAAGCAAAGCGAACGGGATCCGAAACCGCGGAAGGACGACGAAACATGAGAGGAAATTTCTGCAGGGGGGAAAAAATGGGAAAAATAAACAGCAATGTTGTGGAAAAGGGGGCGCAATGGTCCCAATCCATATTAAATCCGCAACAATACGGGAAGTGCAAGAGAAACAGGGAAAAAACAAAGTCGGGAAAAAACCTGCGTTAAAAAGAAAAAAAAAAAAAAAACCTTAGTAAAGGCCAAGCCAGGGCAGACCATCTGAGCGAACAGCAGCAAACACATGGACGAAGAGGAAAGCAGCTAATTGGAAAAAAAATGTGAACCTTGTCAAAGGGGGCAGCAAAACCCACTAAGGGGGGAAAGAAAAATCACAGTTTTAATGAGGGGAGGAAGTTGGTTCACGGGAAGGGCACCGCAGCGGGTTCATAAGGATGTTGACCGGATTTAATAGAAACTGCGAGACGACAGTGGAATATGGAGGGGGAAAGGGAAAAAAATGGAACGAAAGCAAATCGCCCTTGAAAATGATCCGAGTTTGCAACAGGTCGCTGGGAAGATCTGTGCAACGATGAAGAGAAGTTAACGGTTTCAAGCGGTGGAAAATGACCGGGAGGGGAGTAGGGGTTCAGAAAAAAAATTGGTGGGGCAACAGCCCCGGCTATGAAATAAACGGGGGGGGGGGGAATAGAGTCTAACCAACAACAAGCAACCCTTATTAAGGTCCAAATATATAATGGATAAAAGAAGTCACTAATTAAGGCGTGGTTCAACCATACTTCCTTACCACCAAGTAAAAAGAAAGGGGACCTTTAATTCAAACTAACATCATGAAAACGTTTGTCACAGGAAAAACTTTTGAAAATCTTTTGAAATGATCTTGCAACCGAAAACTGTGAAAAGACATCCCAAGGAGACACAGGCGAATCTTAAGAACAGGAAAAGACAACTCGTCAAAAGACCCATCAAGTCGAAAAAAGAAAACAGGGGAAAAACAGTTCCCATGAAGATAAGGCCGGTGGCAGGCAATCACCTACAACTAAATAAAAGTAAATCAACTGTTAGCCTGGCAAAAAATTACGCATAAGCCTGGAATTTTCAGACTAATTGGGAGAAGGGAAAAGACGCGAACAAAAGAGAAATCGGGTAATGGCTGCTCTGCTGGGGGGAGAAAGAAAAATGGCCCACAGGAGCCGGGGAATTGGGGGGTGGGGGCTAAAGACAATCCTAAGAAAAAAAAGTTTTATATTCACCAAGGCTGGGATGCGTTTAAGCTGGATGACCTTGACGCCCCCCCCAAAAGGGGGGGAAAAATGGACCCAATCAAAAGGGGACCATTGCCGGAAGGATCCAGCAATTAGCGGAATAGAAAAGAAGTGTTAACTGATCCATTTCGATTGCACACTGGAAGGAAAAGGAGACAGTCCTGCCCCTTTTCGGGAAACAGCAAAGAAGATAACACGGAAACAGGCACTGGGAGAGGGGAGTTGTGCGCGAACAGGGGTCAACGGAAATGGGGGCTTTCGTGCTGACATGTCAACACGACAAAAAAAAACAAAAAAAAACAACCCTTTTTTTAGACGGGGGGGCCGGAGGAAATGGAAAACAGAAAGAAAGGAAAACCCCAGAAATTCCCCAATCGCCTCATCAACAGATTTATAACGGTCAAGACAAAAACAAATCGCAATTCCACAACATTCAACAAGGATGGCAAACGGGCGAGAAAAAAAAACCATTGCACAGGGAAACAAATGCCAATGCATCTCTTAAAAGTTAAAACGAGAGGAAAAGAACCAATTAAGGGGGGAGGTAAGAGATAGGGGTGTGAGGAGCAGGTCTAAAGGCAAGAGGGGAGGGGAGGCCCATGTGGTTTAAAAACGCATCCTCAACACCTAGATTCAAAGAGAGTTTCAGGGGGGGGGACCCATGGGGTGAAAAAGGACCTGTGTAGCGGGGGGGGGGTTGTGGGGGTGCCGTGAAGGGAGGGAAAGAGGGACTGGTCCGGTGACCCTCAAGCTGTTAGGGCAACTATGCAAACGAGAACTCCAATGGTTTTTCTGAGCACGCAAAAGACTATTCAAACGGAAAAAGGCAGTTGTGGGGTCGTCCGTTTGAAAACGAATCGAAGATGGTGGACTATTCAGACTATGACCCCAAAGAGGGGTTTGGAGAGAAGCCATAGGCAGATTGTTCTGACAGAAAAGCGCTGTTGGTTAACAAAAAGAATGAACTGTGACAAATCGGAACTGAATTCCGTTGTGCCCGATCCAACGAAAAGGGAGGGGGTGGTAACGTGGGTTGAGCGGTTTGTGGGATTCAACCGAGAAATTGGTGAAATGGAAGAATCCACAACATTGGTGGGAAAACGTCCTGCCCCAGTTTTAGTCTGGAAAAAACTGTTCCTGGGTGGTCCCGCAAATTTTTAATAAGGATCAACGAGGGGGACGCCTTTAGGAAAGTGGAGTGGGGGGCTCAAAACCAACAGTGGTCACATTCTCTCCCCATTTGAAGCAACGACCCAGCCAACCACTTTAATCAGGGGGGCTTCGGGAAGAGGGGAAAAAAGGGGGGGGGTTTAACCGGGGAAAATGGGCGGGGGCCATCACGAAAAAACTCGTCAGGCCCCCCAACCCCTCCTGAACCCAACTGTCCCAACTAAAACCTAGTGGTAAAAAGAGGAAAAAACATCGTTAGTCAGGGAGCACTCCAAGAGAACACCTACCAAGGTGGGGAAAATGCAATAAATGTTTAAAGGCGTATAGGGGAAAATGAAACGGGGAGAACGATCCACAAACAAGATAGATTGCTTAACGAAGGTCTTGGGGAGGGGGACGGGAAATACTGAGTCCAAACGGGAGGGTGTCAAAAAGGAACTGTGAGGGAAGGATCAATGGCACCTTTTCAGGAAACACGCACAAATTGCAAAAGGGGGAAAGGGCATAAAACTTACAAAATGGACTGGTCCACGAGGGAGTAAGAATATCGGTTTTTGGGGGTTGTACGCAAGGCCGAGGTTGGAAAGTGGGGCATGTAGGAAGTACAGGGGGACTGGGAAAAGGAAAACCAACCCAACAAAAGATCATTGAAAAAGCATTAAGGCAATGTCCCCATTCAGTCGAGCGATGGGAAGTTCAGGTGGGCAAAAATGAAGGCGTGCAAGGGCGAGGACGGTTGGTTCAAACCCGAGTAAACCCCGTTGTCTGCGATGACGAGTGCCGGAGGACATGAACGGCGCGCAAGAGAGGAACCGCCGATTTTTCCAAAGGAACTGCCATGGGAGGAATCAATATCCTCGGGCCCGTAGGGGATTAACGCGTCGCCGGGAAAAGTCCAAAACAGGGCGGGGGATGGGGGGGGGACGGGGGGAAAAAAGTCTCAGAAAAGTGAGCCTGGACCCTGACGAGAGCATTTCTCAAATGGGAAAGGGTGAATGCCTTTAGCACTGGATTAGGAAAAAAGAGTAAAAGTGAAGCATCTGGTGGGGGGGAGGGACAAGCCCTGGGGAAAGCTGTACTCAGAAGCAGGAAAAAATCATACTGTAGACAACAACAACAAAGTAATATTAGGAAATAAGAGATATGGAGGGGGGGGGAAGAGGGGTTGACGGACAGCGTCAAAGATGGCCGCAAAATGCTCATATGCAACTCACGAAAAAGTACAGGATTTGGATATCTGTGAAAGCAAAGCCCCCAACGGCGACCTTTATAATGCCAGACACGCGGATCCCTTCTACTACCCCAACCAACGCACCCAGGGGGGGGATGGGTCCCGGAAACGACTCTAAGTCAAAGAACTCGAAAAGGGGGGGAGGAATGAAAACCGAGCCAGTCAATTAAAAGATCCTTCCAACTAAACAGGGGAAACCCGCGCGGGATGGAATCATAAAGGGGAAGATCCGAAAATGGCCAAAGAAAGGGGGCGTTACTTTTACACGCAAGGGAAGTCTTGAAAAAAAAATCTGCCTCCTGAACAGGGGGGATCAATACAACCACATATGAAAAAAATAACAGAAAAAAAAAAAAAAAAAAAAAAATGGAAGAGAGGACGAATAATGGATTGACCCGGTCCGAATTCCAATACTGTCCCTTGGATATGCCAATGAAGTAAACATCTGGAGGCTCCAGGCCCCACTCCAAAAGACGGCACCATTAAAAAAAAAAAGTACAAAAAACCGAAAAGAGAAGAGTAGGACACCCCGAAGAATTGGGGGAACCGTCGGTGAACACCTAGAAAAATGTAACTTGGGTTGGACGCATTGTCAACCTATATTTAATTCCACTTATCAAGCACTGGCACAAGGGTTTAGGACATAGGGAGAGGCAAAAAAATTAACTTACATTGAGGAAAAAAAAAACAGCAGGATTACGCACCCAACCAGCAGAGCCCAAGAAATGTTTAACGCAAAATCTAAGAATGACGGGGGTGGGGGGTGGGAGCGGGGAAGGGATAAAAAACGGGACGAAACCGAGGAAAATCACCAAACGGCCTTGGAGATGCGAAAGTGAACTAGAAAGGGTTTCGCTAACAGATCTGGTTTCGGGGGCGGGAAAAGTTAAGCTTCGGAAGAAGCACGAGAAAGCACGGGGGGGGGAAAAAGAGTGAGAAAACCTGTCTCAATTAGAAAAAGGGATGAAGGCATTGTGAAAGAAGGGAGGGGTTCCGGTACCCTGCTGCAAAGAGGAGGGGGTAGAAGAAACCCCCCAATAAAAAAACAAAAGAAAATTGGTAATTAACACAAAATCGAGGACGTAGACAAAAGGAAAATGTGGAGGTAAACCAAGGAAGACACAGCTACCGACGACTGATGTCACCTTGAACCCATCCCTTGAATTCATTGGAATTTCTACCATAAAGATATAAGGACGTCTGGATAAATCAAAAGAACGTCAAACACGTACTACACCCTCAAACGCACTGTCACTTGTATCGTCACAATAAAATTAGCCAGGCAGAGAAAAAAAGGAACTTTTTTAAAGAGAGTTATCAGATCAAAGAGGAAAACGGTCCGCGCAGCAACCATCGTGGGGGGGGAACGGGAAAGTTGCGGCCTGGCAACCTCCCGGAGTTCAAACAGGAGGGAAGGTTCAAAAAAAACTCAAAAATTTGGGAAAGGTATACACACATTACAATGGCGGGGGGAAGGCCGCATCTTTTTGATTGGCCATTTAAGACAAAACAATGCAGAAGAACGTGCCTCTCATGTCTTCTTCAGGATTACCCTCTTAACCAGGAAAAAAAGAAAACAAAAAACAGCTAAAAAAACCCCATGTTGGGGGTTGTGAAACTGGACCTTGAAAACACTCAAGGCCACTCTGAAGGAGGTGGGGGGCGGATGGGAACGAAGAGATCGGCTAAGGCCCCTTGGAAGTTATACGCTGGAAAGATGAGGGGGGGAAGAACCTGAGAAGTTATTTTTTCAATCAAATAGACTAATAGAGAACCAGCTCAGTTAAAAAAAACGGACGGCGAGGCATGTGGGAGCGTTCCTGCAGGTGTAACTGAAAAGATCAAGGGTGAACCATTAATGCACAAAATGGTTACCCTGGATTTAGGTCAAACTGGAATGACCTCAGATGAAGGGGGCCGGGAAACCGCTGAGATTGTGAGGAATTTCCAGAATCTTAACTTCTCACAGCTACAAGTGTGAGGACAAAGACAAGTCAATACCAAACAGGGGGCGGCGTTGTTGACGAAAATGTGGAGAAGTGAAACTTAAATTAAACTAACCGAAGGAAAAATGGGGGGCCCTCTGAAACCGAAGCGAAAAAGAAAAGATCACGCGGGGGGGGGAAAAGACTTTGTTGACTTGATCCGCCAAGCAGGAAGGGGCTAGGGAGAAAGAGCGGGGTTTAGAAGAGTTAAAAGGGGAATACACAATCTAACTTGAGGACAACAAAAATGAAATTGGATAAATGCTAGGAAATAATGCGGCAAAAGGTAGCCGCCGTGGTGCCATGGTGAAAGTGGCGCAAGTCCCACCAAAGATAACTCAATAAAGCGAAAGGAGGCTAGGGGTAAGTGGGATAGAGGCTTAAAAACCAATACCTTAGAGCCAAGCGTTCAAAAGGCACGCTGGAGGACGCAATCACATCATCACAGGACCAGCTCCGCACCAAAATTTAAACACGGGTTCTCGGGTATGGAAAAATTAAAGTTGACGACAGATTGTCCTAAGGACGCACAGGGGAAAAAGGGAGGGAATTCATGTGGACTGTAATTGCCTCGCCAAAAGGCATGGGTAATGCAGAAAGGAACTTGGGCATGAATTTGGAATTTGTACTGCTAATTCAGGGGGGGGCTAATTGAAGAAGGGTCGTGAAGATTTGGAAAATGCCTCCCCTCCCCAAAAAATCACTCGGACTGTGATAAGGAAAAAAATGGGGCAAGGCAGTTCAAACAAAAAACAAAAGCATTGGAAAGGGGTGCAATAGGTGAGGGAGGAAAGAAGGGACAATTTTGGGTGGGAAGGCAATGCCAAGTTTTGGTCACAAAGTCATAAGATCTCTAATAAAAAAAAAACAAAGGAAAAGAGGGAAGGATCCAACTGAATTTCTAGATCCGGGGCCTGTTGACAAACAAACAACTTAAGGGGGCCCTTACCAACAATAAGACTAATTCGAACAAGGAACAACATTTCAAAAACCAGGTTTTTCAAGTCGGGGGCAAAAGGATCTTAGAGCAGGTGCACAGGAGGAAAGCAGCAGGCTAAGGAAAATGAGGGCCCTGAACAAAGCAGATAACGAAACACGCAACCGGCCAGGGTATCATTAAAAGGGAATTAAGGGAAAGAAGGGGAGGGGGGAGGACTGAAAACTCACACTTATCCCTTCACTGAAATGGGGAACTATGATGGAAAAGGGACAGAGGGTGACAACGCTAGCTGGGAAAGGGCCGAATCCACACTTCCGAGACCGATCCGGGGGGGGGGGTGGGAGGGAAGATGTTGCGCCCTCATCATGGGTCATAAGAAACTCACTTGGGGTATTAAATAGAAGGATTTGGTTTTCTAAGAATACGTCTAGTAAGGACCCCTCGAGGTAGGCGTTAAAAAAATTAATCTGGAATGACTTGAAGGGAACACCGGGTACAGGGGACCCCCCGCTTAATGGAAAAAAATTGAAAGAAGCTTCAAAAAAGGGGAGGGGCAAATTTAAGAGAAATGGTTGAGATGATGGGACGGTTTGGGTTCCAGCAAGGGATCGATTACTGCTCCTATTGCAGCAAAGGGCTGGCCCGAGCAACCAGATACAACGAACCTCAATAAGATGGGATCCGAGGAGGTCAAGACTGCGAAAAGGCAGGGGATGGGATCGTGGGAAAATCAATCTGAGAAAAACAAACGAGACAAGACCCACCGTTGGATTATCAAGAAAAGGGGGGGGGGGGATCGTATCCCGTACACTCCTGAAGAAAATTCACCAGAAAACACGCCTAAATAGGGGGGTTTGTCAGCCCATCGAAACCATTCAAACAAACCACATGGTTGACTGTTAACTCATTAAAAAATGAGAGCGAAATGACAGACATGGCCGAATGTCCACCGGTTGGGTTAACGAGAGGGACAATTTCCGGGAAACGCTGGGGAGAAGCACGACTTTGTTGGGCAGAACGGGCTACAATGGACCCAAATGTCCGGGACGGAAGAGTCCCCTTGACACCGAATAACCGAAATCTATAAAAGGAGGCAGAGTGTCAGGACCATGTAACAATGAAAGGGGTTTAAGCACGGGTTGGTGGGTTCACAGGGGAAATGGCAAACTTCCCTACGCTGATTGGTTCTAAAAAAGGTGAGGGGGGATTATAACTCCAATTTTGGGGTCTCGACCCTTCAAAAACAATCTGGTATCTGGAATTGATCGTGTTTGGGGAGAACCGAAGACGTTCTGCCATACTCAAGGATGTGAACCTGCCTTCACCAGGAATGAAAAAAACCCACCCTGAACCCGGCGAATCTGGGGATCCAGACCAATCTCTGGGGGGGTAAACCCAAGACTTCTTTACTCAGGGCACGGGAATATTCGGTGACAGAAAACGGCAAAGGGCTGGGGACGTTGGGGGAAGCTTCGTGTTTGTAACAGGAACCAAAGGGGGAAAAAATGGGAAAGATATAGAAGTCACTGCCGGCCGGGGGACGCCGCACGGAAAGGGGATTCGTTAAAAAATGGGGGTGGTGGCCTTGGTTGTTCCCGGACAAGACTGGTTGAATAAACTTCCTCATGCCATGGGCTCACACAAGGGGGAGAAAGGGGAGGGGGAAGAAAACCGCGTGATCTCCGTTTGACGCAAGCCCACGCCCAAAAGGTTGGGAAAGAATCGGGATTCTCGTAATTGGGTTTAAGCCGGCCACGGTCAGGGTGGACAAAGGAAGCGGCACGAACCGCTTACCCAATCAAAAGCACAAGAACGAACCGAGAAAAAAAAATTTGAGCGAACATGGGGGTAGGAATTCGCGGAGCATAGCAAAGAAGAGGTTTGGGAATTGTCGTATAAATTTGAAAAACCTTGAAAGACGATAACAAAAAGGTAGAGTGGGGCGTGGAAAAAACTAATTGCTTTGGCGGGTAAAAACAGGAAAGACAGGGAGGGCCACAGTGCTCAGGGGCAAAGGTAATATGTGAAGCACGGGACAAAGCCGAACAATCTTTCTCATTTTCAAGGGGTGAAGAAAGGCGGCTCCAATTCAAAGTGGGAGGAAGAGCGAAAGAATAGGGGAGGGATGGGGTTGGCAAAAAGGGGGGGTTTGAGTCCCGGCTATAGGGGGGGGTACTTCCCTGGGAACAATTTTAAGGAAAAGAATGGGAGCAAAACTGAAAAATCAAAAGGTAGTGAAATAGGCGATGTGGCAAATGGGCCGGGAAAAGGAGGAGGGGAGGAAGAGTTGTTCAACTTGGCACGCATTAAAGGGCCCTGAGAGTATCACTCAGTCCGTCAAACCCAGAGGAAGGGGGGGGAAAACAGATCATCGATTTTGTTTCAGCTGACATGGAATTCATCCCAATAGACCCGCGTCCGGGACGGAATTACCGTCGATAAGCCCATCAAGGGTAAGGAATGTTATGGAGATGGGGAGGTTGGGGTAAAGAAATCGCGGAGGCGTGGGGGGGGGTGGGGGTGGGGTGGATTGGGGGGGGGGCGATGGAGGAGTGGGTGGGGAGGGCCACTAGGGAAGAAAGGGTTGCGTGATCAGTATTAGCCTTTCTTCAATCAAAAAAAAGAGGACAAAAAAAGGGGGGGGGCGGTTGGTTGTGCACCTTTTCCAGCAAATGAGCTTAATAAAAAATGTCGGAAAAAAAATAGGGAGGGGGAAGTTGTGGCGGGGGTGACAGCTAAAACCGAAGCGAGAAACAACACAAACTGTATTATTAGATAACACTCTGCCTGCTTTTTTTTCACGAAACGGTCAGTCCTGAAACACAAAAAGAAGAATGCTAATTACGGATCGATGCGGCAAGCGGAACTACCACCCAACAGCAAAAAAACCATTGGGAGGAAAAAAAAGGTGAGAAGCTCCAGCCCTTTAGATCATGAGAATAAAACGGTAAAGCGCATACGGGAAGCAAAACCTTGGGGGGATGGAAGCCGCGCGGCAGCCGACGATGGATGAAGGAAGAAAACAGGGTCAGGGGGGAAAAATAGAGCCATCCGTTTCGAAAACCGGCAACGGCCGGAGGGGGGGGTCAGCAAAGGAGCTCCACGCGCAAAAGGCTTACTTTAGGAGAACAAAATTTGGGGGAAAGTCTTGAAAAATAAAGTCTACACGCCCCTATTTTTTCAGGGGTTTGGAAACGGTAGAAACCTTGCCAGAACAGTATGTCGAAGAAGAAGTTGAGCTTGCAGAAAAAACACGTGTTGCTGTAGAAACCTGGCAGGAAGTGACCATCGTAAGGGAGAAATGCCCAAACCAACCTAGGGACTTTGCAGTGCAAAGCGACGCAGAAACCTATAGATCCGAGGGCTGGAGCAACCCCAGGAATTTGGGGGAACCGGAGGGGGGGACCAAATACACCTGGAACTATTGGGGGCACGCCTTGTCCAATACAAGGTGGAAGGAAGCCTGTGATTTCAAAATTCAGCACCGAAGCGTTTAAACCGTCCAGATTGGGCGTGCGAAGAGAACAAGACGTATGTTGTTGAGAAAAAAAAAACGGCACTCCTATATTTAAAGGGGTGTGGGGTGCTGAAATGTGAAAAAAACTTAGCCATTCCCTAAACCTCTGACCTCAGAACTCACAGTGGCGATGTGCGAGATGGATTAATAGGAGGAAACTATAAAGGATTCCTGAACTGGCTAGGGCATAATTTTTTTTTGAGCGGACGGACTCCAAGAAGAACAGTGGAAAAGAAGGGTAACGGCTTGGTAAAAAAAACCCAATTAATAATCCTAAGAAAGGTGTGCAAAAAAGGGAACGTTCTTTCCTTTCTGCAACACGGTCCAAACTGTGAGGAAGAACCAAGAATCGAACACTGCAGCAGGGGAGAAGGCAGAGGATAGTAGAATTCACATTATGGAGAACCTGGGGGGAAAACAGGCTAAACTACTTACAACTGAAAGGCAGGCGCCACCCAACCAGGAAGTCAGTTGGGACATAGGGGGAAATAAATTGACCAGAGAGTACCAAAGACAGATGAAAAAAGTAACCTCAAATGGGAGCTTTTGATCGCAAAAGAATCTCCGAGAAAGGAACAATTGGGGAGAAAGACGGAAAAGGTAGGGTCCCTCTACCCGCGGTCATAAATAAAAACAGGCTTTGTGCCTGATGGTCACAGCCGGGACAGAACGGGTCACGATGCAGAACATTGGGATGCAAAGAGCAAGTCCTTAATCCAAAAAACACCAGTACACATGAACGGCAAAAGCAGAGCAAATGGGTTTGCGGGGCTGAAAAAAAAAAACCACAGGCAAGGGGCAAGAACCGGAAGGAAATCAGACAGGGATGTGGTGACCATCAACTTGGAAGGAAAAATAAACCGCACGAAATACAAAAAAAAACAACGCCGCCTTTGTGAACATGGCCTTACATGTCTCCGCTGAAAAGCGGGGGTTTTTTCACCAGTGATGCCGGAAAAAGGCCTCGAGGAAAAAGGGACCTTGGTCCTTGGCCAAATTCGAAACAGGGATCTTTCCCGATCTCCAGAAAACAAGAATGGTGGTGACTCAGTCGTGGGGTAAGAAAAGGGAAAAAGCGATGTCAGTTGCAACTTGACGGCAAAGTTGTGCTCTAATCCACCAAAATGACGGTTGAAAACCGGGGTTGGCACAATTGAAATGGGATTGTAGGTTTTGCGCTGTAAACATAGTGGAAATCTGGGGGGAGCTGTTTCTGGACTGAATCATGGTACTTTGTACACGTCTCGCCCCTAGAACCAAAGTTCCCCTCCCGGGGCTCAGAAAAAACCTAGACCAGTGGTTAAAGCGACTTAGCGCAATTACTATAAAAAGCACGGAAAGTGAATTCCGAAAGAACCGGAGAAAATCCACAACCTCCAAAGGTTCGTGGTATCTGCCTTTGTGATGACTAAAAAAGGAGGGGGGATGGTCATAATTCCGAAACAGACGACGATTGCACCCTGCCTGAAAACGGCAAAGAGAAACGGGGAAAAAAGAATGACAGGATAAGAAAATAAACAAAAATGGCCCTCTGCCAGGAAGGACGGCTGAGGAGGGCCAAATTGACTCTTCAAGGGAAAAGGGCGCAAAGGGGCATCAAAGGTGGAATCCGCAATACGCTGGTACCCGAGAACCTGTGGAACTCGGAGTTCGTCAATCCTGAGAATGTCGGGGCCAGGGCCTGCTGTATTCTAAACATATCATCAAAACATTACCGGGGACTTGCGCAGGCCCGGGGAAAAATTTCCGGGAATAACGAACCTAATTGGCCAAAGGCTTATCGAAAGGTGTGAAGGGAAAGGGGGAGCAATGTTTGTACGTTGATGGGTCCGAGGAACACCAATCGATAGAAAATAAGGACGTGGGGGGGCTGAATTTAATGTCCTTAGTGGGGAAAGTTGAAGAATTGGTTTACTATTTGGGCTGAGAAAGCAAAAGCCCACTCATCAAGAATAAGGTGGGGAGGTGGCACAGGGCCCGCGGAAAATATAAGGGTGCCAACGAGGGCAAAAAAAGAATCAGTGAAAATTTGAACACTGGGCCAGACCGGGGAGATACTGGGGGGGGGGAAAGTGATGCCTGGGAAAAAACATCCCCGGCGATCACTTCTGGG